>Ga0207782_100237_pt1 | contig 8299 bp, 10 predicted proteins | sample LuqExpMetageno60_FD_187818 | JGI IMG/M metagenome (GOLD analysis project Ga0207782, IMG submission 187818) | Tropical forest soil microbial communities from Luquillo Experimental Forest, Puerto Rico - Sample 60 (SPAdes) | ecosystem: Environmental > Terrestrial > Soil > Tropical forest ... | reverse complement strand
CTCGGTTGGCGTAGTAAAAAGAAGATTGGAATTTTAAGCGCGTAACTGTTTTGGCTCAGATCCAGACTAAAGCCCCGGCCAATGTCCCGGGGCTTTTCTTTAGTGCGACTGAGAGAGCGTGGTTAGGATCTTAGCGCCTGTGCCACAGCAGGTAGGTTACAACTGTGATCGACACGATCACCGCAACGAACGAAATCAAAACGATGTAAGGCTTCATGCTTGGGAATGCTGCGTTACGATCGATTTAACCAAAGCTGAGAAAAACGCTGGCCGCCGTACGTCAGCACATCGGAATATTGGAAGCCGAAGCGCTTTTAGGTAGGGCACCTCTTAGCGGTAGGGCACATAGGAATTAACGATGGCCAAAATAAAACTCACCAGGGACCAACGCAAGCGACAACGGCAGATCGACCGGCGTATCGATCGAGAGAGCGAATACCTTTACGCCTGGCTTCTCGGCATGAGGGACGCCCCACTGGTGGGCGGAAAATATATCGTGAGCGAGAAGTCCAATATTATCTTGACCCCGGAGAACCGCGACCAACTGATTGCCGACACCAAAAAACGGTTAACCGAGTTAATCGGGCAAGCAATGAAAAATCATCCCGAAGAATTTGCTCCAAACGGCAAATGGGTGCTGCGAAAATAATTCGCTGTAAACCTTTTTAAGTCATTAAAGAAGTTAATTCGCTCAAGTGGGGGTTGTTAGGCGGGTTAGACCTGCTACCGCCTAATTTTGGTATGACGCAACCTGTGTCTCACGCGGTTTCAGGCAGTTACCGCTGGCAAAAATAGGAATGGTGGTTTCCGGTGGTTTAGAACCATTGCCGGCGGAAATGAAATGAGGGGGACCATGCCTCAACCAGAGACGGCTTTTTTAAACAATCTCGCAGCCGTTATTGATCTGCTCAACCGCTTCGAACCGGCTTGGCAATCGCCCGAACTTTCTTGGCAATTTGTTAAGCGGATAATCGAGGGCACAGAAACCGAATTAGAAGCGCTCCTCAAGCGCAAACCATTGACAGATATCGAAGCCCAAAAAGCCCGCCTATTGCTGCGAAAGCTTTGGCTCACCAAACGATATCATTTCGAGCAACCAGCCGCTTAATCTCTACAACTTTTGTTAAATTGATTTTTTGGATTTTATTTTCTGGAATTTTGGATCTTGATAGTTAGGGATGCGGCCACGATTGGAGAAGCGGAAGCCTGATGAAATCAAAAAACGCCCTCCTCGAACGCGCCATCGTCCTTGCCACCGAAGAGGCGACTCGGCACGGCGCAACTCACGAAGATATACGGCGCTTGGCCAAGCTAGTTCGGCAGCAGACCTATGAGGAAAATGACACAGGCGACGGCGAGACCTTGATGGTGCCGCCAGATGATCAGTAAAGGACTGGTCCCAATTTTCTGGTTCAGCTCAACAGCCACTTCATGCAAGCAATCACACTGACGGTTGCAAGAGCCGCAACAATCGAAAGTTGGAGCAATGTTGTGGAACTGGCCGGTTCGATATCCCGTCGCGCGGCGCGAAGAAGGGGGCTATTGGTTTTAAGCTCAGTCATGGGCTGGGAATGTTCCGTCTCCGACAAAAGAAATCCAGCAATTGTCGAAGTTAACCTAAATGGTGCGCCTCAGTTCACGATTTCTGATTTTTTGCAGGAATCGGATTTTTAGATTTTATTTCCGGTTTTGTGATTTTTGCTTAGGGATGTCTCAGCACAAGGTAAACTTCTCATCGGAGTCCCGGCCAATACGCGGCCTCCTGGGGGTTTACCCCGGGGCCCCATTTGACGGATGGGCCAGTTTCAGAATGCGCCAATTGGCGGAAATCGCGCGCCGGCAGCAGGCCGTGGATGGCGTTTTAAAATGCGCCGCATTGGTAGGCCCTGCTACCGCCCATGAGTCAGATCTGGGTGGCCTTCATCTGACAGCGGTCCAAGGCAAATAACGAATCCCAGAGGCTCGCCTGAGAGATATTGGCTGCATCACGGCCATTTGACCCCGTAGACAAACACGATGAACGCCACCAACGCCAAAACGAAAATCAGCCCGATCACCATGACAATTTTCTCGCCAATGACCCCGTAATAGGGCTTGCTGGGCCGCCAGCGCTTCCTGAGCCGCCTGGGTCGCCAGATTGGGGGACGCATGGCAGGCTAATATCACACAAGCGAGGCATACGGAAAACCCTAGCTAGGCCTGCTCGCGCCGTCGGCTACGCCAATGACCAGGATTGCGCAACCTGCCGAATGGTTCGCTGCTGCCATGAAGTCGCCAGAGGTTGATGCCAAACCGGAGCGTCGGCCTTTATCCGGCGGTCCGTTTGATTCCGTGGAGAAAATATAAAATGAATTTTCAGACCGCTATATCAACATGTTTAGCGAAGTATGGAACTTTTCAGGGACGTGCGACTCGCAGTGAGTTTTGGTGGTTTAACCTTTTCGCTATCTTGATGGAGTGGGCGGCGGCGATTGCAGGAAGTGCCATTTCTCAGGACTTCGGCTCGGTGCTCTCGGCTCTGGTTTCACTTGCTTTCATTATTCCGCTGCTAGCGGTTGGTTGCAGACGGTTGCACGACATCGGTAGGAGCGGGTGGTGGCAACTGTTACTGCTTACCCTAATCGGGACAATTTTTCTTATCGTATGGTGGGCGACCCCAACAAAAAACGAACCAAATGATTACGGTGAAGTACCGAAGTTGGTTTAACGCCGCGCCATCCCGACTTTCCGGCATACCTTCTAAAACGCCTTATCGCTCGCGCAGCTATCGTTCTAAGGGGGCTCTGCAGCAATGATCTTGCGCATTTCGAGGCCTCGATGACGGCCTCTGCTCATCTGGCAAGAAGGAGCGCCAGCATGATGCCGCCCGAAATCGCGGTTCCGAATACACCCGCGAGGTTTGGGCCCATAGCCTGATAGATCAGGTAATTTCTCTTGTCTTCTTGTTTCGCCACGACAGCCGAGACGCGGGCGGCAATTGGCACCGAGGCGATCCCGGCGGAGCCGATCAGCGGATTGATCTTCTTCGTGAGGAAGATATTCATGATCTTTGCGGTGAGCACGCCTGAGGCCGTACCGAACACGAAGGCGACGAGGCCGAGAAAAACGATTTGCAGCGTCTTCACGGTGAGAAACGTATCGGCCGACATGGTCGAACCGATCGCGACGGTCAGAGTGATCGTGACCACATTCATGATGCCGTTCGCGGCCGTGCGAGACAAACGCTCCACCACGCCGACTTCCTTTAGCAGATTACCGAGCGCCAGCATTGTTATAAGAGGCGCTACCGGCGGAAAGAACAGATTGACGATGACCGCTATGACGATTGGGAAGGCGATCTTTTCCAGCTTGCCAACTTGGCGTGGTTGCTCCATCCGGATCAGCCGCTCTTCCTTGGTGGTGAGAAGTCGCATGACGGGCGGCTGGATCAGCGGCATCAACGCCATATAGGAATAGGCCGCGACCGAAATCTGCGGCAGCAGATGGGGCGCGAGCGTGACGGTGACGAAGATGGCCATTGGACCGTCAGCGCCCCCGATGATGCCGATCGCTCCCGCTTCCTGAATGCTGAAGCCCCACAACTTGGCGCCGATCAGCGCGACGAATATGCCGAGGTGCGCTCCAGCGCCCAGGATCACCAGCCGCGGATTGGCGATCATCGGGCCGAAATCCGTCATTGCACCGACGCCCAGGAAAATCAGCGGCGGCAGGATGAGAAGGTTCACGCCCTGATAGGCGTAGTGGAAAAGGCCACCCTCCCTGATCAGGTCGGAGCCCGGAACGTTGGCGACGATGCACGCAAAGCCGATGCCGATCAGCAGGTAGGGCTCGAAATGCTTGGCTATGGCGAGGTAAATCATCGTGCAGCCGACCGCGATCATGACCAAGTTGCCCCACCACAGCTCCTGGAGGCCGGTCTGCTGGAGCAACGCTTCGAGGAAGAGAATGAACTGGTCGTGCATGTCCTAACCCTCTCCAGAAAATGTTCGGTGCAGCGCCCTAGTCTTGGATCGGATCGTTCACGCCTGGCTTCGCTATTCGGTCAAGCCAAGGAAAGGCTGCGAGGACAAGCCCGATCCCGGCAATCACCACGAAGCTCAGGAAAAAATCGATCAGGCTGAGCAAGAGAGCGCCTTGAAGGGTGTCAGGAACGAGCATTTGCAATTCTCCTCAGTCGCTGCGGCGGACAGCCGCCGGTCTTGATCGACAGCAGGGCTGAAATCTGCACTGCGGTCGGATCGAAATGCTGCCGGTGCACGCGGGCAGCGCGTGGATCAGCTCCGGAAACGGCAGCTGGAACAGCGCCCGCACTTCCTCGCGGGTCCAATTGTGGCGGACTTGGCCACGGCAGGCGTTGGAAAAAGACAACGCTTGCGCGAGAGACATTCAGTTTGCCCAATCACAATCGCAATACAGGCAGGATATCCATGGACCATCCGGCGGAACGACAGGACATGATGCAGAAGCCGTCGAATTCTCGGCCGGCGGGCAATTCCGAGGTCACCATAAGGCGGCGAAATCGGTTCCTCCTTGATTGAAGTCAACCCGACCTACCGATTGCGGGTGGCATTATGGCGGGTCTATTCACATCAAGGGGCGCGCCGGGCGAGATTCACAGGACGGCGTTATCAGATGACAAATCGATCATCCAGGATGCGCCGATTGCGATGGCGCAAAAAGGTGCAGCTATGGATTTCGAGCTGAACGCGGAGCAGCGGCAGATTCAAGATACGGCCAAGCGGTTTGCCACCGAGGAAATCGCGCCGACGATCGAGGAGGAAGAGCGTCAGCACACGTTCAAGCCCGAACGCGTTGCCAAGATGGGCGAGCTCGGTTTCTTCTCCTGCGCGTTGCCGGAAGAACTGGGCGGCAGCGGCATGGGATTCATGGAATCGGCGCTGATGGCCGAACAGATCGCCAGGGTCTCGGCCTCCTGGCGTTTGCCCTTCAATATGCAGAACTTGGGGCCGGCGCTCACGGTCGCCAAGTTCGGCACGCCGGAGCAGAAGAAGAAATACGTGCCCGGCTGGGTCGCCGGCACGCAGCTCGGATTTTTTGCCATGACCGAGCCCAACACCGGTTCCGACGTGGCGAGCATGCGAACCCACGCCATCAAAAAGGGTGACCATTTCGAGATCAACGGCAACAAGATGTGGATCTCGCAGGCGCATGTCGGCGATGCCGGGTTGCTCTACGCCTATACGGACAAGGCCAAGGGCAACAAGGGCATGACCGCTTTCATCATCGAGCCGAAGAAGATGAAAGGTTGCACGGCGCGGGCGATCGAAACCAAGCTCGGCCTGCATTGCGCCCCGACCGGGGAATTCGTGTTCGAAGGCATGCAGGTGCCGAAGGAGAATGTGCTCGGCCAGGTCGGCGATGGCTTCCGGGTGTGCATGTGGCAGCTCAACCAGACCCGGCTCGGCTGTGCCGCCGGTGCCCTGGGTGTTGCAGGCGGGGCGCTCGATCTTGCCATCAAGTACGCCAACGAGCGCACCCAGTTCGGCAAGGCCATTTCCCAGCATCAGATGATTCAGGCGCAGATCGCCGAAATGGTGGTCGAGCATCATGCGGCGCAAATGCTGGTCTACCGCGCCGCTTGGCTAAAGGATCAGGGCAAGCCGAACCAGTACGAGACGTCGGTTGCCAAGCTCGCCGCCTCTGAAGCGGCGGTTCATGCGGCCAACGAATGCATGAAGATTTTCGGCAGCTATGGCTTCTCGACCGAATACCCGGCCGAGCGCTTCTATCGCGATGCCAAGTCGCTACAGGTGGTCGAAGGCACGTCCAACATCCAGAAGATCATCATATCCGGAATGGCTTGCGGCTCTACGCCGAACCGAGAATAGCTTCGCCCATGAAACTTGAACGTTACGTCGCGCCGTGCCCAGCCTCGTGCCGGGCGTGACGTAGGGGAGCTGAGAATGAGGCCCTATTTTGAGACGATGCCGAGCTTCGGTAAGGAGCTCAAAGAGAACCGCATCACCCGCACGCAGGAAAGCCGTGCCAAACTCGAGGCCGTCGAGGCTGAGATCGGCGCCTTGCACAAGGCGCGCCAGGACGTCGGTGTCCCGGCAGCCGAGATCAACAAGCGCGGTTCGTTGACGGTGTGGCAGCGCATCGAATACCTCGTCGACAAAGGCACCTTCCTGCCGCTGCACAGCCTCTACAATCCGGAAGACAACGAAGAAGGCACCACCAACGTCGTCGACGGTCTCGGCAAGATCGGCGGCCGCTGGGCCGTAATCATCGGTTTCGACAACAAATTGCTGGCCGGCGCCTGGATCCCCGGTCAGCCGGAGAACATCCTGCGGGTGACCAACATCGCCAAGCGCCTGCATATCCCGCTGGTCTGGCTGGTCCAATGCAGCGGCGTGAAGATGACCGACCAGGAGAAGTTCTACGCGGACCGCCGCGGCAGCGGCACCTGCTTCTACCGTCACGCCGAGTTGGAGCAGATGGGGATTCCCATCCTTGCCGGCATCTACGGGACCAATCCGGCGGGCGGCGGCTACCAGAGCATCAGTCCCACCATCCTCCTCGCCCACAAGGACGCCAACATGGCGGTCGGCGGGGTCGGTATCGTGTCGGGGATGTCGCCCAAGGGCGGCTTCGACGTGGCCGGCCTGGAGGAATTGATCGCCAAAACGCGCGACATGCGCGGGCAGGCGCCGGGCCAAGTCGAGACCCATTACGCCGCGACTGGTTTCTTCACGCGCGTGTTTGAGAAGGAAACCGAGGTTCTCGACGGCATCAAGGAATACATGCGGGCGACTCCCGCTTACGACCCGATGTTCTTCCGAGTCGCCGAGCCGAAGGAGCCGCGGTTTGCGGCCAACGACCTCTACCATCTGCTGCCGGCCAATCAGAAGGAGGGCTATGTCTTCGACGAAATCCTCGCTCGCTTGGTCGACGGCAGCGAACACATGGAGTTCCGCCCCGATTATGGGCCCGAGATTTACACCGGCCTGGTCAAGATCGACGGCATGCTGATCGGCGCCATCGGCAACCGCCAGGGACTGCTGCCCAAGGGCTATCCCGAATACGCCAATTACCCCGGCATCGGCGGCAAGCTCTACCGCCAGGGGCTGATCAAGATGAACGAGTTCGTGACACTGTGCGGGCGCGACCGGTTGCCGATCGTCTGGTTCCAAGACACCTCCGGCATCGACGTCGGCGACATCGCGGAGCGGGCGGAACTGCTCGGCCTCGGTCAATCGCTGATCTATTCGATTCAGCAGACCGACGTGCCGATGATGCTGGTCGTGCTGCGCAAGGGTAGCGCGGCCGCCCACTACGTCATGGGCGGACCGACAGCCAACCGCCACAACGCCTTCACACTCGGTACCGCCGCGACCGAAATTTACGTCATGCACGGCGAGACCGCGGCGGTCGCGACCTACGGCCGCCGCGCCGTCAAGGACAAGGACTCGGGCAAGCCGTTGCAGCCGATCGCCGACAAGATGAACGAAATGGCGAAGAAGTATTACGACACGTCGCGCCCGGCCTATTGCGCCCAGCACGGCTTCGTCGACGAGATCGTCGATCTCAAGTCGCTGCGTGCCTATCTCAAGGGCTTCGCTGGCGCGGTGTATCAGAATCCGATCTCGATCTGCCCGCGCCACCAGATGCTGACGCCGCGGATCATTCGGGGGTGAATCGCCACGAAATTCCAACATTGTCCCTTGCACACTGAAAACAACAGCGGCGTGATGGGGAGTGCGGAAGCGTGTGACCAAGGTCGATCAGCGGCGCTTGGCCTAAAACAGGAGAGGGTTCAATGAGCGAGGAAATTACCGCCCCGGTGGCGGGGAATGTCTGGAAGATTCTCGTGAAGGTCGGCGATAGCGTGCAATGCGACGATGAGCTCATGATCCTCGAAGCCCTGAAGATGGAAAATCCTGTCTACACCCCGGTCGACGGGAAAATCGCCGAGATCAAGGTCGCCGTGGGCGATCACGTGGAATCCGATCAGGTGTTGATGGTGATCGAGTAGCAGACACCGAAGGGGAGAAATGGATGGGGGCGCGACATTCCCAGGAAGCCCGCTGCCTCCTAACCGGCACGCCAGCCAAGAACGCGAAAGAACCCGGTTACTCGGGAACGTGTTCTTCCGACAGGGCGGTGGTGATGTCTTCCCGAAGTCGTTGAAGGTCCTCGCGCGTCATGCAAAACTCAAATATCCGGGTATCGATAGCGTCTACGGCCCGTTCTACGACACGGAGGATCGCCGCTTCTGAATCGTCGTTTTTAGTTTGCACCGTCACCGACTGAGGAAAAACAAGAAATTCACTCATAT
>Ga0207782_100233_pt1 | contig 8361 bp, 10 predicted proteins | sample LuqExpMetageno60_FD_187818 | JGI IMG/M metagenome (GOLD analysis project Ga0207782, IMG submission 187818) | Tropical forest soil microbial communities from Luquillo Experimental Forest, Puerto Rico - Sample 60 (SPAdes) | ecosystem: Environmental > Terrestrial > Soil > Tropical forest ... | reverse complement strand
TGCTTAGTGCGGCGCGAATGGCCATGTGTTCGCGGGGGATAGGCAAATAACTGATGTCTGATTTACTGGTTCCGGGGATTCACAGACAAATAGTCGTTCAGAAACTCATCTACGAAATCAGCTACGTCACTCCGTGAGCTTTCGGCAAGCCTGCGTAGGGCCGTTCCGTGCAGGAACAGGCTGGGCTATTTCTCAGAGAAATAGGTCGTGTGAAATCGGGCTGAGTGGTGGAGTGGCGATCACTGGGTCCGGTGCTGACGGAGGGGGATTTACTGGAAACCAGCCTGCGGGGAACTGTTGGCTGGTTTGACCCGGATGAAGAGCACATCCCATTGGATATGTTTGCCAGAGGCGGTGGGGCGTCCGCCCGGAAAGGTTTGATCCAGCAGCACGAGGTCGGTCATCTCATCGACCTTCGTGAAAAGCCAGTTGGGAAGATGACGACTGCTGGAGCCGGCAACTTGATAGCTCAGCAACTGGACCGAGCCATTCAGGATCCCATGGTCGTGCGGTTCGACAAGGCGATCCTTGCCATGATAGGCAAACCGAATCATGCGCGTATTTTCGATGGCCTTCCAGAGCAGCGGATGGGGCTGCAGGAGCATTCCTCTTCATGATTAAGCGTGGGTTCGGATACGCCCCGGAAAATCGTGGTGGCCTATTTCTCCGAGAAATAGGTCAGCCCAAAATCCGGCGTACGGAGGTGCGGCCGATTTGGAGGCGGCGGGAGATCTCGGATTTACTAATGCCACGCCGGTGCAGTTTCCGTACCTGATCGGCGTGGAGCCCCGCGGTGATGGGCCGGCCCAGGCGCTTGCCGTTCAGCCTTGCTTGGGCCAGCCCAGCCCGAGTGCGTTCGCGCAGAATCTCGCGTTCGAACTCCGCGAAGATCGCAAGCAGGCCAGCCATGGCGCGACCAGCGGGTGTGGTCAGATCCAGGGCCTCGGTCAGGGAAACGAAGCCCACTCCGAGATGATTCAGTTCCTGCAGCGTGGCCAGGAGATCCGTTACAGAGCGGCCCCACCGGTCCAGGCGCCACACCAGCACTACGTCGATCTCTCGCCGGCGGGCAGCCTCCAACAGTTTCTCGCGGGCTTCTCGCCTCGCTGCACCAGAGTTCACCTCGCGGACTTGCAAAGCAATCGTCCAGCTCCGCCGGGCAGCATACTCCCGCATGGCCCGGTTCTGCATCGCCAGAGTCTGCTGGTCGTTGGTCGAAACCCGCGCATACAGCCCCGCACGAAACATTTTCGGCCGTCTGCGTGCCTGGCCAAAAACGTCTCTGGATTTTGCTTTCTGGAAGGCCCGTTTTATGGGCATTTCACGAGACCTGTTCTGCCTGGCCGCAGGCGATCCTTTTTGGCCAGGCAGCCGAACATCATACTACGCGGCGCGGGCTGCCAGACGCGCCAGGGTTTCCCGGTAGTTCCACGGCATCCACTCCGACGGGTTGGCCTTTAACTCCTCGTCATGCCGCAGCAGTTCGCTGAGATAGTCGAATGGATTGGCGCCGTTGAGCTCGCAGCTATGAATGAGGCTCATATAGAGATCACCCACCTGGGCGCCATGCAGCGTCTTGTAGAACAGCGAGTTCTTCCGACTACGGAAACGTTTCCATAGCCGCAATTATGTGTACCCCGCGATTACGCGGAGGTGGACGAATCATGGTCGCAGGCGGTCGCTTCGGCCCCGAGTTTCCTTCGAATTGCGAAGTGCACATAATCATAATGCTTCCAGGAAGGCGAGCAGGCGGTCGCTGGGCCGGTATTGCCGAGACTTCGAAGCCGGCATTGTGATCTTCTCGATCGCGCGTTTCTTCATGGTCAAATCGGCCTCGACATACATGTGGGTGGTCGCTGTGCTTTCGTGGCCAAGCCAGAGGGCAATCACTGTGATGTCAACTCCTGACTGAAGAAGATGCATTGCGGTCGAATGTCGAATAAGGTGTGGGAAGACCCGCCGTTTCCGCAGACCTGAGCAACTCTGCCGAGCGATGGCCACGGCGGCGTTCAGACGCGAGCGAAAACCAGGCCTGGTCAGCCGCTCACTTCGGCGGCTTGGAAATAGAGGGTCGCCCCCCGCCGTGGAGATCTGGCGAAGCCATTCTGCCAGTTGCCGACGCGTATCTTTCCACAGCGGAACGACACGTTCTTTGCGCCCCTTCCCGTGAATACGCACCGTGGCGGTCGGTCCCAGTTGCAAATCTTCTACGTTGAGCCGGATGATCTCGGATACTCGTGCACCGGTGTTGTACATCGTCGCGAGCATGACGGCATCGCGATGACCGCTCCAGGAGTTGCGATCCGGAGCATTAAGAACGGCGGTGACTTCTTCTTGCGAGAGATAAGAAACCGGAAGGCGGTCAAAGCGCTTGACGGGAATGGCAAGGCTGTGGCTGATGGAAGCCAGAGCCATCGGTTCCTGCAGTGCCGCATACTGGAGAAACGATCGGAGTGCTGCTAGACGAGCATTCCGACTTCGAACGGAGCAATGTCTTTGCTTTTCGAGCGAGTCGAGAAAAGCAAGGATCTGTGGAGCGTCGAAATCCGCAAGTGTCAACGTGGCCGGCGCTCTTCCAAACTGTTGCTCGCTGAACCGCAAGAAGAGCCGAAACGCGTCGCGGTAGCTCAATATGGTTTCCGGGCTGGCGTTTCGCTGTTTAACCAGGTACTCGCAAAAATATCGCTCAACGAGCGACGGAAGGTCGGCAGTACGCGCGATGGTCTTGCTGGACACTTTATTGCTCCTTTCCGGCGCCGTAAACAAAGCGCTCGAAGCGTTCGCTTACCGTGTTCATGAGGTCAGGAATCGCGGTCACATACCAATACGTATCGGTGACCTTGACGTGCCCCAGATAGGTCGACAACGATGGCAAAGCCACTTGGACATCGATACCCTCGCGGTGCCATGCCAGAAGGCGGCGGCAAACAAAGCTGTGGCGCAGATCGTAAAGGCGAGGCAGCTGATACCCCTGTTTTTTGACCCAGCCCAGCTTACGACGCAGATATTGAAAAGCCCACAATGCCTTTTTGTAGGTCAGCGTAGAGCCATCATCAGATAGAAAGAAAGCAGCAGATTGTGGACTGTTCACTCGGCGGTCGCGAAGGCTCGCATATTCTCGCAGCGCGCTCGCCGCTGTCGGGTCTACGATGACGATTCGAGACTTCGAGAACTTCGTCTGTCGCACGGTGAGGACGTTGCCTTGCAAGTCCACGTCACCCCTGTTCAGCCGTAGGGGCTCGCGAGGCCGCATGCCAGTACATGCCAGCAGACCGAGATAGGTCAGGACAGACTGCGCGCGTAGTCCGCCCCGTGGACGCAGGTCGGTGGCTGACTTCAGGAGATCTTGGATTTCTGCGTCGGTGTAGATATGAGGGATGTAGCGATACTGTGCAGGCCCGAGGAGCCGATTTGGAAGGACTTCCGTGAGCGGCTCGACGGTCCGGAGATACCGGGCGAACGGCTGGAGAAGCAGAAGTCGCCGCGCGGCGGTGACCTGCTTCCCCGTCGATGATGACTGTGCCCAACGGAGGGCCACCTCCACCGTGAACGGCTTGCCCGTGGCTTCGCGATCGGCGAAGCGTGCAAAGGCTTGGAGAACTTGACCCGCGATGTTGAGATGGAAGCCGAACGCACGTCGTAGGGAGAGGTAGGCCTGGACGTGCTTCGTCATGGGAGTCGCCTTCCTCATCGGTCCCCCTTGATTGGCCAGGCCAAAGCGACAGCCGTTAAACGTGGTAAGTCGACCTTGGTATAGATCGCGGTCGTGTCCAGGCATTTGTGACGGAGCACGTCGGCGATCTCCTTGATGGATGCACCGCGCTGAAGCATCCGCGTGGCGGCTGTGTGCCGCAAAACCCGTGGTCCGGTCACCGTTGATTCTATTCCAGCCCGGGTGGCTGCTCGAAGAATCAGGTTCCCTATCGTGGAGCGTGTCATGCGTTGTCCGACAGGAGCGCGAAGCCGAAGAAATACCTCTCGCGAAGTTGTCTTGGGGCGCCCTCGACGGATGTACGCTGCAATCGCAGCACCGATCGCGGCGGTCAAAGGCAGTTCGTCATCGTGGCGGGATTTCGAGCCGACGATTCGCAGTATGCCTTTCCGCCAGTCCACGTCTTCAAGGCGAAGCCGGGCAACTTCCCGAGAGCGAAGGCCGAGGTCGAGTAGACAACGTGTGATGGCGTAGTCACGTCGACCCGCGACGGTACCGCGATCGAAGGCCGTGAGCAGACGTGCGATCTCTTCGTCCGTGAGCGCCGGCGGTAGAGACGCCAGCCGCCAACTGGCAGATGCCGGAACCGCAAGAACGAGGTCTTCCTTACATCTGCCGTGAAGCTGGAGAAAACGGAAATAGCTACGCAGAGAGGAGGCGAGAACCTTGGTGCTTGCCGCCTTGAGGCGAGCGCCCCGTTTCGCCAGATAAGATACGATGCTCTTCGGCGCCAGCCCGGAAACATCGATGTCGGCGTTGGGAAAGAACTCGTCAAGAAACTCCCGGACGTATCGGCGCCGATAGAGGCGTGTTGCGTCCTGCAATCCAGCTGTGTTGAGCATGTACTCGTCGAAGCGCCGGACTTCCAGATCGACACCTTCCATCTCCGTCTCTTCGGCAGGTGCCAGGTAGCCAGCGCTTCTGAGGATCCCAGCGAAGTGCCCGAGCCCGGCCCGAACCGTATTCCGTTGCCGCACGCCGCCGAACGGGCACTCGCACATCGGTTGATGGTGTGATAAGAAATCGGTGAAGTGGCTCTCTTTGATTTGTGAGGGACTGATGCGTCGTTTGGCCAACCAGAACGAGAAGTGAACCGCTCCCTGCTCATAGAAGGAAACAGTCGTATCGGCGTAGCCGAGGAAACAAAGCTTCGCTACCAGTTCCTTCACCGCCGACTTAAATCCGGCGTGAAGCTGTGGGTAGGCTTGCTTGATCGTGTTGGGGTGCATGAACGCTCCTTTCGCCGCCTGAGGGGCGGATGGAGGTTCATTGTTATGCTCACCTAACGATGCCGACAAGGGTCGAATCGTTGCCCTTTCGCGTCAAGTACTCCGCGTAATCGCGGGGTACACATAATTGCGATGTAGGATGGATTTCTTCAATGCCCTCTCACAGACATTGTTATCAAGTGGGGCTCCCGGTTGCCGCAGAAACAGAGTAAGTCTGTCCCAGTATTTTAGTAGGTAAGATATCGCCGCGCCCAAGCCGGAGTTCGGCTCTACTTTCCTCTCGTCGAACTGAGCGTTGAGCCAGGCATGCAGGGTTTCCATCACGGGCCCGCTGTGCTCCTGATGGAAGTGCAGGCGCTGTTCGGAGGACAGGCTCCGCACCCGCGCTACTTCGTCGTTCCCGTAGACCTCGCCCAGACTTTCTAATACGAAACGGCACTCCTGCGGAAAGTTAGCCGTCACCTCCACAAAGTGGCGACGGGCATGTGCGAGACAATGCCCTACGATGATTTCCAGCTTCTCGGGCAACTTGGGCAGATTCCGCGATAGTGCGTCGCACATCTGGATCGGCGCGTCCAGGCCCGACGCCCGCTGCTTCAATACGTCGGCGAGATTCTCTCCCGCATGTTTGCGCCCCGTGAAATACAGCCCGATCCGACAGCCTTCGTCGACGGTGGATACGATGCCGGTGGTGAACACTCCCGTACGTTCTGCTGCAATGTCCGCATCGCTCGCTGCGTCGCGGTTCAGCGATAACACGCGCATCGACGTATCGTCGTTATGCACCACATCGCCCTGGGCCGCCTGGCGTATCAACTCATCCATCGCGGGCTGGATCTGGACAGCGGTTTCCTTTACGATCTCGCACTGGGTCGCCGCCGGCAGCGGGATGCCTAGATTTTCCTGTAAGCCTTCGAGGCGATTCCAGGGGAATCCACTGCCGTAGCGCAGCAGGGCGATCATGCTTGCCGCCGTCTCGTCATACTTCTTCTCACCCGCGCCTTCTGGCGCTGCTGCTGTAAACACATCCCCACACAGGTTGCATCTCAACTTCTCCAACTCATACACCGTTGCGGCGAGGGGAGCCTGTCCGTTGATGCGCACCAACACGCCCGGCTCGCTTACGGAATAGACTTTGCCGCGATGACAATCCGGACACTGGTCGCCAGCCTTTAGCGAGGCATGCGGAACCTCGACCTTGCGTGCTCCGCGATACGCGTCTGCGCCATTGCGCCCATGCCCAGGGGCCGTACTCTTCGGTGTGCGCGGGGTGCCCGGAGCCTTGCCCATCTTCTCGCCCGTCTCGATGCCGGCCTGCTTTAACACCTTCTCTGTTTTCTCCGTGCTCGAGTGGCACAACAGCCGGCGCAATCCCTCCAGCGTCGCCTCACGAGTTTCCAGTAACTCGGTCACATAGTTCAGTGTGCGGATCGCTGCTTGTAACTTCTGGTAGCCTACTTCGCCCAACGCCGGTCGCACTCCCTCCAACAGGGCCTCTAGCTCCTCGCGGGAGACGTCGATTCTTGCAGTGCCCTCCGGGCCTGGCGGCTTCACTCTCCCTCCTGCAGCAACTCGTGAAAGCGGCGATGGAGTGGAAGCGCGAGCACCTCTTTGATCGACCGGTTCGGCCGATGCGTCTGATCGTCTTTGCCGCGCCCGGTGGTCCGCCCCAGCACCACCCAGTTCGCCGCCCGATAGCATGTCCCGCGGAAGCGCTCCGGATCAATGAAGGTTTCCAGAAAATAGATCGGGTGCCCGTAGACGTGCTCCCAATCCTGCGAGATCTGGCGGGCCATGCGGCCGAGGATATGCGACGCCAGGTGCGGTACCCTGACCCAGGGCAGAATCAGAAAGCGCGTGTTGTAGGCGAGAAAGCGAATGTTGCGTTGCCGCGCCTCGCCGCTCCAGCCGATAAAGTGGTCCCGGCTCGCCAGGTGTCGCGGCGCCGAACTCCACGCCAGACAGGCTACCGGCCGCCCCTGTGCCCACACCAGATACTTCAAGTGCTCGCCCACCGGCTGCTCATAGCGCAGGTAGTGAAACTGTTCCATCAGGCTATGGAGCAGCGGTTCGTCGGCTGTGCGCCGCACGAGTTGAATCTCGATCGGCCCCAACGCTCCCAGCGGCATCGTCAGTGGCGTGGTGTCGATCAGGACTGTTGCCGGCCGCGGACGCGCCGTGCGGCGCTGACCGACAATGCGCCAGCGCACGGGCGGCAACTCGATCTCGCCAGCCCGCTCCAGCATCAGCAGCAGACCGCGGCAAACCACGTCGCGCAATGCGCCGTTGGCTTGTTTCCATCCCAGCGTCTCACACAACTGCCGCGATAGCTTCCAACGGCTGCTGTCGGGATGCTCCCGGATGAACTCTCGCAAGAAGGCAATCTGCTCACGGTCGATCGTCTGCCCGCGATAGCGCCACGTTTCCGCTTCCGGCATAACCGCAGAATGCCAGAGATGAAAGCAGAACGCAAGCCTTTTCTTTGGAGATATTCAACTTACTTTTCGCCACACCGGCGCGGCTTCCGTGTCTGGATTACCCGCCGCCAACAGCAACTGCGCCTGATGTGCCTGCAAGGTCCGTGCTGGTTCAATGCCCGTCGGCCACCACTTGAAACGTCCTTTTGACAATCGCTTCGTCGCCAGCCAGAACCCTTGGCCGTCGTACTGCAAGATTCTGATGGCCGTTCCGCTACGGGACCGGAAAATGAACAGGTAGCCGGAGAACGGATCCGCGTTCAGTTTCTCTCGGCATAGCTGGGCGATGGCATCGATACCCTTGCGGCCGTCAATGGCCTCGACCGCAACCAGAATCCGTATCTGCGGCGCGATCTGAATCAAGACGCCACTTCCCACAACGCACGGCTCAGTGTGGCCACATCCGCCGGCGTGGCACCCTTCCAATGGATTCGCAGCTTGCCCTTGCGGCCTTCCAGCTCGATCGTGCACTCGCGTAGGTCGACGGTGGGTGGGGTCATTAGCTCCACAAACGTCGGCGGCATCGCTTTGCCCGGCACCGAATCGGCTGCCACCATTCGCCGTTTCAGCTTTCCCCCATCCAGATGCAATGCGGCGGCTGTCGCGTTGACGCCGTCCCGGCGGGCCACCTCCACCGCATCCGACCACAATTCGTCTGGTATTCGCTGCTTGCCCTGCCGATTCTGCCGCCAGTTCTCAAAGCGGGTACGGACTTCATCCAGATTGAGAGTATCGACTGATCTGCGGCGCCTCATCGTCATTCCTCCCTGCCGATCCAACCGGCGGAAGAACGACATTAGCAGTCATGGCCTGCCGACTTCATGCAGGCTTGCCGAAAGCTCACGAACTTCTTGACCTGAAGCCTTGTGACTTCCACCTGGATGCGCCGCCATTCGTCCGCTTACGTGGCAAGGGACGGCGTGAGCGGCTGTGCCCCTTACTA
>Ga0207782_100232_pt1 | contig 8362 bp, 7 predicted proteins | sample LuqExpMetageno60_FD_187818 | JGI IMG/M metagenome (GOLD analysis project Ga0207782, IMG submission 187818) | Tropical forest soil microbial communities from Luquillo Experimental Forest, Puerto Rico - Sample 60 (SPAdes) | ecosystem: Environmental > Terrestrial > Soil > Tropical forest ... | reverse complement strand
TGCCGCCAGCTCGGCCCTGGCCCATCATTCCCCCTCCCATCATCCCACGGTCCATCATTCCTTCTCGACCCATCATCCCGCCACCCATCATTCCGCCCCGGCCCATCATGCCGCCGCCATCCTGATTGCCCGCAGGTCTTTGCTGAGAGCCGGGAGCCGGGACTGCCGGAGCTTGGGCTTGGGCAATGGGAACGAGAACACCGAAAGCGAACACAACAGCAGACGCAGTGAGCGCGAACACGTGCTTTCGCATATCAACCTCCTCTGTAAGCAGCAGCACAATTCCGAATGCGGTTTTCCTCCGCTCAACTCCGAGCTCTAGGAATCGATCCTTCGCAGCGACGCGAATTACGTCTGACGATCCACACAGGCGGCGTTCAAGGAGCGAAGACGTAAGGTCCGCGAACATATTTGGCGCAATATTGCGCGCCGCACAGCATCACTAGCCGCCACAGGCCCGCGTCGCAGGTACGTTCCCCCTATACCGCAGAGAAGACATCATTTGTAAGTTCGGCTTGGGCGGAGATGAGCCAATATACGACATGCCACAGCGCGTTCGCGGTGAGCCGAGTCATTGAATCACAGCGTTCCGTTATTTCGTGGCGACGTTCACACCCTTAAGGCCCTTCGCATTGATCGCCTTCTGGACGATGCCGCTCTGCTTTGCGTCGTCAACGAGGGTCGCGAGTGCAGTCTGCGCTGCGGCTGAGCGGCCTTTCGGCAGCGCCGCCGCCACGCGAACCATCGCAAAAGCACCCGGCACGATCTTTGCGCCCGGCAGGGCTTCAGCAGCGCGATATCCGACGCCAGAGTCCACCCCAAAAACGTCTGCTTTGCCAGAGCGTAGCAGTTCGGCGGCGTCAGCAGCGATCGTGGGGCTCAGCGGGATACGGACAATCTCGGCGGCCCTAATCTCACGCGTTAGCAGTCGCTCAGAGGGAGCGCCGCGAACCGTGCCGATCCTCACACCGGCCTTATCGACCGAGGCGATATCAGGAAATTCCTTTCCGGGTGCGGCGACATAGATCAGACTGATGACCCAAAGATCAGCCGTAGAATCGGCCTTATCCGCAGGCGCAAGGACGCGCGGCCCGATCGCGATGTCCCATTCACCCTTGCCGAAGCTTTGCACATAGGCATCCGGACTCGGATACATCACGGGCTCGACGGCGGCCACGCCGAGCTTCTGTCCAATGAACCTCGCGACAGGCTCAGCGACACCTCCGATCACCGTGATGGCAATCATGCCAACGCGCAGTCTTCCGCTTGGCGCAATCTCCGACGCAGGCATTACCTGTCCAAATGCCACCCCGGACAAGCTTGCGAGCAAGGCTATCGAAAGAAGAAACCGAGCCATTCGTGCCCCCTTTGCCTAAGAAGACCGCGAATGAAAATCCTATCAGTGCATGAGCGACCCAGCCATCACTTCCGAGATAGTATGGCTCTCGGCGATGTCGCCTTTGGCGCGGTCAATCCGCTCAGGGCCAGAAGGGACATTCAGCACGCTTCTCGTAGGTGAGATTGTGTGAGAACTACGCGATGGTACCAATGGTCAAAACTCAAATCCACTACGACGACGGTGTCGCGTACGAGCGGATGATGGGCACTTGGAGCCGAGCGGCGGGCGAGCTTTTCCTCGATTGGCTCGCTCCCGCCCGTGGTCTACGTTGGATTGATGTCGGCTGCGGAACCGGCGCATTTACGGAATTGCTTGTAGAACGTTGTGCACCGGCAGTGGTCGAAGGGGTTGATCCCTCTGAGGCACAGCTATCTTTTGCGCGTGCCCGATCTGTAGGCCAAATTGCGAGATTTCAACAAGGCGATGCGCTGGCACTTCCTTTCTCCGACGTTAGATTCGATGCCACCGTTATGGCGCTGGTAATTTTCTTCGTTCCAGATCCAGCCAAGGGCGTTGCCGAGATGGGACGCGTGGTTTGTCCAGGCGGGACCGTGGCGACTTACGTGTGGGACATGATGGGTGGTGGACATCCGCTGGAGCTAATGCATACCAAAATGAATGCGATGGGTTTCACTGCCCCCAACCACCCCGTTCCGACATAACCGGCCTGGAGGCTTTACGGCAGTTGTGGCGAGGTTGCGCACTTGGTGAAATTCAGACGCGGCAGATCTCGGTGCAACGAACGTTTTCTGATTTTGAGGATTATTGCTCGACTAGCACCCTCGCCGCGACGGTGAGCCAAACCATCGCGGCCATGGATCCAGCCAATCTCGGACTCCTTAAAACTCGAATGCGCACGCAGCTAATTGCGGATGCAATCGGGCGCCTCACCTGTCGCGCCCGTATAAACGCAATAAGGGGAAGACGAGCCGAGCGGACATCCCACTATTCATTCGATCACCTCGTCGGCGCGGGCAAGCAGGCTCGGCGGAACAGTTAAACCGATGGCTTTCGCCGCCTTCAAATTGACTACAAGCTCAAACTTGGTCGGCGCCTGCACGGGAAGATCACCAGGCTTCTCCCCCTTGACTATGCGGTCAACGTATGAAGCCGCCAGACGAAATTGATCGACGGTGTCCGGACCATAGGCAATCAGACCACCGTCGTCTGCAAAGATGCGCAATGGATAAATTGCGGGCAATCGATACCGGGTAGCGAGTTTGATAATCAGCTGCCGCTGACTGATGACTTCGGAAAGTCTGAGGGCAATGATGCCGCCGTTTCCGGAATGCGCCAATTCGGCAATTGCGCGTTCGACTAAGGCATTATCATTCAAACCGACTAGACGAATGTTTACGCCCATTGAGGGTGACAATGATTGAATTGCGGCGAATTGCGCCGCGGCACTTGGGTTGTCTGGATCTGTAACAACAAGCACCTGTTGAATACTCGGCGAGATCTCCTTGAGTAGTTCCAACCACTTGGCTCCGAAACCGAATTCGGCGGTAAGAAAGCCCGTAGTGTTGCCACCAGGGTGCGCTAAGTCTTGTACAATTCCCAACCCGACAGGGTCAGTTGCGGCTGCAAACACAACCGGAACCGTGCGCGAAACCTTCCGCAACGCCCGTACGCTAGGTGGCGCCATCGCCATAACAACATCTGGCGCAAGTTCGACCAACTCTTTCGCCTTCTCACCTAGCTCATCATCGTTGACGCCATAGCGAATATCGATGCGCGAGTTAGCGGAGGTCCAGCCAAGCTCATTTAAGCCTTTCCTGAACGCCGCAACACGCGCCATCATCATTGCGTCGGTTTCCGGCCCATTCACCAACATGCCGACCCGGCGCATTTGTTGGTCTTGCTGGGCACGCGCCGCAAACGGCCACGTGGTCGCCGCGCCGCTGAGAAGTGCGATGAAATCGCGCCGCCTCATTCGATCACCTCGTCGGCGCGGGCGAGTACTGCCGGTGGTATTACGAGGCCTAGTGCTTTAGCGGTTTTGAGATTCACGACAAGTTCGTATTTGCTCGGTGCTTGCACTGGCAGGTTGGCCGGCTTCTCTCCCCTGAGGATGCGATCTACATAGCCAGCCACTTGCTGGAACTGGCTAACCAGATCAGGTCCGTATGAGATTAGTCCGCCCTCGGCGACCGGAGTGCGATCAAAATAGACGGTCGGCAGTTTATGCCGAGCCGCGAGGGCGATTATTAGATCGCGGTGCACGACGGTCGATGGAGACGCCGTTACGATGAGACCGCCATTAGGCTCGCGCGCGAATTCCGTCACCGCCCGGTCCGCCTCGCGTGAATCACCCGCATTGATGGTGCTCACTTCCAGGCCAAGCGGACGTGCGAAAGCCTGGATCACCGCAAACTGACCGATCCCGGCGGAGGAGGAGGTATCGCGAAGCACAGCCACTTGCGTCACGCCCGGCGCGACTTGCTTTAGCAATTCCACCCATTTTCCACTCAAACTGTAGTCAAAATTCATAAAGCCGGTCGCGTTACCGCCGGGTCGCGACAGCTTATTGACAAGACCGGCACCCATCGGGTCGATGACGATAGCGAATACGATCGGCACCTTATGGGTCGCTTCAAGTAATAACGTGACGGGCGTAGTGCCGCTGCCGACTATCACGTCAGGCGCAAGCGCAATCAACTCTGCCGCATATTTGCGGATGGTAGCGAGATTGCCCGCACCCGCGCGGACATCCATCCGAAAATTGCGGCCCTCGGTCCAGCCTAATTTCTGTAGCTCCTGCAAGAAGGCGGCGATACGGGCTTTGGTCTGCACGTCCTCACCAGCTATGCCGGTGAGCATGCCAATGCGCCGTATTCCCTCCTGTTGCTGCGCGTTCGCTGCGAGCGGCCACGCCGCCGCTGCGCCAAGGAGCATGACGAACTCGCGCCTTTGCATGTGCCCATCCCGAGGACTTCGGCAAGGATTTAAGGTTAGCACCTGGCGACCCCAATGTCCGCTTCGGGTCATGTGTGGAAGGCGCCTTGGCAAGAACTTTCTGACGTGGCTGGTCGGGTGCGGTCATGTGTCCGGCCTGTTTGTGCGGCACAATGGCCGCTGGCCATAATGCTTTGAGCGGATCGGATCCCAATCGTTAGCACGCACTTGTCAATGCGATGACCCAAGCGGGCTCCCCCGAGCCCCGGAACGACCGTATCTGCATTACGTCGTCATGCCCTCGCCAATTCCTCGAAGTGCTAGCCTCGCTACCTATGCCGCCGCCTGAAGCAGGCTCGGCTCCTTAAACCGCTCCCCGCGCACTGAGCAGCCCACATTGAGTGGTCCAGGTCGAATGTTAGTTTAGCGCTGGCGGTTGCGCCAGCGTGGCCGGCGAAGCCGGTCGACGTGGCGGAGCCGGCCACGCGATGAATGCGGGCATGAACACCTCTGGTGCGGGTGGCTTGTAGCCGAGCGATGCGTGTGGGCGGATCGCGTTGTAGTGCCGCCGCCAGCTCTCGATGACGACTTGAGCTTCTCGCAGCGTGTAGAAGATCTCGCCATTGAGCAGTTCATCTCGAAGACGAGCATTGAAGCTTTCGATGTAACCGTTCTCCCAAGGGCTGCCCGGCTCGATGTAGGCGGTCTTTGCTCCGACTGATGCGATCCATTCCTGAACCACCTTGGCCACGAACTCGGGGCCATTGTCGGAGCGAATGTGCCCAGGCACACCGCGCAGCATGAAGAGATCGGACAAGACGTCGATCACGTCGATCGCCTTGAGCTTGCGGTTGATCCGGATCGCCAGGCACTCGTGCGTGAACTCATCGATGATGTTGAGCATCCGGTATTTGCGGCCATCATGCGTGCGGTCCTCGACGAAGTCGTAGGACCAGACGTGATTGGGACGCTTAGGCCGCAGCCGGATGCAGGAGCCGTCGGTCAGCCATAGACGCCCTCGTTTGGGCTGTTTGGCGGGCACCTTCAGCCCCTCGCGACGCCAGACCCGCTCTACCCGGCCGTCGCTGACCGACCAGCCAGCCTGCCGGAGCAGGGCTGCGATCTTGCGATAGCCATAGCGGCCGTACTGGCGGGCAAGCTCGATGATATCGGCCGTTAGCCGTTCGGCATCTTCTCGGCCCCGCGGGACCTTGCGCTGCGTCGAGCGGTGCTGCCCGAGCGCCGCACAGGCGCGACGCTCGGAGACATGCAGATGCTTTCGGATATGCTCGATGCAGGCGCGCCGGCGCGCGGGGCTTAGAAGTTTCCCTTGGCGGCCTCGGTCAGGATCAGCTTGTCCAGCGTGAGGTCGGATACCACCTTGCGCAATCGGCTGTTCTCAAGTTCCAGCTGTTTCAGCCGCTTCACCTGATCGGTTTTCAGCCCACCGAACTCCTGCCGCCATCGATAGAACGTCACCTCACTCACGCCGATCTGGCGGATGGCATCGGCCATGCTCGCCCCTTGCGAGACCAGCACATCCACCTGCCGCAGCTTCGCGACGATCTCCTCAGGCTTGTATCTCTTCCTCGGCATATCGGTCCTCCTTGATGCCAAAAGACATACTTCAAGTCGGACCACTTCAATGGGGGTGGCTCAACGTGACCTGCGCCTAGATTGCGATTTTGGTTTCCGGTCGGCAACTCCAGCATTGGAAAGATGCCCACCTGCGGGCGTGTCCCATCTTTCTCCTCTTTGATGAAGCGATACTTGAACCCGAGTTCGGTGTCGCCGTAGCCGAATAAAGTCGGCCCACCCGAGGGTCTATCAAACGCGACAGGAGCGACGAGATGTACTTGGCCGTTAGGGATCAGGCCATAGTTGAACTCCCAGGCAGGCAGAACGCCTGACGTGTCACCACCGATATGCGTACCGGTGGAGAAGGTATAAAACTCCCAATGCTGGTATTCGACCGGCTCCGGGTCATCCGTGCGAAACGGCGGTCCGGCGTTTGCCGCAGGGGGTGCTATCAGCAGCCAGAATAATCCCGCGACGCAGCAGATGAGGATCGGACCTTTTGTCATAACGGAGGGGACCTACTTCCTCGAAAGCTGGGCTCAACCTCATCGAGGCGAGCTACATCTCCGGGCACCGTGATGTGCGGATGCTTCGTCGTTACGTGGTGCCCCAAGTCTCGACGCTTCTTGTCAAACTAGACGCATGCGATCCGTCGCATACTCAGCCCGCATAGGACGACGAAGTCCTAGAAAAAATCGGTTATCACCATCCCAATGCAGCCTGTGCGCCGACATCGCGCTTTCCCAAGCCTTGGCGCAAAGCACGCGTCATGAGTTGGCGAAATGGAATGTCGCCTGTAGGTCCGCTCTACTTCTAAGAGCTGAACTCGGATCGGCGGCCGTTCCTGCCGATGCTCGAGCGCCGCCACTGGGAAATGCCAGTCGACCCAATGGCGGGCGTTGCCGTACACGATTCTGACATTCAGTCGTAATCAGACGTCGACGTCCCAAGCCAGATCACCGCAGGCAAATGCGCACGTCTTGTCGGGGCTAGACCCGGTGCTTACTTAGTCAACACACTGTGCGAGCGGGATCAGGTGAGCGAGACAGGAGCCCTCTTTGGTGTTTTGCGGAAATCGGCTGATGCCGGGTGCGCCGCTGCTATCGAAAGCGCAGTGACCAATGCGCCCGATAACGAACTTTGCCGAGTCAACGCGCTTGCTTTTGCCGCTAAGAACAAACTTGACGAAGAACGAACCATCGCAGCGTTCTTGCATGCTGCGCGGCTCGGCCTCTTTGAATTGTCGTGGAATGTACTTTGTCCAGACTGCGGCGGCGTTCTTGACGCCGGGACGACACTAAAAACTGTCAATCACGACGAATATAGCTGCACGCTCTGCGCCGCAGGTTACAAGGCGACGCTCGACGAAATGGTCGAAGTGACCTTCACGGTGAATCCGCGTGTGCGCCGCGTCGCCGGCCACGATCCCGATACACTGCCTGAGGTCGAATATTACCGCCAGATATTCTGGAGCTCAGGCATGGACCTGTCGGATGATCTGGCGGCAAGCCTCGCCAAGTTCACAATCGATTCCATCGAAGTACCGCCCGGCGCAAAGGCCGTGCTGTCGGTTCAAATTCCTGAGGGATTCGTGATTGTGTTCGATCCGGTGACCCACAGCAGACAAACCATCGCCGTCAAAGGCGAACCGACGCGCGACAGGCAGGCGCTGTCGATCGTGTTTAGCAAGGTAAAGGCCCCGCTGGGCACCGCAGAGACCGTAGAGATGCGGCCCGGTCCGTTGCGCTTGTCAATCGAGAACCACACCCACCGGCGCGTGCTTCCCGCACTGTGGGTCTCCAGCGATGCACTTCATCATCTTCTCGGCAAGCGGCGGCCGTTCCTTACCGCGAAACGACTCCTCACCAATCAGACATTTCGCGATCTTTATAACACCGACACGCTCGACCCCGATCAACGGCTCAAGATCACCAGCCTCACTTTCCTGTTCACCGATCTGAGGGGCTCTACGGCACTTTATGAGCGCGTGGGCGATCTAGTTGCTTACGACCTCGTGCGCCAGCACTTCGGCGTATTGCACGAGATCGTGGCGTCCGAAGCGGGCGCGGTCGTCAAGACCATCGGCGATGCCGTGATGGCAACCTTTACCACGCCAGACCGCGCTCTTGCGGCGGCGCTGCGGATGCGCGAGGCGATGACGCGCATCAATGCCGAGCGCGGCAACGAGGATCTTCTCCTCAAGATCGGCATCCACGAGGGACCATGTCTCGCCGTACGTCTCAATAACAGCCAGGACTATTTCGGGCAGACCGTGAACATCGCTGCCCGCGTGCAGGGCCTTGCCTCCTCGCGCGCAATCTTCGTGACCCAGCCGGTAGTAGAAGATCCAAACGCAGCAAAAATTCTTCAAAGCCACAGCTTGCGGCCGTCAATGCAGCGCGCGGCACTTCGCGGCATCGCCGACAAAACGACCGTGTACGAGATTCCGTGAAAGCTCGGACTGTTCCCTTCGCCCTATGAAGACTAGGC
>Ga0207782_100200_pt1 | contig 9086 bp, 7 predicted proteins | sample LuqExpMetageno60_FD_187818 | JGI IMG/M metagenome (GOLD analysis project Ga0207782, IMG submission 187818) | Tropical forest soil microbial communities from Luquillo Experimental Forest, Puerto Rico - Sample 60 (SPAdes) | ecosystem: Environmental > Terrestrial > Soil > Tropical forest ... | reverse complement strand
GTGGCGCGCGTGACGATGATGGGCGAACTGGCCGCCTCGATTGCGCATGAGATCAATCAGCCTCTTGCAGCCATTGTAGCGAGCGGCGGTGCCTGTCGACGCTCGCTTGACAGCCAAAATTGGATCAAGGTGAAGGAATCGCTTGAGACCGTGATCGCCGCAGCGGATCGAGCGTGCGAGGTGATCAAGCGCGTCCGCTCGTTGACTAGCAACGCAACTCCTGAGTACCTGGATGTGGATGTTAATGTTACCGTGAAGGAGTTGCTCGCCGTCCTGGGGGGCGAATTGCAGGTCAGGCACATCTCATTGCAATTGCAATTAGATAATAACGTTCCGCCAGTAAAGGGCGATAAGGTGCAGCTGCAGCAAGTCGTACTCAATCTCGTTATGAACGCGATCGATGCCATGGCGACGATGACGGACCGCCGACGCGTCTTGACGATCAAATCGGAGGGCGCCAAGGATGGCGAGGTGCGGGTCATTGTGGAGGACTCCGGCCCCGGGCTCGACCCTGCTGCTACGGAGCGCATTTTTGACCCGTTCTTCACGACCAAGCCGGGCGGGATGGGTATGGGCCTGTCGATCAGCCAGTCGATCGTGGAAAATCACGGCGGAAGGCTGTGGGCCTCGCCGGCTGTTCCAGGCGGCACGGCGTTCCATTTCAATCTACCCACGGCGAGGAGAGATGAACGGTGGGCGAACTGAGGCCCACGGTGCTAGTAGTCGACGACGACGCGTTGGTCCGCAAAGCTCTGCGTGAGCTCTTTGAGTCGGTCGGACTCCAAGTTACGGTTTTCCAATCGACCCAGGAATTCCTGCGAGCAGAGCGGCCGGATGTTCCTTGTTGCCTTGTGCTAGACGTGCGTTTGCCCGGCCAGAGCGGCCTTGAGTTCCAACGTGAACTGAACGAGCGAAATATCGCCCTGCCCATTGTTTTCCTGACCGGGCACGGAGACGTCCCGATGTCGGTGCGTGCTATGAAGGCCGGCGCGATCGAATTTCTAACCAAACCTTTCCGTGAGCAGGAGTTGTTGGACGCAGTCCAAGTTGCCATCGATCACGACCGCTCGACTCGACAAGACGCAGAATTGCTCACCGAACTACGCCGGCGTTTCGATGCATTGACGCCGCGAGAGCGAACCATCATGACCCTAGTCATGGCTGGCTGGCGCAACAAGCAGATTGCCGGCGAAATAAAGATCAGTGAGGCGACTGTGAAAGTTCACCGCACCAATCTGATGCGGAAAATGCACGCCATGTCATTGGCGGACCTCATCGTCATGGCCGGGAAGCTAGGCCTATCGAACAAGAGATCGAAAGCCACCACCCCAGGCAAGAGTCTCTAAGCCAAAAGTTTAGATCCTTTGTGATTTTTCCTAGGCGGATTTTCTTCAGCCCAATCGACTCCCCGCGTGCTGCCAGCCTATTTCTCACACCGCAGCAGCAATGATGGATGCGAGTCGGGATTGACTGAACCGGAGATACTCGATGTCTTTAGCATCGTCCCTCAGCCGTGTTGCAGTTCATTTGGCCGACAAACCTGGCGTAATCGTAGAAGACAAAAGGCTCAGTTATCTGGAATTGAACCTCGAAGCGCGGCACCTCGCACTGAGTCTCCTCGCTTCGGGGGTGCGTCCCGGTGATCGGGTAGCCTTGCATATGTACAATGGTGTCGAGCTCGTGGTCGGCTATTTCGCGTGCTTCTACGCGGGCGCCATCGCCGTCCCAATCAACACCCGAATGAAGCCTCCCGAGATCCAGTACGTAATCGAGCACAGTGGTTCATCGATCTATCTTGGACAATCAGAACTTTTCCATGAGATCAGCAAAGGTGGGTTTCATTTTCGTGCTATACGGCGGTTTGTCGTTGAAGGACACGGACTCGAGCCTTGCTCGGACGGTTTGGCTGCCGAGTTACCGGCGATTCCGCCTGATCGGCCGGCGGTTATTCTATATACCTCTGGATCGACTGCGCGACCCAAGGGCGTGGTACATACGCACCGTTCTGCTCGAAATGCTGCCCAGGATTTTGTCCAAGGGCTCAACGTGGCAGAAGCAGATGTCATCACGATAATCACGCCGATGGTCCACTCGGCGGGTTTCTTCACGCTGCTCGCAACTGTCGAGGCACGCGCCACGGCACTAATTGTGCCCCGTTTCGACACCGATGCTGTACTCGACGCGATCGCACGCTGTCACGGCACGCATTTGGTGGCGATGCCCTTCATGTATCGAGCACTCATCGCTGCTCAAAGAGCCCGTCCCCGCGATATGCGGTCAGGGAGACACTTTTTTTGCGGCAGTGATGCGGTTCAACCGGTATTGCAGAGCGACTTCGCTCAGTGCTTCGGTCGTCCACTCCATGAGGTATTCGGGACAACTGAAACAGGACTGGTTGCTATCAACTGGTCTGAGGCAGCGAGCCACGTAGGCTCATTCGGTCGATCCATCTCGGGCGTCGACGTCGCTGTTGTGGATGCAAATGGCGATCGTGTTTCGGTCGGGACTGAAGGCGAAATGCTTGTTCGCTCCGAGAGTAATATGGCCGGGTACTGGAACGATCAGGCTGGGAGTGAGAGAACACTCGAACGGGGCTGGTTCCATACCGGGGACCTCGTCTGCCAAGATGGCGAAGGTTATCTCTGGTTCCGGGGCCGCAAGAAGGAAGTCATTGTTCGCGGCGGATCGAACATCTCGCCTCAGGAGGTCGAGGCCGTGCTGTACGAGCACGCCGGCGTCCGAGAAGCGGGCGTGATCGGCCCGCCGGACGAAATCTGGGGTCAGCGGGTGATCGCCTTCGTTGCTCGTCGGCCAGAAGTTGCCGTAGGCGCGGGCGAGCTAATCGAGTTCGTGGGCCGACGCTTAGCGGCTTACAAGACCCCCGAAGAGATCATCTTCCTTGATGATTTGCCAAAGAACGCGACCGGCAAGGTCCTGCGTCGCGCTCTCCTGGCGCGGTACCTAGCATCCGGATCGCGTGAACCTGTGTCCGAAGAGGCTCTCGTTTAAGCACGAGGAGCTCATTATGAACATTGCGGGAGCGGCAGATAAAGCCTACTTGCCTGGACACCATCCCTCGATTGTCGCCGATCATGCAAAGCGGACAGCGCAAACGGCTGCGGCGTTCTTTCTTCCTTTTCTAAGACCAGGCATGCGGTTACTCGATGTTGGGTGTGGGCCCGGGTCCATTACTTCGGGCTTGGCGCGGTGCACCGAGCCGGCCGAGACTATCGGCATCGACCCGTCTCTAGACGTGATTGAAACAGCTCGATCGCTTCCCAATGCAAAGCAGGCAAAACATTTGAGCTTTGAGGTCGGGAACATCTATGAACCGCGCTTCGGCCCAGAAACTTTTGACGCGGTATTTGCTCATCAGGTTCTACAGCATTTACGACGGCCGGTCGATGCGCTTCGACAGATGCGTGTCCTTCTGGTGTCCGGCGGCGTGCTCGGCGTGCGTGCCGTCGATTGGGGTAGCACTACGTTCTATCCTGAAAATCAAGGGATGCTCCGCTTTCTCGACTTGTACTACGAGGTGGCTGGTCGTGATGGCTTGGAACCCAACGCCGGACGCCACCTCCCACGGTGGCTGCGCGAGGCGGGATTTATCGATATGCGCATTTCCACCTCAACAGTATCGTACACGGAGCCGGCTGCGCTTCGAGAGTGGGGCGACACCTACGCCGAGGCTATGCTGGCATCAAATTTTAGCGGAAAAGTTTTGGAGTATGGGTTAGCAACCCACTCCGATTTGCACGCTATCGCGGCTGCTTGGCGATCTTGGTGCCGCGACAGGGACGCGTTCTTTTGCTTCTCCCAGACAGAAGTGGTGGCATGGAAACGGTAGACGATGTCTCGTTCGTAGCCGAGCAGGAAACCAATTCTGGAAGAATATGCGAAAGGGGAGCTGAATTCGGATCGATTGCCTGTGAACTCCTCGATTGCGGACATGCGCCGGAGCAAAATACGGCAAGGGGTCCTCGGTTTTCTGGTGGGCCCCGAGAGATGGGGTAAAGGAAATGCGATCCGAATGGCTGCCGAGCCCGGCGGGCGGGCCTTCCTGATCGGCATGCGGGTTTATCTGCCGGAGCCCGAGAATCCCAACAGCGCTTAAGAGTCGCCACCGAACGGGTAGGAGGCAGCGACGCCGCCGAGGAATTGGCGCCTGTCATAGGAAGCGTGCGCGCTTCGAACGAGACCAATGGTCCAAAGACCGGACTTAGTCGGCGAACCGACAACTCTCATTTTGAACCCAAGCGCTGGAACATCGCGGCTCTTCTCGCATTTAGTCAGGTTAAGGCGCACGCAGGATCTACACCGTTAAATTTCGAGAAACTCGGCCGCTTGTTCATAAAAATCTGAGGGTTGCGCCCCTAGGAGGTCCTTATGGGCCAGGTCCCGAAACCAGCGAAGGCAGGTTCACCGGTCTCCCGCCGCGCACTTATGCACGCGGGCGCGAGCGCCGGATTCATTACTGCAGCTGTCGGCTGGGGCGGTGCCGCATTCCAACCAGTTGCTGCAAACGCCGCCGATCAAACGCCAGCCGATGGGTCACCGCGGCAGTTAGCGGCCTTCCAAATTCGTCAAGACGCGGCGCAAGCGCACCTCAACGAAGCGCTGCCGGTGCACAAGTCCAACGGCGACGAAGGGCGTTACGTCGACAAGCGGGCGAGCTTTTCCAAGACGCTCCCGCACAACGACGCAGGCGAGGTTGACGTTGATGCCTTCGAGACGTTCGTGACGGTCTTAACCAGCGGCGAAGCCAGCGGCTTTGAGACCATGCCGCGCGATCGCGCCGCCGAGGTTGCCTTAAACGATCCGCAAGCAACCTACGCCTTCGATTTGGTCGGTCTCGATAGCGCCGCGACCGCCCTTGACCCGGCTCCGGCGTTTTCAAGTGCCCTCATGGCAAGCGAAATGGCCGAGGTCTACTGGCTGTCGTTGACTCGGGACGTACCATTCCGCGAGTACGAAAGAGACCCGCTCATTCTTGCGGCTCTTAGCGACATCAACGCTTTCAGCGAACCGCTCAAGTCAGGTGCTGAAGGTAAGCTCGCGGCCGCGGCAATTTTTCGTGGCGAGACGCCGGGCGATCTGCTTGGCCCCTATCTGAGCCAGTTCCTGTGGCTCGACATTCCCTATGGAATTAAGTCGATCGAGCAGCGCTACATCGTGCCTGCCAGGGGGCAGAGTTTTCTCACTGACCATGCTGAGTGGCTTGCCTGCCAACGCGGAGCTAAACCGCGCGCAAGCCTCCGTTTTGATGCAACGCCGCGGTTTATCTGCAGTGCTCGCGAACTTGCCGAGTACGTCCATCGCGACTTCAGCTTTCAAGCCTATATGAACGCAGCGCTGATTATCCTCGCTCTGGGCAAAGACGCGCTTTCGCCGACCAATCCGTATCGACACTCTCGGACGCAGTTCGGCGACATCACTCTGGGCAGCAAGAACGTTCTAGCGATGCTTTCTCAAGCGGCTTTGCTCGGACAGAAGGGCGCATACTTCCACAAGTGGCAAGTTCATCGCCGCCTTCGGCCGGAGTGTTTTGCTGGCCGAATTGAGACGCACTCCACCGGGCGGCGACAATACGATCTTCATGCCGATATTCTCCATTGTGACGCCGTCGCCCGCACTCAATCTCAGTACGGAACACGCTTGTTACCCGTCGCCTTCCCCGAGGGAAGTCCAACACACCCATCCTATCCGTCGGCACATGCCTGCAATGCGGGTGCGTGCGCTACCATCCTCAAAGCCTTCTTCGACAGCGACTACGTCCTGCCTCGTCCGGTTGAGGCTACGGCAGATGGGCTGGCGCTCGAGCCATGGCGTGGCGCCAGCCTTACCCTTGGGAACGAAATCGACAAGCTCGCCAGTAATATCGCACTCGGTCGTGATTCCGCCGGCGTTCACTACCGCTCCGACAGCATCCGCGGTCTCATTGTTGGCGAGCAACAGGCGCTGGGGCTTTTACGAGATTATAGTCGTACGTACAACGAGCGCTTCGACGGCTTCATTGTCAGGAAGTTCAACGGGGACAAAATTAAGATAGCGGCCGGTGACGCCAAGCCGCATTAACAGTCAAGCGCTCTTGTCTCTGAAATTACAATGCTTGAATTATTTTTTGCGTCGCACGTTTCTATAGTCAACGCCCATGTACCCCGCAGAGAATCCGAAAACGTTTTGCGCCGTATTTCGTCGCCGGTCGCGGCCTCTGATATCCTGGAATTTTGGCTCGCAGCTAAACGCGTTGATTAGGGTCACGAGATCGCTGTTACGACGAATGGTGATCATTTCAGGCTCCTGTCGTACTGCGAACGTGTTGCAATCTATTTTTCATGCCAAGAATGCGCAACAATGCGGTGATTTGCTAATGTTGAACTGCCGATTGGTGGAACCTTCGGCATCTGGCTCCGATATCCGTCTTGGAGATTTTTGCGACCCTTCGGCACCGTTGAGGCGGTTCCCATGAGCACGAATAAAAACTCGCAGGAAAATGGTATTGGCACATGGTGGCACCCTTGGTGGCAAAAATTTAGAACTGAATTCTCATCCGCTGAGCCGGGAAAGCAGGTTGCCCAGATTTACTACATAACGGCGATCTTGGCCGTGATGGGATCACTCCTTGCTGGCATATGGGCGTTCGGCGAACACTTTTGGCCAGAGAGATCAGAGAAGCCAGGCCAAAGTTCCACTGCCACCGGTGAGACGTCGGTAAAGCCCGATACTGCGCCCGCACCAGCGCTCTCAATAGTTGCCTTGCCGTTTGTCAATCTTAGTGGCGACGCGACACAGGACTACTTTGCCGACGGGGTCACTGACAGTTTGACGACCGATCTTTCGCGAGCGCTGCCCGGTAGCTTCGTCGTCGCACGAGAGACTGCCTTCGCATACAAGGGAAAGTCTGTGGATGCACGGCAAATCGGCCAGTTGCTCCATGTGCGTTATGTGCTTGAAGGGAGCGTTCTCGCTGAAGGATCTCGTTTACGTGTGAATGCCCATCTCGTGGATGCCGAGACCGGAAAAGAGATCTGGGCCGATCGCTTCGATACCGCGAAGGCAGACGTCTTACAGGTGCAGGATGAGATCGTCGGTCGCCTGTCGCGGGCAGTCGGTCTTCAGGTCATCGACGTTGAAGCTCGACGCAGTGAGCGTCAAAAGCATCATAGCGCTGACGCAACTGATTTTGTGTTGCGCGCCCAGTCAATCGCTAACAGGCCGACATCTGCAGCGACCATGGTCTCAGCACGCCACCTATTCAATGAGGCATTGAAACTCCAGCCGGACAATGCCGATGCGTTAGCCGGGGTTGCTACAACGTACGTATTAGAAACGATTAACGGCTATTACCCGGCTGGCAATGAACAGCGGCTGCAGCAGGCAGAACCACTGCTCGCAAGAGCGCTGGCTAGCGATCCCGGCAACATCGTCGCAATGAAGGCAAGAGCCGCGCTCCAGCGCGCACAAGGCAAGTTCGATGATGCAATCGCTGCAGCCAAAGCGGTGATTGCCCGAAATCCCGGCGAGCCCTGGGCTTACAAAGAAGTCGGGCTGTCGCTTGTCTACCTGGGGCGACCCGAAGAAGCACTTGATTGGTTTGCGAAGGCCGAGCGATTTGGTCCCTATGATCCCGTCCGATGGACTTGGTTCGATGCGCAGGGACAAGCGCTCCTGCTGTTAGGGCGAGACGACGAAGCTATCCGTTCCCTGCGGGCCGCGATTGAGGTCAACCCGAATTACACGAGCACATACGCCGTACTCGCGGCAGCGAGTGCGCTGAAGGGCCTCGATGAAGAAGCCCACACGGCGTTGGCACAATACAGGCGGACCAACCCGGACGTGACAGTTTCGACGTTCCGCAGTCTTTCGCCGGTGCCGTTAAGATTGACTAGCGCAGCATATTTGAAGCAGCGCGAACGTCTCAAAGAGGGATTGCGCAAGGCGGGGATGCCCGAGTAAACGCTTGCCCCACGATGTCCGCAAAAGCACGCATGTCATGCGCAGGTAAAATGATCGGCTCGGGTCGCTAGGGCGATGCAGTTGCTGCACTCGCGAACGCGTTAAGTGCGGTAGTCAGCGCGCTCACGGTCGCATCCACCTCGTGGTCTAGTCCATGCCGCTTTGCGAGCCAGCTTGGATCATTGTACGACAGCCATGTCTTGCCCGAGGCGTCCTGCCAAACCAGCACCTTCAGCGGCAGGTCGATTCCCATAGTCTGTGCCGCCTGCATGAGCGGCGTGCCGCCTTTAGCATTGCCGAAAATCAAGAGTTCAGTCGGCCGTAATGGTAAGCCAACGGCCGCAGCCCCCGCTGCATGGTCAATCCGTGCAAAAACGGTCAAGCCCTTCGACTTAACTTCAGTTTCAAGCCGATCCATCGTTTCCTTGGAGCCAAACTTACTGGGAATGGTTCTCAACCCGTTTACCGCCATGGCGTTCTCTCCTAGAGCTAGTTGCCAAAATCCTTCACGACGAAACTGCGTGTTGGCCAGCTCTGATGGCCTTCCGTTATCCGGACTAACAACAGCCCACTCCATGCGAAGTGGCGCGCAAATGCAGATAAGGGCCGCGATAGTGGTCAGCACAATGTAAAATTGTCGCGTCATGGATCAGTATCCCGCGTGGTACATTTTGACGGCAATTGCGCGCATTTCGTCGGGTTTGTAAATGTCGTTGTGACCAGTTATCTCGGCGAGGAAATGGCGCTCTTTCCACCGATTCCGGCGTGCTTGCTCACACTCCATATTCCTTCAGACCCGACTTCGAAAACGAGAAGAGCACCAACCCCGAAGAGCTCATCGCCGTCGACCCGTACCTCGCAAAACCGCCTGCAACTTGGGCATTAGACACGATGTTATGGCTACGCCGTTTTGTCCCTTTTTGACAGTGAGATGTGTTGATCTTGTGAACCGATCTGGACAACCGCGTTCCTGCTGGAATCGACCAGCTTTGCTATGATTGTAGAAAGCGCGTCAAAGTCGCCTTTATCAAGTCGTCCTCTTGGCGGGAAATGATGGTCAGGAAAACAAGTCGCGGGATGCCCCTTTTAAGCCGAAGAAGATCAGGCGCCTTGAACGGATAAACCCGGTT
>Ga0207782_100199_pt1 | contig 9100 bp, 9 predicted proteins | sample LuqExpMetageno60_FD_187818 | JGI IMG/M metagenome (GOLD analysis project Ga0207782, IMG submission 187818) | Tropical forest soil microbial communities from Luquillo Experimental Forest, Puerto Rico - Sample 60 (SPAdes) | ecosystem: Environmental > Terrestrial > Soil > Tropical forest ... | reverse complement strand
CCGCCGCCATGCCGGCCGCAGCCCGCTTACCGCACCGCTCCTCCTGTTCGCCGCCGCCGTTCTCACGGCTGCCGTCTACGTGACCTATGTGCTATGGCCGCGTTGGCCCGACGCACCGGTCGGGCTCGATGCGCCGTCGCTGCCGATCGTGGTTGCTGGCGTCGCCTTAAATATCGAGCCGGCGGCGATCCGCATACCGGTCCAGCGGCGTGCGGGCACGCAGGAGCGCGTCGACCTCGCTTATCTGTGGCCGTCGCTGACACCGCCCAATCCGGCGCTGAAAGTGGCAGATGGTGCGCCGGTCAATCCGAACGAACGGCTCTTCGTCACCGTCGCCTCGGGCTATGGCACGTTGCCGATCATCGAGCGCGTGCAAACAATCTATCCGCGCTACTTGGTGCCCGACCCGGCTACCGGTCCGGAGGGTCTCACGTTACGCGGCTTCCGCGACGGCACGCCCTATCAAGGTGAAGAACTCATCTTTGAATCAGAAAAGCCGGAGCATTTCCTTTCGCGCTGCTCGCGCCAGGGCGTCACCAATTCGGGCATCTGTCTCTTGGAGCGGCGCGTCGGCAACGCCGATATCACCTTCCGCTTTCCACGCGATTGGCTGAGCGATTGGAGAAGCGTCGCCGCCGGTATCGACAAGCTGGTCGCACAGCTACATCCCGACTAGCCGACGAGATCCACGTCCAGGATTGGCAATTCGAAGATGTATGACTTGCGGCCCTTTTCGGCCTCGAGGAATAGCACCCCGAGGAATTCATCGCCGATATAGGCTTCGACGGAATCCAACTTCTTCGGCCGCGTCACCACGCGGATCTTCTCGTTGTCGAAGCGCCGCCGCAGATAGTTGGTGAGCGTGGGCACGGGCTGCATGCTCGGGTCCGCGCTCACCTGGATGACCATACGGAAATTATAGGAGCGCTCGCCCTCATCGTCGTCCGCGGTGAGGTCGCCGATCTCGTCCTCGTCGATAAAGACTTTTGCCGTTTCGCCGCTTTTCGGCACGACGCGGATATGCGCATTGTCGAACAGCTTCTTTAGATAGGCGTCGAGTTGTCTGACTTCCACTACGTTCACCGGGCCGCTCCTGGCTTCTGGATCAGCGCTTCATTGCCCGATTGAACGCCCCGGCGCAAGGAGGCGCCAGGCTCAAAAATTAGCCATCCAACATGATACCGTAGAGCATCTGGTCCATGGCGCGCGAGGGCTCCGGGCAACCGGCCTCGCCGACCACCTTGGCCGGCACGCCGGCGACCGTCGTGTTGTGAGGCACGGGCTTGATGACGACTGAGCCCGCTGCGATACGCGCGCAATGCCCGACCTCGATGTTGCCGAGAATCTTGGCGCCCGCGCCGATCATCACGCCGTGGCGGATCTTCGGGTGACGGTCCTCGTGCTCCTTGCCGGTGCCGCCGAGCGTCACGCCATGCAGGATCGACACGTCATCCTCGATCACCGCGGTCTCGCCCACCACCAAGCCGGTGGCATGGTCGAGGAAGATGGCACGGCCGATCTTGGCAGCTGGATTGATGTCGCATTGGAAGACCGACGAGGCGCGGCTTTGCAGATAAAGCGCGAAGTCCTTACGGCCTTTGCCGAGCAACCAATGCGCCAGCCGGTGGGTCTGAATCGCGTGGAAGCCTTTGTAGTAGAGCACCGGCTCGATGTAGCGGCTGGTTGCCGGATCGCGGTCGACGGTAGCGACGATATCAGCACGGAAGATCTCGCCGAGCGCGGGCTGCTGTTCGAGCGCGTCATTGTAAGCCTGCCGGATGAGATCGCCGGAAATGTCGGCATTGCCGAGTCGCTCGGCGACGCGATGGATCAGGGCAGCTTCTAGCGAGTCGTGATGCAGGATGTTCTCGTAGATGAAGGTAGCGAGCTCCGGCTCGCGTCGCGCGGCCTCCTCCGCCTCGCTGCGGATGCGCGCCCACACCGGGTCGACCTTGTTCAATGTCTTCATAGGCCGTGTCTGAAACTGAGCCATCGTTCAGTCCTCTTAGGCAGCCTCTCGGACCCTACATAGGTCTTTTATCACATTTTGGCAGGGACCAAGAGGGACGGCGAAAAAGCTCTTGTCGCACAATCTCATAGGCGTTCATTAAGAAACGCGAGCACGCCCGCCTTGAACACCTTGTCGCCGACCGAGAGCATGTGGTCGCGGCCGGGGATCGGCAGTGCCTGCGCGCCTGGGATGAGTGCCGCCAGTGATTCTGGCGAGCCGGCTAACTCGTCTTCCGTGCCGACCGCCACCAGCACCGGTATGTTAAAGGCAGCGACCTGCTCGCGGCTCAAAGTCTCGCGCCGGTGACGCATACAGGCGGCAAGTGCCTTGAGGTCCGATTTGGTTTGTTCGGCGAAGCTGCGGAACGCCCGACCTGTTGGATGAACGACATCAGCGAGCGAGGGCACTTCCAGCGCGGCGACGATAATATTCGCCAAACTGTCTCTGTGGCCTTCGACCAAGTTGCTACCGAGCCCGCCGAGAATCGCCGAACGCATGCGTTCTGGATGTCTCATAGCGAGGAACGCAGTGATACGCGCACCCATCGAGTAGCCCATCACGTCGGCGCGCCCGATGCCGAGATGATCGAGCAGCGCCCGCACGTCTTCCGCCATGAAGGCAGAGTGATAGTCGACCGGATCGTAAAATTTGGTCGATTGGCCGTGGCCGCGATTGTCGAGCGCGATCGCCCGCCGGCCGGCGCCGGTCAGCGTGCGCACCCATCCCGGGTTTACCCAGTTCACCTCTTTGTTTGAGGCAAAGCCATGTACCAACACAATTGGCTCGCCTTGCCCCTCGTCGAGATAGGCGATCTCGATCTCGCCGTTCCTAAAATGTGCCATCCTGTTCTTCTGGCCCAGCCGTAGCGGCAAAATGCTGCCATCTTGATCTAGCGGCAATTCGGCTCGGCGCAACATAGCTCTAGGCATAAGCGAGCCGCCTCGCTATGGTGCCGCGCAAATCACGAGGGTCCCCATGGCGGAACACGTTGTCCCCCATTTCCAGAACGATCCTGGAGTGCCGGTGATCGAGATTGGCGCTAAGGAATTTATGTGCGTCGGCGCAACGCCCCCGTTCGACCATCCGCACGTGTTCCTCGACATGGGCGAGGATAACGAGATCGTGTGCCCCTACTGCTCAACGCTTTATCGGTTCGCCGCCACGCTCGACTCGCACGCAGCGCGGCCAGCGGAATGCGCATTGCACGTCGCCGCCTGATCTTTAGTTCGGAGCATTAGACTTGGCGTCCGCGCGTCATGTCATCATTGCCGGCGCCGGGATTGCGGGACTGACGGCGGCGCTGGCCATGGCGCGCGCTGGCTTGCGCGTTACCGTGCTCGAGCAGGCTCCAAAACTGGAAGAAGTCGGCGCCGGCATCCAACTGTCGGCCAATGCCACACGGGTGTTGATCGACCTTGGCCTCCGCGAACGGCTGCAATCTTCCGTCATGACGCCGCAGGCGATCCGCGTGATGGCTGGCGGCTCGGGTCGCGAGATCGTGCGTATTCCGCTCGGAGCAGGAGCCGAGCGGCGCTACGGCGCGCCCTACTGGACGATCCACCGTGGCGACATGCAGGCGGCGCTCTTCGCAGCGGCGAGCACGGTGCAGGACATTGAGATCAAGCTCGGCATCCATGTCGACGACTTCGCTTTGCATGTGAAGGGCGTCACCGCGCGGGGCCGCTCCGACCAGCTCGCGGTGGACGAGCGCGGTATCGCTCTCGTCGGTGCCGACGGTTTGTGGTCGACGGTGCGCGCGCAGCTCATTCCAAACGAGCGCGCCCCGCACTACCGCGGCCGGACCGCCTGGCGCACACTGGTGCCGGCGGATGCCGTACAGGAAGAATTTCGCACGCCGCTGGTGCATCTTTGGCTCGGCCTCGATGCGCATCTCGTGCACTATCCGGTAAAGGGCAACCGACTGATCAACATCGTCGCCATCGTACACGACGTCTGGAAGGGCGCCGGCTGGTCGGCGCCCGGCGACCGCGCCGAGATCCTGCGACATTTCGCCCGCTGGTCCTGGGCCGACGAGGCGCGCGATCTGGTCGCGGCTCCGCAGCAATGGCTGAAGTGGGCGCTCTACGACCGCCCGGGACCGTTCCGTGGCGGCATGGGCGCGGTGACGTTGATCGGGGATGCTGCCCATCCGGCGCTACCGTTCCTGGCGCAAGGTTCCTGCCTGGCGATCGAGGACGCTGCGGTGCTGGCCGACATGCTCGGCACATATCTCGACGAACCCGCCGACGCGCTGCGCGCCTACGAAGGCGCGCGCTGGCACCGCACCATGCGCGCCCAATCCTTGTCCCGCCGGCAGGGTCGAATCTATGGGCTGAACGGACCGGAAGCTCTGGTGCGCAACCTAGCGATGCGCGCGCTGGGCGGAGAAAAACTACGCGCGCGCTACGACTGGCTTTATGATTGGTGGCCGCCCCAGCGCCTTGCCAACACGGGTTAGCGCAATGGTGTTTCCCGCGACCATTGCCGGCAGTCTTCCGAAGCCGGCCTGGCTCGCCGAGCCGAACAAGCTGTGGCCGCAGTGGCGGCTTTCCGGCGACGAGCTTGCCGCGGGCAAGCTCGACGCCACGCTGCTCGCGGTCAAATTGCAGGAAGATGCCGGCATCGACATCGTCTGCGACGGCGAGCAGTCGCGCCAGCATTTCGTGCACGGCTTTCTCGAATTCGTCGACGGCATCGACTTCGCCCACAAGGTCGAGATGGGCATTCGCGCCGACCGCTACAAAGCCATGGTTCCGGTGGTACGCGGCGATCTGGTGCTGAAGGGCCGCGTGCACCAGACTGAGGTGCGTCACGCGCGCGCCCACACCACTCGCAAGTTGAAGATCACGCTGCCGGGACCGATGACGATTTCCGACACCGTCGCTGACGCCCACTATGGCGACAAGGTGAAGATGGCGATGTCCTTTGCCGGCCTGCTGAACCAGGAGGCGCGCGCGCTTGAGGAAGACGGCGTCGACGTCCTCCAGTTCGACGAACCCGCTTTCAACGTCTTCATGGACGAGGTGCCCGGCTGGGGAATCGAGGCGCTGCATCGCGCAATCGAGGGGCTCACCTGCACGACTGCCGTGCACATCTGCTACGGCTATGGCATCAAGGCTAATATCGACTGGAAGAAGTCGCTCGGCGCGGAGTGGCGGCAGTACGAGAAGATTTTCCCGGCGCTCGCCAAAAGCCGTATCGGGCAGATTTCCATCGAAGCCATTAATTCACAAGTCCCACTCAACTTGCTATCGCTACTCGACGGCAAGGACGTGCTCGTCGGCGTGATCGACGTGGCGACCAACGAGATCGAGACGCCGGAACGGGTGGCGCAAGTGATCGGTGAGGTCATGCGGTTTGTGCCGAAACAGCACATCGTCGCCTGCACCAATTGCGGCATGGCACCGATGCGGCGCGACATCGCCGAAGCCAAACTACGCGCGCTCGGCGCCGGCGTGAAGTTGGCGCAGCAGTGGTTCGCCTAAATCCTGCAAGGACTTGATTCGCCTCAAAGCCCAAGGCCTCTTTCCAATAACGTCGCGACGACCGCCAAGAATTGCTGGCGGCCGTGGCGCGACGATCTCGACAACGACGTCAATAACGACATCGCTCCCACCGCGGTTGGACCGCACGGCGTCCACGCGGTTCCGCCATCTTTGCGCAGGTCATTTAGTTTCCTCGTGCCTCTTTGGTGTTTAGTTTTTGGTGTATGACGTCAAATACCCGCCCTACACACTTTTTTTACTGACAGCTACCTAGATGGCAATGAAAGGGGACAATGGAGGTGGGTCATGGTTAAGCGTATCTTATCATCGGCCATCCTGGTCTCAGCCATTCTTTCCACGTCGAACGCTTTCGCTGCCGACTTGCCGATGAACGCGCCGACCTATGCTCCGGCACCTCAGCATCCGCTCTGGACCGGCTTCTACGCTGGCGTGAATGTCGGTGGCGCTTGGGGAAGTGCGGGGACCCCCTTTTCCTCTAGCGATATGACGGGATTCATCGGCGGTGGGCAACTCGGCTACAATTGGCAAGTTGATCAGGTGGTATTTGGCGTCGAGGGCGATCTCCAAGGCTCCTCGCAAAGTGTCAGCGCTAGTGGAGTAATCGCTGGAATTCCGTTTAACGTGGACCAGAAGGTTCCCTGGTTTGGCACCGTTCGTGGACGCCTGGGTTATGCTGCCGGATCTTGGCTCCCCTACGTCACCGGTGGCGTAGGGTGGGTAAGTTATCAAATTGACGTCTCTGCACCTGGCGGCTCTGTGAGCGACAGTACTACGAAGGCAGCTTGGACACTGGGTGGGGGTGTGGAGTGGATGTTCGTGCCGCAATGGAGCACAAAGCTCGAGTATCTTTACATGGCCACGGGCGACACATCGGTCACTCTCTTTGGCACCGCTTTTACAGGGCACGCACAGGACAATATTATCCGCGCCGGTGTGAACTATCATTTCTAATAAACTTCTTTGTCACTTCTGACTCGCATGGCGCCGGAGGAGAATAAGTCCCACCTTTCACGACCAATCCCGCTGGAGAGGGCACGGGGCTTGGCCTCTCCATCAGTGACGATATCAACGTGAGCAGCATTTGGGATCGATCGAGGTTGACAGCAGCCCGGCGAATTTAACGAGTCTCAGATTATTCTGCCGCGCACGGCTACCTTTCTGTGCATCGCGGGCACGGACCCGACCAAGAGAAATATCGTACTCGGCAATCATTCAGCGCACAGCGATGAGACATCGCTAACTTAGCACAATCGTTCGGCTAAAGTCCGCCGACGGCTTCTGGCCCTCCGTAGACGCTGAACTAGCTACGGCGGCGCGGGCACGCGCGACGCTTCGAGTGGACGACTTATTTCCGCAATTAGGGGAAAGGCGTATTGACGCACATCGACGCGGATATCAACATTAGCGACAGCGCTCAGACACCAACATAGGACTAGATGATGAAAGCGGTCGCGTTCGTTATCACTGCCATGGGCTTCAGTGCGTGCGCATTGGCTCAAGATATTGATATCGGCAAAATTGAGTACCAAAGTAACTGCGCGTCATGCCACGGCATGGATGCAAAGGGTGACGGACCAGTCAGCAAAGAATTGAAGACACGTCCGACGGATCTGACATTGCTCGCAAAGAAAAACAAAGGCGTGTTTCCTCTCAATGCGGTATACAGAATAATCGATGGGCGAGATCAGATTGCCAGCCACGGGACTAAAGAAATGCCCGTTTGGGGCTACCGTTTCGTGCCTCCGTCGCACTATAACTTAAGACCTGCTGACGATTATATTTTTGCGCCTCCATTATCTCCCGAAGCCGTCGTCCATGGCCGCATCATGGCGGTCATCGATTATCTAGATCGCATTCAGGAAAAGTGAGGCCTTCATTTCTTATAAGAACGATCTGTTTGATGGATAATTGACTAAGGGGCCTTTACAGGCCTTCCTCTTTTTTTATTCGTGCGTCCTCTTCTGCCCTGCGCTGTTCAGAATGGACAAGATGCTCATAATAACGTCGTCGGTGCTCATAATTTGGGTCTTCGAGCACTAAACGCCACGCTCGATCCAACTCCATTCGGTCCTTCGCCCGCCATCTCCAAATGATCCACCCGACCACGGCCATCAGAAGCAATATGAAGATGAGGTTCATCGCCCGGCGGTTCCTCGGCTAGATATAAGGGACGAGCGCTACTGCGCCCCATGGGTGGCAAAGGAGGCGCCGCATCGGCTTTCAATCGTGAGGCGTTGCCACGGTTTCGCTTGTTAACCCACCGTCTCATTGGCCTCATCGGCTGTTTTCCCCTCAAATAAGACTTGGACAAAGCGTTCATGGCGTCACGGCTTATCTTCTCTTCTCCGGATCAACTCCACGATTTCATTTGTGGACGCGCGATCTTTTGACCGATTCATTATCGCACGTGGCAGCTTTCGCGCTTGTCGACTGCTATGCCCCGGGCAATGTCCCGGGGTTCTTGTTTGCTGCCCACGTCAGTTGGCGGCTTCCTTATTTTGGGATGGCCGCTCCTTCCATTGCTTAAGGCTCTCGGCGATGACCTTCATGGCTGCGGTGGCCGCTTGGTTGAGGCTGGCATAACCGCTAACTTCCCGACTGACGCGCGTACCCTCATTGCGCAGCATCTCGCTCATGTTTTCCAGGTCGCGAATGACCCGGCCAATTTCTGTCATTGAATCCATGGCAATGCGTCGGATCATCACATCCAGATGTTCGATAGCTGAGATCGACTCGGCCGGTGCCTCGGGCTGTTGTTTGGCGAGCAGCGTCACCACATTTTTGACACCCTCATCCCGAGTTTCCGGTGGACGCCGATGCGGCGGTGCGTATCTCTCTGGCCCATCTTCCGGCGGACGTCGATGCGCGTATCTCTCCGGATCAAAGTTCTCGGGCATATCTATCTCCGCTTAACAGAGGATCAGTAAACGCGGGTCAGTAGTCTAGCGAATAAACACGGCGATCACCATGCATAACGCCGAGCACAAATAATACCAAGTAAGCCAGCCAATAAGGGCGTGGCAAAACCGATCATTGGCGTTTCGTCAGCCCGGCAGATTTGAATTATCAGCGTGGTTGCCGACGACCAAACAGATTATCGTGGCTATGATATAAGCCTGCCCGACGATCCAAAGATTCAGGAAGGGTGCTGATTCCATCCCCTTTGCCGACCCACGAAAATCATTCCGGCTGCTACAGCGATCAGAGCTAAGCCGAAAATGAAATTAATTGCTTCTAGTCCTCAGATGAACGGCAGCACATTGGCTGTTCGCCAGCACCGAGGATACGGGCGGCGCTGCTCATTCAGACAGACATGGAGTCAGGGAAACTGCTGCAGCGCATTAGCGAGCGATAGGCAACCGTTTTCCATAATGAGATCGCCAGATTTCCGGCACGACAACGTGACGTTATTCAAGACAGGCGCTATTGTTGTTGAGGCGCTGTTTTTTGAGATTAGTGAACTAGAAATTTACACCCCTTGCGTCATAACAGATTGCGCTGGTCGGCCAAAAGGTAAACCGTTTTTAAACCTATGACCTCTCTCGATCGTAGCTCTTCCCCGTCATCGCCGAAGCTCGCAGCA
>Ga0207782_100194_pt1 | contig 9139 bp, 9 predicted proteins | sample LuqExpMetageno60_FD_187818 | JGI IMG/M metagenome (GOLD analysis project Ga0207782, IMG submission 187818) | Tropical forest soil microbial communities from Luquillo Experimental Forest, Puerto Rico - Sample 60 (SPAdes) | ecosystem: Environmental > Terrestrial > Soil > Tropical forest ... | reverse complement strand
TCGAGCGGCACGCCCCCCTCGAGCGTGAGTAGCCGGCCAAACTCGTGCTTGGCGCAGCCGATGCCATCGCGCAAGCGGCGCAGCGCGGTCTCCTTGCGGAGGCGTGGGCATGACGACGGTGAGCGGGTCCGACGACAAGTGCGTCTCAAGCCTGCGCTTTTTCGGACAGCGTCGAATTGACCGACTTGGGCCCGACGCGGAAGAAGATCTAATCTATGCTTCTGCCGCGCGCGCAGACGCACGCCAGGGCGGGAGCGAGCATCGGCGTGCTGGTGAAGATTGACAAGGCCATCGACGTACGCGGCAAGCCGTTCATGTGAGGCCGTTTCATGACAGGGGCAACGTTTGTGCTAGACTGAACGTGTGTTTGCGGCGCGGGGTTGGCATCATGCGTTTCCGCCTCGCTTTGCTATTGGCCACCGGCCTCGCCGCGGTGTCGCCCGCGCGCGCCGACGTGCTGATCCACATCGACAAGTCCGCCCAGTTCATGACTGTGACAGTCGATGGCTCGCAGCGTTACGCTTGGCCGGTATCGACCGGTATCGCCGACTACGACACGCCGGACGGCGAATTCCAGGCCTTCCGCGCGTGACCACTTCTCACGCGAGTGGGACGACGCACCGATGCCCTATTCGATCTTCTTCACCCAGCAGGGCCACGCTATCCACGGCACCTACCACAAGAGCATCGGGCGTCCAGCTTCGCACGGCTGCGTGCGGCTATCGGTGGCGAATGCCGCAACGCTTTTTGCTTTGGTGAAGCAGCAGGGCATCAAGCAGACCAAGGTGGTGCTGGTCGGCGAGATCCCGGACAACGTTGCGGTCGGCGCGGTGGTCGCAGAGGACTCGCCCTACACTTCGCCTCAATCGCGGTCAGCATGATGAGTCGCCAGGCTACTACCGCGGCTACTACCCAGTGCGCCGCTATTACGGCGGCTTCTTCCCGTTCGGTTGGTGAAGGAACGCTTCGCCTCGCGACGAATTGGTGCGGCAAGGAGCGACCCATGATCCGAAAACTCAAGGGCGGCAAGTACCGGCTTTATTCGCGCGAGGTCAATCCGAAGACCGGCCGGCGGCGTAACCTCGGCACCTTCAACTCACGCAAGGCGGCCGAGCAGCACGAACGCGACATCCAGTACTTCAAGCAGCATTAGCCGCCTCAGTTGTGTTGCGCGACCCGGAACGCGACCTCGCCACGGTCGAGGATCAAAGGCACCATGAGTTCCTCTTCGTCGTCGAGATGACGGATCAGCCCCTTGAGCATGCACGTTGAGCTGCGACAGCAGGAATGCAGGCGCGGCACAAACAGACGTGGGCATTCGACCACTTGCGGCGGCCGACGCGGAAATGTGCCTCGATCTGCGGTCAGCATTTCCGACAGTTCGCGGAACACAGGCACAGCCAAAAGCGCGCCATGTCGCCGAGATTGGCATGGCCCTGCCATTGCTCGCGCGGATAGCGCGCAAGCAGCACGCGCAAGTCGTCCGGCCAGCCGTTGCGGCGGGCCAGCGCCAAGGCTTCGTGGTCGGCCGCCGCGAGCGCTTCGATGCTCATGCCGCCTAGATAACCGTTGCGCGCGCAAACGCGAACGGCGAACGTCGTGCGCATGACTGATGTGCCCACCACAGTTGCCCGCCTCACCTGCGATGAGCCGACCGCCCGGCGGCTCGCCTCGACGCTCGGCGAGATCTTCGGTGCTGGCGACACTGCTTGCGCCGCGTTCGAGGACGCCGGGGGGCGCTGGCAGCTGGCGATCCATTTCCGGGAAGCGCCGGACGAGGTCGCATTGCGCGCACAGGTCGCGCAGGTGGCTGGCGATGACGCGGCAGCTGCGGTCGCGATCGAGTCGGTAGCCCCCGCCGACTGGGTGAAGGAAAGCCTCTCCGGCCTAGCACCGATTCGTGCCGGCCGCTTTATCGTGCATGGTGCGCATGACCGCGCCAGTGTGAAGCCCAACGATATCAGCCTGGAGATCGAAGCCGCCCTCGCTTTCGGCACCGGCCACCATGGCACCACGCGCGGCTGCCTGCTGGCGCTCGATGCACTGGCGAAGCGGGGGCGCGCCCGCCGTGTCCTCGACGTCGGCACCGGCACGGGCGTCTTGGCGATCGCGGCGGCGAAAATCCTGCGCAGCCGTGTCACCGCCGGCGACATCGACCCTCTAGCCGTGGCGGCGGCGCGCGCCAATGCGCGGCTCAATTGCGCGCTCGGTATCACGTTCGTCCGTGCGCCTGGCACGCAAGCGCGTGCGATTGCGATCGGCGCACCCTATGACCTAACCCTCGCGAATATCCTGCTCGGGCCGTTAATGCGGCTGGCGGTGCCGTTGCGCCGGATCGCCGCGCGCGGCGGGCGCCTCGTGCTCTCAGGCCTACTGCCGGACCACGCGAACGCGGCGCTGGCGATCTACCGCGCGCAAGGCTTCGCACTCGAGCGGCGGATTCGGCTCGAGGGTTGGGTCACGTTAGTGCTGAAGCGCTAGAAACGCGCGGCCACTTCGGCTGCTTGTTGGACTTCGTCGTCCAGTTGTCACGCACCGCATGGCCGGCAGGCTGAACCTCGGCAACGGACTCCCTCGTGAACGACGCGTCAACGCCATCACTCACCACTGCCATTTTCGTTCCCCCGACAATTTCAATATAATATGACCGCATAACATGACCGCAATCGCGCGCGCTCCAGCGAACGCATCAATACAGCACGAATGAATTAACGACCTGGAAAGGGGTGCCGAGCATTCGACGATATCGCCATTGGCGAATTGCAAGCCACGATTGTGCGCGATTTTCGCGGATCAAGACGCGCGCACGTCGCCGGACATTAAAGGCGGTGACGCGTTGCCCAGCCAGCGGAGCCCGCTAAAGTGCCATCGATGGTTGAGGCCCGATTCCAGTCCTTCGACGACCTGCACACGCACACACCAGTGCTGGCGCGCGTCGTCGCACTGCGCGCCGAACTGAAGCGGCGAGGCCTGGACGGCTTCGTGGTGCCGCGCGCCGACCGTCAGCAGAACGAGTGTCTGCCGGCAAGCGAGGAGCGCCTAGCTTGGCTCACCGGTTTCACTGGCTCTGCTGGCGCCGCAATCGTGTTGACTGAACGGGCGGCGGTGTTCGTGGACGGCCGCTACGCGGTGCAGGCGGACAGCCAGATCGACAAGTCGATATTCGCGATCGAGCATTTGATCGAGAATCCGCCGCAGCAATGGCTGGAGCAGAATCTAAAAAGCGGCGCCCGCATCGGCTACGATCCCTGGTTGCACACCTCCGACAGTGCCGAGGGGCTGAGGAAGGCTTGCGCCACTGCTGGCGCCGAGCTGATACCGCTCGACGGGAATCCGATCGACGCACTGTGGACCGACCGACCTGCCCCGCCCACCGGCGCGGTGAGCCTGCGTGCGCCCGAGTTCGCGGGCGAGGGCGTCACCAGCAAGGCCCTACGAGTGCAGGCGGAGCTCGGCAAATTGCGCGCGGATGCGTCTGTCGTTTCCGATCCGCAGAACGTGGCCTGGCTGTTCAATATTCGCGGTGCCGATGTGCCGCACACGCCGCTGACGCTGGCGTATGCTATTGTCCCGCGCGAAGGCCGGCCAGCGCTCTATATCGACCGCGCCAAGCTCGACAACAAAGTGTGGCATGCGATAGAGGAGTTCGCCACCGTGCGCGCGCCCAATGAGCTCGTCCGCGATCTCGCGCAGCTCAAGGGCAAGACTATACGACTTGACCAGGCGAGCGCGGCCGATGCGCTGACCAGACTGATAGCCGACAATGGTGGCAGACCCGTGTCCGGCAGCGATCCGATCGCACTGATGAAATCGGTGAAGAACTATGCGGAAATCGCCGGCAGCCGCGCGGCGCACAAACGCGATGGCGTAGCGATGGCGCGTTTTCTCGCCTGGTTCGATGCCGAAGCACCGACAGGCCGGATCACCGAGATCGACGCCGTCGAGGCGCTGGAAAGCTTCCGCCGCGACTCCGGCCTGCTCAAGGACATCTCGTTTCCGACCATCGCCGGCTCAGGGCCGAACGGCGCGATCGTGCACTACCGCGTCACCCGTGCTTCTAACCGTGCCATCTCCAAAGACGACTTGTTTCTAATTGATTCCGGCGCGCAGTACGAGGACGGCACCACCGACATCACCCGCACGATTGCGGTCGGCAAGCCCACCGAGGAAATGCGAGATCGCTTCACCCGCGTTCTTAAGGGCCACATCGCGATCGCCACAGCGATATTCCCGGAAAAGACCAGCGGCGCGCAGCTCGATTCGCTAGCGCGCACCGCCCTGTGGCAGGCGGGGCTCGATTTCGACCACGGAACCGGTCACGGCGTCGGCAGCTATTTGTCGGTGCACGAGGGCCCGGCGCGCATTTCCAAACTCGGTACCGTGGCGCTACGGCGCGGCATGATTCTCTCGAACGAGCCGGGTTATTACAAAACCGCGGCCTACGGCGTCCGCATCGAGAATCTGATGCTGGTGATCGCAGCGCCGGAGCCGGCAGGCGCAGAGAGACCGATAAATACCTTCGAGACGCTGACGCTGGCACCGATCGACCGCCGGCTAATCGACACACGCACGCTGACCGCCAAGCAGCGTAACTGGATCGACAGCTATCACGCGCGCGTGCAGGAGATGCTCGACCCGCTGCTCGACAAGGCGACGCGCGCCTGGCTTAGGGCGGCGACCAAGGCGCTCGGAGATTAGTGATGGATTCGCGTATGTATGCCGCGCAGGCAGCGGGCAAGCAGGCCACGCCTTGGCGGCTGCTGGCGCTTTTGATGGCGATGACCGGGCTAGGTCCAGCTACCCTCAATATCCTGGTGCCGGCGCTGCCTGGGCTGGTGACACGGCTCGCCTCTGATACTGGCACCGTTCAACTGATGCTGTCACTCTATCTCATTAGCCTTGCCACCGCTCAGCTGCTATTTGGGCCGCTGTCCGACCGCTTCGGTCGCCGTCCGGTGGTGCTGGCGGGACTGGCGCTCAACGCCTCAGCTTCCATCGCCGCTATGACCACCTCTTCGATCGGCGCGCTGATCGCGACGCGCGTCGTGCAGGCAATCGGCGCTTCGGCAGGCATCGTGATCGGCCGCTCCATTATCCGCGACCTGTTCGAGCGCGACCGCGCGGCGGCGATGATCGGGCTTGTCACCACCGCGATGGTAATCGCCCCCATGATCTCGCCGTTGGTTGGCGGCATACTCGACACCGCCTTCGGCTGGGAGACGATTTTCCTCACCATCGCGGTGTTCAGCGGCAGTGTGCTGTTCTGGGCGGCTCTAGCGCTACCGGAGACAAGACCGGCGAGCGTAGCGCAAGCGCCGGGCCGGCTGATCGAGGAATGGCGCGCACTGATCGGCAGTGCGAAATTCCACGGTTATGTGCTGTGCGGCGCGCTCGGCTCGGCACCGTTCTTCACCTTCCTCGGCGGCGGCCCGCACGTGGTAGTCACGCTGATGGGCCGCAGTTCGGCTGAATATGGCTTTTGGTTCGCCGTCGCCTCGCTCGGCTACATGAGCGGCAATTTCACCGCCTCGCGGCTGTCGCAACGCGCCGGCATCGACGCCATGATCATCGCTGGCATTGTGTTCGAACTGATCGGATCGAGCATCACCGCCGCCCTTGTTGCCACCCTGCCGGAGGCTGGGCCGGCGATCATTTTCCTGCCGCAACTCGTCATCTCCTACGGCAACGGCCTGCTCTTGCCCAACGCGATCGCCGGCGCAATCAGCGTGCGCCCGCAGGCCGCGGGCACGGCCTCTGGCATGACCGGCTTCGCCCAGATGGCGACCGGCGCCGCCTCGACGCAGGTGGTGATGATGCTGCTCTCCGGCGCGACTACCGCAATGCCGATGGCCGGGCAGATGCTGCTTGTCGTCGTGGCAACCGGGGCAGCCTATTTCGGTCTAGTGCGGCGCTGACTAGGAAATAAGCTTCAGCCACTCGTCTTCGCTGAGCACCTTGACGCCGAGCTTTCGCGCCTCGGCAAGTTTTGAGCCGGCGCCCGGGCCGGCGACAACGAAATCGGTCTTCCTCGATACTGATCCCGCCGCCTTGGCGCCCAACCGCTCGGCCTGCGCCTTGGCTTCCTCGCGCGTCATCTTCTCTAGGCTGCCAGTAAACACCACGGTCTTGCCGGCGATCTTACTGTCGGTCGTTGGCTTTTCGGCGTCGAGGACCCTAACCTCGTTGATCAAGCGTTCAACAATGTCCCGGTTGCGCTTTTCCACGAAATAGGATGCGATCGCCTCGATCACCGTGTTACCGATCTGATCGAGCGCGTCCATTTCGGCGATTACTTCTTCGTCGCGCTTGGCTACCTTTAGAGCGGCATCGTGGAATGCCTTCCACGAGCCGTAGCTGCGCGCCAAGGCCAGCGCCGTGGTTTCCCCCACGTGGCGGATACCAAGCGCGTATATGAAACGGTCGAGCGAAATCTCGCGCCGCCGCTCGATGGCACTAAACAGATTACGCACCGAGGTCTCGCCATAGCCTTCCTCTTCCAGCAATTCGCTCTTGTGCTTCTTCTCCAGCGTGAAGATATCGGCCGGCTCCTTCACCCAGCCCTTGTCGAAGAATAGCTCGATCTGCTTCTCACCCAGCCCTTCGATGTCGAAGGCGCGGCGCGACACGAACAGCATCAGATGCTGGGTCTTCTGGTAGGGACAGGCGAATTCGCCGGTACAGCGGGCGCGCGCGCTCTGATCGCCAGTGGCCGTCTCCTCGCGGACGACGTCGGTGTGCAGGTCGCACGGGCACTTCTTTGGGAAATGAAAGGGTTTCGCATCCCTTGGACGCTTGTCGATCAGCACATCGACGATCTGTGGGATCACGTCGCCGGCGCGCTGCACGACAACGGTATCGCCGATGCGCAGATCGTGGCCGTCGCGCAGCGGCTCGCCGCCCCCGACACCTTTGATATAATCCTCGTTGTGCAGCGTGACGTTCTGTACGATGACGCCGCCGACACCGACCGGCTCCAGCTTGCCGACAGGGGTGAGCGAGCCGGTGCGACCGACCTGAATCTCGATGTCGCGCAGCACCGTGGTCGCGCGCTCAGCTGGGAATTTGTGCGCGATGGCCCAACGCGGCGAGCGCGAGACGAAGCCGAGGCGCTCCTGCCAATCGATGCGATCAACCTTGTAGACGACACCATCGATATCGTAGTCGAGCTTTGCCCTACCGTCCTCGATCTTTTTGTGGAAGGCGATCAGCTCGTCGGTGGAGCGACAGAGCTTGGTGAGCGGATTGGTCTTGAAGCCGCAGCCTTCGAACCACTTAATCATGCCCGACTGCGTGTCCTCCGGCATCTCGCTCATCTCGCCGCAGGCATAGGCGAAAAAGCCGAGCGGGCGCGCGGCGGTGATCTTGGGATCCTTTTGGCGCAGCGAACCGGCCGCCGAATTGCGCGGGTTGGCAAAAATCTGGCCGCCCGCTTCCTTCTGCCGCTCGTTGAGGGCGAGAAACGCGTGCTTGGTCATGTAGACCTCGCCGCGCACCTCGCAGATTTTCGGCACTAGCCTTCCTTTAAGCTCCTTCGGCACGTCCTCAAGCGTACGGATGTTGGCGGTGACGTCCTCGCCCTCGGCACCGTCGCCGCGGGTGGCGCCAGTGACAAGCTCAGCGTCCTCGTAGCGCAGCGAAACCGATAGGCCGTCGATCTTCGGCTCGGCGCTGAAGGCGATTTTCTCGTCGTCGGGGAGCTTGAGGAAACGGCGGATGCGGCCGACGAAATCGACTACATCCTGCTCGCTGATAGCGTTGTCGAGCGACAGCATCGGCACCGCATGGCGCACTTTCTTGAATCTGCCGGCGGGCCCGACGCCGACCTTGAGCGACAGCGATTCGATCGTGCGCAGATCGGGAAAGCGCGCTTCGATCGCGTTATAGCGCCGCCTGAGTTCATCATATTCGGCGTCCGAGATCGTCGGCCGGTCCTGCTGGTAATAGCGTTTGTCGTGCTCGGAGATTTCTTTGGTCAGTCGCGCATGTTCGGCCGCTGCCTCTTTGGCGGTGAGCAGCGCGACGGACGCTTTGTCGGTCTGGACCCGGGCTTTGGCCATGCCCGAAATCTAAAGGCCCGGGCGCCCGGCACAAGGCCGGTGATGTGCTTCAGCTTGCCGCCTTGATCAGCTGCTCGGCGGCAGCGCGAGCCTCGTTGGTGATCTCGGCGCCCGCTAGCATGCGGGCGATCTCCTCGCGCCGTTTCTCGGCGGCTACCTCGCGGACCCGGGTGGCGACGCGCCGGCCCCCGCCTAGCGCGTCCTTGCTGATGACGTAGTGTCGGTTGGCGCGTACCGCCACCTGCGGGGCATGCGTAACCGCCAGAACCTGCACACCGCGCGCCAACCGCTTGAGCCGCACGCCGATGGCATCCGCTGCCGCGCCGCCCACTCCAGTGTCGATCTCGTCGAACACCAGAGTCGGCGCCGAACCACGGTCGGCCAGCACCACCTTCAGCGCCAACAGGAAGCGTGTTAGCTCGCCGCCGGAAGCGACCTTCATCAGCGGCCCGGGCCGCACGCCAGGATTGGTCTGCACCCAGAACTCAACGCGGTCGATGCCGTTTGGCCCGGCGGCTGCGGCATCGCTTTCGATGTGGGTGGTGAATTTCGCGCCCTCCAGCTTGAGCGGCTTGAGCTCGCCGCTCACCGCCTTGTCGAGTGCAGCGCCGGCCTCGGCGCGTTCCTTGGACAGCGCGTCGGCGGACTTGCGGTAGGCGAATTCGGCCGCAAGCACCTCGTTCTCCAGCGCTTTGAGCCGAACCTCGCTGGCATCGATCAGCGCAATGTCGCTTTTGTAACGCTGCGCCAAGGCGGCAAGCTCGTCCACCGGCACGTTATATTTACGTCCCGCAGCGCGCAGCGCGAACAGCCGCCCCTCAATGCGCTCGAGCTCGGCCGGATCGACATCAGTAGTGCGTAGCGCGGCCTCAAGATGGCCACGGGTTTCCTCGAGCGCGGTGAGCGCGCTGTCGAGCGCCTTTACCACCGGCTCGATCAAAGCCGGCGCCTGCGCCGCGCGTCGCTCAAGCCGGCGGATCACGCTAGCAAGCACCGGCACAGTGGAATTGCCGCCGGCGATGACTTCGTGCGCTTCGCGCAGGTCCTCGGCGACCTTCTCCGCCTGCATCATGGCGCTGCGG
>Ga0207782_100183_pt1 | contig 9404 bp, 9 predicted proteins | sample LuqExpMetageno60_FD_187818 | JGI IMG/M metagenome (GOLD analysis project Ga0207782, IMG submission 187818) | Tropical forest soil microbial communities from Luquillo Experimental Forest, Puerto Rico - Sample 60 (SPAdes) | ecosystem: Environmental > Terrestrial > Soil > Tropical forest ... | reverse complement strand
TCTACGTGCGCCCGGCTCTGGTCGAGATGCCAGCGCAGACCGGTCCGATGACGGGCGAGACCTTCGCGCCGATTCTTTACGTTCTGCGTTACCGCGAATTCGAGGATGCCTTGCGCTTGCATAACGGCGTCGCACAAGGGCTGTCGTCAGCGATTTTTACGACCGACATGCGGGAGACGGATCGCTTCCTTTCGGCCGCCGGATCGGATTGCGGCATCGCAAACGTCAACACAGGCCCCTCGGGGGCCGAGATCGGCGGTGCATTCGGCGGCGAGAAAGAAACCGGAGGCGGGCGCGAATCCGGTTCCGATGCCTGGAAGGCCTACATGCGGCGCATGACTAGTGCGATCAACTACGGGCGATCGCAGCCTCTGGCCCAAGGCGTCACGTTCGATATCGGGGCGGGGACGACATGAACGTCCAGGCAGCTTAGGGACAAAGCCATCTTTCCGGGCAAGGTGTTCGCGGTGGCCTGTCGGCGCTTCCAGAAGCCGGCCGTCGCGGAGCGCAGCGTCGCGGCAATTCGCGCCGGCTTCGACATCATCTAAATTTCCCTATCCCACTTTGTCGGCTTGCCGAGAGCAACCGTTCGATTAAGCGAGGCCGCTTGACGTTGAAATTGTATACAGTATACGATAGTCAAGCTGTATACAGTATTCAATGGCCGGCCATCCTGGCGGGCCAACGCGGGACGCTGATCATGCATGTCGTGGTTGTCGGTGGCGGCTGGGCCGGTTGTGCGGCCGCGATGCAGGCGGCGAAACAAGGCGCCGATGTTACCCTCCTTGAGCGCACGGATATGCTGCTCGGCACCGGATTGGTCGGCGGAATTTTCCGCAACAACGGGCGCTATACCGCGGCCGAAGAAGCAATCGCCTTGGGCGGCGGAGAAATGTTCGAAGCGATGGACGCCAATGCGGTCCACAGCAATATGGAGTTTCCCGGCCATAAGCACGCCTCTCTCTACAACGCCACGTTGATGGAGCCGGCCATCCGCAAGTTGTTGCTGGACGCGGGCGTCGAAATCCACTTCGTGGTGCGTATCGTCGATGTTGAAATGGAAGGCCGGCGAATCCGCGCAGTGGTTGCCGGCAAGGGCAAGGAGGCGGTCCGCTATACCGGCGATGCCTTCGTCGATACGACCGGGACCGCGGGTGTTCCAAACACCTGCAACAAGCACGGCAACGGCTGCGGCATGTGCATCCTGCGCTGCCACACTTTTGGCAACCGGGTGAGCGTTGCCGGCCGCGCCGGCATCAAGGAGATGATTGGGCACAAGGCCAACCGCTATGGCGCGATGAGCGGGGCATGCAAGCTGGTGAAAGAATCGCTTGCACCCGAGATCGTCGAAGTTCTCAACCGAGATGGGGTGGTTGTGGTCCCGATTCCGGACTCGTTGACCGACAACAGCAAGCTCGACAGTAAGTGCTGCCAGCAATACGCGCTGTCGGAATACGCAAAGAACATCGTCCTGCTGGACACCGGCTTTGCCAAGTTGATGACAACCTATTTCCCGATCGAGCAGCTGCGCCAAGTGGCGGGGTTCGAAAATGCCCGCTACGAAGACCCGATTTCCGGGGGAGTCGGCAACTCTATACGGTATTTCGGCATGACGCCCCGCGATAACGCGCTGCGGGCCGATGGAATCGATAATCTTTTCGTCGCCGGCGAGAAGGCCGGACTGCTGGTCGGGCACACCGAGGCCATCGTGACCGGCATCCTCGCCGGCTACAATGCCGCCCAACACGCCGCGGAAGACGATGTCCTGGTATTGCCGGACAGCCTGGCGATCGGCGATGCAATTGCCCATGTCCGCGAATGCATGCAGACCGAAGAGGGGCTTGGGCTTAAGTACACATTCTCCGGTGCGTACTATTTCGAGCGCATGAAACAGCGCGGTCTTTACACCACCGATATTGAGGCCATCCGCGATCGCATCGCAGCCGCTGGACTGACAAATATTTTCAACGCACGTCCCAATTTCGTTTCCGCGGCATCGACGAGCCACTGGCGGCTTTCCGCCGCCGCGGCTCCGGCTGAGTGACATGTCAGCCAGCATCGCGCCTGATCGTTGGTGACGAGCTCCAAGGAGATCTGTCAAATGGCTCTGAAAACGTGGCGCGCGCCCGCCGAGACTCTTTCTAGGAGGGGCGCGGCGGTGATCGCCAAACCGGTTCGCATTGCGGTTGTGGGCGCTGGCCAAATCGGTTCGGTGATCGCCGATATGCTGTCGTGCCAAGGTCATGAAGTCTGCCTCGGTGACTCCTCATCAGAGCGGCTTGCCGAAGTCTCGCGTGGAAAGTTCGCTGTCGCATTGATGGATGCCACAAACCCGGACGCACTTCGCGCATTCCTCGATGATCGCGACGTTGTTATCAGCGCCTGTCCCTACTTTCTCAATCGCGGCATCGCCCAGGCCGCGATTGATACCAACACTCATTATTTCGATCTCACCGAAGACGTCGAGACCACCACCTTCATCCAGCGCGCCGCCCAGTCGTCGCCGGTAGCCCTAATGCCGCAATGCGGCCTGGCGCCAGGATTTATTTGTGTTCTCGGCGCCGACATGGCCGCCCGATTCGATCGAGTCAGGTCTATCCGCTTACGGGTTGGCGCCTTGCCGCTCTATCCGACAAATGCCCTGCGCTACAACGTAACTTGGTCGATCGACGGTCTCATTAACGAGTACTGCAACCCGTGCCAGATCATTTCGGGCAGGCAGATGCGTGAGGTTCCCGCTCTGGAGGGAATAGAAAGCGTGATGATTGATGGTGCGATCTATGAGGCTTTTAATACCTCGGGCGGCCTGGGCACGCTGGCGGAGAGTTTGACTGGCCACGTCGATGAACTGAGCTACAAGACGCTGCGTTATCCAGGCCATGCAGAAATCATGCGGCTGCTGCTTCGCGGCCTGGGCTTGGAAGAAGATCGCACGACGATGAAACGCATTTTGGAACGAGCCGCACCATTTACTCGCAGTGATATCGTGGTGGTGTTTGCGACCGCTATCGGCGAGCGAAACGGCCGATTGGAGGAATGCAGCACGATCCTGCGCTACGATGGACGGCCGGAACTTGGCGCTATCCAGCTCACAACCGCCGCCGGCTGTGTTGGAATGGTAGAGCTATTTCTCGCCGGAATGCTGCCCGCACACGGGTTCATTCGCCAAGAGGATGCCAAGCTCGCCGATTTCCTTGGCACGACTGCCGGGGCGCGATTGATTCAGGAATCTCGCGATCGCGGCTCGACTTCGCTAGCACTCTTCGGTGACCGTGCCGCCTAATACTGAGCACGCAGACTAATCTGCAATTGCCAAGGCGCGTACGCGACAAAGATCCAAATTGTGCGTCCGCAAATTGTATTGCTCGGCATGAGCAACGATTTGTTTTTTTTAGGAACCAATGTTGGCGCGAAGCGAGATGCCTCTTCACCGGTCTCCCCTCAGTTCAGTCCAATGACATCGGCTGCCTCACCGCCGACTTGGTCGAAATCGGGAAAGATTCTTTCGGTCTCCGTTTGAGACACTGTTGACCGAACCTGACATTTTTGTGCGGTGCTTTAAGTCGGGTTGTGGCCCACAGCAGACATTACCCAATCCGCCGTTTGCGCCAGCTTTTGACGCATCGTCCTGTCGCAGGACGCGAGCTTGGCGGCAAATGCGTTGACCAGCCGGATCAAAATCGTTGCGCCGGGCCGTGATCGCGATTCAAAACGACAGCTGGAATTTTCTTAAAAAGAAAGGCCCGGCGCGAGCGCCGGGCCTCCTTGATGCCGTCGACTGCAATTTTACTTCGACGCGTCAAACTGCGGCATCGCTTTCAGTTGATCCTTGGTCGCGTTCGTCATCACCGCGTGATCGGGCCAGAACTGCTTCGGGCCGCTATTGGCGGCGTTCGACGTGTTCGCCGAGCCCACCGTGCCGGCCGGACGATTGGCGCTCGCCGGAGCGTTGGACGACGTCGTGGTGCTCTTGACGGGCTCCATCTCCCACTTGAGTTCGCTGAACTTTACCGCGACGTCGTGCGTGCCGATGCCGAGGAAGCCGCCGACGCTGACCACGGCAGTGTCGATCTTGCCATCCTTGTTCAGCATCAAGTCGCTGATGTCGCCAATCTTTTCGTTGCTCTGATTGTAGACGTTCAGCCCCTTGATCTTGGTGGCCGGCCACAGATTCATCTGCGACGCCTTCTGGTGCGGCTGATCCTTGCTCGCATTGGCCGTGTTGCTGTTCGCGCTGGTATTATTTTGCGCGAGGGCTGGCAGTGCAGTGAGGCTCAAGCCCAGTACCGCTGCCGTAAGCGTTTTCTTCATCATCGATGTTCTCCCTATAGGAACCTTTGTTCTTGCGCAGTAGAACGCGTGACCACCGCTCCGGTTCGATATTGACCAAGGGAACTTGAGTGAACTTTTTAACGTTTTGTGCGTCGGGCTGCCCGTGGCAGCATGCGGCTACGAGGAACTTAATGAGCCGCGGTCTTGATCATATCGTTCATGCGGTGTGCGATCTCGATCGCGCAGGAGAATTGTACGAACGCCTTGGCTTTACCGTCGGCGCGCGCAACCGGCATCCCTGGGGCACACACAACCGGATAGTCCAATTTTCCGGCGTATTCATCGAACTCGTGATGTTTGTCGAACCGGACAAACTGTGCGTGGACGGATTTTCGGTACTCTTTGCTGCGCGTAATCGGGACTTCGCAGCCGCGCATGACGGACTCTCGATGCTGATTTTGGAATCGCGCGATGCGGCCGGCGATGCGCAGCAGTTTCAGCGCACCGACATCTCAGCGTCGCCCGTCCTGCATTTTGAACGCGATGGGCAGCGGCCGGACGGCAGCCGCGTGAAGGTCGGCTTCTCGCTTGCGTTCGCGGCGGACCGCGGTGCGCCGGAGATTGGCTTCGCGACCTGCCAGCAGCACTTTCCCGAGAATTTTTGGAACCCAAATTACCAGCAGCATCCGAACGGCGCGCGCAGCGTATAGAACATCACCATCGTCGCCGCCGATCCGGCGGCGCATCAGGCCATGTTGCTCGCCTTCACCGGTGCGGCTGAGGCGAAGAGCGAAGACGACGGCTACGCTATTCCGCTGTCGCGCGGCAGCATCTCGGTCATGATGCCGCGCGGTTTCGCCACACGCCTCGGCGTGGAAGGCCAGGAGCCGGGGTCCGGGGCCTGTCTTGCAGCCATCAGTTTTGCGGTGCCGGACTTGAGCGGCATTCGCACATGCGTTCAAGCGGCCGGCATTTCCGCGCTGGTGCGCGACGTGGGCCTGGTCGTCCGGCCGGAAAACGCCCTCGGCGCAACCCTGCTGTTCACCTCTGCCGGTTGACCCTGCGGGCGGCGCGCCGCATGGTCGCCCCCGCATGGCAAATCAATCTCCCAATGCGACCGTCAGTGCCGGCTCTGTGCGCTTCGGCAATGCGTTGCCACTCGCGCTGATCGCAGGCCCGTGTGCGCTCGAGAGCCGGGCGCATGCGCTGGAGACGGCGTCCGCGCTGAAGGAGATCGCGGCGCGCGTCGGCATCGGTCTCGTCTACAAGACCTCGTTCGACAAGGCGAACCGCACATCGGCGTCGTCCGCGCGCGGCATCGGGCTCGAGCAGGCGCTGCCGATCTTCTCTGAAATCCGCGAGAGCCTGAACATCCCCGTGCTCACGGACGTGCACGAGGCCGCGCAATGCGCGGCGGTCGCGCAAGCGGTCGACGTGCTGCAGATTCCGGCCTTCCTTTGCCGTCAGACGGATCTCTTGATCGCGGCGGCCAAGACCGGCCGCGTAGTGAATGTGAAAAAGGGACAATTCCTCGCGCCCTGGGACATGGCGAATGTCGTCACCAAACTGACCGGCACCGGCAATGCGAACGTGCTGGTGACCGAGCGCGGCGCGTCGTTCGGCTACAACACTCTCGTCTCCGACATGCGCGCGCTGCCGATCCTCGCCCGCAGCGGTGCGCCGGTCATCTTCGATGCGACGCATTCGGTGCAGCAGCCGGGCGGGCAGGGCACGTCGTCTGGCGGCGAGCGCGAATTCGTTCCGGTGCTCGCGCGCGCAGCCGTTGCGGTTGGCATCGCCGGCGTGTTTATCGAGACGCATCAGGACCCGGACAAGGCGCCGTCCGACGGACCGAACATGCTGCCGCTCAAGGATATGGAGCCGCTGCTTAAGCGCCTGATCGCCTTCGACCGCCTCGCCAAAGCTTAAAAAAGCGCCCGGCGAATGAGTCCAAAGACGCGTACGCTCAATCTGCTGGCGCTCGTCTGCTTTGCGAGCTCGCTGTTCATGCGTGCGACCGATCCGGTCATCCCGCAGATCGCGTCTGGTCTTGGCGTCGAGGCGACGACCGCGGCGCTGTTGACGACGGCCTACACGCTGCCTTACGCGCTGGTTCAGCCCGTGCTCGGCGCGCTCGCCGACGTGTTCAACAAGGCGCGGGTGATGCTGCTGTGCCTGTTCCTCGTGAGCGCAGCCACGTTCGTCTGCGGATTTGCACCGCGCTTCGATCTTCTGATCGGCGCGCGCATCCTTGCTGGCATGGCGTCCGGCGGCGTGGTGCCGATCGTGTTCGCGCTGTGCGGCGACGAAGTGCCGATCAACGAGCGCCAGGTCGCAATGGGCCGGCTCTTGTTCGCGCTGATGACCGGCAATCTTCTGGGCTCGACCTGCGCCGGCATCGTCAGCGATCTCGTCGGCTGGCGCGGCGTGTTTTTCGTCAATGGCAGTTTCGGCGCGCTGGTGTTTGTTCTAGCTATGGTCGGTTTCCGCGGCCGGAAGGAGACGACAGGGCGCGCAAACATCGCGCTGATCGGCGAAAACTATCGGTCGATCTTTTCAAATCCGCTGGCGAAGATCTGCTTCGGCGCCGTTTTCCTCGAAGCCGTGTTCATGTACGGCGTGTTTCCCTACATCGCGACCATGATGCACGAAGCGGGCGAGACCCGCGCCTCGATCGCCGGCATCGTGATCGCCGGGTTCGGGATCGGGGGAGCGCTCTACGGCGTCTCGGTCTCGCGGCTCTTGAAGGCGCTCGGCGAGCGGCGGCTGATGCAGATCGGCGGGTTCGTGATGGGCGCGTGCCTGATCGTGATCGCGTTACGGCTTTCGTGGCCGGTCGAGTTCGTCAATTTCGCGGTGCTCGGCTTCGGCTTCTACATGCTGCACGCCGTGATCCAGATCTACGCAAGCGAACTCTCGCCCAAGGCGCGCGGTTCGGCGATGGCGCTGCACTCGTTCTTCTTCTTCCTCGGCCAGGCCCTCGGGCCGATTGTCTATGGCATCGGCCACGACACGATCGGCATCGGGCCGGTGCTGATCTTCGGCGCCGTGGTGCTTGCCGGCGTCGGTCTCACCTGCGCATCCTGGCTGCGCCGTAAGCCGGAAACAGCGCCGTCCGCCGTCTAATGCCGCGCGGTGACCGCGAGATCGCGCAGCAAATTCACTTCCTGTTCGGATTCGATGAGCCGCAGCGCGAGCGTATCGCGCAGTGAGAGCATGCCGACCACCTTGCTGCCGTCAATCACCGGCAGGTGCCGGAAATGCTGAGCGTGCATGATCTCCTGCGCGGCCTGCATGCTGTCGTGCGGTCGGCAGGTCATCACCCGCGAGGTCATCACGTCGCGCGCGCGAAGGTACTGCAGTTCACTCAGATCGGAGCGTGCGAATACGCGCACAAGGTCACGTTCGGAAATGATGCCGACCATGCGTGTGCCGGCTTCGCAGACCGGCATCGCGCCGATGCCGTGGGCGTACATGGCATTCGCGACCACCTGCAAGGTGTCGTCCGGCAAGCAGGTGACGAGCTTCTGATGGGACTGCCGGAGAAAATCGGCGACTTGCATCGCGGCCTCCGTTAGTTCTTCGCCGGCGCGAACCGCCGGGTTCGGCTATGGAGAACAATCAAACATAAGGCCGGATAGTTCCATGCTGTTCGCGCGACGGTCGAACTGGATAGCCGCGACCGCGCCGCTAAAGTCTTCGGCCTTTGAAGCCGGTGCGACTAGGGTATGCACAAAAGGTGGCAGGCAATGCGCGGGCCGATCGGGGAACGATCGCGGTCCAGTGCGCTGCGTGCGCGGACCTCAAGAAAGACGAGAGATCCATTATATGCATGCATAAGTTGCATGTTTGCAGAACGACTCATCGATTGAGCGCTGTCAAGTCAAACAAATGGTCCGAGCTCTTGGCGGGCTGGCCGACCAAGGTGGCGGCCATCGCCCTCGCGAATAAATGTAAAACTCGCCGCGCCTTTCCGCTTGGTGCAATCGCCGCCCACAAACCGCGCAACTCGTCGGATGAGTTAACGCTGAAGACACTTGCCTGCGCACGATACCGAGGGTGGAGTAGCGATGCTCGCCTACTCCTCTTTATACCCATACGTCTGTGCGTTGCCGCTCGCGCCGTAATACTTGTACGGCAAGAACTTGCCCGTCATACCGATCTTCACGCGGTCGCCCTTCGGGTCGGGCTGGCGCTCGATTGTCATGTCGAAGTCGATCGCCGACATGATGCCGTCGCCGAACTCTTCCTCGATCAGCGCTTTCCAGGCCGGGCCGTTGACCATCACCAGCTCGTAGAAGCGGTAGATCAGCGGATCGGTCGGCGGCATCGGCGTGCCTTGCCCCCGCATCGGCACTTCATTGAGCAGCGCCTCCTCGGTTTTGCTTAGGCCGAACAACTTCGCCGCGGCGGAGGCCTGCGGTTTCGTCAGCTTCTGCTGGCCGAGGATCGCGCCGGTGATCATCACCGGCGACATGCCGCCGATCTGCTCGCAGATGAACGTCCAGCTCCACCCATTCTCGCGTTTGAGGTCGAGCAGCTTTTCGGTGAGATCGGAGCGCTTCATGGGTTGCCTCTCCACGGCCAAAGGTCGGGCAATTAGAAGCAACAGGCGTGCCAAATCTTTCGGCAACCGGCCTGGCGCCACTGTGGGCGCGCTACCTCATACTCGGGCAGCGGCGCCATCCTCGCGCGAACTCAGCCGCGGCCACGGTAGGAAGCGACGTTCTGGTCGGGCAGCCACACACCTTTTGGCAGTCGTCCGGCCTGCCAGAACACGTCTATCGGGATGCCGCCGCGCGGATACCAATAGCCGCCGATGCGCAACCATTTCGGCTTGAGCATCTTCGCCAGCCTTTTGCCGATCGCGACCGTGCAGTCCTCATGGAAGACGCCGTGATTGCGGAAGCTCGCAAGGTACAGCTTGAGCGATTTGGATTCGACCAGATACCGGTCCGGCACATAGTCGATCACCAGATGCGCGAAATCCGGCTGGCCGGTGATCGGGCAGAGCGTGGTGAATTCCGGCACCGTGAAGCGGGCGACGTAGTTGCTGTCCGGGTGCGGATTGGCAACGCGGTCGAGAACCGCCTCGTCGGGAGAGGCGGGTAGCGGGGCCGGTCGGCCGAGCT
>Ga0207782_100170_pt1 | contig 9730 bp, 7 predicted proteins | sample LuqExpMetageno60_FD_187818 | JGI IMG/M metagenome (GOLD analysis project Ga0207782, IMG submission 187818) | Tropical forest soil microbial communities from Luquillo Experimental Forest, Puerto Rico - Sample 60 (SPAdes) | ecosystem: Environmental > Terrestrial > Soil > Tropical forest ... | reverse complement strand
CGGCGATGACCTACATTGTCGTCGCCGGGATCCGCCAGTAAACGCTGCATCTTGGAAGCCTCTCGGCGTACTGAGATCGATCTTTGAGACGCCGGTTACCTTGGCGATTACACATCAGGCAATGGCAATGGCGGTACTGACAATTGCTATCATGCATACGGAGGGACCGGACTTCGTTGGACGCACAGTTTGCGCGGCGGCCAAAAAATTTTTCAAAAAACAACCCCATGCAAAGTAGACCCTGGAAATTACGGGAAATTACGTCACAAATCGCAAAGAACCAGATAGTCGATTTTCCGTAATGATTTTTAATAATCTTTTTAGCTTTAACTCAAGGGGAGCTCTCCACTATTGGCGCCCAAGCTCGGTGCCAATAGGAGCGCTACATGGAGAAATCAGTAAATCATCTGCAAAAAAAGACAGCAGATACAGAATCGCCAGCCGCGATAACAGAACCTATTCGACAGAACATCAAAAGGCCTCGGCTTAAGATCGAAAAACAGACGCCTTCTTAGGACCTGTAGTCATGAAAACCCCGAACAAGACCGATCAACTGATGGCGTCAATAACATCCCACGATAAGTAATCACAATTATAATCTACTTATCCGCTCTGGCTGCTGCTGGATTGGCAACCACCCAGCGGTTTCCTCATCGCCGGTACTGATATAGATCCGGCTAGTGACCATCCTAGCTGCCGTGGGACTGTCGCAAGGCTCCCACGGCTGTTAGCTCGAAATCATATATCGGCAGTTAGTCCGCTTCGGTACGGCTTACTTCTTTACGAACGCGCATTTGCTCTGGTCGAGCGGCTGTACCGCATCGGTTGCCGGGATGGTCCTCAGGACTTTGTAGTAGTCCCACGCGGCCTTCGACTCGTCCGGTTTCTTCACCTCTACGAGCAGCATGTCGTGAACCATGCGACCGTCTTCGCGCACGAACCCTTTGGCGAAGAAATCATCGACCTTTATCTCGCGCATCTTCGCCGCCACTGCTTTGCCATCGGCGCTTCCAGCGGCCGCGATGGCCTTTAGATAATGCAGCACGGCTGAATAGGTGCCGGCCTGCACCATGCCGGGCATGCGACCCGTACGATCGAAGAAACGCTTGGACCATGAGCGCGTTTGTTCGTTCAGGTCCCAATAAAATGCTGTTGTAAACATCAGGCCGTTCGCGACCGGTAAGCCGAGCGCACGAATGTCGCTCAAGACAACCACAAGACCCGCGAGCTTTTGTCCGCCGGCTGCGATGTGAAACTCGGCCGCCTGCTTTACCGAATTGATCGTGTCGGCCCCGGCATTGGCGAGGCCTATGATCTGCGCCTTGGATGTGGAAGCCTGTAACAGGAACGAAGAGAAGTCTTGGGTATTTAGTGGCGCGCGCACCTCGCCGAGCACAGTGCCGCCGTTTTCCTTCACGACGCGGGAGAGATCGGCGGCCATTTGATGCCCGAAGGCATAGTCGGCCGCCAGGATGAACCAGGTCTTGCCGCCTTGCTCTACGATCGCGCGCGCGGTTCCAACCGCCTGGGAGTAAGTATCGAACGCCCAGTGAAAGCCGGTGGGCGAGCAATCTTCATTGGTCAGCCGCGTCGTCGCTGGGCCGACAGACAAGGTAATCGTTCCATGGTCGTTGGCGATTTTTTGAACTGCGAGCGCGACTGCGGAATTTGTCAAATCGGCGATGGCACTGACATTTTCTAGATCGAACCAGCGGCGTGCTATGTTGGCTGCGAGGTCCGGTTTGTTCTGGTGATCGCCGATCACGATCTCCACCGGCTTTCCGAGTACCTTTCCGCCAAAATCCTCAACCGCCATCTGCGCGGCGGTGACGGATGTCTTGCCGCCGAAATCGGCATAAGGACCAGCCTGATCGTTGAGAATGCCGATGCGCACCGCTGTCGGCGTTTGCGCCGAGACGGGCGACAGCAACACGAAAGCCGCGCAAAGACATGCGGCCGGCGAAATGAAACGCATGATTTCCTCCCGGTCGATAAAATTATTAGCCCCGACGGACTGCATAGCAGCGCCATCAGCCCAATATACCGATTGCGAACGTTCTGGCCTGATGTAGATCAATAAGGCAGGAGCACTGATAGAATTGGATTAACAGGGCGTCCGAGCTCGTTACATTCGGCACTCGACCAGCTGTACACCGTCCCTTCCGAAAATCACATCGGCACACATTGATGGTGTCGTCCGGGCAAAATTGCAATAAAATTGCAATAGCGACGATTTACCCATACCGCTGGACTGTTCGACGCGATGGTGCAGAGGCAAGTCCCCGGACTCGTCTTCCGATCCTGCAAAATCAAGACCCACATTGCGAATGTCTCATAGCCGCTGTATTTCCGGCGAGGTCTGTCGCATAAGTTGTCCTAGCCGCTTTTGCGGGAGGCGAAAATGCAAAACCTAGTGAGGAAACTCATCGTTGCGTTAGGCATGCTGGGCTTCGCGTCGATGATCGCGGTAGCCCAAAGTTGGCCGCAGAAACCGATAAGAATGATCGTTCCTTTTCCGCCCGGCGGTGGCACTGATTTTGTAGGGCGGCTGGTCGCAAAACATCTGTCGCAACGACTCGGTCAAACGATTTTCGTTGAAAACCGCGGCGGCGCGAACGGTACGGTTGGTCTGCAGGCGCTAATGCAGTCCAACCCAGATGGCTACACGATCGCTACCACGTCCGATACACCACTGACGGTCAATCCTCTGCTATATGAGAATTTACCCTATGAGCCCTTGCGAGATTTCGTATTGGTGGCAACGGTGGCACGCTCTGCAGAAATGCTGGCAGTGCATCCTTCCATTCCAGCACGCAACGTACCCGAGCTTATTGCGTTTGCGAAGGAAAATCCCGATCGCTTAAGTTTTGGTTCCGGCGGTGTCGGCAATTTCAGCCATCTTGCAATGGAACTGTTCTCACTCGAAACCGGGGTGAAATTGCTGCACGTGCCCTACAAGGGCACGGGTCCTGCGGCCATGGCACTTATTGCCGGCGATGTACAAATAGGGTTCATCCCCGTCCAGACCTTGCTGCCGTACGTCAAATCGGGGCAATTGGTCGCCATAGCAATTGGTGAGCCACAACGGATGCCGAGCCTGCCCGATGTTCCGACGGTTTCCGAGACTCTGCCAGGCTTCGAAACGGCAGCGTGGGAGGGTATTGTTGTTCCTGCGGGGACACCAAAAGAGATCGTAACACGGCTTAGAGAGGCAACACTTTCCATAATGCGTGATCCCGCGATTGCTAAACAATTTACAGACCAACAGAAAATCGTAATGGCGCTTGGGCCGAATGAATTTGCTGATTTGATCCGGAAGGATTCTGCCAAGTGGGAAAAGGTGATTAAGGCTGCCCACATTAAGAAAGAAAATGAATAAGCCCGCGCAAATTACAAACGGGTTCTATCGACGAATTTAACGTTCGGTTGCATCCACACGTTGCAAATCCGCGGGTTGCCGAGCGGCGGCAACCATCCCGTTTTCGGGTGTCGCCTCTAACTTGTTTCGGGAAGTCGGTTTTTGGGCGGATGAAATGAAGGAGGGCGTATGTCTCGCGATATCTACCTTGTCGGAAGCGTGCCGATGGCAAGCGCGCGGGAAGTGTTTGAAAACGTAAGTGCCGCACTCGGGACCCGAATCAAGCGACTTCCGGATGGCGAAACCGGCGAACGCGCCGATTGGATCACGTGGCTTGAGCCCGTCTTTTCCGAGCACCCAGCGTTTCAAAAGTCTGGCGAATTCTTTCGCGTGCACGCGACAGGCACCGGGCGCGAGCGCTACACGCTTAAGCCAGGCATTAAGCCGCAAGACGTGCGCTTCGAGAACTTATTCTACGCCGAGGTTGCCAAACAATCGTATGCCGAGTTCAAGAGGCTCAAGAATGCAGGAAAGCTTCCTTCAGGCACTAAATTCCAGGTCGATCTGGTCCCTGCGCATTCGGTTATCTGGCTGTTTCTGGTTGATGCGCTGCATTCGCCGATCGACCCGATTTATAACGATGCGTTGAAACGGGAAATCGACAAAATCGCCGCCGCCATTCCTCACGATCAGTTAGCGATCCAGTTCGATGTCGCGTCCGCGGTCTTCGCCCGCCTCGAACGTAACGAATCCTCGAGTTACGGCCGCACCAAAGCGGAAATGCAAGAGACTTTCAGCAACATTCTAGTCGAGCTTGGTAACCGCGTGCCGCGTGATATCGATCTGCTCTATCATCTTTGCTACGGCGATTCAGGCCATAAGCACGTCGTAGAGCCGAGCGACATGAGTGATATGGTTGAATTTGCCAATCGTCTGTCCCGGCAGATCAAGCGTCCAATACAGCTCATTCATATGCCGGTGCCGCGCAGCCGCGCCGATGATGCATACTTCGCGCCTCTGCAGCGATTGCGGCTGCGTCCCGAGACCGAACTATGCCTCGGGGTCGTCCATTACACTGATGGTGTTGGAGGCACGAAGCGGCGCATCGATACCGCTAGCCGCCACGTCTCTCGTTTTTCGATTGCGACCGAGTGTGGCTTTGGTCGCCGCGACCCAGGTACTGTCCCGGAATTGCTGCGCATTCACGCCGCGGTCGCTGATTTAAGCTGACGCGATTAATTTTCAAAGGTCCTGAGTGCGATGCGCATAGGCGGAATCCCAAAGCTTTTCTCGATCCTCATCGAATATCAAATTTGGATCGCCAGGTGCCGTGAACCAAACGCGACGCCGAAGCTCATCTTCAAGCTGGCCGGCTGCCCAACCCGCATAGCCGAAGGCAACAAGGCTCTTGCTTGGACCTTTATTGTTGCTCATGTCCCGTAATATTTGGCTACTTGAGGTCATGAGCACATGCTCGTTAACAGTGATGGTTCCTGGCCCTCGATACTCGGAACTGTGGATTACGAAGCCAATTTCCGGTTGGACAGGGCCACCGGCAAAAATACGCACTTTTCCCGTAACGTTCGTGCCCTTCTCGCCGAGCATCTCCAGAATGTTTGCTATTGGAGTTTCTTTCGTTGGCATATTGATGACAATGCCCATTGCGCCACCTTCATCGTGGCGCACTACTAGTATTACGACATGATCGAAGTGGGGATCCTGAATCGTGGGCGAGGCAATCAACAACTGACCAGCGAGCGAAACACCCGTGGGTGTCTCGGCGCAGCATGGTCGTGCGGCATTGAGAGATGTCGCCGGAACGGCAAGGGCTGCGAGCGCCAAAATTAGGCGACTTAACCAATTCAAAGACATGAGCCACGTCCACATCACGTAGATAAGTACGGCCAATGTTTCGCCAATGAAACGCGTAAACCAAACGCGAACAAACGTCACCAACTGTCTTCGCATTCATCAGGATTTATGGGCGTTTCCGCGAAAGAGGCTCGCTCATAATGGTCTGGTTGGAGGTTCGAGCCTCTATGGGCTAGGCAGGCCAAGGCGGCCAGATTGGCAGCATGTCAAGATAGGGCAGACCAGCCGCCGACGTACACCGGATTGGGTTCCCCATTCTCATAATCGAAGCCGCTCTTGCGAGCCATGGTAGAAGCGCGCCAGCGCTCGATCACCATGCTAACCAAATCGCGGCTGATTTTGGTGCCGGCATAAGAGCGGATATTGCCGGCCGCCTCATTCTTCGGTTGCTGCTCTGGTGGCAAGTTTGTGAAGCGCATGCGCGTCGGCAAGGCCACGCCGCGACCGAAGGTAAATACTTCGCGGGTGCCAAGGGACGGGATGAACGACAGCAGCTTCATCGCTGCGTCCGACACTGCAGATCGAATCACATTTTGGTCGCGATCATTAGAAAGGCGCATAACGAAGAACGTCGAGCATTGCGATAAGATTGTAGGGTCGAGCTCCATTGGTCGCTGCGTAACCAGGCCGAGATACACGCCGTATTTTCGGCCTTCTCTGGCCATGCGTGCAAGCGCGCGACTCGTTGCGCTGGAACCACTCTGCTTGTCGGCGGGCGCATAGTGGTGTGCTTCCTCGCAGACGAAAAGCAGCGGCGCAATACCGCCGCTCCACAGCCCGAAATCGAACGCCATCCTGCAAAGCACCGACACTACCGACTCGACCACCTCGGTCGGGAAACCGGCGAGTTGCATGACGGTCATTGGCTTGCCCTCCGGTGGCAGCCGGAACAGATGGGTGAGAATTTCGGCCATGCTGTCGCCACCGACATTGGCGTTTCCGAACATGAAGGAGTAGCGTGGATGAGTACGAAAGGTCTCAATACGCCTGATCAGCTTGTGGTAAACCATCGCCGAATATCGGTTTTCCAGTTTGCCCATGCGCTCATCGAGTAGTTGGATGAGATCCTCGATGCGATAGGGCACCGGCGTATCGGCGGTGAAACCAGTGCCGGCTGCGGTGCGCTTCCTGGGTATCGAATGCTTATCAGTATGGTCTTGCAGATAAGCCGACTTCGCCAGAGGGATGAGTTCGGAGAGAATCCTAACTTCTTCACTGCCGTGAGGCTGACCGCCGAAAAATGCATCGACTATTTCCTCGAAATTGAACAACCAGAACGGTAGCCGCAGATTGTCCGGCGTTAGCACCTGCGCCTTTTCGCCGAAACAGTGACCATATTCGCTATGAGCATCGACTAGAAATATGCGTAGATTTGGTCGCATATCGAGAATCTTTTGCAGGATGATGGTAACCCCGCAAGATTTTCCGACGCCGGTGCCGCCGACGATGGCGAAATGTTGGCTCACCAGGTGATCAATGTTGATATACACACCGATAGCGGCGTTCTGCTGCAACTCGCCGACGTGAGCATGGTCGGCGTCGGCACCGCCGTAGATCAGCCGCAGTTCGCGCTCGCTAAGCACCAGCGCGCCATCACCGATGTCCGGATAGTCCATGACGCCGTGTTGGAAGTACTCATCGCCGTCCTCGCTGGAGCGAATCTCCCCGAGCAGATCAAGGTGCGCGAGGTTGCGAAACGTCTGTCCTCCAGCCGGCGCAGGCATTGCCTTCTCGCCGATCTCGGTTACCAGCCCGATAATCACGACTTCGCCCGCTACGACGCCCATGAATTTTCCGACCGAAGGATGTTCGCGGCCGGCCTGGATTATGTTGAGTTCGACGGTAGCTTGCGAACCAGAGACGGCCATCACGCGGCCGATCAAATCAATGCCGACACGTGCAGGCGTATGAGCGTGGTACTGTAAGGTTGATGTGTCCATGGTTGCCTCGGCGGGTCCGATGTGCCGTCATTAAGATATCACAGCGTAATGCCGGGCTAGTTAACACGCCGCTTATGCCAAGCTGCATATTTAAGGCTGATCGCTAGAGGCTCTTTATAGCCACTCGCAACGCCTCGGCGGAACGCGAGATAAGATGGTGACAAGCTTAATGGTTATTCAACCATAATCTTGGTCCACGGGCTGACGCGTGCGACCAAGCGAACAACAGAGCTCTGTAATTTCCAATTGCAATGAGCGACCGGACTCCAATCATGCAAACAGTCAGCACAATCGGGTCTTGATATAGCACGGGTGAGGTCAGGCGGGCCATTGCAACTTGCAGCCAGTGTCTCCGACAGGCGCAGCTGCCTTTGCGCCCGGCACTAGTTCCTGCGCTGTGAACAAATTATCTGGGTCTCCTTTGGGAGGGTGGGCCTCACCGACGAAAATAGTGCTCATAAGCTCGTGGTCTCCTGGGCGATATTCTGGGAGAAAAGGCTGCAGTGCAACCTCGGGCGGCAGTTTAAATCCGGAAAGCGCACGCGCTAGCTTAACTGCATCCAATGTCTTCTCCTGGTTCGCTATCAATGCCACTGTGTGCACCGATGCATAGCCTAACCAGTTGCGCGCAGTGGCCGCTCGACCAGTGCGCTGTTTTATCGCGGCGTTGAATTCCTTTACGTGCGGCGTGTTTGGTTGGTTCCACCACCATTCCATTGTCCACCAACCGATACGCGCTTCGTCAGGCATCGCCCGTAAGCTCTCCAACTCACACAGCGTGCCTGCAACCGTCATTTGCTTATCTAGTCCAAATTGCACGAACTGCTTGAGGCTATTGACTTGGTCGGCACCCGCCATGACATTGACGATCACTTGGGGACCGTAGGCCTTGGCTTGGATCAGGTATGCCGAGAAATCAGGAGTCCCGAGGGGTATGAGAGAACCAGCCGATATACCACCCCGCGCCTTGAGCAGTTTCTCAAAACTTGCCTGCACCGAGTGCCCATAGGCATAGTCCGGCGTAAGGAAGTACCACTTCTTGCCAAATTTTTCGAGGATAATAGACGCAATGGCATTCGCGTCCATTGTCGTTGAGTTGCACACGCGAAATACGTTCCACGAACAACTCGACCCAGTAATCGGATCGGTGTGACCACCCGAAACAATGTGCAGTATTTTCTTTTCGCTGGTTACCTGGGTCATCGCTATGGCGATGCCGGAATTTACGTCGCCAATAATGAAATTCACCTGATCACGCTCGATCAACTTGCGCGTCTTTTGCACACCGGTGCCCACATCATTCGCCGAGTCTTCAACCAATAATTCGACGGGCCGACCGACAATGCCGCCTTTTTTGTTTAATTGATCAGTGGCGAGCTTTGCTCCCTCAAACTCGCCGAGCGCTATAGCTGAGTAGACGCCGGTCAACGGGTCGACTAAACCAATCCGCACTGGTGTTTCGCCCCGTGCCCGAATTATGAACGGCGATGTGATCTGGAGGGCGGCAATGGACGCGCTTGCTTTCAAAATAGTTCGACGATTGACGATGCTGGAACGTTGCGAAACATTCATATCGTCCTCCCAGAGCAATTTGCATACTCGTTAGTCAACCTGATTATCGACCGTCAGAATAATCCATTTTTGTTCTTGCTGCCAGTTGCATATGCCGGAAACGTAATCAGCATTATTAGATAAGAAAATCACCTAAATCAGCGCGATGATTTCGCTTTTGTGCTTTGTATTTGCCGTTATTGTTTCGCCGTTCAAGCCGATGAGCCGACTTGAGGCGGGCATCTGCGCTGCGGCATCGGTTGGTTATTTTGTGGTGCAGGTTCAGGGCTTGGACAAGACCGCTTTAGGAGAGCGGACACTGTGGTTGAAAGCTGCCATATTTGGTTCTGATCACAACCGCCCCATTGCAATGGGCTGATAGTCTAACGAACATACCGCACTTCTAGACTCGAGAGATTACATTTGACGGAGCACGCGGGGGCCCAAATGACCCGGTTGGCGCATGTCGGCGATATGCTGGCGCTACATGCGCGGCTGTTCCCCGACAAGATTGGCGCCAGCGATCTCGAACGCAAGATGACCTTCCGGGAGTGGTACGCGCGCGCGTGCCGACTGGCCAATGCGCTCACTGGCATTGGACTTGTCAAAGGTGACCGCATCTGCGTGCTTGCCTACAATTGCCTCGAATGGCTAGAGATCTATGCCGCGACCGCGCTCAACGGACTGGTGGCGGTGCCTATTAATTTCCGCCTCACCGGACCGGAAATCCGCTACATCGTGGACAACTGCCAGGCCCGCGCGCTTATCGTACAGGACGAGCTGGTAGCGAGCATCGAGAGCGTGCGCCATGAATTTTTGGTGCCGCCCGACAACTTCATCTTTTTCGGCACCGCGCTCGGTCACGTCAGTTATCGCTCGTATGAAAACCTGATCGCCCAGGCGCGCGACAGCCGACCTGGTATCACGATTGCCAGCGGCGATCCATGGACGCTGATGTACACCTCCGGCACCACCGGCAGTCCCAAGGGCGCGATCCGCAGCCACAAGG
>Ga0207782_100165_pt1 | contig 9814 bp, 9 predicted proteins | sample LuqExpMetageno60_FD_187818 | JGI IMG/M metagenome (GOLD analysis project Ga0207782, IMG submission 187818) | Tropical forest soil microbial communities from Luquillo Experimental Forest, Puerto Rico - Sample 60 (SPAdes) | ecosystem: Environmental > Terrestrial > Soil > Tropical forest ... | reverse complement strand
CCTGAAGCGCAGCACCCAAAATCTTTCAGCTATCCACAACTCGCCGGCCGATTACCCCATCTTTCGGGACAAAGCAGACATTCAGCCGGATTTATGAGTACACGCCCTCTTAGAGGACAACCGTGGCAGCGATCTCCAAATATTTGCTGACTGGCAAAACTGCGGTGGTTACCGGCGCCGGCAACGGCATTGGACGCGCCATCGCGCTTGCCTTTGCCGAGGCCAAAGCTATGGCGACCGATCATGCAGCGCAAAATATCCGGGTCAATTCGTTATCGCCGGGAGCAGTTGAAACCGAGCGCTTGATCAAACGGTTCGGCGACATGGAGACGGCACGACGCACAGCTGGACCGAAGCATCTGCTACAGAGACTCGGTCAGCCTCAGGAAATCGCCATGGCAGCACTATTTCTGGCGAGCGATGCATCGAGTTTCGTGACTGGCTCCGACCTTCTGGTGGACGGCGGCTATAACGCCACTTAAGCCCTTTTCATTCAACGTCCAAGAATCGTACCCGCCATTGCACGGGGGTCACGCTTGGGCCACGCGCCTACGTCTGCTGCTTGGAACAGCTCAGACAAGTGCTCATTGAATAAAGCGGGCTCCTCTAGATTTATGTTATGACCAGAATTCGCCATCACCACTAACGCGGCGGTCGGGATGCTCTTCTTCATGAGGATCCCAGGCTCGAGGCAGGGCCAATCTTCGTCACCCGTCATAATCAGGGTTGGTACGGTTATGGTTTTCATCTTATCAACCAGATCATACAAAGATGGACGGCGTTTTTGTACGCCGCGCATTGTCAGCGCCGCTCCTTCAGTCGAGTGTTCGGCAAGCTGGTCCGCAAATTCGCGCCAGCCGCGCGGATCCTTATTCTGGTGCTGCACGCGCGTCGGACCGAGTGCGTAGGCCTCCGCGGCTTTTTTCATCGTCAACTCTTCGAAGCGTTTGGCGGAGGCCTCCGCCTCCTCAGCAAATTTGGCGCGTTCCCCTGGTGCTGCACCATAGCCGCAACCTGCGACGACGATTGAGCGGCAATGTTCGGGATAGGTGAAGCCGAAATGCAGCGCTGCAAATCCGCCCATTGAGAGGCCGACAATATGGGCCTTGTCGATCTTCAGCGCGTCGAGGACTGAACGAATATCGTCGCGTGCTCGATCTTGCGAATAACGCTCGGGGTTTTTTGGCACATCTGATGGTGGATAGCCACGCGCGTTGAAAGTCACGCAACGATAATACTTTGAAAAATGACGAACTTGCTGTTCCCATGAGCGATAATCGCCAGCAAATTCATGGATAAAAATTATCGGAATGCCTTTGCCTGTCTCTTCGTAATAGAGTCTGATTCCGTCGTCTGTCGTAAGGTGTGGCATCAAATCCTCATTCAGAACGCTTGGGCCCGTGCAGACAGCCCAGCGTCAATGGTTACGACCGACCCGCTGGTGTACCCCGAACGTTCGGATGCAATGAACGCGATGGCTGCCCCAATTTCTTCGGCAGCAGCGCCACGACCAAACGGCAGCGGCCTAAACAGGTCATTCCAATTATCGGCACTGCCGGTACGGTCGAGTGCCTTCTTTTTCATGAGGTTTACCAGCCGCTCGGTCGCCACCGGTCCCGGATTGATCGCAACGACACGGACGCCATCCCTGGTGCTCACGCTGCCGAGCGACTGGGTGAAAGCAGCGAGGGCCGCGTTACCTGCAACGCCGCAGATATACTCCGGATCATGAGTGTCTGCCGCGTTGCCAACCACGTTGACGATAACGCCGTGTTTTCGCTTTTGCATCAGCGCGTAGAAGGCGCGACACATATTAATATAGCCAAAGACTTTCAGATCCCAAGCTTTACGCCAGGTTGCCTCGTCAACATTGAGCAGGGTGCCGCCAGGAATGGCGCCGGCATTGTTCACAAGAATGTCAATCTCCGGGTAGTCTCGCGCGAGCTGGTCAACGTTGACACTGTGGGATAAATTGGCGGCTACGGTGTCAACGCGCACGTTCGTTTTTTGTGCGATGGCAGATTTAGTGGCGGCAAGCGCGTGCACGTTACGTGATACAATAATTACATTGCAGCCTTCACCCGCAAAAATCTCGGCGGTCGCGCGGCCGATCCCCTTAGAGCCGCCGCTGATCAAAGCGGTTTTACCAGCCAGTTTCAGATCCATACGTCGTTCCCCGCAACAATGCAGTGATGCGACTATGACCGTCTCGCCAGCGCTCGGCAACCGACCTTGTTAACAGGCGGCTTCGATCAGACGGCGAATGCCCTCATGATGATCCACGCGGTCGCTGATTGGCGTACGCTCATAACAACCGCCCCTGATAGGAGGCCATTATTAGATCGGACACTGCGGCGGGAACACGCGCGTGCCAATCGCTGCGACTTTGCACCGCCGCGGCTAGAGCGATCAATCTATGATCGGACTGCGGTTTGCCAACTATTTGCAAGGCGACCGGCATAGCGCGATCGTCGAACCCCACGGGGATCGCAATCGCCGGAAAACCGAGCACATTAACGAACCGCGTCCAGCGGCTCAGCTCATAGAGCGTTTTGGCCTTGAAAATACGCGAGCGCGGGTCGCATTCGGAAACCGAGGGCGTGCGGATTGTAAGCGTCGGAAGTATAATCGCCTCGGCATCCTGAAAGATTTGGTAGATAAAATCCGTAACGAGTCGCGGGCGTGCCGATACACTGGCCGAAAGCGTTACATCGTCGATTGCGAGCCCCTTTGCCAGTCGTTTTGTCAGAACTGAGTCCAGTAATTTGCTTTCCATCAGCGCCCGATGTGTGCGCGTGGCTTCTGCCTGCATGATCGTAAAAACATGCGGATCGAGCGCTTCGATGGCTTCCACGGCATCACGATAGCCAAGCTTGATGCCGCAGTTGTCGATTGCATCGATGCCGTCACGGCACGCTTTGGTAATCGGAGCTTCTGCAAGATTAAGTACGTCACTGATGACAATAGCCTTGCTAAGCGGCTCAAGGTTACTAGGCTCAAACAGGATCCGTGCAGCGGCTGCCATATCTGAGCTGCTGCGGGCTAATATTCCAATAGTATCGAGCGTCGGCGCGAGTGACATCGCACCCACTGTTGGCACGACTCCGTAAGTAGGTTTCCACGCAGTAATACCGCAACAGTGCGCTGGAATACGCAAAGAGCCGCCAGTATCGGATCCAAGGGCGAAGACGACCGATCCGCTTGCGACGGCTGCTGCCGAGCCCGACGACGAGCCCCCAGTAATAAAATCAAGGTCCCACGGATTACCAACGCGGCCTTGTATCGCGTTGTAGCCCGACGGTTCGTAGGCGAGTTCCGTCATCGCCGTATAGCCAACGCGGCGCGCGCCGGCGTGGTCGAGGAGATGGAGCGCCGTTGCTTGCGGAACTTTGGCCATTGGCAATGGCTGAGCAAGCCCGCCATGTGGCATGCGAGTGGCGGAAACAAAGATGTCCTTTGCCGCATACGGCATCCCATCGAGAATGCCGCGCGCAGGAGTGCCTTCAATTTCGAACGCTGCAAATGCGTGAAGCTGCAGATCAAGTTGGCGCGCAAAACCTGCCGCGCCTCCAGAAAGCAGAGCGCGCTCGGCTGTATCGAGTACATTCCAATCAGGAAAACGCATTCCGTGCGGCGTCTTCGTTAGCTGGTGAACCCGCCATCGACAAATAGCGTCTGACCCGTGACGAAGTCAGATGCAGCGCTTGCCAGGAATACCGCCGCGCCGAGCATGTCGTCGGGTTCAGCAAATCGGCCAAGCTTGATACGACTCTTCAGCCGTTCGGCGCGGTCAGGATGGGCCGCCATGTTCCGCTTAGTGGAGTCGGTCATGGTTGCGGTCGGCGCAAGCGCGTTGACACGCACACCGCGGGGGGCCCATTCGGTCGATAGTGCCGCGCTCAGCTGCCCGATTGCTGCCTTGGCAGCGCAATACACGCTCTTGCCGGGGTCGGTTGCTGCCGCCCAGGTCGAGGAGAGATTGATGATCTTGCCGTAACCGCGGGCGAGCATCAAAGCGCCAATCTGTTGCGAACAGAAGAACGTGCCCTTGACGTGCAAATCGATTACTGCGTCCCAGTCCGCCTCGGTGACCTCGAGCGCCGGCTTGGTGAACGCAATTCCGGCATTGTTTAACAGCACCAGCTTGTCCTGGGCGCCCGCCAGATGCTCTACCGTGGACGCCAGCATCCGTACGTCAGCGAGTTTGTAGAGGTCGATGACTGCCACCTCTGCTCGCCCCCCAGCGGAAACGATTGCGGACTGAACCTTCTCGAGCTGGTCGCGCCGCCGTGCGGCGAGCACCACGTGCGCGCCGAGTGCTGCGAATGTTTCGGCGAAGGTACGACCAAGGCCGTCACTGGCGCCAGTGACGATGATGAGACGTCCGTCGAGGCGGAAGTCAGTGAGAGGACCAGAGCGTGCTATCAAGATTGACCTCAACTTCGAGAGTATCGAAAATCGCACTCATGCAGTTCAATGGCAATATGGCTTGATCTAAGTCAATGCATGCCGTGAGCGCCAACTGATTTCCTCTACGTTCTTTAGCCAACGAGTGAAGGTAAGGAAGAATGGCTTACGACATTCGCCAGGACCACGTGCGGGATTCGGGCGAAACCGAAGTACATTCATGCGACGTGCTAGTCGTTGGCAAAGGCAATGCCGCGCTTTGTGCCGCTCTTTCAGCACGCAATCACGGCGCTCGCGTTACAATTATTGAAGCCGCGCCTGAAGATGAGTCGGGAGGCAACAGCCGATTTGCCGGCGGTGTGATGCGCTTCCAATACGACTCGGTCCGTGACCTGCAGCGGGTTTGCGATATTCCAGAATCCGAAGTTCGCGACGTCGACTGGGATAGCAACACGACGGAAGAATTTTACGATGATCTGTTTCGGGTCACCGGCATGCGAACCGACCCGAAGTTGAGCGAGATTCTAGTGACGCGAAGCCTGGACGCCATGGTCTGGTTGCGGAGTGAAGGTGTGCTTTTTTCCCCCAACTATCGCAACCAGTCGGTAGTCACCAATGGCAAACGCAAATTCTTTGGCCGCTTTCCGCTTTGGGTTTCCGGCGGAGGCGCGGGGCTCGTTCAATGTCTGACAGCGACTGCCATCAGAAAAGGCGTCGACATTATGTACGAGACCCGGGGGATGTCATTGATCTATGACGGCACAAGCGTGCAGGGTGTCGCAGCCAAAAGAAAAGGCAAAGTTGAGACTTTTTCGGCCAAGGTGGTGGTGCTTGCGTGCGGCGGCTTCGAATCTAATCCGGAGTGGCGTGCGCGGTATCTGGGGCCGGGATGGGAATTGGCTAAAGTCCGCGGTACGCGTTTCAACATGGGCGAAGGGCTGCGTATGGCTCTGGAGATTGGCGCATGTCCGCACGGCAACTGGTCAGGACGACACGCCGTCTCGTGGGAACGCTATGCGCCGGACTATGGGGATCTCAACATGCTGGAAAGCTCGTACCGGCACAGTTATCCCTATTCCATCATGATCAACGCCGACGGCAAACGGTTCGTCGACGAGGGGGCAGACTTTTACAATTACACTTATGCCAAATACGGCGCCGAGGTTCTGAAGCAGCCAGGACAATTTGCATATCAGGTGTTTGATGCCAAAGCCAAAGATTTGCTGAGACCAGAGTACGGCGACCGATCTGTTACCCGTGTTGTTGCCGATAGCCTGGAAGATCTGGCCGCGAAACTAGAGGGCGTCGATGCCGAAAACTTCCTGAAGACGGTGCGCGACTTCAACGCTTCGGTGAAGACCGACGTGCCGTTCAACAAGGGAATAAGGGATGGTCGCCGCACCATCGGCATCGATCCGCCGAAATCGAACTGGGCCAATCCGCTCGATACGCCGCCCTTCGAGGCTTACGCCGTAACCTGCGGCGTAACCTTCACGTTCGGCGGACTTCGAATTGTTCCCGAGACGGCGCAGGTCGTAGACTTGAACTTCGATCCGATCCCCGGGCTGTATGCGGCCGGCGAAATGGTGGGAGGGATTTTCTATTTCAACTACCCGGCAGGGACGGGACTCGTTTCGGGAACGGTGTTCGGCCGCATCGCGGGAGCGGCCGCCGCCGAAGCGGCTCTCGCCCACTGATCGACACCGCTGGAATCCATGAAATTCAAGCTTCACCGCCGCAAGTTCTTCCACCTGGCAGTCGGCACCGCCGTGCTTCCGACCTTATCGCGCATCGCAGCGGCGCAACTTTATCCGACGCGGACGGTGCACATCGTCTCCGGCTACCCTCCAGGTATCGCTCCCGACATAACCGCCCGCCTCGTCGCTCAATCGTTGTCGGAACGGCTCGGCGAGCAAGTCGTCGTCGAGAACCGTTTGGGAGCTAGCAGCAATATTGCTGCCGAGGTGGTTGTCAGGGCGGCCCCCGACGGCTACACGCTCCTTGGTGTGACTGTGACGAACACGGTCAACGCAACGCTCTACCCAAAGCTGAGCTTCGATTTCATCCGCGACATTGAGCCGGTCGTAGGCTACTTCCGGTCGCCTAACGTTATCGTAGTGAATCCGTTGTTCCCGGCCAAAACGCTTGGCGAATTCGTCGATTATGCCAAAGCCCATCCGGGGAAAATCAATTATGCCTCCAACGGGCCCGGGAGCATGCCTCAAATAACGTGCGAGCTGTTCAAGGCAATGACCGGCATTGAGCTGTTTCACGTCCCGTATCGCGGCAGTTACATGCCCGATCTGCTCGGCGGCCAAGTGCAGGTTGCGTTTAATTCCCCCGTAACGACGATGGGGTCCATCCAATCGGGCCAGCTACGTGCCCTCGCGGTGACCAGCACGAAGCGCTTGGATGCGCTGCCAGACGTCCCGACGGTGGCAGAATTTGTTCCTGGCTACGAGGCCTATGTCTGGCACGGGATTGGTGCACCGAAGGGGACACCAATGGAAATCATCAGCAAGCTCAATAAAGAAATCAACGCCGTTATAGCCGATCCGAAGATTATAAAAAGGTTCGCGGAACTCGGTGGCGTTCCGCTTGGTGGGTCCCCCGCTGAATTCCGCAAGCTCATTGCTGATGAAACTGATAAATGGGGCAAAGTGATCCGGGCGGCAGGCATCAAGGCGGAATAACCAATCTCATCGGCCGATATTTTCTGCCGCACCAACGCGGCCGGCCGGTACTGTGGCCGCCGTTATTTCGCTTATGTCTGGGAGCTCGAGGCAGCGCTGAAGACGATCGAGCAAGTGCACAGTGCGCGCTGAGCCGAGGGCCAGCTGGGCGCAATCTGTGAATTTAGCAATCCGATCCTGCAGCGTCATCGGCCATCTCGGGGAGCCCGGCACGCGCTCTTCGCGCAACTCGAAGCATCCGCGCGGGGTCGTTACGGCGATGTCGTTATAACCAGTAATGCCGGAGTAGACTCTATTATCGGGAATTCCAACGCGGCGCACCTTTTGCATCAACGCTTGCACCGGTGCTCGCTGTACCATCGCGTCAGCGAATGTCCCAAGTTTTATTGAGCCGTCGAGCAGCGCTGCCGCAATCACGTATTCGACACTGAATTTTCCCTCCAATCCGGTTTGCGGGTTTCGGCTGACGAGCGCCCGGTCTCCGCCCGGTAGAAAACCGACGACTACACCCGTGATTTCTTCCGCGCGCAACGCGTGCTTCTCGATCAGCGTGTAAAGCCCGCCTAACGCCCGATGATTTGAATAACAGCACGGCCATTTTTTCACGAAGTTGCCCGGATCGAGGAGCTCCCAGGGATTGGCCAGCGAGCCGACGACGGCCGTTGGCGGCTCACCCTCGCCACCATAAATGGCAAGCACGCCATTCTGGCCATCGAAGATGGCGCCGTCGGCCGTGAAGCCTTGCTTCGCCATCCAGGCAGAGACGAGCCCACTGCGCGCCGCGTGGCCGGCGTGAAACGGCTTGGTCATAGTTCCGAAGTTGCGAATGAGACCACCAACTTGGGAGCCCGCGAGACCCCAAGCGCGTTCAAGCTGAATTGCGTCAAGGCGCCACAATCGCGCGGCGACAGCTGTCGAACCTAAAATGCCAACGGAGGCCGTGGGATGCCAGCCGCGCTGCAGGTGTTCATGGCCAAAGATACGACCGATCTTTGCGGCCACCTCCAGCCCTATGGCGTAGGCGGCCAAAACTTCACGACCCGACGCTCCGACGACCTCGCCGGCTGCGATCGCCGCGGGTATGAGGCTGGCGCTCGCGTGGCCGCGCGCGCTTGGATGGCTATCATCGAAATCCAAAGCGTGAGCAGAAATACCGTTGGCGAAGGCCGCCTCGGCAGCGCTTGCTCTGACTGGCCGACCCCAAACTGTGGCCCTTCGCTGGCCTCCATTTTCTACCACCCAGCGGGCCGCGATCTCCGACGCCGGCTCCAACGAACCGGCGAGAGAAACGCCGAGCGTATCGATCAGCGCATCCCGGGCAGCGGCAAAAACCGCGCTTGGAGTGTCATCGGTTCTGGTTTCGACGACGAACCGAGACAGTGTGCTGGTGATCATCCGCTTTTCAAGTCCCGGAAATGCAGATGCCGCGGATCGCTCACTTGCGTACCATGGTTTGCCGTCACACGATCTGGATGCCGCCGTCAAGCTCCAAGTCGATGCCGTTCACGGCCTTGTTGTCGAGCAGGAAGAACACGCCCTGGATGACGTCCTCGGTCATCGCCAACCGGCGCGTCGGCGTCTTTGCGGTCATCGCATCGACTACCGGATTGGGCCCCTGCGCCAGCGCGCGCTTCCAGATCGGCGAGTCGGGTACGAGGCCGGGTGAGATGCAATTGACCCGGATCGGCGCGAGCTCCATCGCCATGGTCTTGGTCATGCCAACGATGCCGCCGTTGACCACCGAGATCATGGTCGATCCCGCATAGGGATTGGTCTTGGCGACGCCCGAGAACAACACGATTGATGAACTCGGTTTGAGCCGCGGCAGCGCGGCGCTGACTGCCTCGACATAACCGACGAGCTTGATACGGGCGAGCTGTTCGGCCTCCGCGATCGCGAAGTCCTTCACGGTGGTGCTCAGCCGCATTATCGGCGTGATCACCAGATGATCGATCGAAGGACCGTCGCGCAGCGCCCGCCGGATCGACGGCAAATCGCCGAGATCGATGTGCACGGCAGTTACGTCGGGTCCGATCGATTTGGCCGTCTCCGCGGCGCGCTCGGCGCCACGGCCGCCGATCGTGACCTTGATGCCAAACGCGTGAGCCGCTTTTGCGATTTCAAGGCCGAGACCGGAGGTCCCCCCAATGACGACGAGGTGACTGTTAGCTGTAGGCATGAACTCTCCTGCGTTTGTCGATTCGTGTCAGAATTTAAAGTTGTTCTTGATCACGCGTGCCACCACGGCCAAACCTTTTGTCGCGATCCTGGCGCGGCTGGTTCAAATGATGTTCGCCAATTCCGCGCCTTCTCTCTCGCATTGCTCATGGGGCTGAGTTAATGGCAATATTACGTAATCGATACGCAACGGCAGCTTGACAAAAATCAATGCTCATTCGACGTCAGGCGCGCGAGCTTCGTATCCAGTCATTCATTCGCGCGTGCTTTTTTGAACCGCGCAAAGTCTATAACCGCAATTTCCACTGAGTAGTGCCTACAATTAGCGAACCCGGCAGTGGAGATCGATCGCATCTCCAATAAGAGGTAACCCTCATGTCGGGACAGTTGATCTAAGCGAGAGGTTGGCCGATGTCCGATCAGAGCCTACCAAAGTTCTTCAACACCGTCGCCGGAAACCAAGTTGCGGCCACTTCCGACACTTGGATTGAAACGTTCGATCCGTTCCGCGGCCGGCCTTGGGCACTCATTCCGCG
>Ga0207782_100155_pt1 | contig 10187 bp, 8 predicted proteins | sample LuqExpMetageno60_FD_187818 | JGI IMG/M metagenome (GOLD analysis project Ga0207782, IMG submission 187818) | Tropical forest soil microbial communities from Luquillo Experimental Forest, Puerto Rico - Sample 60 (SPAdes) | ecosystem: Environmental > Terrestrial > Soil > Tropical forest ... | reverse complement strand
TGATCGAGACGGCGCTGGTCGCCGGTTTCACCTCGGTCGGCATGGACGTGCTGTTAACCGGGCCGATCCCAACGCCTGGAGTCGGCATGTTGGTGCGTTCGATGCGCGCCGATCTCGGCGTGATGATATCCGCCTCGCACAATCCGTTCGATGACAACGGCATTAAGCTGTTCGGCCCCGACGGTTTCAAGCTGAGCGACCAGGTCGAAAGCGAGATCGAAGCCCTGATCGATTCGGATCTAGGCAAGAAACTGGCCAAGAGCGACGATCTCGGACGCGCCAAGCGCATCGACGGGGTGCAGGACCGTTACATCGAATTCGCCAAGCGGACGCTGCCGAAGACAATCGATCTGTCCGGGCTGCGCGTGGTGATCGATTGCGCCAATGGTGCAGCGTACAAAGTTGCGCCCGGCGCGCTGTGGGAGCTGGGCGCCGACGTGATCGCGATTGGTGTCGAGCCGGACGGCTTCAACATCAACAAGGAATGCGGCTCGACTGATCTCACTGCTGTCACCCGCAAGGTGCGCGAAATGCGTGCCGATATTGGCATCGCGCTCGATGGCGACGCCGATCGCGTGATGATTGTGGACGAGCGCGGTCACGTGGTGGACGGCGACCAGCTGCTCGCAGTTATCGCAGAAAGCTGGAAGGAAAACGGCAGACTGGAGCGGCCGGGCGTCGTCGCCACCGTGATGTCAAACCTCGGGCTCGAGCGCCACCTGGGAACTCTCGGCCTGGAACTGGTGCGCACACCGGTCGGCGACCGTTATGTGCTCGAGCACATGCGAGAGTACGGGTATAATGTCGGGGGGGAACCGTCCGGCCACATCATCCTTTCGGACCACACCACCACTGGCGACGGCTTTGTCGCCGCCCTGCAGGTTTTAGCGGTGATCAAGCGCAGCGACAGGCCAGTGTCGGAGATATGCCACCGCTTCGAGCCGCTGCCACAGGTGCTCAAAAACGTCCGCTATCAGAAAGGCAAGCCGCTGGAGAACGCGCGGGTGCGTTCCGCAATCGCCACCGCCGAGAAAAAGCTTGGTCGCGCCGGCCGGCTGATTGTGCGTCCGTCTGGCACCGAGCCGGTGATTCGCGTCATGGGCGAAGGCGACGACAAGTCTTTGGTCGAGACGGTCGTCGATGATGTGGTCGAAGCACTGACCGAAGTCGCTGCCTGAAATCGCATCCCTGCTTTGTCGCTTGCTTGCGAGCATCTTTCCGGTAACTCGCGTAAACCGCACGTGAATTCGGTAGAAGAAATGTTAGAAGGCGCCTGCTCGTTCCGATGTCCAATTTCTTCGTGTCGGGTCTGTCCTGCTGGTAGCGGCGCCGCGCCTCGCTCCCGCGCAGGATCGGCCGCAGCAGCCGGTGACCTTGATCACGGGGCTCGATCAATACCGCCTCTTCCCCGGTACCCGCGTTACGCAACAGCCCATAGTTGACCGCGTAGCCCAAGTCGCCTATGCCCCCAGTGGGACACCCCTCCCCAACGAGGGGCGCCTATCTGGAAGGGTAGACACATGACAGCGACGAAGCCCCCTTTGCGGCCGGTGATGCCGCACTTCTCATCCGGTCCCTGTGCCAAGCGCCCCGGCTGGAGTCTCGCAGCTCTCACTGACGCTGTTATCGCCCGCTCGCACCGATCCAAGCTCGGCAAGGCGAAACTCAAGCGGGCCATCGATCTCACGCGCGAGGTGTTGGAAGTTCCCGCCGATTATCGTATCGGCATCGTGCCCGCCTCCGATACCGGCGCGGTAGAGATGGCGCTGTGGTCGTTGCTCGGCGCGCGGCCAGTGACCATGCTCTCTTGGGAAAGCTTTGGCGAAGGCTGGGTCACCGACGTCGAGAAGCAGCTGAAGCTTAAGGATGTAACGGTGCTGCGCGCGCCCTATGGTGAGCTGCCCGATCTATCCAAAGTGGATTTCAAGACCGACGTAGTTTTCACCTGGAACGGCACCACCTCGGGCGTGCGCGTGCCGAACGGCGATTGGATCGCCGCCGATCGCAAGGGCCTGACCATTTGCGATGCAACTTCCGCGGCTTTTGCGCAGCGGCTCGACTGGCCAAAACTCGATGTCGCAACCCTCTCCTGGCAGAAGGCGCTGGGCGGGGAGGGCGCGCACGGCATGCTCATCCTATCGCCGCGCGCGGTTCAGCGGCTCGAGACCCACAAGCCGGCCTGGCCGCTTCCGAAGATTTTCCGGCTGACGAAGGGCGGCAAGCTCAACGAAGGCATTTTCCAGGGCGAGACGATCAACACCCCGTCGATGCTCTGCGTCGAGGACTATCTTGATACGCTGCAGTGGGCGAAATCGGTCGGTGGCCTGAAGGCGACAGTCGCGCGTTCGGACGCCAATGCCAAGGCGATTGCCGACTGGGTGGCGGTGACGCCGTGGATCGCTAATCTCGCCAGTAGGCTGGAGCAACGCTCCAACACCTCGGTGTGCCTGAAGGTGGTCGACCCGGCGGTGACGCGACTCTCGGCCGATGATCAGGCGGCCTTCGCCAAGACGCTCGCTGGCCTGTTGGAGAAGGAAGGCATTGCCTACGACATCGCCTATTACCGCGACGCGCCACCGGGCTTGCGGATTTGGTGCGGGGCGACCGTCGAGACCAGCGATATACAGGCGCTGACCGGTTGGCTCGACTGGGCGTTCGCAGAAACCAAAGCAGCTCTGCCCAAGGCGGCCTGAGGTGGCGCGATGTTTGCGAATCGCCTGACCGAAAGGATGGCGGAGTTTTTCCGAAGCATCGGCATAGAAGTGGGGTTCGCCGTCATCCCACATGCTGCGCTTGGATGCGCTAGCGAAAAAGGATGATCCTCATGGCTCCCCGCATTCTTATCTCCGATGCGCTCTCACCCGCGGCCGTGCAGATCTTCAAGGATCACGGCATCGAGGTCGATTTTCAGCCCAACCTCGGCAAGGATAAGGAAAAGCTTGCCGAGCTCGTCGGCAACTATGATGGCCTGGCGATTCGCTCCGCCACCAAGGTGTCGGCGAAGATTCTTGAGAGGGCCAAAAAACTGAGGGTGATCGGCCGCGCTGGTATCGGGGTCGACAATGTCGACATTCCGGCGGCAACAGCGCGCGGCATAATCGTGATGAACACACCATTCGGTAATTCGATCACTACCGCCGAGCACGCGATCTCGATGATGCTCGCCTTGGCGCGGCAGATTCCGGAAGCCGATGTTTCGACGCGCGCTGGCAAATGGGAGAAGAACCGCTTCATGGGCGTAGAGATCTTCTCCAAGACGCTCGGCATCATCGGCTGCGGCAACATCGGATCGATCGTCGCTGACCGCGCCATCGGTCTGAAGATGAAGGTGATCGCCTATGATCCTTTCCTGACCGAGGAGCGCGCCCGTGACCTAGGCGTCGAGAAAGTCGAGCTCGACGAGCTATTCAGGCGCGCCGACTTCATCACGCTGCACACGCCGCTCACCGATAAGACTAGAAACATCATCAGCGCGGCGGCCATCGTTAAGATGAAGAAGGGCGTACGCATCATCAATTGCGCGCGCGGCGGGCTGGTGGATGAGGCGGCATTGGCCGAGGCGCTCAAGTCGGGTCATGTGGCCGGCGCCGCGTTCGATGTCTTCGTCGAGGAGCCGGCGACCAGCAATCCGTTGTTCGGCCTGCCCAACGTCGTCTGCACGCCGCATCTCGGCGCCGCCACCACGGAGGCGCAGGAAAACGTCGCGCTGCAGATCGCGGAGCAGATGTCGGACTACCTGTTGCGCGGCGCGATTTCCAACGCGGTGAACTTTCCCTCGATCAGCGCCGAAGAGGCGCCGAGGCTCAAGCCGTTCATTGCGCTCGCCGAGAAACTCGGCTCATTCGCCGGTCAGCTCACCGAAGACCCGATCAAGGAAGTGCACATTATCTACGAGGGCACGGTGGCGCACATGAATCTGAAGGCGCTGACCTCCTCGGTACTGTCCGGTCTACTGCGGCCGATGCTCGGCGACATCAACGTCGTGTCGGCGCCGGTAGTGGCGCGAGAGCGCGCCATGGCGGTGGAGGAAACCACGCGCGAAGCGACCGGCGACTACGACAGCCTGATCACCGTGGCAGTGGAGACGCCGAAGGGGCGGCGCCACGTTTCCGGAACGGTATTCGCCGACGGCCGCCCACGGATCGTCAACATTAAGGGCATCCGTATGGACGCCGAGTTTGGACCATCGATGATCTACATCACCAATCTCGATAAGCCCGGCTTCATCGGGAAGTTCTCTTCGACCCTGGGCGAGGCGGGTATCAACATCGCGACTTTCCACGTCGGCCGCGATGCGCCCGGCGCCAATGCGATCGCCTTGATCGAAATCGACGGCGAGTTGCCCGACGAGGTGCTCGCCAAGGTTCGCGCGCTGCCCCAGGTGCAGCAGGCGAAGCCGCTGCATTTCTAGGACTTTGATTGTAAGATCAGTGGCTTACAGGGTTCGCCCGAAACAGGTCGGGCGGTTCTGTGCCTTGCTTCGGCGGGGTTGATCCTTTATCCGAAGATGGACCTGGCCGGGATTCCCGGCGCCAGTGTCCTGTTGCTGGCGCGAGGGACCATTCCTGATGGCGAATGTGGTTGTAGTCGGATCGCAGTGGGGCGACGAAGGCAAAGGCAAGATCGTCGACTGGCTGTCGGAACAGGCCGACATTGTCGTCCGCTTCCAGGGGGGGCATAACGCCGGCCACACCTTAGTTATCGACGGCGTCACCTACAAGCTGTCGCTGCTGCCCTCCGGTGTGGTGCGCAGCGGCAAGCTGTCGATCATTGGCAATGGCGTCGTGCTTGATCCGCATGCCCTGATCGAGGAGATCGAGCGGCTCAAGCAACTGGGCGTGACCGTCAGCCGCGATAACTTAAGGATCGCGGAAAATGCGACGCTTATCCTGCCGCTGCACCAGGAGCTCGACGTCGGACGCGAGGCTGCGTCGGGCAAGGCGGCCATCGGTACGACCGGTCGCGGCATCGGCCCGGCCTATGAGGACAAGGTCGGCCGCCGAGCGATTCGCCTGATGGATCTCGCCGATTTGCAGATGCTGAATGGAAAGATTGAACGGCTGCTCGCGCACCACAATGCATTGCGTCGCGGTCTCGGGATGGAGGAGTTGCACTCCAGGGCGCTATATGACGAGTTGGCGGCGGTGGCGCCGAAAGTGTTGCCGTACATGGATTCGGTCTGGTCGCTGCTCGACGGCAAACGGCGCGAGGGCAAGCGCATCTTGTTTGAAGGCGCGCAGGGGGCTCTGCTCGACATCGACCACGGCACCTATCCTTACGTCACTTCGTCCAACACGGTGGCGTCGCAGGCGGCCACCGGCTCCGGCCTCGGCCCGAGCGCGATCGATTACGTGCTCGGCATCTGCAAGGCCTACACAACGCGCGTCGGTGCGGGCCCCTTCCCCACCGAGCAGCAGAACGAGATCGGCGACCGAATTGGCGAACGCGGTCGCGAATTCGGCACGGTGACTGGGCGCAAGCGACGTTGCGGTTGGTTCGACGCCGTGCTGGTCCGCCAGACGGTGCGCACGAGCGGCATCGACGGGATCGCCCTCACCAAACTCGACATTCTCGACGGCTTCGACGAGGTGAGGCTCTGTGTTCGCTACCGTCTGGACGGCCGCGAGATCGATTACCTGCCGGCGAGCGAGCATGCGCAGAGCCGGGTCGAGCCCATCTACGAGATCGCCGAAGGCTGGCACGAGGGCACGGCGCGCGCCCGCTCGTGGGCGCAATTGCCGGCGCAGGCGATAAAATATGTACGCCGAATCGAAGAACTGGTCGGCTGCCCAGTGGCCTTGTTATCCACGAGCCCGGAACGCGAAGACACAATTCTGATGAAGAACCCGTTTGAAGTATAATAACAAAAGAACGATAAGAAGCAGTACGTCGAGGTGCGATGGCTGATTATCACCCGCTGATCTCGCGCGCCGTCAACGGCCTCACCAAGAACACCGGCGAAAACCGGCGTGCGCTGTATGAGCGCGCGCGCACCGCGTTGGTCAACCAGTTGCGTGGCGTCGAGCCCGCGCTCGATGAATTCGACATCACGCGCGAGCGGCTGGCGCTCGAGGAGGCGATCCGGAAGGTCGAGGCGGAAGCCTCCAAGCGCCATCCCGAGATGCCTGAGCCACCGTCGATCTCCGATCAGGGCCTGCGCGGGTTTCGCGACACGGTTGTGGGTACGGAGGGGCTGGGCGCGACAGCCGAGGCCGTCCACTCTTCGTCCGAAGCCTACGAGGCGATGGCTAGAGAACAACCGCCACCCGTTACGCCGGCGCCCGAAAGCGAGTTGCCACAAGCTCAGCATTCCTTCGAGCCGATAGCGGCCGAGCGGGCGGCGGCCGAATCGCAAGCTGAAGCTCCTGCGGCGGAGAGATACGCGCCACCGCTGCCCGCGGCGGCGCCAACGCCGCGCCCCGAGGAAAGTGAGGACATCTATTCGCGCCCGGTCCGCTCCTATAGCCGAATGATTTGGCTGGCTCTGCTGGCGCTGATCGTGGTTGGACTGATAGGCGGCGCCTACTGGCAGCGGCACGCCATCACGTCGATGGTAGCGAGTTTCCGCAGCGCGCCGGCGCCGAAGCCGCGCGAGGCGGAGCCGGCCGGCCAGCCTAAGATCACCGACCGCATCGGATCGGAAGGCGCTCCGTCGGCCGCCAACGCGCCGGCGGTTGCGGTGGCGCAAAAGGTCGTGCTCTACGATGAGGATCCGACCGACCCGAAAGGCAAGCGTTATGTCGGCTCTGCGCTGTGGCGCACCGAAACGGTGTCGCCGGGCCCGGGGCTCGCGCCTGAGCTCGCGATCCGTGCCGACCTAGAAATTCCCGAGCGGCACATGCGCATGACTTGGTCGCTCCGCCGCAACACCGATAAGGCGCTCCCAGCGAGTCATACCATCGAGATCATGTTCACGCTGCCGGCGGATTTTCCGGAAGGTGGTATTGGCAATGTGCCGGGCGTGCTGATGAAGCAGGACGAACAGGCGCGCGGCGTGCCGCTCGCCGGCCTGGCGGTGAAGGTGACCAACGGCTACTTTCTGATCGGCTTGTCGGCGGTCGACGTCGACGTGCAGCGCAATATTCAGCTCCTGAAGGAGCGCGACTGGTTCGACATTCCGATTGTCTACACCAGCGGCAAGCGCGCTATTCTGGCCATGGAGAAGGGCACGCCCGGCGTGCGCGCGTTCCAAGAAGCGTTCCGAGCCTGGGGGGAATAGCTACCAGCCGTACAGCTTCGCCAAGATCAAAGAAAATGGCCGGGACTGCCCCGGCCGTTTGCGTTGTTGTGCGGGTCAAATTTTAGTGCGCAGCGATTTGCGATGCCCCGGGCTGCTCCATGGCGGCCACGCGGTGCTTCACGGCTTTCTGCACCTTCTCGAAGGCGCGGACCTCGATCTGGCGGACACGTTCGCGCGAGACGCCGAATTCGGAGGCGAGCTCCTCGAGCGTCACCGGGTCGTCGGAGAGGCGTCGCGCCTCGAAAATGCGCCGCTCGCGCTCGTTAAGTACGCTGAGTGCGCCTATCAGCGCCTCGTGGCGGTTATCGCTCTCCTCGTGCTCGGCCAGGATGCGTTCCTGGTTGGGCGATTCATCGACCAACCAGTCCTGCCATTCGCCGCTGTCACCGTCGTCGCGGATCGGCGCGTTGAGCGAGGAGTCGCCGCCGAGCCGGCGGTTCATGTCGACGACCTCCTGCTCGGTGACGCCCAGCCGCTTGGCGATGACCTGTACCTGATCGGGGCGCAGATCGCCTTCGTCAAGCGCAGAAATCTTGCTCTTCGCCTTGCGCAAATTGAAGAACAGCTTCTTCTGGTTGGCGGTGGTGCCCATCTTCACCAGCGACCATGAGCGCAATATGTATTCTTGGATGGCGGCCTTGATCCACCACATCGCGTAGGTGGCGAGGCGGAAGCCCTTCTCGGGCTCGAAACGCTTAACCGCCTGCATTAGCCCGACATTGCCTTCGGACACGACTTCCGAGATGGGCAGGCCATAGCCGCGATAGCCCATGGCGATCTTGGCGACGAGACGCAGGTGGCTAGTGACCAGCTTGTGCGCGGCCTCGCGATCGCCGTGTTCGCGCCAGCGGCGCGCCAGCATATATTCTTCCTGCGGCTCCAGCATCGGGAACCGCCGGATTTCGTCGAGATAGTGTGAGAGACCGGATTCGGCCTTTAGTGCCGGCAGTACGGCGGTACGGGCCATGATAGCGCCCTCCTTCTTGTGCCCCCGATATTCGGCGGGCGATTGGGTGCCGCCGCTCCCCGAGCCAACGGCACGCATGGGACTTTTGCGACCGCGAAATTCCCGATCGCATGTGCAGCATACCGGACGAGCCAGGCGAAAGAAAGACAAGCTCCCGTCACGTCGCCGTGACTTCCCGAAGGCACGGTCAAGGCATTGTCGGGATTGATCAATTTCAACTGTTACTGCGCCTTCTTGCCGGCCTCGGCAGCTAAGGCATCACGTAAACGACGCAAGTCGCCTGGCAGTTCCGATTGGAACGCTAGGATTCGTCCAGTTTTGGGGTGTGCAATTTTCAATAAATAGGCATGTAGGGCCTGTCTCTCAAGACCCTCTAGGGCGGCGCGGGCAGCTGGGCCTAAGCGGCTGGCTTTGCTCCTAAATCCGGTGCCGTAGGTGGCGTCTCCGAGGATCGGATGGCCGATATGTGCCAGATGCACCCGGATCTGGTGGGTGCGGCCGGTTTCGAGCGTACAGGTGAGGAGGCTCGCGACCGGCTTGCCGTCTCGACCTGGAAAACGCTCCAGAACCTCCCAATGCGTGACCGCATGATGGCCGCCGGCGCGTACGGCGCGCTTGCCGCGGGAATAGGGATGGCGGTCGAGCGGCGCGTCAATCATGCCCTTCGGCCGGCTGGGCGCGGACCAGACGAAAGCGAGATAGCCCCGCTCGAGCGGTCCCTCTCCCTTGTTGGCGAACTGGGCGGACAGAGACCGATGCGCCGCGTCTGTCTTGGCCACCACCATCAGGCCAGTTGTATCCTTGTCGAGCCGATGCACGATGCCCGGTCGTTTCACTCCGCCGATGCCGGAAAGGCTGTCACCGCAATGGGCGATCAGCGCATTCACCAGCGTGCCTTTTGCATGGCCCGCGGCCGGGTGCACAACCATACCTTGCGGTTTGTCGATCACAATCAGCGCATCGTCTTCATAGACAATGTCGAGCGCGATCTGCTCCCCTTGCGGAGCGGGCGCCTCGACGGGGGGCAGAATAATGGTGACAATGTCGCCGAAATTGACGTGAGTCGCTGGATCGCGGATCGTGCGTGCCTTGATCACGACGTGACCGTCAAGGATCAGCGCCTTCAGGCGTGAGCGCGACAGCGCCCGAATGCGCGCTGCAAGCACGCGGTCGAGCCGCTGGCCTTGTTCTTCGGCGGCGATCCTTACTGTTTCGATGTGCGGCATAGCTCAACTGATGTCTGAGCAACCCCTTAATCCCGAAGCCGCTGCTGCGATCGCCAAGGTGCGCCAGCTAAGCGTTGTCATCATTACGGGCACTTTCCTTGCGATCGCGCTGGTCCTCGTCGTCATCAGCTACCGCCTTTTCCACGCCGGACAAAGCACCCCGGTCTCGTTTGCGGATGTAACGCTGGCGTTGCCGGACGGCGCTAAGGTTGTCTCGACCGGGGTCAGCAACGACCGCATCGTTGTGACCATCGAGGTCGGCGGCGTTACAGAACTGCACACTTTTGATCCAGATACGCTCAAGCCGTTGGGCCGCCTGCGCCTGGAGCCAAAGCCTTAAAGCGTCGTGATCTTCTCCATCACCGGTAACAGACGCTATTTCGCCGGATCTTTGCCCGATCGCCCCCCACAACCAACCTGCGCGAGCGCACTACAACTCCTGATGAGTGTTTCGTCATGTCCTCTTCGCCTTCCCGGCGGGGCGTGGCGCGGTCGGTGGGGGCGAAGGGCTGCGGGACCGTTCAATCGACCGGACAGACCGCGCCTATGTGCGGTGGAGCGCACAAAGAAAAAGCCCCGCGCGGTTGTTACGCCACGCGGGGCAAGTTGCTGTCTAATGGACAAGACAGATCGGAGTATCCCAATGAACATCCAAGCTCTACGCTGTGCGCTTCTGCCGATTCACACTGCGCCGAGCTTGAATATCCCAACCTCTAAGTGATTTTCGGATTCGTGGTCAAGAATATAGTTCCGC
>Ga0207782_100149_pt1 | contig 10487 bp, 10 predicted proteins | sample LuqExpMetageno60_FD_187818 | JGI IMG/M metagenome (GOLD analysis project Ga0207782, IMG submission 187818) | Tropical forest soil microbial communities from Luquillo Experimental Forest, Puerto Rico - Sample 60 (SPAdes) | ecosystem: Environmental > Terrestrial > Soil > Tropical forest ... | reverse complement strand
AAGAGCATTCAACCAATTAGGAATAATGAAGCTGCGCTGGTCGATAACTGCGATCGCCAACATTACCAACGCAAAGCCAGCCGCCAAAGCTCCGATCGCGCCAGGCGCGCTGATGATACTCACATAGACCGCACCCGCCGCGATGAACGCAAGCAGTAATTTTGCTCCCATCGCCGGAGTGGCAAGATCACGGATGTCCTTGTTGAAGACACGCGCTCGCAACCATTTGTCCATGGGGCCAAGCGGGGCCACCTTTTTAAGGCGCGTCATCTCGGCAATATTTCACTGGGTCCACCACCCATTCGATAGCGGCTCCTGATCATTTTGTCGCGCAACTCCGCCGCCACGTGATAGGCGTCGATGCCATTCCGGATGATTTGCGGCCGGATGAAAATAATCAGCTCGGTTCGCTGAAGGGTCCCGCTGGTGCCCGTCGAAAACAACGGTCCAATGCCGGGCAGCTTGTCCAAGCCGGGGATGCCATTGCGGGTGCGGTTTTGGTTTTCGCTGACCAATCCCGCCAAGAGCACCGTCTGCCCGCTTGCAACCGCAATCGAGCTTTCCACCCTGCGTTCCGACACTGTCGGCGTTAGTGTATTTGCGTTTGCGTTGTCGGCGACCGCACTGATTTCTTGCCCAATGTGCAAGAGCACGTTGCCGTTGGCGTTGATCCGCGGTGCGACCTTCAGAATGATACCAGTGTTGCGATAATCAATATTATTCACGATCGGCGCGCCTGGCGCGATCACCGATTGGGCGGACTGAGTGGTGACCGGGATCGAATCACCGACTTGTAGGGTCGCAGTTTGATTGTCGATCACAACTAACGAAGGATTGGACAGAATTTTTACATCCGTGACTGCATGCAGTGCATTGAGGATAAACTGCGGTTGCGCCTCCGTTCCCATCAAGAAATTGAACCCGGGAAGAACGCGGCTAAGAGCCACACTGGCTGCTGTATTGACGATTGAACCGGTATCTTGGGGAGCGCCGAGGTTGGTGCTCTTGATAAAGAACTGCACGCCATATTGCAGGTTATCGTTGAGCGTAACCTCGGCAATGGTGGCATCGATCGCTACTTGCAGCTGCGGCCGATCGATCTGATCCAGTGCTCGCTTGATGATGCCGTAGCTTTCCTGGTTGGCATAGATCAACAAGTCGTTGTTGACGGCATCCGCGGAAATTCTCACATTGGGAAGAAGTGGTGTGGCTGCGCCGGACGCTGCAGCGCTTGAAGTAGCGCTGCCGCTCGCCCAAGTTGGTGGACCGGCAACGCGTTGGCCGCTGAAGCGGGCATCAAAGGTATTCGGTTGCGAAGCCGAATTTGATGTTGCTGATGTTGATGTCTGTTGCAGCCCGCCGGCTGAAGGCGTCTGCGCAAGCGCGGTGCCCTGTTGCGCGCTGCCAAAGGTTGACTTAGCGCTACTCGAGGCAACCATTCCTCCACCCGGACTTAATTCATTGGTCGGAGAGTCCAATTCACTCGCGCTCGAGCCAAGGAACATCTCATTGAGGAGCTTTGCAACTTGGCGCGCATCACCGTAGCGCATGCGGTATACTTTGACGTCGGTGCCTGCACCGCCTGATTTGTCTAACCGCTCAATCCAGGTCGCCACCCTCTTGAGTAGTTCCGGCTTGCGAGCGACGACAAGAATTGCGTTCTGTCTGGCGATCGGCTCCAACTTGACGAGATCTTGACTGAGACCGCCCTGCCCCGAGTCAATGATCCGATTGAGCTCGGCAATGATCGGTTCAGGGGTGCTGTTGGTGACGGGATAGATTCCAACCGTTTGCCCGAGCATCCAGTCCGCATCGAAACTCAGCACGGTCTGGATGGCGGCGCGGCGATCCTCACTGCTTCCCTGGATAATAATCAGGTTGCGCACAGGCTCTGCACGAACCATGCCCGGCTTCGCTGCGTAATTGTCAAGCAACTTAATCAGCGTCTGCACCGACACGAATTGCAATGGAATTACGCTGATTCCATAGCCTGCCGAAGGATTGTTTGCCCAGTCGGCTGAACCCGCAGCGAGCGCCTCAGTCGTCGGAATGAGGCGATATCCTTGCGGGCCATGCACGAGCGCAACATTGCTCATGCGCAGTGCGCTCTCCAGCACAAAGAGCAGGTCTCTTCTTGGCACGGCTCGTCCCGACGAAAGGCTCACCGTACCCTTCACCCGCGGATCAATCGTGTAGCCAGCACCCAAAATATCCCCAAGGATGGCCTTGGCGACCGTTTCGATAGGCGTGTTCTCAAAATTTATTTCATAACCCTTGTTGCTGGTCCCCTCAGTTGCACCCTCGGGAAGCGAGCCGGTCGGAGTGCGATCGGGTTCTAAGCGGTTTGCGCCCGCGCCTGGCTGGGCGCCTGCGGTCGCGATGCTGCCGTCACCATTGTAGGTCGCGGCGCGCGGTTCTGACCTGGAGCCCGTCAGTGTGCCCGCTTGCACGCGCGCCGGTCGCGGGGGAGTCAAATCGACTTCGCGAATCAGATCAGCGATGTCGCCGTGCGCGGATGCTTGCGCGTCCTTGCCGCCATTGGTCATGCAGCCGGCAAGGAGCACTGCGAGCAAGGCGAACACCATCAACGCTGATGTGCCGGATGCCAGCCCCGAGTTGGGCTTCAACCAAACCTTCATATGGACGCTCTGTCCCCGAATTTGGTGCCGCCCCGATATTTGGTTAACGCAGCGTCACTAAGCGGGGAGATTCGCCCGGCTATGGTTAACAACCGCCTAATTTGCCCATCTTCAGAGACTTAGGGTCCATCTTCAGAGGCTTGGGAGGGAGACCCGGGCGCGCTATTTTCAAGTTTTTGGCGAGTTTCATCACTCTAAACACGCATTGGTTGTAGATTGATGAGCGCAAAATGCCGGGTATCGTTGCCATTTCGTTAACGTCCATGACCTAGCCTTTTGGGACCACAAAGGAGTGCTTTGCGTGGGTCCCAGCAATCTCAAGCTAGCCGAAGTCAGCCACAGCGCCCCTGCACGCGTGAAAGGCCCTGAGGGGCATTTCCCGGTGCCCGCCGGGCGGTCGCTCGAATTCATGGCGTGTCTGGCCAGAAAAAACGTCGTCACCGGAGACGTATTGTCTAAATTCGCGTCGGCAGACCGCCCCGGCCAAGAAAGAAAATTGCGGGAACTCTGGGAGCTCACCGACCTCTCGGCAGACGCATTTGCCGACGAGGTCGCCCAATTTTACAAGCTGCCGCGACTGAACTTACCCCAGCTACTCGCCGCCTCAGCACAAACCGGACCGTTTTCTCACCGCTTCTTGAACGAAATGGCGGTGTTCCCGTGCCAACTAGCGGAAGGCAGCGGAAATACTTTGGTTGTCGCCGATCCCAGCGACGCAGCCACGATTCGCGCCGCCGAATTCACTCTTGGCGGGCCAGTCGCACTTGCCGTCGCCTCCTTTGAGGAGATCGCTACCGCGCTGACGCAGCGGCTTGGTGAGGACGCCCTGACCGCGCCCGAGGGCGCCGAAACGGCGCGGGTCCAGGCCAACGATGACATTGATAGTCTCCGCGATCTTGCCAGTGGCGCTCCCGTCGTTCGCGCCGTCAACGATCTGCTGGAGAAGGCGGTCGAATTGCGCGCAACCGATATTCATGTCGAGCCGTTTCGCAGCGGCGTGGTTTTGCGCATGCGCATCGATGGATTGTTACAAGTTGTGCCAACGCCGGCCGACGTATTGCCGCAAGCATTGATCTCACGAATCAAGATTCTTGCCGGGCTGAATATCGCCGAGCGTCGGTTGCCGCAGGACGGCGCAGCCCATCTGCGCGTTGCGCGATCTGATATCGATATTCGTGTGGCAACCATGCCGACGCGCTATGGCGAGTCCGCGGTCATAAGGTTGCTGCCAAAGGACCGCGGCATCCTGGAAATCCCAAAGCTCGGCCTGTCCAATCCCGACCAACAGACGCTGCGTCGTCTGCTTGAACTTCCACATGGCATCATCGTGGTCACCGGCCCAACTGGCAGCGGCAAAACTACGACACTCGCAACCATGCTCACCGCGCTCAATGACAAAACGCGGAAGATTCTCACGATTGAAGATCCGATCGAATACGAAATTCGCGGGATTAACCAGTCACAAGTAAAACCGGAGATCGGACTCACTTTCGCTGCAGCTCTGCGTGCCTTTGTTCGGCAAGATCCCGACGTCATCATGGTCGGCGAGGTACGCGATCCCGAGACCGCCAACATTGCCATTCATGCCGCACTCACCGGCCATCTGGTACTCACCACATTGCACACCGAAACCGCGGCTACCGCGGTACCGCGACTGCTCGATCTCGGTGTCGAAAATTTCTTGATGCAGTCGACGTTACGGGCCGTCATCGCGCAACGGCTAGTCCGCGTCCTCTGTGACCGCTGCAAGATTGAGCAAAAGCTTTCCGCAGCATCGCTTGCAGCCGACCCGCGCTACGCCATGCTTCGTTTAAGAGAAGGTGATTCCGTGTACGTCCCCGGCGGATGCGAGCGCTGTAATGGCACCGGCTATCGAGGCCGCACCGGTGTCTTTGAGATTCTCGAGATCACCGATGCAGTACGCAGACTCATAAAGACGACGCCAGATTCAGGAACGATCAGGCGTGCTGCGATGGACGCAGGTATGACGACCATGTTCGAGGACGGAGCGGCCAAATCCCTTGCCGGCATAACCTCTGCGGCGGAGGTCTTCCGGGTCACCACCATCGGATAAGCCATGCCGAACTTCCGTTATCGAGCCCTGACCGCGAATGGCGAAATCGTCAGCGGATTGATTGCGGCGCCGACCGCGGCAGAGGTGGCTCGCCGCATCGATTATCTTCGTCTGGTACCCATTGATACCATTGTCGAAGAAAGCGCGACACAAGGCTCCCGATTCAATTTCAGATTTGAAAAGCGTGCTCGCACTGAGGATGTCACAATCTTTACCCTCGATCTTGCGTTACTACTTAAAGCGGGTGCGCGGCTCGACCGTGCGCTCGAGCTGCTCGCAGCCGATGTCGACATTGGCCGATTGCGTTCTACCGTCTCCGCTATTCGCTCGAGTGTCCTAGCCGGCGAAAGTTTCGCCGATGCGCTTGCACACCACCCTGCCCTGTTTCCTCCCATGTATGTAGCCCTGGTCCGGGTCGGCGAAGCCTCGGGAACGCTTGAACAGATTCTCCAGGTGCTTGCCAGCGATCGCAGCCGCGCCGAAGCATTGCGGCGCAAGATCACCGACGCAGTGCGCTATCCGGCCTTTCTGCTATTCGCCGCAACCTGCGTACTCGTGTTTTTTCTCACGTTTGTGTTGCCGCAGTTGGGCGCGGTTTTGCGCGACATGGGTGCCAAGATTGACCCGATAGCTGGAATCTTTCTGAGACTTTCGGATTTCATAACCACGCATAAGAATTTGGTCGGCTCAACAGCAATCGTTATGCTGGCGAGCGCACTTTTTTTCGCACGCCAACAAAAATTTCGCGCGGCGGTCATTATACGGCTGGCACGGTTACCAGTGCTTCGCTCGATCTTGGCGTTGCACCAGACTGCTTTGTTCTGCCGCAATCTCGCGGTCCTGCTCACTGCGGCAGTTCCGCTCACCACAACGTTGCGCATTCTCACCAATATGATGGCGGCCGTGGGTGATTCCGCGGTTTGGACTCGCGTCGTGGAACGCGTTCGGCAGGGCAACAAACTATCCGAGGCCCTGGAGGAGACGGGGACATTACCACCGCTGGCAGTGCGCTTGTTACGCCTCGGTGAGGAAGCTGGTCAGTTGCCGTTGCTCGCTGGACGCGTGGCTGAGTTTTATGAGTCCAAATTGCAGCGCAGCCTCGATCGCGCCGTCGGACTCGTCGGTCCCCTGGCGGTCATTGGCATCAGCACGATTGTCGGCGGCCTTATCGTATCAGTAATGACCGCGCTGCTATCTGTTAGCCAATCAATCGGATGAACGATGGAGGGCCTTGATCATGGTTAACCAGTTGTTAACCCGAAACCGGAGAAGCTCCTTCCGGCGTACCCTGGAAAGGGGATTTACGCTGGTTGAGATGCTCGTGGTCATTTCGATCATCGCGCTCATCATGGCTTTGGTTGGCCCGCGTGTTCTCAACTTTCTTGGCGAATCCAAAGTGAAGGCCGCAAAGATTCAAATCGCAAGCTTAGAGAGCGCCCTCGATCTCTATGCCCTCGACACAGGACAGTATCCATCGAGTTCAGACGGTCTCGACGCACTGATGCATCGCCCCGGCGGCGTGACAAGTTGGAGTGGCCCTTATTTGAAGGGGAACGAGGTGCCGAATGACCCCTGGGGAAAGCCGTACATCTACCGCTCGCCCGGAGAGCATGGACCCTATGACATCGTGTCTTATGGCCCCAAGGGACAAGAAGGGGGCACAGCTGAAATCAACAGCTGGTCGCGGTGACGGCCTCGACGGGGAGGATGGATTTACGCTCCTCGAGGTCGTTTGTGTCATCGCCATCCTGGCGATCCTTGCTGCATTCGCCATACCCCTGCTGCCGCACGGTACGTCCAGGGCCCGACTTGAGTCCTATGCCTTAGCAACAGCGGCGTTGCTTAAGGCCGATCATCAAGCAGCCTTGCGCCGCCAGGCGAATATCACCACCGACGTTGACGCAAGATCCCGATTAGTTCGCTCCGGCGCCACCGGTGACATCATACGCGTGCCGGATGATGTCGCATTCGATGCCCTGTTGCCCGCCCGCTGTGGACATTACCCAGCCGGCTCCACAATCCGCTTCTTTTCCTCCGGAATGTCGTGTGGTGGCGTCATTTCACTAACGCACCTGGGAGTTGGTTATCAGGTGCGCGTCAATTGGCTGACAGGAGGGGTCGAGATTGTCCCGTTCAACCCTACCTGACGACGCCGTCGCCGGCTTCACGCTGATCGAAGCGCTTGTTGCACTGTCGATTGTCGCCATCGTAATGGCGGCGATCGGCAGCTTGATTGCCAGCACCGCGCGCGGCGTCCGTTCAATCGACGGACATTTGACCCGATTGCAAACTGCACGTGCGGTCATCACCGCACTTCCGGACCGTGATCAGCTGGCGCGGGGTGCCTTCTCGGGAACGATTGCCAATCATCCCTGGCGCGTCGCGGTATTACCATTCGCTACCGATAGCGTCGCTCAAGAACCTTCCGCGCGCTGGGTGCCACAAGCCGTCGTTGTGAACGTTGGGTCGCCTAGCGGGGCTGCGATGCGGATCAGCACGATCCGCCTACAGCGGACCGCAGCCCAATGACTGTGCAGCAACCATGCGATAAGGACGCAAGAGCCGGCTTTACCTTGCTTGAAGCCCTAGTCGCGACCGCGCTCATGGGTCTGATCCTGGCCGCGCTCGCCACGATCACCGCTCAGTGGTTGCCGAACTGGAATCGTGGCGTTGTCGGCGTTCAGCGCGATGAGCAAATCGCGCTCGGGCTCGACCGGCTTTCCGCCGATCTCGCCGCCGCACAATTTATCCCAATGAACGGCCCCACCCAGACACCGTTCTTTGATGGCACAAATCGTTCCGTCACATTTGTGCGTACGGCCATTGGCCCAAATCAGTCGCCCGGCCTGCACTTTGTCCGCATCGCCGAGGTCGACAGTAAAGAGGGTCCGATTCTGGTTAGAACGCAAGCGCGGTTTGTGCCGGACGATCGTATTAAACCGGCCTTCACCGACCCCGTCGTGCTGCTGCGGGCACCCTACCGGCTTTCCTTTTCCTATGCGGCCGCTGATCGGGTTTGGCAACCGGAGTGGCGGCAGCACATTCAATTACCCCAATCCATCAAGATGACCGTGCGTGACGCTAATACACAACAAACACTTCCGATATCGACTGCCACCCTCATTCACGCCAGCGTACCTGTTGCGTGTATCTCGGCGAATTCCTACGCCGAATGTCTGCGGGCCGAACAGTCGGCCGCAGCGCCAGCGCAGTGACAACGATGAACGCATCGAAATTCATTCTTAAGCTGCAGCGGACCGACGCAGATGGCTTCATTCTGATCGCCGTCTTGTGGATTCTCGGTGCACTGAGTGTGTTGGCCTCGATATACGCCGTTTACGTCATCAACACTGCGTCAGCTTTTGCTGCCTATGATAATCACTTGAAGACAGAGGCGCTGGTGTCAGCCGCGCTCGAGCTTACGGCCTATCGGCAGCAGACGGCGGGCTCACAAGCACGCCCGCCACATGGGCAGTTTAAGTTTCGCTTGGGAGAAGCAAATGTTGCGGTCGAATTCCGGTCGGAGGCCGCTCGGATTGATCTCAATAAAGCACCAAAGGAGCTATTAGCCGGGCTTTTTGTCAGTCTCGGGGCCTCTCCGGATGAGGCTAACCTCTATGGCGACCGGATCGTCGGGTGGCGAACTCCCCCATCGAAAGGTGTGGATTCAGAAACTTCGGCATACCAATTCGCTAACCTTGGCTACCAGCCACGAGGAGCCGCATTTCCTCACGCCAATGAACTGTCTTTGGTCCGTGATCTGCCGGCGCCCCTCGTCGAACGCGCTTTGCCGTTCGTCACGGTATACAGCGGTCGCCCACAAGTGAACGTGCTCGACGCCAGGCCGGAAGTAATTGCGGCTTTGCCGGGAATGACCGCGGACCTTTTGAATACATTCTTGGCACAGCGGCAAGCCGCGCCAGAAAATGCAGACGCCCTATTGCCATTGCTGAAGGACGCACAGCAATACGTAACCGCGGAGGCTGGTAAGACGTTTCGCGTCACGGTTCGCGTCGCCTTTGACAACGGCCACTCAGAAAACGCCGAAGTCGTTGTCCTGCTCTTTGATGACGGCGATCAACCATACGCCGTCTTGGCTTGGCGTGATGGATTCGACCAGACAATTGCGGATAACGGCCTATGAACAAAACCGTGACGATGACCCTCATTGCGATCAGGGACGCGTGTTCCCGCTGGATTGATTCTGTCGCTAACTTTGTCTCGGATATGGTCGGCCGGTTTGCCTTGCAACGTACAATTCGTCTGGTCGAAAATGAAAATGGCGAGTTCGTACCACAAGTAAATCAGCAATCGAGCGACTTACAGGTGACCCGCGACCAAATTCGAGTTGTTGACGGCCGATTTGATAATTCAGAATTGGGAACACTGGCAGAGACTTTCTCAAACAGCCAAATCGAATTGGTACTGCGCTCCGACCGATTTATCTTCCGGCCGCTCGAGCTTCCCAATCGTGCCAGTGAATTTATGCCGGGCATCGTGCGCTCTCAGATCGATCGGTTAACGCCTTGGGATGCTGACAATGCCGCATTCGGCTGGAGCCAACCAATCGAAACCGACGCAGAAAAGATGGCCGTCACCATCGCGGCAACAGCGCTCAATTTGATCAAGCCTTACGTGCAGGCAATTGTCGACTTCGGTGCGCAGTCAATCGCCGTTTTTACGACTGCGCCAGAGGATTATCCCAACGCGGAATTAATTAAAGTCTGGGAGGAAAGAGGCCGCGGAGCAAAGAATATTAGCCAGATCCGCAAGACACTTATCGCTATTCTTGCTGCCGTGGGCATCATCGCAGGCGTCGCGCTTGGCGCCGATGCAATCCTAACTACGAGCCTTTCGGGACAACAAGAAGAACTTGCACGCCAGATTTCTCAGGTCCGCGCTGCTGCGGGTCTCGCACGCACAAGTGGATCGCCGTCACCTGCAACGGTTAAGCGGGAGCTTGAGCGGCGCAAACACGAGGCGCCTTTGACCGTACTTGCCGTGGAAACCCTCTCAAAAATTCTTCCCGACGATACGTACGTGACCGAGGTGCACGTGGAAGGCAACAAGCTGCGTCTGACAGGGATTACTCGGAATGCCGCCGCGCTCGTTGGGCTAATCGAGCAATCGGGTCGCTTCACACGCGCAAGTTTCTTCGCGCCAACAACACGATCGCCGAACTCGGATGACGAGCACTTCAACATCGAAGCGATTGTGCAACCCTTTGGACCATTGTCATGATTTCCGCTCATTCTGTAGAGCGTTACTTCACACGCTCCCCCAGTCTTTCCGCGCTGATCTATCTCGTGCTCGTCCTCGTCTTGTGTCTGACCAGCATTTTTATGGTGACGGACATTGTGGAGCAGTATCGAATCCGAAATACCGCTCTTGAAATGCTTGCGCGATTCGATGGCCGTAACCGCGCTTCGTCTGGAGATCATGGCGCGCTGACAGCACCCTGGCCCGCAGGATCGCCAGTTTTGGACGGCAAAACTGCAACGGTTGCAAGCGCAACACTATTGCAGGGAATTACCGACGTAGTCACGCGTGCTGGCGGCACAGTGATCTCGTCCGAAATCGAGCGGCAGGGGGCACCATCCAAGGACGGCTATGTGACCGTGATGGCCACTTGTGAGCTTGAGCAGGCCGTGCTGCAGCGGGTCCTTTATGATATCGAGGCGGGGATGCCGTTTTTGTTTATCGACAGGTTGGATGCGCAGGCGCCGGCAGAACCGGGAGATAATGCACGCATGCATGTAGTGCTGACGGTGTCC
>Ga0207782_100147_pt1 | contig 10541 bp, 9 predicted proteins | sample LuqExpMetageno60_FD_187818 | JGI IMG/M metagenome (GOLD analysis project Ga0207782, IMG submission 187818) | Tropical forest soil microbial communities from Luquillo Experimental Forest, Puerto Rico - Sample 60 (SPAdes) | ecosystem: Environmental > Terrestrial > Soil > Tropical forest ... | reverse complement strand
GGAAGACGTAATTATGATGAAGCGCACGGCCGATCGCCTGCTTGGCGACAATTATCATTGGTCGGTGCTCGGCGCCGGCGCCAGCCAGATGCGGGTTGCAGCCATGGCGGCATCGATGGGCGGCAACGTCCGCGTCGGCCTGGAAGACTCGCTGTGGCTCGGCGCCGGCACGCTTGCCGAATCGAATGCGCAGCAGGTCACGCAGGTGCGCAAGATCCTCGAGGGCCTCGGGCTGGAGATCGCAGCCCCCGACGAGGCACGCGCGATCCTCTCGCTCAAGGGCGGCGACAAGGTGAATTTCTAGCGCCTGCCGTCGCGATAGCTGTATTCTCGTCATTCAGGTTGCGCGGGATGATCTGCGTTCCGCAATGATGGGACAGCATGGCTTCGCTCGACGCCTTCAGTATTATCATTCTGCTCGGTAGCCTGCTGGTGCTTGCCGGCATTTTGTCGAGTCTGGTGGCGCTGCGCTTCGGCGCGCCGCTGCTGTTGGTGTTCCTGTTGGTCGGGATGCTGGCGGGCGAGGGCGGCCCTGGCGGCCTGAAGTTCGACGACGTCGGTGCCGCCTATCTAGTCGGCTCGATCGCGCTGGCGCTGATCCTGTTCGATGGCGGCCTACGGACGCGGATGGCCACGTTCCGTAACGTTCTGGCGCCGGCGGTGGCGCTGGCGACGGTCGGCGTGCTGATCACCATGTTGATCACAGCGCCGATCGCCAAGCTGGCGCTCGGCGTTACCTGGCTGCAGGCACTGCTGGTCGGAGCTGTCGTAGCGTCCACAGACGCGGCGGCGGTGTTCCTGCTGCTCAATGCACGCGGCCTGCGCCTGCGTCCACGCGTGCGCGCCACGCTCGAGGTCGAGTCGGGCACAAACGACCCCTTCGCGGTCTTTCTCACCTTGCTGATGGTAGAGTTTCTGTTGGTTGGCGACCTGGGCTGGTCGCGTGCGCTGCTGATCTTTCTGCGTGATTCGGTGCTCGGCTGCATTATCGGCATTGCCGGCGGCCGCATCATTGCAATGGTCCTCAATCGGCTAGCGCTGCCGCAGGGGCTGCACGCGCCGTTCGTGGCGATCAGCGCGCTCGTGGTTTTCGCCGCGGCCAATTCCCTGCATTCGTCCGGCTTTCTCGCGGTTTATCTCGCCGGTCTCGCCGTCGGCAATCGGCAAACACGCGCGCACAATTCCGTTGTGGTGTTCCTTGACGCGGTAACGTGGCTAGCGCAGATCGTGATGTTCGTGTTGCTCGGCCTTTTGGTGTGGCCGCAGCGACTAGCCCATAGTTTGCTCGGCGCGATTGTAGTCGCACTGACCCTGATGCTGGTTGCGCGGCCGGCCGCAGTGTTCGTGTGCCTGGCGCCGTTCAAGTTTCAATGGCGCGAGAAGCTGTTCATGTCCTGGGTCGGTTTGCGTGGCGCGGTGGGGATTTTTCTCGCTTCAATTCCGCTGCTGGTCGGCATGCCGACGGCGTACCTGTTTTTCGACGTCGCCTTCGTGGTCGTGCTGTCCTCGCTGCTGATCCAGGGCTGGAGCGTCACCTTCGCCGCCCGCAAGCTCGACATTGCCTTCACGCGTACCGATCCGATCCCGCGCCGCGTCGAGCTCGATCTGCCCGGGCAGCTGGCACGCGAGATCGTCGGCTATCCGGTACCTGCCAACAGCCCGTTCCTGCGGCGCGGGCTGATCCCCAACTGGGCGCGGCCGACGCTCATCGTGCGCAAGGAGGAAATCCTCACGCCGGCGGAAGCGCACCCCCTGCGCGAGGGCGATTACGTCTACCTGCTAGCGCCGCCGGAGAAAGCGCAGGCGCTCGACCGCTTCTTCGTCGCCATGCCGTCGCCGGCAAAACCCGATCCGCGCTTGCTCGGCGATTTCTTCGTGGGAGGCGACGCGACGCTCGGCGCACTGGCGGAGATCTACGGCCTGCAGGTGGCCGCGGATCATAACGAGGTGTCATTGGCCGATTTCTTCAGGGAGAATCTCGGGCGCCCCGCGCGTGCTGGCGACATCGTGCAGCTCGGTCCGATTGCCTTGCTGGCTCACAAGGTCGCCGACGACCGCGTGACCACCGTTGGCTTGCGGCTCGCCGAATTGGAAGAGTCGACCTGGTTAGCCGATCGGCTCAAGGCGTTGTGGCAGCGGGTTCAGAATTGGATCGGTTAGGAAGCGCGGCGCGCCATCGCCGGTGCGCACTGCACCAGCCAGGCGCCGCCGAACAGCACGGCTGTCCATATCAGATCGCCCAGCACGGTCTTGTCCAGAAACGGCAGGGCGGCGGCGTAGCATTGCGCTAGCCCTTGCACGTTAAGCGGATACATGCCGCTGAAGGCCCAAACCGCGAAATTCGAGGCGGCGAAAAAGATCAGCGAGCAGGAAATCATCGCGGCCACGACCGGGACCGCGCCGTGCCGGTGCCGCGCCAGCATCCCGGCGAAGGCCGGAACGGTAATGGCGGCATAGACGACCAGCGAAATGCGTCCGTCGTCGCTGGCGAGCACGGCGCCGCTCAGCGCCATAGCCAACAGTGGGACGACCACCGCCAAGGCCGGAATGCGCAGCGTTCGCCCGGCAAAGAACGCGCTTGCGGCAACCGCAGTAACCCCCGGCGGGTGCGGCATCAGACGGGTGGCCACGTCGAAAATCACAAGAAAGATCACCAGGCCCAGATCCATCCACAGATCGGCCCGGGGTTTTTTTGACTGCATCGCTGTCATTCCTTTGCCAGCAGGTTTACGCGTTCTTAGTATATTCCGGCACGCTTTTCACGCCTGCTTTTCGGCCCATCCGGCGACGATAGCGGAGAGCGCATCGAGCCCGTCGGTCAACGCGGCAGGGCCCGGCTGCAGGATCAGCGTCGATTTGACCTCGCGCAGCCAGCCGGTGGCGACCGCGGGAACGGCGGCAAAGCCAGGCCGCGCCGCGACCTTGGCCGGCACGAATTTCTTGCCGCACCAGGAACCGATGATGATGTCGGGCCTCGCGGCGATGACGTCGGCAGCCGACACGATACGATCTTTCGCGTTCTTGCGCGCTGCGAGCTGCGGGAACACTTCGATGCCACCGGCCGCCGTGATCAGCTCCGAAACCCAACCGAGGCCGGAGATCATCGGTTCGTCCCATTCCTCGAAATAGACGCGCGGCCGGCGCGGCAGGTGCGAGGCGCGTTCATGCACGGCGTTAACGCGCGACGCAAGCTGGTTGGCCAGCGCGTTGGCCTTTTCCACCGCGCCGACGAACGCGCCGAGCGTGCGGATCATGTCGAAGATGCCGGTGACGTCGCGCTGATTGAAAGCGTGCACCTCGACGTTGGCGCGCACTAGCTCGGCGACGATGTCGGCCTGCAGGTCTGAGAAGGTCAGCACTAGGTCGGGCTTGAGGGCCAGGATCTTCGGCACTTCGGCAGAGATGAAGGCGGAGACGCGCGGCTTTTCCTTGCGTACGCGGGAGGGCCGCACCGCATAGCCGGACACGCCGACGATACGACGGTCCTCGCCAAGGAGGTAGAGCGTCTCCACGGTCTCCTCGGTCAAGCAGACGATGCGTTCGGGCGGGAACATCGGTGCATCATACACCACCGCGCGACATCAAGCGGACAGCAATTCCACGCCGCCGGTTGCCGTCACTCGGCCTTCCTCGATGCGTACCACGCGCGTAGCGATGCGCCGGACCTCGGCGGCGTCGTGGCTGACATAGATGATCGGTACCCGCGCCTCGTCGCGCAGCCGCTCCAGATAGGGCAGGATGTCCTGCTTGCGCGGCTGGTCGAGTGAGGCGAGCGGTTCGTCGAGCAGCAACAGGCGCGGCCGAGTCAGCAGCGCGCGGCCGACTGCGACCCGTTGCCGCTCGCCTCCCGACAACTTGCCTGGCCTTCGGTCGAGCAGGGGGCCGATGTTAAGCAACTCGACCACGTGCGCAAACGCCGCCGCGTCGGGCGAGTGGCCGCTCATCCAGCGTCCGTAGTAGAGATTGTGTCTGACGCTGAGATGCGGAAACAGCCGGCCGTCCTGAAACACGTAGCCGATGCGCCTCCGCCAGGCTGGCAGGTCGACATGTGCACCGGCGTCGAACAATACTTCGTCGGCAAGCGTGATGCGGCCACGGTCGGGCCTGAGCAAACCCGCGATCATGTTGATGACGCTAGTCTTGCCGGCGCCGGAAGGTCCGAACAGGGCGGTCGCGCCGGTCTCGCCGGCGAACAGGGCGCTCACTGCAAAGTCGCCGAGCTGTTTTTCGACCTCGACCATCAGCATGGCTTAGGTTCCATGCAGACGGGCTTGCGCGCGGCGGGCGAGCCATTCCGATACTGTTAGCGCAGCGACCGAGATGATCACTGCCACGATCACTAGCGACAGGGTGCTGCGGTCGCCGCCCGGTACCTGCATCAGCGTGTAGATCGCAGCGGAGATGGTCTGCGTCTCGCCCGGAATGTTGGAAACGAAAGTGATGGTGGCGCCGAATTCGCCGAGCGCGCGGGCGAAGGCGAGCATCATACCGGCGATGATACCGGGTAGCGCCAGTGGCAGCGTGATCGTGATGAACAGCCATACGGGGTTAGCGCCGAGCGTCGCTGCGGCGTCTTCAAGCCGCCGGTCGATCGCCTCGATCGAAAGCCGGATCGCACGCACCATCAGCGGAAAGGCCATGACGCCGCAGGCGAGCGCGGCGCCGGTCCAGCGGAACGAGAACACGATGCCGAAACGATCTGCGAGGAACTCGCCAACCGGCGCGCGCCGGCCGAACGTGATAAGCAGCAGATAGCCGGTGACCACCGGCGGCAGCACCAACGGCAGATGAACGAGCGCGTCGACCAGCAACTTGCCCCAAAACGATTTGCGGGCGAGCAGAAAAGCGATGCCGATGCCAAAAGGCAACGCCACCACCGTCGACACTGCCGCGACGCGCAGCGACAACGCGACGGCCGTCCATTCCTGGGGTGTCAGCGCGATCACGTTTACGAAGTCGGCCGAATCAGGAAGCTGAAGCCATATTTCTCGAAAATTGCCTTGGCCGCCGGCGCGCGCAGAAATTCGAGATAGCGTACCGCCGCGGGCTTCGCTGTCGCCGTCGCTGCCACTGGGTAGGTGACTGGCGGGTACGAGCCGGCCGGGAATACGCCGATGATCTTCACCTTTGGTTCGATCTGGGCGTCGGTCGCATAGACGATGCCGATCGGCGTCTCGCCGCGCGCGACGAAGGAGAGCGTCGCGCGCACATTAGCCGCCTGCGCGAGCTTGGGTTCTATCGCGGGCCAGGCACCGAGCGATTCTAGGGCAGCTTTTGCGTAAAGCCCTGCTGGCACCGCCTGTACGTCAGCAACGGCGATACGGCCGTCGCCAGCGAGCCTGGCGATGTCGAAACCCTGGCCGATGGAAATATTGTCGAGCTTGGAGGTTGCAGGGGCGATCAATACCAGTTTGTTGCCGAGTAGATTGACGCGCGTGTTCGGGTTGATCAGTTTCTTTTCGTTTGCGTAGTCCATCCAACGCGAGTCAGCGGAGATAAAAATGTCTGCGGGCGCGCCTTGCTCGATCTGGTTGGCGAGCGCTGAGCTTGCCTCATAGCTCGTCGTCACGTGTACCCCGGTCGCCTGCGTGAAGGCGACGTTGATGTCGTCGAGAACATTCTTCAACGAGGCGGCGGCGAATACGATGAGAGTATCCTGCGCCCGTGCCTGGGCACCGGCGAGGCCCGCAAATAGGCAGAGAGTAGCAACAAGCCGGGCGAACATCCGATCCTCCGCGTGCGCCCCCACTGGGCGCCGGGCTGGTGTCGACTTGGTTACTTGGAAACGACCAGGTCGGAACCGTCGTTCCGGCATTGCGGCGCACGCACGGGGCGCCGCAGGTCACAATGATATCATCGGTGAAATCATCTGGCCTGGCAAGGCCGGACGGATTTCAGTAACGAGCGTCGTAAACCTGCCCTTTGATGCGCGCGAGAAGGTTCTTCGGCTTCTGCTGCGCGGCCAAGCTGCGTCTGTAGGCGACCCTGGCGACCGCCGCCGCGATTTGCACGGATACCTCACGAATGCGCGGCAACGCCGGATAAAGGCTGCCCTGCTTCAGATCGTCGTCGGTCACCAGTCCGGCGAGCGTGCGCGCCGCCGCCATGAACATCTCGTCGGTGACGAGCGTGGCGCCGCAGGCGATCGCGCCAAGGCCGACGCCCGGGAAGATGTATGAGTTGTTGCCCTGACGCGGCACGAAGGTCTTGCCGTTGAGCGTCACCGGATCGTAGGGGCTGCCGCAGGCAAACAGCGCGCGACCATCGGTGTGTCGATAGGCTTCTTCGGCCGAGCATTCCGCTTTCGACGTCGGGTTGGATAGGGCGAACACGATGGGCTGTTCATTGATCTCCGCCATGGTGCGCAACACCTCCAGCGTGAAGGTCCCGCCGACCGCGGCGACGCCGATGATGGCGGTCGGCTTCAGCGTCTTGATCGCGCTGAGGAAGTCGCCGACCGGCGCGTGCTCGTGCGCATAGGGCAGTTTGTGTTTGTTGAGACCTTCGCGGTCCTTGACCACCAGACCGCGGGAGTCGACCAGCCAGATACGTTTACGCGCCTCAGCCTCGCTCAGTCCTTCCGCAATCATAGCGGTGACCACGAGGTCAGCGATGCCAGTCGCTGCTTCGCCAGCGCCAAGGAACAGCAGCCTCTCACCGGAAAGCTTGCCGCCTTTGATGCGCAGCGCCGAAAACAAGCCTGCGAGGGCTACCGCCGCGGTGCCCTGGATGTCGTCGTTGAACACGCAGTACTGGGTTCGATACTTGTCCAACAACTGGAAAGCCGAATGATTCGCGAAGTCCTCAAACTGGATCAGCACGCTGGGAAAGGCTTTGCGCGCGGCGGTGATGAACTCGTCGATGAAATCGTAATAGGCCTTGCCGGTCAGCCGCTTGCGGCGCAACCCGACGTAATATGGATCCTTCAAGAGTTGTTCGTTGTTGGTGCCGACATCGAGCATCACTGGTAGGCACACTTCCGGATTTACGCCTGCGCAAGCGGAATAGAGCGAGAGTTTGCCGACCGGGATGCCCATGCCGTTGGCGCCGAGGTCGCCCAAACCCAGGATGCGTTCGCCATCGGTGACGACGATGAGCTTGGCGGGATAAGGCCAGTTCTTGAGTAGCCTGGCGATGCGACCGCGATCGTTGGCACTGATGAAGAGGCCGCGCGGCCGCTGGAAGATGTTGCCGAATTTCTGGCACGCGAGACCGACAGTCGGTGTGTAGATGAGCGGCTGAATCTCGTCGATATTGTCGCAGACCACGCGGAAGAACAGCGTTTCGTTACGATCATGCAGCGCATTGAGCGCTACGTACTTGTCGAGGTCGTTGGGCAGACGGCGCAGATTGGTCAGCACGCGTTCAGCCTGCGCCTGGATCGTGAGTTGCGTTGCAGGCAACAGCCCACGCAAGCCAAGCGCGTCGCGTTCCTTCTGGCTGAAACCGGTTCCCTTGTTGACCAGCGGATCGCGCAAAAGCGAGATGCCGCGTTTGGATTCAGTGGTAGCTGAACGGGCGCGAGCCCCGGCACTGGTTTTCATATGTGAGGTTCCCGGAAGATCAAATCCTTTGAAGCGCGGACAATCTCAGGTAGGCACGTTTGACCGAGATCAAACGAGACCATGTATATCAGGGTTGCGCGATTGATTGTATGGCCGCATCATAATCGGCGTAAATCGGCGTCTTTCCGGTATCCAAATCGATTAACGCCCATGCCCCAACCCACGTCCACGGCAGACGAGTTCGATTACATCGTGGTGGGCGCGGGCTCCGCCGGATGCGTGCTGGCCAACCGCCTGTCAGCCGACCCCAGCAGCCGAGTGTTGCTGCTGGAGGCGGGCGGCAAGGATAACTGGATCTGGTTTCATATTCCGGTGGGCTATCTATTCGCCATCGGCAATCCGCGTGCCGACTGGCTGTTGAAAACAGAGCCGGAGCCCGGCCTCAATGGCCGGAGCCTCAATTATCCACGTGGTAAGGTCATCGGCGGCTCATCTGCCATCAATGGCATGATCTACATGCTCGGTCAGGCCACCGATTACGACCAATGGCGGCAGCTTGGGCTGCCAGGGTGGTCGTGGAGCGACGTGCGGCCGTTCTTCCGCAAGCACGTCGACCACTTCCTGAAGAGCGAGCATCACGCTGCGGGGGGCGAATGGCGGGTCGAATATCCGCGGCTGAGCTGGGAAATCCTCGACGCGTTTCGCGACGCTGCGATCCAATACGGCATTCCCGCAATCGACGATTTCAACACCGGCGACAACGAGGGCATCTGCTACTTTCACGTCAACCAGAAGCGCGGGCGCCGCTGGTCGGCGGCGCGCGGCTTCCTCAAGCCGGTGCTGCATCGGCGGAATCTGCGGCTGGAAACTGGCTGTCTGGTTGAGCGTCTCGCGCTTGCCGGCAAACGCACCGTCGGCGTGCATTGGCGGCAGAACGGCGTTGCCTGCTCGGCGCGCTGCCACGGTGAAGTCATTCTGGCCGCCGGCGCGATCGGTTCGCCACATCTCATGATGCTGTCTGGCATCGGCCCGGCCGAGCAGCTCACAAAATTCGGTATCCCGGTCGTGCTCGACAAGCCAGGCGTCGGCGCCAACCTGCACGACCATCTGCAGCTGCGCATGATCTTCAAGGTGTCGGGAGTGAAGACGCTGAACGAAACCTACGTCTCGATGCTCAACCGGCTGGGCATGGGCATCAATTACATCTTGCGCCGTCGCGGGCCGATGACCATGGCGCCGTCGCAGCTCGGCGCTTTCACAAAGTCGGACCCGACGCAGGACCGCGCCAATATCCAGTATCACGTGCAGCCGCTCTCGCTTGAAAAATTCGGCGAGCCGCTACATCCGTTCCCGGCCTTCACCGCCAGCGTGACCAATATCCGGCCGACCAGCCGTGGCGCGCTCACGCTCAAGTCAGCCGATCCGACGCAGCCGCCAGCCATCGCGCCGAACTATCTCGCAACGCCAGAAGACCAACTCGTCGCTGCCGATGCGATCCGCATCACGCGCAAGATCGTAGCGCAGCCGGCGCTGCAGAAATATTTGCCGGTCGAATATCTGCCCGGTGCGCAGGTGCAGGACGACGACGAGGCTGGGCTGGTCAAGGCGGCCGGGGATATAGGCACCACGATTTTCCACCCGGTCGGCACCGCGCGCATGGGCCGCGACATGGATCCGCGCGCGGTGGTCGATGCCCGGCTGCGTGTCATCGGCATTGAACGCCTGCGCGTGATCGACGCTTCGGTGATGCCGTCGATCACTTCCGGTAACACGAATTCACCCGCCATGATGATCGCGGAAAAGGGTGCAGCGATGATTTTGGAGGATCGGCCGCGATAAGCAGTTACGGCGCGTTCCACATTGGCATCTTCATCGACTTGATGCACGCGGTGATTACTTAGGTGCTGTCGCGGGCCAGCGGGTTCGTTGTCTATCTCTTCTTTCGGCATCATCGATACCCTGCTCGGCGTCGACATACCGGGCCGAATGTATTCAAGGCAGCGCCTTGAGGTATCGGATCGGCCGGCCGGGCGCGATCGCCTGCGCGGCGGCTATGATCGCATTGGTATCGATACCATAGTGCTGGTAAAGCTCGGCCAGCGAGCCCGTCTGGCCGAAATGTTCGACGCCGAGCGGGCGCGTACGATGGCCGGCGACCGCGCCAAGCCAGGCGAGCGTCGCCGGATGGCCATCGAGCACGCTGACGATGCCGCAATGCGGCGGCACGTCGGCGAGCAGGCGCTCAATATGCGAGCGGGCGTGCACCAGGCCGCGCTCGCGTGCCCGCTGCGCGGCGGTCCAGCCGGCATTGAGCCGGTCGGCGGAGGTTACGGCGAGCAGCCCCACGTCGCGGCGGTCTTCCGCCATCAAACCGACGGCGGTGATCGCTTCTGGCGCGATTGCGCCAGTGAAGGCGACCGTGACCTGCGCATTCGGTCCCGGCCTGCGCAGCCAATACGCGCCGTCGACGATCTGCTGCGCTAGCTCCGGCGTCATTTTGCGTTCGATCTGCTCGACTGGCCGCGTTGACAGCCGCAAATAAACCGAGCCGCCCGTCTCGTCGCGCAGCCAGTTGCGTTCAGACAGCTGGGCGTCGCCGTCCTTCTGGATATAGGCGAAGGCCCAGCGCAGGATCACCGCCAACTCATCGACATAGGCCGGCTCGAAGGCGGCCAACCCGTCCTGGGCCAGTCCGATCAGCGGCTCGGCGATGGATTGGTGGGCGCCGCCTTCACCAGCCAGCGTAATGCCCGACGGCGTCGCCACCAGGATGAAGCGCGCATCCTGGTAGCAGGCGTAATTGAGTGCATCGAGACCGCGGGCGATGAAGGGATCGTACAGAGTGCCGATCGGCAGCAACCGCTCTCCGTTGATCGAATGTGAAAGGCCAAGCGCCGACAGGAGGGTGAACAGATTGTTCTCGGCGATGCCGAGCTCGATGTGCTGGCCCTTGGGGGAGAATTCCCAGGTGAAGGTCGACGGGATGTGCTCGGTCTTGAAGACGTCCGGCATGGTCTCGTGCGCGAACAGGCCGCG
>Ga0207782_100133_pt1 | contig 10959 bp, 9 predicted proteins | sample LuqExpMetageno60_FD_187818 | JGI IMG/M metagenome (GOLD analysis project Ga0207782, IMG submission 187818) | Tropical forest soil microbial communities from Luquillo Experimental Forest, Puerto Rico - Sample 60 (SPAdes) | ecosystem: Environmental > Terrestrial > Soil > Tropical forest ... | reverse complement strand
TATCGCTCAGTCCCACTGAAGCGAATTCGGACCCATCCCAAACGTTCCGCGCCGCGTGGGATCGAAGGCCTGCACATAAAGAACGAGACCGCTGAACCTGGGGCGGGCTGGCGGTCTCGCACACTTCTGGATAAGGGACCGGGAATTTGGGAATGGGAGGTGCCCAATAATCGCTTATTTGCAGGCGAAGACGCTCAGCTCGCTACTGCCCTTAGGGACAATAGCGGTTAGAGTGATCAATGCCTAAGCCCGCACGGCCGAGCGATATTGGTCGAGCGCAAGCCGCTGAACGCTGCGGTGAGGGCCGGTTTTGTTTGGTACGGGAGGTGAACACGGCAAAAAGCGACCAACCGTTTGTACAGTTCAGTGACATGATGACGCAGAATTTTGAGCAAACGCGCAAGGCAATGGAAAAATATGCTGATTTGTTCGAAAAAGGCATGAAATCCTCGCCATGGCTTGATGCGGATCTAAACAAGAAAATAAAGGACTACATCGAGACAAATATTGCTGCTGCAAACGAGTTTATGCGGAAGCTATTCGAAGCCAAGGATGTCCAGTCTTTCTGGCTGGTTCAGACCAATTTCATTTGCAGACGCAATGGAAGATGCTCAGTGAACTGATGAAAGACCTTAGCGAGAAGTGTGACAGATGCATTCGCGCCCATTTCTATTGTTGGAGTTCTGCACCGTAACCCGCCATTTCCCTTGACGCGCCACGAAAAGTCGCAAGTGAGTGGTACTCTCCTTCGGGCGCCTGGATAGTTGGTCCAACCTGTCTTTAAGCTGGTCGCTCTCTAATTTCGTTCATTCGATCAAATCGACAGATAGAATTATTGTTTATGATGCTGCAGCGCGTGGCGTGCACCCGCAATTAAGCACGCTCCTGGAGTTTTTGAATCTGGTCATGTATCTTGTTGATCGTTTGGTAGTCTGCTTCGAGTTGCACTGACTTGCCGTCGCGGGTCTCAAATAAAATAACTGCATTGCGCTCAGTATCTAGACGAATTTGAACTTTATCGGTAATTTTGAAAGTAAAGTCTCGATGCGCCATAGCAAATCTCCAGAATCAGCTGCATAAATGGGGCAGACTCTTTAGCGTCTTAAATGCGGCAGATGAGTGGTTCCCGCATTGATCTAAATCAACGTGATCTAAATCGAAAGTTGTCCAACTTTGCACAAACTGAACGTGCTTACCACTGAGGCGTGTCTGATCGCGAAGATGTTCACGTTCGCCTACTCTAAAGTCAGGCGTTGTCGGCCTCTGTGGAACGTACTGACGCGGAAGCCGCTTCCCGTCCCCATCGCCAGCCTGCGATCTCGGGCATGTCTTCGCCGTATCGGCAGATGAACTGCTTATGGTCGACGAGCTTGTCTCGTATCGTCTGCTTAGCATAAGCCGCCCGCGGACCAAGCTTCGGCACGCGGTCGATCACATCGCTCACCAGGTGGAAGCGATCGAGATTGTTGAGCACGCACATGTCGAAGGGTGTGGTCGTTGTTCCTTCTTCCTTGTAGCCGCGCACGTGAATGTTATCGTGCCCAGTGCGCCGGTAGGTCAGTCGGTGAATCAGCCACGGGTAACCGTGAAAGGCAAAGATGATGGGCTTGTCTGTCGTAAAGAGAACGTCAAACTCGCGATCAGGGATGCCATGCGGATGCTCGTTCTGAGGTTGTAGTGTCATCAGATCGACGATGTTAATCACGCGTACCCTTAGCTCGGGGGCGTAGTGGCGAAGGAGGTCGACAGCGGCGAGCGTTTCTAACGTGGGCACGTCGCCACAGCATGCCATTACGACGTCGGGTTCGCGACCTCTGTCGCTGCTGGCCCACTCCCAGATCCCAAGGCCGGCTTCGCAATGCTTAATCGCCTCATCCATCGACAGCCATTGCGGCGCCGGTTGCTTGCCGGCGACGACCACGTTCACATAATTGCGGCTGCGAAGGCAGTGATCGGTAACCGAAAGCAGGCAGTTGGCGTCAGGTGGTAGGTAAACCCGGACGACCTCGGCCTTCTTGTTGACGACGTGATCGATGAACCCGGGATCCTGGTGGCTAAAGCCATTATGATCCTGCCGCCAAACGTGGCTAGACAGCAGATAATTCAACGAGGCGATCGGCCGCCGCCAAGGAATGTGGTTCGCGACCTTCAGCCATTTGGCGTGCTGGTTGAACATCGCGTCAATGATGTGAATGAACGCCTCATAACAAGAAAAAAACCCGTGGCGGCCCGTTAAGAGATAGCCCTCGAGCCAACCTTGGCACTGATGCTCACTGAGCATCTCCATGACCCGCCCATCAGGTGCAAGATGATCGTCCCATTCATGGCGTTCCGCGACCCAAGCGCGATTGGTCACTTCGAGCACATCCTGCCAGCGGTTCGAGTTGTTCTCGTCGGGACTGAAAAGTCTGAAATTCCTAGCGTCCATATTCATTTTCATCACATCACGCAGAAATTTGCCCATCACCCACGTAGATTCGGCGAACGCAGCACCAGGTGCGGTGACCTCGATGGCGTAATCGCGGAAATCCGGCAGCCGAAGGTCGCGCAACAGCAGACCGCCATTCGTATGCGGATTGGCGCTCATGCGGCGATGCCCCTGAGGGGCGATCTCGGCCAGTTCAGGCCGCAACCGGCCGTTTTGGTCGAATAGCTCCGCCGGTCGGTAGCTTTTCATCCACTCTTCGAGGATGCGCACGTGTGCCGGGTTCTCGTGCATCTCTCCCATCGGCACCTGATGCGAACGCCAATAATCCTCCGTGCGTTTGCCCTCAATCTCTTTGGGGCAGGTCCAGCCCTTGGGCGTGCGCAGCACAATCATCGGCCAGCGCGGTCGTCTCGTAGAACCATCGCGGCGAGCTTCGGTTTTGATGCGCTCAATCTCACCGATGATGGTGTCGAGAGTTTCGGCCATCAGGTCATGCATCGTTCGCGGCTCGTTTCCCTCCACGAAATACGGCGTGTAGCCATAGCCGCGGAATAACTGCTCCAACTCTTCGTGACTGATCCGGGCAAGAACGGTGGGACTGGCGATCTTGTAGCCGTTGAGATGAAGGATCGGCAGAACCGCGCCGTCCGCTGCTGGGTTCAGGAACTTATTGGAATGCCAGCTCGTTGCCAGCGGCCCGGTTTCAGCCTCGCCATCGCCGACGACGCAGGCAACGATCAGATCTGGGTTGTCGAAGGCCGCTCCATAGGCGTGCGAAACGGCGTAGCCGAGCTCTCCGCCCTCATGGATGGATCCGGGCGTCTCGGGTGCTACGTGGCTGGGGATGCCGCCAGGAAACGAAAATTGTTTGAATAGCCGCTTCATCCCGTCTTCATCGGGCGTGATGTTCGGATAGACTTCGCTGTAGGTTCCCTCGAGATAGGCGTTCGCCACTAGACCAGGCCCGCCATGTCCGGGTCCGGCGATATAGATCATGTCGAGGTCGTGTTTTTTGATCACCCGGTTCAGGTGCACGTAAATGAAGTTTAGGCCGGGCGTGGTCCCCCAGTGACCCAAAAGTCGCGGCTTGATGTGGTCCTTTGTCAGGGATTGCTTGAGCAGCGGGTTGTCATAGAGATAAATCTGTCCGACCGAGAGGTAATTAGCGGCGCGCCAATAGGCATCCATCAATGCACGCTCGGTGTCGGATAGCGCCTTCGCCATGATCGTCTCCTTCTGCTCCCGGGCCATTGAAGGGCCCTCATTCTGCTGACGCAGCGAACCGTCGCGATTTTCAATCGTCGTGCCTCGCGACGATGTGGTGCCTCGCTTCGCTTGGCGACGCGGCCTCCATCTCGCCGCTGTATTTGCCGTGAGTGGCCGCTGCAACGTTAAAGAACCAACGCCATTTCTGCGAAATGTGTTGCGATTTTTTAGTCTCCATATAAGAAAAATAAAACTCAATTTGAAAGAGAGAAGTCGCTGCCCGGGTGCTACGATATGGATACAGCGTATCTCACCGCCTTCTCGGCGCCTGCCGGTTTGGCGCGCGCCGAACTGGAAGCATTCATTTCGTGATCGCGTCTTTTTAGAAAGCTTCGCGCATGCCTCGGATCTGGCACCTCGGTCGGTGCTTATTGGCGGGCCAACTCACATGTCAGAAGCGATGCCGCAACTATCCGAAGCTCGCGAGCGTCTTCCTGAAACGCATCAGGGAGACCCCGAAAAACGCGGCCGTAATGACGGCTAGGGCGGCCAGCTGCGGCCATACGATGTCGAAGCCGGCAGCGCGGTAGAGGACGCCCTGCGCAAAGCTGACGAAATGCGGGGTGGGCGTGAATTGCATCACGTTTATCAGCCAGTCCGGCATGCTTTCCGGCGGCGTGGCACTACCCGATAGCAGATTGAGGATAACCAGCACCGGGACAGTGAGCAAACCGAACTGCCCCATGGTCCCGGTGAAGGTCGCGAGCAGAATGCCGAGCGCTGCAACCGAGATTTCGTAAAGGACCGTACCGCCCAGGAACAACAGTATCGATCCGCCGAGCGGCACCCGCAGGAGCCCGTGCACCACGAACCACAGCGACAGGAGCGCGACCACGACGATCACGAGACCGTTTGCCCAGATTTTCGCAAGCATGATTTCCGCCGGCCTGACCGGCATGACCAGCAGATGCTCAACGGTACCGTGCTCGCGTTCGCGAATGAGCGCCGCCCCCGTCAGAACGATCGTCAGCATCGTAACGTTGTTGATCACCGCCATGATCCCAAGGAACCACTCAGAGTAATGATTCGGGTTGAAGGCGGTTCGGATCACGAAGTTTATCGGAAGGGGGGGCGCGCCCTCATTCCGTTGCAGATAGCCCAAAGCTTCCTGTTCGATGATATTCTGGAGATAGGTGGCGCCGACGCCTGCCTGTGTCAGCGCAGTGGCATCGACATCGATTTGCACCGTCGGGCGTTTGTTGGCGAGGACGTCCTGTTCGAATTTGGGAGGAATTTCCAGCACGAATACGTAGCGACCGGCATTCATGCGCGGATCGATCTGGTCGCTCGTCAAGTGGACCGCCGGTTTGAACTGCGGTTCAAGGATTGCACCGGCGATCCGGCGCGAGAGTTCAGAATCATCTTCGTCGACGATGCCGACGGCCACATTCTCTACCTCGGTCTTTGCCCCGGTCGCCTGTGCGTGAACCGCAAAGGTGAACGCATAAACGATCATCACCAGCAGGATCGGGTCGGCCCGCAGGCTGTACAGTTCCTTGATACCGAGCCGAAAGATATTGGCGACCCGAAAGGCCATATTACGTCTCCTGCTTACGGAGGATCACTGCCGCGGCGGCGACAAAGCCCAGAGCGAAGACAACAAGCATCACAAGGTCGCGCCAGAGATCCGCGATACCGAGGCCCTTTGTGAAGGTCCCGAGGCTGATTTGTGTGAACCATCCCGAAGGAAAGCCGAGACCGATCCAGAGGGCGCCTCCCGAAAGCGATGAAAACGGGACCAGCAATCCGGAGAAATTGATGCCGATCACCATGGTTAGGATCGTTGTCGTGAAAATGGCGGCGATTTGTGTTGAGGTGAAGCAGGAGATCAGCAGGCCGAAGGCGGTCGCCGCGCCGATGTAGACGAAAACACCGCTGAACAGGGCCGCGACCGAACCCTTTACCGGCACCCCGAAAAGATAGATCGCGGTCAATAAAAGCGTGACGAAACTGACGAGCCCGATGCCGACATATGGCAGTTGTTTCCCGAGCAGGAATTCGATCCCGGTAATCGGCGTCGAGCGGAAATTGGCGATCGAGCCGGTCTCCTTCTCGCGGGCGACACCGACCGCCGTCATCATCGCCGGTATCAGGATCAACACGAGCATGATAGAGCTGGGGATGGTTTGATAGACGCTCTTGAATGCTTGATTGTATTTGAAGCGCTCCTCGAGATTGACCGGCGGCTGGAGCCCTGGAATGTGGCCTCTGGCGGCTTGATCGGCCAGATATGTCAGTTCGATCCCGCTGACATAGCCGCTTGCCGTATCGGCACGGAAGGGCATCGCGCCATCGAGCCAGATGGAGACTTCGGGCGCTTTGTCGGTCAAGAAATTCTTGCCGAAATTCGGTGGGATCTCGATCGCGACCTTCAGCTCTCCGTTCTTGAGCCGATGGTCGAACTCGGTCTCGCCGGCAATGGCCGAATGTTCGGTGAAATAACGGGATCCCCCGAAGTGTTCGAGCAGCTCGCGGCTTTCGGTCGTTTGGTCCTGGTCGAAGGCGGCGTAGGCCAGGTGCTCAACATCAAACGAGATGCCGTAGCCGACGGTCACCAACAAGATCAGGGGACCAAGAAGTGCGAAGGCGAGCCGGATCGGATCGCGCAGGATTTCGAGCGTCTCTCGCCGAGTATAGGCCCACAGTCGGGCCAAATCGAACCGCGAGGTGACTGACGCCGGGGAGACCGCTGGCCGGGGCGTTTCGGGAGTCGCCTCGGACTTGCCCGACTTCGCTCCCAGTTCAACGCCGGCCGCATCTTCGAGATAGGCGATGAAGGCGTCCTGAAGGCTGGTCATGCCGCGGCGCTGCGTCAGGTCTTTCGCCGTCCCGACGGCCAGCACCTTGCCGGCGTGCATCAAGGAAATGCGGTCGCACCGTTCCGCCTCGTTCATAAAGTGGGTCGACAGAAAAATCGTCACGCCCTCGTCGCGCGACAGGCCGATCAGAAACTGCCAGAAAGAATCGCGGGCCACCGGATCGACGCCCGAAGTCGGTTCGTCCAGGATCAGCACCTCCGGCCCGTGCAAGACCGCGACCGCAAGCTGCAGACGCTGCTTTTGCCCCAAAGGCAGGCTATCGGGCCGGCTGTCGGCAACGCTGAGCAGATCGAACCGCTCGAGCATCTCTTTAACGCGGGCCTGTCTCCGGTCCTCGGGCAGGTCAAACAGGTGGGAATGCAGTTCCAGGTTCTGTCGGATGGTCAGTTCGCCATAGAGCGAGAACGCCTGCGTCATATAGCCGACGCGTTTGCGCGTCGCCATGTCGCCGGCATCGAGGTGACGCCCAAAAAGCAGCGCTTCTCCTTCGGTTGGGGCCAGCAAGCCGGTGAGCATCTTCATTGTCGTGCTTTTGCCGCAGCCATTGGAGCCGAGAAACCCGAAGATCTCCCCGCGCTCGATGCGGAAGCTGACATGATCGACGGCGGTGAATTTGCCGAAGCGCTGGGTGAGTCCTTCTGCTTCGATGGCGGGCGGACCCTCAGATTTCACGCGCGGAGGGACCACCACCGTTTGATGACCGGCGCGCTTTGCTTCCGGCAAGAGATTGACAAACGCCTCGTCGAGCGTCGACGCATTGCCCTGCGTCCTCAGTTCTTCAGCTGAGCCAGTGGCGATGACGCGGCCACCGTCCATCGCGGCAAGCCAGTCGAACCGCTCCGCCTCTTCCATATAGGCGGTGGCAACCATGACGCTCATTGCGGGTCGGCGCGCGCGGATACGGTCGATCAGCTCCCAAAATTGGCGGCGCGACAGTGGGTCGACGCCCGTGGTCGGCTCGTCGAGGATCAAGAGGTCCGGATCGTGAATGAGTGAACAACAGAGTGAGAGCTTCTGCTTCATGCCGCCAGATAATTTGCCGGCCGGCCGGTCTGGAAACGGATCGAGCCCGGTAGCGGCGAGCAATTCGTTGATGCGCCATTCGCGCTCGCTCCTGGGCTGGTCGAAAAGGCGGCCGAAGAAATCGAGGTTCTCAAATACAGTTAGCGTAGGGTAGAGGTTCCGCCCGAGGCCTTGCGGCATATAGGCGATGCGCGGCAGACTGGAACGGCGATGCCCGGCATCGCGCATGTCGCCATCCAAAGCGAATACTTTACCTCCCTGTATCCGCCGCACGCCCGCGATCAGCGCCAGCAGCGTGGACTTGCCAACGCCATCCGGACCGATGAGCCCGACCATACAACGCGCCGGTATCTCGATGGTTATGTCGTTGAGCGCGACGGTCCGACCATAGCGGTGCGATAGCTGTTGCACCCATGCGGCAGCCGCCGTCATGGCAGCTTTACAGTCAGCTTGTCGGGCCAGGCTGCTTCCCGCTCGGTCCGGACATAGCCGATGCCGCGTATCCCCGTTTTGATTATCTTCTCGTAGCGCGTCCGTAACTCCGGCGGGGCCGACAGTTTGACGCGGAACATCAGTTTCTCACGCTCCTCGGCGGTCTCGACCGTCTTCGGCGTGAACTGTGCCTCGGTGGCAACAAACGTAACCTTTGCCGGGAACACGTAGCCCGGGTCGGGGTCGAGAATGACGCGCGCCTCGTCGCCGAGGGAAAGGTGTCCCGCAACACGCGCCGGTACAAAGATCGTCATATAGACATCACTCAAGTCGAGCAGCGTCAGGGCCCGTCCGCCGGATTGAAGGACTTCGCCGGGCTGCGCAAGCTTGTACTGGATGCGGCCGAAGGTCGGGGCTACAAGCGTTGAATCCGAGAGCTGCTTATTTAATCGGGTAACTTCCGCCTCCCCCGCTGCGATCTGAGCATCGGCGGCGTCCCTGGCGGCAATAGCGGTTTCACGCGCTGCCTGCGCGACTTTTATCTGGTTCTGCCGTTGGTCGACTTGCTCGTGGGTCGCCCACCCTTGCTTGTTAAGTATGCTGGTTCGCTGTAGCTCTTGACCGGCAAAGACGAACTCGCTCTCGCGCGATGCAATGAGTGCTTCCGCCATGACTTTTTCGTGCTGAGCCTTGACGACCTGGGCCTGGGCCGCCCGCAACTGCGCCTGGAGCTCGTCCGTGTCCATACGCGCGAGGACCTGGCCCGCTTGGACCATGTCACCCTCTTTGGCGAGAACGACGGCTATCCGGCCCTGGTACTTGGTCGCGATTTCGACCTGTTCCGCTTCGAGCCGACCATTGGCGCTGGCGATATAAGGTGGTAGCGCATTCAATTGCTGCTGCCACCAATACCAGCCGCCTGCGCCGCCGAGTGCCACGACGCAAGCCAAAACCAGCAGCCACACTGGCCGACGTGGCTTGCGCGCCGGTCTCGGTACCGCCATTGGCTTCGGGGCAACGTTGTCCGCCGGAGCTTCCGACTGCCGGGCAAAGCTCGTCGAGGATGTGGTTTCCGCCGTCGACATGGACCTTCCTTCAGCGCCGTTAAGGCCACCTCGGGATGCTTCTGTGGAAATCACGGGCCTGACCGGCGTCCGCATCCTGCGGGCCAGCATGAGCCCGGGCATTGATCTACCTCAAGCCGACGGGGCGGTTGATCGTGCGTGAAGATGAAGATGAATCTGAATCTGTCAGGAGGAATAAAGCCCGACCGACCCAGGAAAGCGGCAGCGGCTCACGGATGCTCCGCCTTACTGAGTAAAGTTCCAGATGACGCTGTCTAGCAGCCAGTTCTCGCCGCTCTTGCGCCAGACGATGACATACTTGCCGTCGAGCACGTCCCCTGGCGCTGGCGCGTTGAGGTGGATGCGGCCGATCTCGCGCGCGGTATCACCACCGTACTTATCGACCCGGACGGTTTTTGCCGACGCATTCCTGAGACCAGCCGCGAACACGCTCCGCCAGTATTGCTCGATCGCCTCTCGCCCCTCGATCATCTCGGCATTGGGCGGCAGAAGAATGGCACGCTCAGTGGACATGCGAGCGAGCGTCGCGGCATCGGCTTCGTTGAGGGCCTCTAGGTACTGCTGCTTCACCCTTTCGATCTCGCCTGCCGCGGTCTGCGCGGCGCACGGCGAGCCGACCAGTGCGACCAGCGCCGCGACAACAACTATTTTCATGCCTGCCTCTCAGAACTGCGGGCGCTGAACAGACCGGAGATTCCATCATTGGTCCAGAAAGTGAGAAGGTGAACCATGATGGGAAAGATCTTCCGCAAAGTCGGCCAGAGCAAGATTTCGGGAAGCCGGACGCGCACGCCTACGAAGTCATAGATTCGCGGGATCGGACGACGAGCTGAGCCTGTCGGCGGAGACAAACTGTGAAACTGAATCACGTCAACCTTTTCAACGAAAGTCCACATGACCTCAACTTTGCGTAATTTGGATTCTACTGAAAAGAGAAGAACGGATATGTGTCATACTTTTTGTTTCATCTCATTGTTCATTATCCGTAGCTCCAGCATCTCCAAATCAGCAATGAACGAGTTCCAGACGCTCCCGAATTCGTTCTTGAAGAGGTCCCACTGGCGCTCAGCGTTGGAAAGCTTCTCCTGTAGGCCATCTTTTTCGCGCTGAACTCGATCTAATACGGTCTGATGCGCATTGGAAATCATGCCGTGCTCTCGAAAATCCTGCCTTATGGCCTGTAAACGCTGGGAAAGCAGGTCGAGCTCTCTATGAAAATCCTTCGGACTGGGATTTAGCATTTTTTTGCCTCCGCCATACTTTTGTGGGCGCGTTCACCGAGGTTCACTGGTTTTGACTTTATTGAATGATATTGATTTCTGCGCGGCACCGGTTGATTTGGATCAATACCCCTAACCGGAAAAATCGAAGCTATCGAAAGCAGAGATTTTCGCTCATCGTGCTGCCAATCTTCTGAGCCGCGGATCGAATGGAAACTCGACAGCAGAAAGATTGGAAATTTAAGCGCGTAACTATTGGCTCAGATTTAGGGCGTTTTCTCATAAACGCGAGCCGGTCGCCGGATGACCCGCGCCAAACTGCTACGTGCTGACTCCGCCCGAACGAAGATTCCGGCAGTCAGCTCGCTACTGCCCTTAGGGACAATAGCGGTCAGAGTGATCAATGGCTAAGTATTTTGAGGCGGTTAGTTTTGAGGCGGTTAAGCTGACGTTTGGGTTCGGGCCGTCTTGAGTCCGTTTCTTTTGGGAGGTGAACATGGCAAAAAGCGACCAACCTTTTCTAGAGTTCAGTGGCATGATGACGGAGAACTTTGAGCAAACTCGGAAGGCAATGGAGAAATATGCTGATCTGTTCGGAACAGGCATGAAAGCCGCGCCATGGCTTGATGCCGATCTAAACAAGAAAATAAAGGACTACACGGAGAAGAATATTGCCGCTGTGAACG
>Ga0207782_100095_pt1 | contig 12714 bp, 9 predicted proteins | sample LuqExpMetageno60_FD_187818 | JGI IMG/M metagenome (GOLD analysis project Ga0207782, IMG submission 187818) | Tropical forest soil microbial communities from Luquillo Experimental Forest, Puerto Rico - Sample 60 (SPAdes) | ecosystem: Environmental > Terrestrial > Soil > Tropical forest ... | reverse complement strand
CCACCGCCAAATCCACCGCTGCGGGGTGATTGTTCAGACCCTCCAAAAGCGCCGTTGATGAGGCTATAATTGTCAGAGCTAACAGTGCTCCAGCCGTAACCACCATTGGCGCCAACGTAGAAGCCAGTCCAATTATAAACAACCGGCACAACAGGCAGCGGAACAACCTTGCTCGACAAATCGGCGGCAGACGCGAACTGACAAGTTGCGATAGCACACGTTGCGCCAAACACAGCGGCAGCTAGACGCATGATGGCCCCCCAAATCTTTGCTCGGATACCAGTCCAGCGAGTATCAGACAGATTTGCACGTATTTTGCGCAATGCGACAAATTATCGCAGGCGGTTCTAATGACCCGCGCCAAACTGATGCGCCATGCGCTGAAGGAGCGCATTAGCGAGGCTGCATCTTGTTTACCCCAATGCTTACCCCGGAAGCTTTTGTGATCGGATTCGCGTTGGCAGTTTCCTAGCAAATGTTGACAGATATTCACTGAGCACCAACAGTTGACTGATAATTAGCTATTACTTGGGCGTCCCACCTCATGGGCATCACCGTCCTCTTCGTCACTCACAACATCGACGATGCGGTTTATTCGGCCAGCGGTGCTAGTGATGTCGTCGTTACCGACCGTGATCATGGAGAATATTGTCATCGACCTGCCCGACGAACGATCGCAGCTTAAAATGCGTTCATTGGCGCACTTCGCCGAGCTGCGCAAACATCTTTATGAGCAAATCCAGGCCGCGAAGCAGGTACAGCGCCCGGCCTAATACGTGAGCCTGATATGTGAGTACGTGCCATGGGTCAAAGGACCGAAATCGAAACCGGCCTCGAGTTTCCCGATGATCGTCCGCCCCCGTCCTACGACCGGCCGGCGACCTACACCGGCGTGATCCGCGAGCGCGACGTCTACGTGCCCATGCGCGACGGCGTGAATCTCTGTATCGACATCTACCGGCCGGACACTGAGGAGAAACTGCCCGCACTGCTCGCCTTCGCGATCTACAACAAGGACATGCAGTCGCTCGACCTGACCGAGAAACTGCCGCCGCAGCCGGCATGGTCGACGTTGTGGACCGGCCCGATGGAGGCCGGCGACATACGCTTCTTCGTCTCGCGCGGCTACGTGCATGTCATCGGCGGCCCGCGTGGCATTGGCAAATCGGAAAGTGGCGGCTCGCGTGAGTGGGACTGCTACGACCTGATCGAATGGATTGCGCGGCAGTCCTGGTGCGATGGCAATGTCGGCATGGTCGGCATTTCCGGCTTTGGTGCTGAACAACTCGCGGTCGCCAAGCAACAGCCGCCGCATTTGAAGGCGATTTTCCCGGTCGATCCGCGCGGCGCCTACGGCCATCTCGGCGGCTTCCGCCATGAGTATCCGGGCGGTGTGCTGCATTTCTTCCGCTACTTGCTCAGCCACTTCTCTGCCGTGCACCAGAACAAGGGTCGGCCGGGCACTCTGCCGCCCGATCGCGAAAAGAAATGGGCGGAGGCGATGGCCAATCCGGATTACAGGATGTATCCGCACGTCTTCAACGTGCTGGCGCAGAAAGGCCAGCACATGCCGCCCTATTTCGATCTGCTGATTGATCCCTTTGACAAGATCGAGACGGTGGAGAAAAGCGAGGCCGAGTTCAGCAAAATAAAGGTGCCCACTTACACCGGTTCCGGCTGGTACGGACTGACTTACAAGACGCACCTCAATGGCGCGCAGACTTATTTCGAGAAGATCAGCGCTCCGAAGAAACTGATGTTAGCCGGGCCAGCGCATCTGGAGCGGCCGTTCCACTCCTTCCACCACGAAATCCTCAAGTGGCACGACCATTGGCTGAAAGAAATCGACACCGGTGTTTTGAAGGAGCCGCCGGTGAAGTTCTGGGTGATGGGCGCCAATGAATGGCGCTTTGCACAGGATTGGCCGCTGCCGGAGACGCAGTGGACGAAGTTTTATTTGCGTTCGTGGAGTCGGCTGAGCGCGGCGTCGTTCGTGCCCGCAAGCGGCGACGACGAGCTGCCGCCCGATTCATTCGTGCAGATGCCGCCGACGCAGACCAATGAAATCCAGAAACTGCGCTTCATGTCCGATCCGCTACCGCACGATCTGCTTGTGGCAGGCCCAATGGTGCTCAACCTGTTCGCGGCGATCGATCAGACCGACACCAACTGGATCATTATCCTCAAGGACGTCGGACCCGACGTTTCGGTGCGCACGGCGCGCGACGGCGAGCGCGACTTGCCGAAAGACCTGTCGGAGCGAGAGCTGACGCGCGGCTGGCTGAAGGCGTCACACCGGGCTGTCGATACCAAGCGTTCGAAGCCGGGGCGACCCTGGCACCCGTTGACGCGTGAGGCATGGAAACCTGTCGAGCCGGGCAAGATCGAGGAATACCTCATCGAGATCATGGCGGTGGCTAACCTGTTCCGGCGCGGCCACCGCATCTGCCTCGATATCACCAGCCTCGACCTGCCGACCGGCGTGGGCGGGGCCACTAACGTGGAGTACATCCCGCACCACATCTGCAGCAGCCGGACGACGCTGCATCACGTCTACCACGACGGCAAACGTCCCTCGCACCTGCTGCTGCCGTTGATCCCAGTTTAGCTCCATTTCACCGTGCGCCGCACAGCCTCGGCAATCTTTTCGGCGGTGGGCGTGATCGCCTGTTCGAGCGGATAGCTGAACGGCGTCGGGATGTCCGGCCGCGCCACCCGCATGATCGGCGCCTTCAGCGACTTGAAGCCGTGCTCGGCGACGATCGCCGAAATTTCTGACGCGATACCGCAACTCAGATTGGTCTCGTCCGCCACCACCAGCCGACCGGTGCGTCCGACCGACTGCAGGATCACGTCGCGATCAAGCGGCACCAGGGTGCGCGGATCGACCACCTCGGCATCGATGCCTTCTTTGGCAAGCGTTTCCGCTGCGGAAAGGGCGGCGTGCACGACATAAGACGTCGCGATCACGGTAATGTCGCGGCCCTTACGCTTGATGTCTGCGTGGCCGAGCGGAACGATGTAGTCGCCCTCCGGTACATCGCCCTCGACGTCCATCAGCCGCGCGTGGTTGACGAACATTGTCGGGTTGTTGCTCTTGATCGCGCTGCGCATCAGCCCCTTAACGTCATAGGGACTCGATGGAATGACGATCTCGATGCCGGCGGCGTTCCACAGCATCGCTTGCGGGCTATGGCTGTGTTGCGCCGCGCCGCCGCCGCGCAGTCCGTGCAATATATGATAGACAATCGGCACCTTCAGCGTGCCGTTCGACATGTGGCGGGCGACGGCCGCCTCGTTCACCAGTGGCGACCAGCCGACATAAGTGAAGCTACCGGTGCCGATGTCAACGAAGGGCCGCGCGCCGGCCATCGCCGCGCCGGCGCCGATGCTGACGATTGCCGCCTCCGAGATCGGCGGATCGTAGATGCGGTCCGAAAATTCGGCGCGGATCGGATCCATCAGCGCGCGCTTGGGGCCCAGGCCCAGCACGTAACTGCCAACTAGGCTGAAGGACGGATCGTCCACAAAGCTGATGCGCAAGGCTTCGGCGATGGCGGCGGCGTAGCTTGTTTTTCTCATCGGTCCCTCCTTACGCGAAAACGTGTTGACCGACGGTTGCCGGATCGGGCATCGGGCTGGCGATGGCGAATTCACAGGCCTCGGCGATGCGGTCGCGCGCCGCCTTGTCGCGCGCCATAATATCGTCGCGCGACGCATGACCTGCGCTGCTGAGCTCGCGCGCGGCGCGCAGCAGCGGATCATGATTGCGCAACCATTCGGCGTAGGGGCCTTTGATGCGCGATGGGTCCCAGGCCTCCTCGAGGTCCGTGACGGTTGCCAGTTCCGGCCACAGCGGACTGCTACCCGGCCAGCGCATGGTGAAGGCCTCGATGAACACAGGTCCGTTACCGGCACGGCAGCGCTGCACCGCCTCGACGGCGGCGGTGTGTACCGCGGTCATGTCGGTTCCGTCGACCTTCAGGCAGTGGATGCCGTAGGCGGCGGGCAGGCGGGTGAAGCTGTCGGTCGCGGTGGTCGCGCTAGGATAACCGCCCTGCGTCGCGCCCATGGCGCCGGAGGCGTTGTTCTCGCAGACATAGACGACCGGCAGCTTCCAAAGCGCGGCAATGTTGAAGGATTCGATAACAAGCCCTTCTTCCAGAGCGCCGTCGCCGAAGAAGCCGACCGCCACGCGCGGCTCTTTCTTGGTCTTGATCCCGTAGGCCGCCCCGGTCGCGAGCCCCGGACAGCCGCCGACCACTGCCGAGGTGGAAAGGAAGCCACGGCTCGGGTCTGAAAGATGCAGCGTGCCACTGCGGCCGCCGTTGAAGCCGGTGGCGCGGCCGAGGATCTCCGCCATCGCCCGGTTGGGATCGCAGCCGCGCCCGATTATGTGGCCGTGATTGCGGTGGGTGGTGCAGATCAAGTCCTTGTCGCTCAACGCTTCCAGTACGGCGGCGCCGGTCGCCTCCTGGCCGATATAAATGTGGTAGTGGCTAGCGAAGTGGCCGTCCTTGTAGAGCCGGATGACCGCCTCTTCGAAATGGCGGATCATCAGCATGCGGTCGAAGATCGACAGACCGATCTTGCGATCGAGGGTCATCTCGTTTCCTCCCAAATTATCGGCCGCGCACCATCGCGGCGGCGGCTTGCGCTAGATTGCCGGCGTCAGGCAGCATCAACGATTCGAGTGTTCTACTGAACGGAATCGGTACGTCGGCGCTGCCGAAGCGGATTACCGGCGCATCGAGATGGTCGAAGGCATATTCGGCGATGGTGGCGGCGATTTCGCCGGTGACGCCGTACTGCTGATAGCCGCCGTCGACCACAATGGCGCGCGACGTCTTTTTCACCGATGTGACCAGCGTCGCGATGTCGAGCGGCACAAGGCTGCGCGGATCGACCACCTCGGCAGAGATACCGTCCTTGACCAGCAGGTCGGCGGCGGCCAGCGCGGTATGCACCATGCGGCTGGTCGCAATGATCGTGACATCGCTGCCTTCGCGCTTCACATCGGCGCTGCCGATCGGCACCAAGTAATCGCCCTCGGGCACATCGCCGCGCAGGTTATAGAGCATGCGGTCCTCGAAGAAGAGTACCGGATTGTCGTCGCGGATCGCAGCAACCATCAGGTTTTTTGCGTCGACAGGCGTCGACGGCATCACCACCTTCAACCCGGGAATATGCGACGACCAGGCGTGCAGGCTCTGCGAGTGCTGCGGTCCCAGATTGCCGCCGATGCCGACCGCGGTGCGTACTACCAGCGGCACCTTGAATTGCCCGGCTGACATGTAGTTGAGCTTCGCAGCCTGATTGACCAATTGGTCCATGATCAGGGTGATGAAATCGCCGAACATCACCTCGAAAACAGGCCGCTGCCCGGCCATGGCGGCGCCGACCGCGATGCCGAAGGCACCGGATTCCGAGATCGGCGTATCGATAATGCGCCCTGCGCCGAACTCGGTAAAAAGGCCGTCGGTCTGCTTGAACACACCGCCAGCAGCGCCGATATCCTCGCCCAGCATGATGACAGCATCGTCGCGGCGCATTTCGCCGACTAGCGCTTCAAGCACCGCGGCGCGATAGGTCAGGGAGCGCGCGTTATGCATAGAGATGGGTCTTGAGATCTTCGGCGGCCGGGAACGGAGCCGCCTTAGCTGCATCGACGGCAGCGCGCACCTCGGCATCCACCTCGCGCTGAAACGCGGCGATGGTTTCCTCGGTTGTCAGTTTCGCTTCGACCAGTCCGCGGCCGAGGCGCTCAATCGGGTCCTTCAGCCGCCAGGCCTCGGCTTCCTCGTCGTCCTTGTAGTCCTGCTTGTCACCGACGTGATGGCCTCCGTAGCGGTACGTGTTGCACACTAAGAAGCTCGGCCCGCCGCCCTTGCGCGCGCGCTCGATCGCCTCTTGCGCCGCGGCGCGCACGGCCAGCACGTCCATGCCGTCGATACTCTCTGAAGGGATGTCGAAGGTCTGCCCGCGCACGACGGGATTGGCGCCTGCGGTCACGTCCTCGATAGCAGTGAACTCGCCGAAACCATTGTTCTCGCAGACGAACAGCGCCGGCAGCTTCCAGATCGCCGCCATGTTCATGACTTCAAACATCAGGCCCTGATTGAGCGCGCCATCGCCGAAGAAGGCGGCTGTCACCTGGCCGCGCCTGTTGCGCTTGGCGGCGAGCGCGGCGCCGGCCGCGAGTGGAATGCCGCCGCCGACGATGCCGGTGGTGCCGAGATTGCCGTTGGCGGAGTCAAAAATGTGCAGCGTGCCACCGCGGCCGAGCCCGTATCCGGTGCGGCGCCCCATGATCTCGGCCATCATGCGGCCGACGTCCGCGCCCTTGGCGAGGCAATGCCCGTGACCGCGGTGATTGCTGGCAATCATATCTTCCTTGTTGAGCAGCGAGCAGACGCCGACTGCCACCGCTTCCTGTCCGGCGCACAGATGCACCAGTCCGGGAATGGCGCCGCCGGAATAGAGGTTGCGCACCGTCTTCTCGAAGGTACGGATCAATTGCATCATGCGCAGCAGCCGCAAGGCTTCGTCAGCCGGCGGCAGCGGGAAAGGTGATGTGATCACGGGCTTAGCCACGAGCGGTCCTCACGCCGCGCCGAACGGATCGTTTTCCAAATTCACCCGCACTTGCGTGAGCATCTTTTTGAGCGATTTCATCTGCGCCTGAGTCAGTCCAGACAGGCCGATCGCCAGCACATCCGCTGCCATCGGCCATAGCTTGCCTTTCATTTTGCGGCCGCGCTCGGTCAGGAACACGTTGATCTTGCGGCGGTCATCGCGGTTCTGCACGCGCTTGACAAGGCCTGCGCGCTCCATCGAGTTGAGCGCTGCCACCACGGTGGGGCCGTTGATGCCGACCCGCTCGCCCAGCTCGCGCTGCGTGGTGCCGTCCTTGTCCCACAGCATGCGCAGCACGAACCACATGCCGATAGTGACGCCTTCGCGCGCGATACGCGCTTGCAGGCAGCGGGCGAACGAGCGGTAGACCTCGCGCACGATGAAGCCGACGCTCTCGCCCGTCGATGTGAAATGCTCCCGCCCGCCGCCGCGCGCCCTCTTTGCCGTCGCGCGCTTGCCCACGGCCGCTATCCCTCGCGCAGTTTTTTGGTCGCCGCCTCGTCGACCTGGAACGTCTTCGGCTTGACGACGACCTTATACACGTCACGCGCGACCTCAAACGACACCAAGCCGTTGCGCACGTCCTTGCGCACCATCTCTGGATCGCGCTCAGCCGGGTTGCCGACGCCACCGCCGCCCGAGGAGTGCTTGATCAGGATGTCGCCTTCCTTCACCTCGACCAGGCGGTGCGGCTTGACGCGGATGTCCTCGCCGTTGCGGCGCAGCCAAGTGCGGCAGATCGGCGAGGGACGCCCGCCGACCGCGCCGAAACCTTGTATCACGTCGCCGTCGGAAGAACCGGTCGCCATCTGGCCGGCGGAGCCTTCGTTGATCGCTTCCCAGCGCAACCCCGGGCCGCCGCGCCAGCGGCCTTCGCCGGTCAGGTCTGGCACGAACTCGTATTTGAGCATGCGCCAGGGAATCCGCACCTCCGTCTCCTCGACATTGCCGCGATTGGCGGCTCCGAGCGCCGTCATTGAGCTCAGACCCTGGTAGCCGTCAAAGCCCCACACCGCGCCTCCGCTTCCGTCGTAGTCGAAGCTGGTGCGCACATAGCGCTCGCCGGTACGCGGATCGACTGCGAACACGTAGTCGCCGCGATGTTTGGCCCAGGCGGCGACCGACCGATGGGGCACCGCCTTGGACAACGCCTCCAGCACCGCTTCCATGACCTGCGTCCCGATGTTGACCGGCGAGGCGCCGACGGTGGCCGGATATTCGCAGTTCACCACCAGGCCGGGCGGCGCGATCACCCTGATTGGCTTCATGGTGCCCTGGTTGTGGTAGTCGGCCAGCGCCGGGTCGAAATAGAGGATCGCCGCAGCGATGGCGTTGCCGTAGGTCGCGGCATAGACGCTATTGACGAAGCCGCGCCGTTGCTTGTCGCTCTCCGAGAGGTCGATCGTCATCTTGTCGCCCTGCACAGTGACGCGGGCGCGCGCCCAGACTGGCTCGTCGAGCACGGTGCCGTCGTCGTCGGTCGCCGCCGCGCCGGTATAAACGCCGTCGGGGATCTTCTCGATCTCGGCGCGCACGGCCTTTTCGGTGCGCTCCAGCATCTCCTTCACACAGGCCATCACGACGTCACGTCCGTAGGTGTCGAGTAGCGCGTTGATGCGCTTTTCGCACATGGTCGTTGAGCCGATCATGGCGTGCAGATCGATGCGCACGCCATCCGGGAAGCGTACGTTGTTGAGGATCAGGTTGACGACATCCGTGCGCTCCCTCCCGCGGTCGACCACTTTGATTGGCGGGATAATGAGCCCTTCGGCATGGATGTCATAGCCGTTGGGGAAATAGCCGCCGGGAAACGATCCGCCTGTGTCCATTTGATGCCCGCGACACAGCGTGAAGAACAACAACTCGCCCTTGTAGAAAATTGGTCGGATGTAGCCCCAGTCGGGCAGGTGGCAATTATGCCCGCCATGGTACGGGTCGTTCGTGAGGAAAACGTCGCCCGGATTGATGTTGCCGGCGAACTCCTTCACTAGATCCTGCACAGCGAAAGTGGTGCCGAGAAATTGCACCGGCAGGCCGGCGGGAACTGCGATGGTCGAACCATCGGCGCCCCAGATGCCGACTGAGAGATCCTGCAACTGGCCTATCAAGTAGTTCTGCGCTGTACGTTTGACGATGTGGCGCATCTCCTTGCAGATGGTCTGCATCGAGTGCCAGACCGTTGCGACAGTGGTCGCGTCGATGTTGGGCTCGTTCCGCATCGTCTCCTCCTAGCCCTGGCGCCGCGTGAGCACGTAGTTCTTGTACTTGTCCACCGAACAGACATAGGCCTCGGGGATGACCACGGTGGTGGTGGTTTCCTCGATGATTGCCGGACCTGGGATAGCGTTCTGGGCGAGGATCTTCTCGCCTTCATAGACCGGCGTATCGACATTCTTGCCGTTGAAGCGGCAGGTGCGCCGCCTCTTGAGCGCGGCCTTCGGGTCCTTGCCGCCGTTACTGACCTCGGGCAGCGCGAAGGGTGCCTTCGGCGTGGAGGCCTTCAGCCGGAGCGTGAGGATTTCGACTGTCTTCCACGGCATGGAGAAGGTGTACATTTCCTCGTGCCGGCGGCCGAAATCGGCAACCGCCGCGTCGATGTCGCGCTGCGTGAGCTCACCGTTGGCCATGTCGGCTTCTACCTCGTGGAACTGCCCGGCGTAGCGCAGGTCGACGGTGCGCTTGAGCACCACGTTCTTGGCGGTGACGCCGTGCGTTTTGAATGAGACGAGCGCTTCCGCCTCCATTTCTTCATAGACGCGGTTGACCGCGACGAGATCGATGTTGCTGACGCGGCCGACGAAAGAACGCGCGTAGTCCTGGCCGATATCCATGGCGAACATGCCGAAGGCGCTATAAAGCGCCGCAACTGGCGGCACCACGACTTTGCGGATGCCGAGTGAGTCGGCGATGAAACCGGCATGGATCGGGCCGCCGCCGCCTCCCGCGATCATAACGCAGTCGCGCACGTCGTAGCCGCGCTTAGTGGAAACCTCGGTAATCTTGCCCGCCATGTTGGCGTTGACGGTGCGGAAAATCGATTCAGCGACTTCCATCTCGCTGATGTGCAGCTTCTCGGCGAGCGGCTTCATCGCACGCTTTGAGGCCTTGGCGTTGAGCGTCATCTCGCCGCCTAAGAAGTAGTCGGCCGGCACATAGCCGAGCACCAGATTGGCGTCGGTCACGGTCACCTCCTCGCCGCGACCGTAGCAGGCGGGGCCCGGGTCGGCGCCGGCGCTTTCAGGTCCAACGCGCAGGAGACCGAGCGCGTCGATCTTGGCGATCGAACCGCCGCCGGCGCCGATCGACGAAATATCGACCATCTTGATGGCGACGCGCTGATCGTTTTCCCAATGCTCGTTGGTGTTAAGGATCTCGCCTTTGTTAATCATACAGACGTCGAAGCTGGTACCGCCCATGTCGATGGACAGCAGGTTCTCGTCGCCGAGATGCTTACCGAGATAGACTGCGCCGGACGGAGCGGCGGCCGGGCCGGAGTGCAGCAGGAAGACCGGGCGGCGCACGCACTCGGAGATGTTCTGCACCAGGCCATTCGCCAGCATCATCAGGAAGGTGCCGCTGAAACCGAAGTCCTTGAGCACCTTTTCGAGCGAATTCAAGTAGCGGCCGACCGCAGGGCCGACAAACGCGCCGACCGTCGTCGTGTTGAAGCGCTCGAACTCGCGCCAGACCGGTAGCGTCTCATGCGAGGTGGTGACGAAGATTTCGGGCGCTGTCTCATTGACGATCTCGGTAGCGCGCTTTTCGTTCTTCGGATTGGCGTAGGAGTGGAGGAAACAGACCGCGATCGACTCGACGCCCTCCGCCTTGAGCTCGCGTACCGCGTCGGCGGTCTCCTTCTCATTGAGCGGCGTCAAGATCTTGCCGTTGTAGAGCGTGCGCTCCTCGATGCCGAGGCGGCGGTAGCGTGGGATCAGCGGCTCGGCCGGCGGGATGAATAGGTTGTAGAGCGATACGTCCTGCGGCTTCATGGCCCGCCGTAATTCGATGATGTCGCGGAAATTCTTGGTGGTGAGCATGCCGACCTTGGCGCCGCGGCCGGTGAGCAGGATGTTGGTGGCGAGCGTTGTGCCGTGCACCAGCACTTCGATCTGGCTCAGAAATTCGTTCACTGTGATGCCGTAGTGCTTAGCCGCCTTCTTCATCGCGTCCATGAAGCCTTTGGACGGATCGCTCGGCGTGGTCGAGGCCTTGAACTTCTGTAAGAGGCCAGTCTCATCCATCACCAGGCAGTCGGTGAAGGTGCCGCCGACGTCGACGCAGACGCGTTTGGTTTTTTCGGACATGGTTTGGCTTTCCTTCGTTACGTGCGGCCACTCTTTTGACCGGTAGCCTACGCCATTCCTGGAAGTTAATTCGATAGCGAACGAATTGTAAAGCCACGGGCGCCAGCGGTGCGCACAGGATTACCTGTCGCGGCGAAACCCCGGCGGTCACCCAGTTACTACTTGCTGCGTCCCGCCGTCAGACGTAGCCGAGCCAGTGCCAGTAGGTCGCGCCTAGCACCATGACGAGCGTCATCGCGATCACCGTCAGCAGCAGGCCGGTGCGCACGAAGTCGCGCGCGTTGAACGTCTCGGTGCCGTAAGCGACCATGTTCTGCGGTGCATTCACCACCAGGATAAAGCCGAAGCTGACCACGAATTGCAAAAGCAACGTCATGCCGATGACGTTGACGCCCGGCGTGGCCACGCTCTTGAGCACGGCGATCACGATCGGGATCATCGCAGAGGCGAGCGCAGTGGCGCTGGCGAAACCGAGATGGATGACGACCAAAAACAGGCTCATAACGCCGAGAATAAAGAGGGTAGTTGCATTCTTCAGGCCGAATTGAACAACGACGATGTCGGCGAGCCAGGTCGCGCCTTTGGTCTGCAGCAGGGCGGTGCCGAGGCTGATGCCGATGCCGAACAGGACGACGGTACCCCACGGGATCTTCGGCTGCGCCTCCTTCCAGGTCATGATTCCGATGCCGGGCATGAACATTAGCGCCACGGCGGTAATTGTGGTGGTGCTGGTATCGAAGTTGTGCAGGATACCTTCGGTCGCCCAGAAGCCGATCAGGATCAGGGAGAGTGCCAGCAGCTTCTTTTCCGATGCTTTCATTGGGCCTAGCGCGGCGAGCGACTTGCAGATGGCCTCACGGCCGCCGGGCACTTCCTTTACCTCTGGCGGCATCATGCGCGTCATCACGAAATAGAGCGCGATAGACATCAGCACGCCGAACGGCGCCGCGGCGATCAACCACTCCAGCCAGGTGATGGTACGGCCGAAGGTCCTCTCGATGAAGCCAACCGCCACCATGTTCTGCGCCGCAGCGGTCTTGATGCCGACGTTCCAGATGCTGGCGGTCTGTGTGGTGACGATCATTAGCATGCTGGCAAAGGCGCCGCGCTTGTTGACACCGAAAGCGGCGATGATGCCGAGCGTGATCGGCACAAGGCAGGCCACGCGTGCCGTAGTCGACGGCACCATGAAGGCGATCACGAAGCCGACCAGAATGGTGCCGATGACGACGTGATTAGTCTGCGTGCCGACGCGCGACAGAATATTGAGGGCGATGCGCTTATCAAGACCTGTCGCCGTCATTGCGGCGGCAAGGAACAAGGCGGCGGCGACCAGCACCAGTGCGGTATTGGCGAAACCACCGAAGGCCATGGTTAGCGCTGCGCTTGTGCCGAGCAGCACCTTCGGGTTTGCGACGTTTGGTGCGAAACCAAGCAGAAAGGCCATCAGCGTCGCGATCACGATCGCCGAGACCGCATAGTCCACAGCCTCCGTCATCCAGACGATGACAGCGAAGGCGAGGATCGCCAGCATGCGGTGACCGGCCACCGGCAAGCCGAGAGGTGTTGGTAGCAACAAAATGACAACCAGTGCAGCGACGCCCGCCAGCAGGCCCCAGTTCGCGACGAACCAGTTGGCTTTCCTAGGGGCGGCGGCCGCTGCCGGATGAACGGTTGATTGAGTGAGGGTGGACATGGATTCATTCCTCCCGCCCCTGGCAAGGCGAACAATCTCCCGGCCAATGGCAAGGCGAGCAAAAATATTAAGGTCTTA
>Ga0207782_100089_pt1 | contig 13235 bp, 6 predicted proteins | sample LuqExpMetageno60_FD_187818 | JGI IMG/M metagenome (GOLD analysis project Ga0207782, IMG submission 187818) | Tropical forest soil microbial communities from Luquillo Experimental Forest, Puerto Rico - Sample 60 (SPAdes) | ecosystem: Environmental > Terrestrial > Soil > Tropical forest ... | reverse complement strand
GAACGAGCAAGCCGATATTTTGACGATCCGATATTGCCCAAGCCCCATTAGGAAACTGCGTCTAGTAGGAAACGCCCGAAAGAGGCGTAGCGAGGAACTGGCATTCAAGTTACCGAAGTCAAAGTTCCCGAGGCTTTCGGAAGACACCACATGCGATCGATTATCAGAGCCGCCGTTGGGTCCTGGCTCAAGGCCTGGGCGATGCGGATCGCCAGGCGCCGCGGGCTCAAGAAGGCAATTGTAGCGCTGGCGCGTCGGTTGGGCGTGATCATGCACCGCATCTGGTTGACGGCACCGAGTTCCGGTGGAGCCGGGAAGAAATCGCGGCAGCATGAAAATGCCGGAGGAAACCCAATAGGAGAAAACCCGAACTCCACCGTGCGGTGGCATGATGTCCCTCGCGGGACGATGGATGAGGTGAGTTCGTATGTCCGCTTGGACCTGTCGTCACCCTGATGGCAAGGCCGCGGTAAAGATTGTGGTTAACTTCGCTTCCTTTAATAACACTTTTGGATCAACTCCGCCCGCCTAAGCACGGGCATTCAAGGTACCAGTGGCGTTCGGATGCCAGGTGCGCTCAGGATTGCCCCTTGTGCTTGTTTACTTTCGGCTCTGGCGTTTTCGCACAAGGCTTTGGCACATAATAACAAGACAGCGCTGGGGAAAGTCGCGATCCGAGCCATCGTTCGTTACCTCATGGGTGACGATCAAGAACTGGGCGGGCGATTGCAGTCTATCACCAGACGCGAATAATTCTGCTGTATCAAAGTTGCGCCGAGCGAGTCCGCCAATGTGCGACACACCGCCGCGATGCCGATGTCCCAGCTAATGTGGCGCTCGATGTCAGCGTCGGAGAGGCCGAGACGACCGAGCGAACGCGGAATGGAATTGCCGGCATGATCGGCGACGATCAAAAGCGGTGACAAACCGCCTTCGTTGTATACAGTCACCGGTGCTAGCTCTGCAGGCGTCAACAGCACAGCCAACCCCTGGTTCGTTGGTATTCGAGCTAAGGACACTGCGTTTGGCGCAAAAATGCTTGTTATCGAAAGTACATCGTTTGATGCCTTAAAAACGGAACTCTTTGGACTCCGTGTTCTTCGCACGTATCAACGTGGTGCCCCCTGCGTCTTAGAGGTAATCGATGAAGATTAGGGCAGGATATGAAATTTCTTATGAATGCCCGCAGTCGACCCCGATGATTTTGACTCTGAGCGTTTATCCCTCCCGCGTTCCTGATCTACTCAGCTTGGATCGCATCAAACTTGATCCGATCCTCCCTGTGAATACCTACCACGATAGCTTCGGAAATTTCTGCCATGTAATCACTGCTCCGGCGGGTCGGCTGACGATGTCCGCAGACTTTTTGGTGCACGAAGAAGGCAGGCCCGACACCATTGCCCCACAGGCCCCGCAACATGCACTGGCCGACCTGCCGGTAGACGTCTTGATCTACCTTCTTGGAAGCCGTTATTGCGAAACCGATCGTTTGTCGCACACGGCATGGTCCCTCTTCGAGCATGTTCCGAAGGGTTGGCCACTCGTCCAGGCCATCTGCGATTATGTTCATGATCATACAACATTCGGATATGAGCACGCGAGCCCCTTCAAAACAGCTTGGGACGTCCATACCCAGCGAACCGGAGTGTACCGCGACTTTGCCCATCTCGCGGTCACCTTTTGTCGCTGTATGAATATTCCGGCGCGCTATTGCACGGGCTATCTGGGCGATATCGGTGTGCCGGCCGACGCGACACCTATGGATTTCAGCGCGTGGTTTGAAGTCTATCTTGGGGACCGCTGGTACACTTTTGATGCCCGTCACAACAAACCTCGCATTGGGCGAATTTTAATGGCACGGGGGCGGGATGCGACTGATGTCGCGATCGTAACTTCTTTTGGTCAGTGTACGCTGCGCAGTTTTAAGGTGATTACCGTCGAGGTCACTTCCGTGAACCACGTAAACACCCGATAGGGGCGCTTAAGCCCGACGCGCTCGACGCGAATGAGCAAACGGCGATGCACGAAGCCCTGCACCAAGTGCTGACCACTGTAGCTGCGAGTGGGGCACATCGGTGCTTCGGTGTTTGCCAGGACTGTACGTACCTCGGTGAAGAGGTTTGGTGCAGCGTAACAACCGCAAACCCCTCAGCAAGAGAATGCGCATTGCTCGGAGTTCCGATCCAGCCAGAGGACGCAGGTCTTCTCTGCGTTCACTTTCAGCCAAAGAGCGAGCACCGCGATGGCGGACATCGTGAATGATTTGAGCACCGCGATCTGCTGGAAGGTCAATTAATTGACCTACATCGTCAACGAGAGTTGCATCAAGTGCAAACTGATGGACTGCGTAGAGGTCTGCCCCGTCGATTGTTTCTACGAGGGTGAGAACATGCTCGTCATCCATCCGGACGAATGCATCGATTGCGGCGTGTGCGAGCCGGAATGCCCGGTCGAGGCGATCAAGCCGGATACCGAACCGGGCGCGGAGAAGTGGCTGAAGCTTAACGCAGACTATGCGAAAACTTGGCCGAATATTACGGTCAAAAAGGCTCCCCCGGCTGACTCTAAGGAGTGGGAGGGCAAGACGGACAAACTTCAATACTTCTCGCCAAATCCCGGTGAGGGAGATTGAAGCGTCCGCTATGGCCGAAGCTACTGTCCGCAATTTCACCATCAATTTCGGGCCCCAGCACCCGGCGGCCACGGAGTTCTGCGCCTCGTGCTCGAGCTCGACGGTTGAGGTCGTTCAGCGCGTCGATCCCCATATCGGACTACTTCATCGCGGTACCGAAAAGCTGATCGAACACAAAACGTAACCTGCAGGCGCTGCCCTACTTCGACCGGCTCGACTACGTCGCGCCGATGAACCAGGAACATGCATTCTGCCTGGCAGCCGAGAAACTACTCGGCATCAGCATTCCCAGGCGCGCGCAGCTCATCCGCGTGCTCTATTGCGAGATTGGACGACCCCGACATCAGTTTCGGCTGGGGTTACGCGACCATCTCCTTGAGCACTAAGAAGATCAAGGGACTGCACGAGAACGATTTCATCATGGCGACCAAGATCGACCGAATCTTCGATCGCTCGAGTCGGTCCCTTGACCGCCAGTAGTGACACGGCAAATCCATTGCCAACCAAGCGAGGTCATCTATGCTCCCCGCGCACGCAAGTGGCGGGGCTGAGTTTCGCGCGTACGCATAGTTGAGGCGGAAAGTTTAAGCGCCCGAGTTTTTCTTCTCGGCCGCTTCTTTAGCCAACCGGAGAGCCTTCAATCGCGCGGTCTTCTCTCGAATAATCTTTGCTTGGACTTCGTAGTTCACGCTGAGATTGGGATTTTCCCGTGCAGCCTTCTCCAACCGCGATTGCATTCGCGTATTCTTCAGGTTTCCTTAGCGGCACGACTGGGCTAGGCGCGCCTTGTCGAACAGGACCGGCTCCAAACGGCAGGGAAAACCGCTAGCGTTGACCGGCAGCCGTTGTAGGCGATACGCATTGCGCCGCAGTCGTCGCATTGCTCGACATGGCCGCCAAGCACCGCCGTCCGGCACGCCGTGAGAGCGCCTATGATTCGGCGCTCGACGCGCCCGAGATGACCAGCGCGCGCCTGTCGAAACGTTTCCGGGCCATGTCCGCTGCGGATCGACTCTTGCCCGATTAAGGCGCACTGTTGTCGCGACCGAAACGCCAGCGCAAAGCGGCCGGCCCTTCAATCCGACCTTTCAATCCGGACCCTTTTGAGCGCCCGGTCTCCTCGCTCCGAAGCATGTCGGGCGAAAGGAAATCATATGCGTCCCCTCGTCCAGCCGCCGCCCTCGTCGCGTTGCGATCTGTGTGCTGGAGAGCTGCGACTCAAGCAGATTGATTGCGCCAACCGTGCACTTGAATTGGATTGCGAGACATTCGTCTGCGCGAAGTGCGGCCGTGAGCAGTCGTATGCGGTGAGCCATGACCGTAGTATCCCAGACCCCAAGGCCGCCTAGCGAACGAATATGTTCTCCGCGCTCCAATCGCCGATAGGCGCTGATCACGGTCGACCGCGATGCAGGTAGGCTATCCGAGTATCACTCGGATATGGTGGGTTTCGCCATCATCCATCAGCGGGATGTGGGTAGAACCGTGAGGCAGTGTTTGCTCATCCAGTCCTATGCGCGCAATACCGCGGCAAACTCCGGCGTGATTGTCGACTAACACCTCGTACCGCGTCGTGCGGTAGTGAAATACAATTTCAAAATCGCGCCATGTTTTGGGCACGCAAGGATCAACCCGCAAAGTGCTGCCCTCCACAGTGAGGCCCAAAATCGACTCGATACCTGCCCGATACATCCATCCGGACGAGCCCGTGTACCATGTCCAGCCGCCCCGTCCCACGTGCGGCGGAACGGAGTAGACATCCGCACACACCACATACGGTTCGACCTTATAGCGTTGAGCGGCGGCCCAGGTGCGCGCGAGGTTGATAGGATTGAGGAACGAAAGCAAATCCGCTGCCTTGTCTCCATCGCCAAGTTTGGCAAATGCTTGCACCAACCAGATAGCAGCGTGAGTATATTGTCCGCCATTCTCGCGGATTCCCGGGGGATAGCCCTTGATGTAACCGGGGTCTGGTGTGAGTTGATCGAAGGGCGGCGTAAAAAGCAGAGCAAGTTTGTCACCACGCAAGATGAGATTTTCGTCGACCGCCACCATGGCGCGAGCGGCGTGTGCCAGATCTGCCGCGCCGGAGATCACGCCCCAGGACTGAGCAATCGAGTCGATGCGGCACTCGCTGCTCGGTGCAGACCCAAGCGGCGTTCCATCGTCAAAATAGCCACGGCGATACCATTCGCCGTCCCAACCTTCTCGCTCAAGGGCATCGCGCAGCGAAGTTGCATGCTGCCGCCAGGATGCTGCACGATCATGTTGCCCCCGTTGGTCCGCAAGCGCGACGAAACTTGCGATGGTGGCGTGAAGAAACCAACCAAGCCATATGCTTTCGCCCTGTCCTCCGGCGCCGACCCGGTTCAATCCGTCGTTCCAGTCGCCCCCGCCGATCAGCGGTAGCCCGTGCCGTCCAAGCGCAAGGCTGCTGTCGAGAGATCGAGCGCAGTGTTCGAAAAGAGTAGCTCTCTCATCCGAGGGCATGGGCTGAAAAAAGGCATCCTGCTCGTTCGGCGCAAGAGTCATCCCATCGAGAAATGCTATCTGCTCGTCGAGGACAGTCAGATCACCAGTCGCCGTTACATATTGTGCCGTAGCGTAGGGTAACCAGAGCATGTCATCGGAAACGCGCGTGCGAATGCCCTTGCCTGAGGAGGGTAACCACCAATGTTGGACATCGCCCTCGGTAAACTGTCGCGCGGCCGATCTGACGAGATGCTCACGCGTTAGTCCCGGCAGCGACAAACAGAGTGCCATTCCATCTTGCAGTTGATCGCGGAAGCCATAAGCGCCGCTGGCCTGGTAAAAGCCCGATCGAGCCCATAATCGACAAACGATCGTTTGATACAGTAACCACCGGTTCAGCAAAATATCCATCGCGCGATCGGGCGTCCGCACCTGGACCGCAGTCAGCGTCTGGTTCCAGAACTTCACGACGTCGCCTAAGACCTCGTCAAGATCAACTGCGCGATATCGTTCGACTAGCGACAGGGCTTTCGAAGCGCTCGCCGCCTCGCCCAACAAAAATGTAATTTCGGCTTCATCGTTTGCCGGAATCTCTACGGTGGTTTGCAAAACGCCACACGGATCGAGGCCCGCGCCGACCCGGTTGGACAGCGGATTCCGATTTGCGAGTGCGGCTGGCAAAACGAAAGTGCCGTTCCGGCCTATGAACTCCGTGCGATCGCCGGAACACGAACTTTGCCGGCCAGCCAAATCGGCAAAAGCGACACGGGAGCCGAACTCCATGCGCCACGGATTTCGCGCGACCAACACACCGGTTTTGGGATCGATCTCCGTGACCACATAGGGTGCACAGGTGGTGCGCGAAGGTCCCAGCACCCACTCCACATAGGCCGTTATCGATAGCCGCCGAGGGCGGCCTGACATGTTCTTGATTTTCAGTCTGGAAATCTTGATGGGATCGTCGAGGGCCACGTATTGCAGGAGATCGAGGGCAATCCCATGCGATACGTGCTCGAACCGACTATAGCCCTGGCCGTGTCTGGCAATGTATCGGGACGCATCTTTGCGAATGGGAAGAGCGGTCGCCGTCCAGACATCTCCATTATCCTGGTCGCGTACATAAATCACTTCACCAGGGCTGTCGCTGACGGGGTCGTTCGACCGAGGCGTAAGCTGGTTCTCGCGGCTATTGACTGACCATGTGCAACCGCTGCCATCAGCTGACACTTGGAAGCCGAACGAGGGATTGGCGATGACGTTTATCCACGGTGCGGGCGTCAATTGCTCCCCGTCGAGGATGGTGACGTATTCCCGTCCATCCTGATCGAATCCGCCAATGCCGTTGAAGAATTCGAGCTGTGGCGGTGCGACGAAATCAGCCGGGCTCGCGCTCCGAGGTTTTGGACGCGGCGGTTCAACCGCAGGTGCGATTTCTGGTAGACGTTTAACTTGCTCCGCGAGACCGCCGCGCCGGCTCACGATCACAACGCGCGCTGCTGTCTGAAGGAGGGTTCGCACCTCGACGGACAATAGGTCGGCGCGCAGCAGAAACACGGCCCCTGGGGCTCCGTCTTTCTCAGATGGCGATCGCGACAGGCTTACACGGACAACCGACTCCAGAGCGGATTGCAGATCCTGAATATAAGACGTGCTTCTCTCGTTGACGATCACCAGATCCACTGCGAGCTGCTTCATCCGCCAGTAGGAATGGGCGCGGATCAGTTGGCGTACGGTTTCTAGGTGTTCGGCCTCGTCGATCCTGCATAGCACGATCGGCAAGTCGCCGGAGATCCCGTGCGCCCAAAGCGCCGATGGTCCAAGATCGTTGCGCTTGAGGATTTCAGGCGATGGCCGCAGCGTCGGATCGGAGTAGATGACGCGATTGGCCAGGCGCTGGAAGAGATGCGCCTCGTCCGATGTGATTCCGAGATGATGGAGTTGCACCTGAGCCTGGGTCCAGGCCAAGGTGGCGGCACGTTCAAATGCCGAAACGTCGTGGTGCTTGTCGGCGAGGCCGATTACCTCATCGCGCGAACGAGCGAGCAGCGTCCAAAATGACACACACACGGTCGCGCCCGGCGGGATGCGAACGCGCCGGCGGATGCTAAAGACCGGATCGAGGACCGTCCCGACCGTGTTTGAAAGAGGCCGGCCGTAGCTGATGGAAATCGGCGAAGACACGCCGTTGCCTCGTCCGAGGAAGCGCGCGCGGTCGGTCTCGAATTGCGGCTCTCCGGCGGCCTCGCCTTCCAAGACAGCCAGGTGGGCGGCCCATACTTCCGGTTCGTCCGGTGATCGTCTTCGACGGGTAGCCAGAAGCGCACCTAGTTCAGGCACCAACTCGGTCTGTACAAATAGCTTTGAAAATACGGGATGCGCCGCATCGTCGTTCGATGGCGTTAAGACAACCTCCGAATAAGACGTTACCTCGATCTCGCGCGAGCGCGCCCCAAGATTTGAAATCGATACGCGTCTGACCTCCCCGTCATCCTCCGGCGATACGACGACATCGAGAGTCGTCGTAAGGGTCCCATCACGCCTTGTAATTTCGGCGCGGTCCTCCGAAAACGCCACTTCATAATTGTCCGGCCTGGCGCCGCTGGGCTGAAAGCCCGCGGACCAAACAGAGCTGCTTTCGACATCTCGCAGATAAACATACGACCCCCAAGGATCGCAGGTGACGTCTTCGCGCCAACGCGATACGGCGAGATTGCGCCAGCGGCTGTACCCCGATCCGGCGGCGGTGATCATGACGGCGTAGTGGCCGTTCGACAGAAGATGGCTGCGCGGGACCCGATCGTGCGGCGAGCGGAAGCGGCGCAACCTAGGGGGCACCAGCTCGCGGATCTGCGCTGTCTGACTTACTTCTTCGGCGCGCACCCATTTGACGGCAACATCGCGCGGCGGCCGTTCCTGCAGCAAAAGCTCGGTCGCCTGGACGATCGGATTGGCATGAAAGCGCGTTCGCATCTTCCCTCCGCAGAGCGTGTTTGCGATGGCGACCAAGCTCATCCCTTGATGGTGCGCCATATAGGCACGCACGATGGCAACACTTTTGCCCTCTGGGATACGGCCCGGCGTATAGTCCAGGGCCTCATACCAGCCGTAACGGCCACACCCACCCATGTCGGCCAGACGGGAGAAATTTCGCACCGCGGCTGCCGGTTCGATCATGGAAGCGAGCGCCGTCGCATAGGGTGCGACGACAATGTTCTCGCTGAGCCCGCGTTTCAATCCAAGTCCGGGGACACCAAAATTGGAATATTGATAGGTGAGCTCGACATCGCGGAAATTGTACGCGGACTCCGAAATCCCCCATGGAACCCCTAGCTGAGCGCCATACTCGATCTGTCGGCTCACGATCAACCGGGCGGTTTGATGCAAAAGGCTCCCTTCGGGCTCGCGCATTACTAGTTCCGGCATCAGGTATTCGAACATCGACCCCGACCATGAGATCAGAGCCGAACCGCGGTCGATCGGGGTCACCGCACGCCCGAGTTTGAACCAATGTGTCGGCGCGATGTCGCCTTTCGCGATCGCGATGAAGCTCGCCAGACGCGCCTCGGACGCCAGCAGATCGTAACAGCTCGGATCGAGTGCGCCTTCGGCAGACTGATAACCGATCGAGAGCAACTGCCTGGCTGGATCCAAAAGAAAACCGAATTGCATCTCGTCAAAGAGTTGCCCGGCAACCTTATCGAGCCTTTCAATTCGTCGCATGAGAGCTTGGGCCGTAACCGCCGCTTGCTTCAATGCCGCAATGCAGCGGTCATTTTGCGCGACATCTTTGTTAGTGCCGCATGATGGTTGATCCGCTTTGTGCTGAATCAGATCTTCAATCAATGCCTCACAGTGACCCGGCAGATCAGCCAAAGTCAGCGCGCCGGATGAAGCCTCGCCAGCGGTGAGATGAATCCACGCCAGCAAACCATCGACGTCGCGCTGATGGTCCTGGACAGATGAAACAATGGCTTCTGCCCAAATCACCACATCGGCGAAGCCACCTATGTCACTATATCTATTCTCGAAAAGCGCTCGGGCGAGGTCTGGAAGCGTCTCGAACAGTCGTTTCAGGTTCGACAGTCGGACGGAAAAATCCGCCGGCGATTGCGCAGGCAATTTCAACGATTCCGCGAGTGAATCGAGCGCGATTTGAAGCGGCTTCCGGGTTTTCTCCAAAATTCTGCGATCGCTGTTCAGAGCGTTCAGAGAGTCTCGCGCGAGTTTCACCGCGTCCGCGATCCCGGCAAACGACTCCGGACCGATCAAAGGCGCCGCCAGCATTTCCCGGAAGGCGCCCCGCAGGACAATCAGATGCCCAGCAAGATTCCCGCTATCGACCGACGATATGTATTTTGGATCGAGCGGATAAAGGTCATGCGTGTCATACCAATTAAAGAAATGGCCGCGGAATCGCTCAAGCTTGGTCATTGTACCAAGCGTCGCTTCTAATCGATCGACGGCGGAGGTGAGCCCGAGCCAACCGAAATCTCGCGCGGCAAGAATCGAAAGAAGGTGGAGGCCTAGATTTGTCGGCGAGGTGCGGTGGGCCAGAACAGGCCGGGGATCCTCCTGAAAGTTGTCGGGCGGAAGCATGTGATCTTCCGCCGTCACGAATGTTTCAAAGAAGTGCCAGGTGCGCCGCGCCGTAAGGCGCAAGCTTTCCGTCTCCACGTCCGACGGCGAGCTCCGGTCGGGGCGTGGCGACCGGCTCACCCACCATGCGATGGCCGGCGACAGCATCCAGGCGCCGACCAACGGAGCCGCGATCAACCAAGACTGAATACCGGCGTAAGCAATGGCAACGGCCGCGCAAACAGACAATGCGACGACGCCGGCCATTCGCCGATAGAAGCCGACCAGTCCGAGTTCCCGATCGGAACTCGCCGCCGCGGCGGTCACCCACTCCAGCAATGCCCGCCGCAGATAAAGCCTCGACAACGTCCGGACAATTGCGTCGGCCATCAGCCAGGCCTGGTGTGCGAGCAGTGCCACTTGCAGGCCGAACTGCAACAAGGCGATTCTGAAATCCAGGCGAAGTGCGCGGAAGTGGCTGCCGGTCGTTATCCTGGAACGGCGCGGAATCACGCGTGCAACGAGAGGCAGGAACGCACTCAGCAGAAATGGAAGCAGAGCGAAGCCACTCCAGAGCAATGCGGCGACTGGCGGCAGCAGGAACCATCCGATCACGAGCGCAAGGAGACTTGCCAGCGCCGACAAAGTACGGCGAAGGTTGTCTACGAGTTTCCAGCGCCCAAGTGGTGGAATGTCGTCTTGGCCGACGCCACCGCCGCTCGCCGACTTGTTTCCGATGATCCAAGACAGCAACTGCCAGTCGCCGCGCGCCCATCGGTGCTGGCGGGATGCGGCAACGTCGTAACGCGACGGAAAATCCTCAAAGACTTCGACGTCGGAGACCAGCCCGGCGCGGGCAAAAATACCCTCCAGCAGATCGTGGCTGAGGACCGAGCTTTCCGCAATCCGGCCAGCGAGCGCAGCCTCGAAGCTATCCACCTCGTAAATGCCCTTGCCGCTATAAGAGCCCTCCTCGAACAGGTCCTGATAAACGTCGGACACAGCTGCCGCGTATGGGTCGATGCCGGTTTGGCTCGAGAACACGCGTTGATACAACGAGCCATCGCGCGCTGTGGGAAGTGATGGCGTCACGCGCGGCTGCAACACGCCATAGCCCTCGACCACACGGCGACACACGGGATCAAGCTTGGGTCGATTGAGTGGATGCGCCATTTTCCCGATCAGGCGTTTGGCGGCTCCAATCGGCAGCCGTGTGTCCGTGTCCAGGGTAATGACGTAACGAACACCCGGCGGCACCAGCGGTAGGCCACCGCCCACCGCCAAGAACGTGGTGTCCGTGGCGCCGCGCAGCAGCCGATTTAGCTCATGCAGCTTTCCGCGCTTGCGTTCCCATCCGATCCACTTGCCCTGACCCTCATTCCAGAGCCGCCGGCGATGGAACAAGAAAAAGCGGGGCCCGTGAGGTGCTGGTCCGTATTGTTTGTTGAGACGAACAATTCCCTCTATCGCCGCGCCCAAAAGCTCATCGTCGTCTGCTGCGTTCTCGGTGGCTGAGTCGGTCCAATCCGATAGCAACGCAAACTGTATATCGCCATCCGGGCTGGCGAGATAATGGATTTCCAACCGCTCGATGAGTTCGTTGATTGCCGCGCTGCTCGTGAGTAGCGTCGGCACGACGACGATGGTGCGTAACTCACTCGAAACACCATCGCGCAGCTCCAGCCCGGGGAGCACCGCAGGGCCAAACCGATCTGTGACCGCGCGGTTCACCAGGGTAATCGCCGCGTCTACCGAAATAAAGAGGCCCAGGAACGCAAGCGGCAGGAAAAACGATCCATCGGCGCCGGCCAAACTGACTGCTAGTAGTGCCAGCACCAGAAGCAGCCCGGCAACGACCACAATAGTTACGAGATAGCCTGATATTCCCACCGCCGCATTCGCGCGCACCAGCCAATCCCGCATCGGAGCCCGAAAGCCAAGTTTCTGTTCGAACGCCCGCCGTCCTTGCCCGATCAAGTAATAACCGGGATCGCGCCGGCGCGGATCTGGCTCAGCCGTTCCGGTTTGCTGATCAGCGTCGGCACGTTTTGCAATTAGGATTGCTTCACGGGCGATATCAATTTCCGACCGAGCCGACCCGCGCGCAAGGTCCTCAATAGCGCGGCGATACCGATCGCGCGTTGGGAAATCCATGTCGGCGACGTCGCTGCCGGCCCGTAACTCCTCGTCGACCAGACTGACGCATTCGAAGAAATCCGCCCAATCGAGTTCGGATATGAGCCGCATGCTAGTGACGATGTTGCGCACAGTGACGTTGGCCGCGCCTTGCCGCCGGTGCTCTTCGCGCACGATCTCATTGGCGTTGGTGCCCTGCGAACTCAGCCGCTCGTCCAGCCACAGAAGCGCCGGTGTCGTCGCCGGATCTTCATCGCGCAATCGGTGGACGAGCTGAACCGCAAAAGATCTCGTGAGCGATGAATGTGCAAACTCTCGCAGAGCCGCGGCGGCCACCTCGGGAGACCTTATCCCTGTACCAAGTAGACGCTCGGCCAAAGCGTCGGCAGCGTCACGCGATACTTGGCTGCCCACGATGAGATCGGCCAACCGCCGCAGATTCTCAACCAGCACAACACGAATCGTGATTGCGAGAGCCCATAGCTCGCCGATTGTCAGCGGCTGAACTCGCTGATAGGCCAACACGAAGCGTCGAAGCATCTCCGCTTCAAAACGGCTGTCCGTATGCGCAACAAAGGCCCAAGCCACTTCGAAGATGCGCGGGTATCCTTTAAACGGACCTTCCGCCAGCTTGGGCAGTTGACGGTAATAGCTCGGTGGAAGATCGGTTTGGATCTCGCGAATCTGATCTTCCGCAAGATGAAAATTATCGACCAGCCATTCGGCCGCTGGGGTAATGGGCCGCTTATCCTTGATGGCGGCTGCGATAACATGATAGGCGCCGAGAAGGGCTTCATCGTTGTCGCGAACCCGCTTTGCTAGAGGCCGCCCTCTCTCCGGTTGCGAACTGACGGACTGAGCAGCAGCCAAGCTCTCGGCGTGTTGTTCAAGGCGCTCGACGCTGAAAAGCTCTTCACGGATTGCTTCTTCGTTGGCCCATGGTGGAGCCGTGGATATCTTTGGTAGGAAGCTTGCGAATGGCCTGTTCAAATGAACCTCGCGACCTCGGAAATCGATGATATTGCGAGGAAACTTGAGAAGCGGGGACTATTAAGGCTGGCTTTGCAGTCTATGTGTTCCCATATAGGTATGCCGCAAACACATCAAGCAATTCGATCCGGCATGTGTGCGTTGCACCCCTGGGATTGAGCTTGAGGTATCCGGCGAGCTCTGTTGGCCCTTCCGTAAATTGATCTTTCGCACCTCGAAACTACACCACCTCCGTCAGCGTGACGTAGGGAACTAGCGAACAGGCGATCGGTGCATAGTAGAGAACTGCTGCGAAAGCTCTCTCAGCGGAGTTCCTAGGAGCAACCTTAACGGGCGAGAGATCAAAGAATCGAAATCCGACAGCCAATGGTTTGGTCCAACAAAGGACCGGCCCACGTGATCCTACGTCCGGTGCTCCTGCAAAAAATGG
>Ga0207782_100076_pt1 | contig 14367 bp, 23 predicted proteins | sample LuqExpMetageno60_FD_187818 | JGI IMG/M metagenome (GOLD analysis project Ga0207782, IMG submission 187818) | Tropical forest soil microbial communities from Luquillo Experimental Forest, Puerto Rico - Sample 60 (SPAdes) | ecosystem: Environmental > Terrestrial > Soil > Tropical forest ... | reverse complement strand
TGAACTTCGCCAGAATGCTTTCGATCTGCTCGGAATTGACTTCTTCCGAAGCCAGCAATGCCTCAATCTTGTCGTAGGTGACATAACCGCGCTTCTTGGCGGTGCGGATCAGCTCCTTGACGGGCGCGCCGGAAAGATCGAGCAGCGGGGTCTCGTGACCCTCCTTCTCCAGCATCTCCTCCTTCTCCGGCGTTACCTTGCTTGCCATGAATCTCCACGGGGTGTGCGGGCGGGGCCGCCTCTTCCGACAGTCCCTGGGATCACCCGGGGCGTCATCGGCAGCAGACCCTCGCGCTGCAACTTTTTGCGGGCTAGCTTGCGGGCGCGACGGATGGCTTCCGCCTTCTCCCGGGTTCTCCTCTCGGAGGGTTTTTCGTAATGCCTACGGAGCTTCATCTCGCGGAAGATGCCCTCGCGCTGCATCTTTTTCTTCAGCGCCCTGAGGGCTTGGTCGACATTGTTGTCACGGACGAAAACCTGCACGTGGCGCTCCTCTTCCGATCAAGCGGTTGACGGGCCCGACAGCCAAGCCGCTCGGGCTCGTGGCATACGGATATGCACAATTTAGGATGCCGACGGAACCCAGGGCACGAACCAACGTAGATAATTGAACACCCTACCGATAAGCACCATGGCTGCCAATGAAGGAGACGGAGACTTGGGTACGTCGCCGTTCTTTGGGCAACTCTCCGGACACGCCAATCTTACCTGTATGTCAACAATAGGTGCGCCGGAGATGGATAACGAACATAAGAGTGACCCGCCTTCGTGTCGAGGTCGCCGTGTGGCCCTTTTTGCCTCGCGCGTCTGACGGGGTGTGTGTGCCGAAAACTAAATCCGCACATAATGGTGATGAAGCCCGCCGAAGATAGCGTGTGACGCAATGTTGCCGATCCGCTGAACGGGGCGATGGGCGGGCTTTGTCTAGCGACCGGTGTGTCCTGATCTTGTTGTAATATTCGGCATAACTTTGCAGGATCCGTCGCAGGTGAACCTCGCTCCAGACGAGGTGATCGAGACACTCACGCCGGATCGATCCGATCAGCCGTTCGGCAAAGCTATTCTGCCAAGGCGCAGCCGGCGCTATAGGCTTGTCCCGGATCCCCATAGCACGAATTCGGCGCTGGGCGACGTCGCCATAGAAGTGATCGGTATCGCGGATGAGGTAGTGTGGCGCCTCATCCCAGGGGAATGCCTCGGTGAGCTGACGTGCAATCCAATCTGCGGTCGGGTTTTGTGTCACGTTAATCCAGACCAACTCTATCCCTGGCTTGACGGCCCCAATCGCTTGACCATGTATTTGGCCACCGTCGACTGTGCGACCGCAAAGCCGAGCTTGAGCAACTCGCCATGAATACGCGGTGCACCCCAAATCGGGTTCTCGATGCTCATTCGTCGGATCAAAGCGCGCAGCTCTGCCCCGATCTGCGGCCGCCCTCCCCGCGAGCTCGACTTCCACCGCCAGTAGCGGCGAAAGCCCGCTCGATGCCAACGCACCAGCGTCTCGAGATGAATGATTGTCAGAACGCTCCTGATAGACGGAAACCAACGATACAGCTGAACGAAAAACCATCGATCATGGTTCATTAGCGAAATTCGGCCGCGCAATTGACGCTGCAACACGATGTCGGTGGACGGCATTTTCCGCCTCAAGCCGGATCTTCGACTTAAACGGCGAGGTCAAAGCAGCCAGGATGAAGCAGAACAGCCACAACATGATCCGCCGACGTCAGGCGATTCCCTCGGCTAATCAATGCGGATGAGGTTTTCGATACAGACAGGGAGGGAACCATAAATGCGGCAGCGTCTGAATTTGACCTCTGCAGAAACGGAAATCGTTGACACCATTGTTGGCTGGGATGCCAAATTATTGGAACGACCACCACGGATAGAAATCACCGGGGAAACTGAGCCCCGAATAACTCCCTATCTTCCGCAGACGCCGGAGGGGCACAGATTGATTATCCAAATGGACAAGAAGGCTGCGAAGCAACTTTGCAATCAACTGCGCGATTTAATCTAGGCAAGCAGTCCACTCATGGCGGCATTATGCTCGGAGGGATTTTAAGCTTCTTCGGCCCTTCGATTTTGTTGTCCACGATCTTGCGTGCTTCCTCGAACGCCTGCGAAGGCGTCGGCAGTGGCGGCGTGCTGGCAAGCCCGGAGGCCTTGCTCGTCGTAAATCGTGACGATGAATCCGGCCTGACGCGTGAGGTCGAGCCGGTGAAAATGGTAAGTTTCGGACTTGAGGATCATCGCGCCGTTCTCGGGGGGCGGACATGGGACACAAGTACGGGGTCCGCCAGGACGTCTATTATAGTCCGCCAGTCCGACACGGCGCTGCGCCCTCCCGTACAAGATCCTCGCGAGGCTGCCGGTCGAGAGCGAAGGTCGTCTAACCTATCGTATCAAGAGTGCTGTCGAGACGTTCGAGCGAACGGCAGACGAGAGCGAACTCGCGCCCGCGGACTGAACGAGATTGGTACGCCACTCAAGAAAAAGCAGGTCTATCTGTGCGCTTACCAGCCGTAACCAGCTTTAGGCAGCAATTCCTTGCTCGCAAGCACAATGGCCGCTGTTGGGATCGCAGACTAAGGGGTCACAGATCCAGGCGTCTTTGGCGAACCACTCATGTGTTAGTCGGCACAGCGGGCATAAAACCTGACTGCGATGATTCTGCCCTATCATGCGAATCCAGACCGGATGGAAACTTTGGAAGGTACACGTACATTACCGGCAGCGCATGTCGCGCCGCGAGCGCAACAATCTGCGTGCGATGGATGTTGTAATCGCTTTACAGGCGTCTGATTTTATGTACTGGCATCCGGCCGTCGGTAGGTACCGAGTATCTTATCCCAGAAGAAGTGAATGACACCAAAATTGCTATTCGCGTGCCGGTGATGAACAAAGTGCAGCTCCTGCCGGCGTCTAAACCACGCAAACGTTTGAAGCCGCGATCCCTCTACGTGATATTCCTTGTCGAAAAAGACGTGCGCGTAAAACGACGACGCACTTGCGATTACCATCACCACAAAAAGAGTTGGCGGTAATATGAAATAAGCGCACCCTCCGACTAAAAACACGGGGATAAAGAAGAAGGGCGTGTTGTTGCCTTTTTCTCCGAGGTACGTCCGTGAGACGAGATGATCTTTGGAATAGTAAGTGTGATGAAAATTGATATGATTACGGAAAAATTTGCCACCCATTGGACGGTGGCCGAGCTTGTAATGCATCAGCGTCTGCGAAAATGACATGACCAAATGCGTAGCGACGGCGGTTACCAGAATCAGCGGAACCTCCGGAAGGAGCCGCGATACCGTCTGGAACATAAACACTTCCTTCTACTTCTTAAGGCAGTTTAACGCGTAGAGCCTGTGGTTGACAGGTGGGATGATGAAGGTGGCACCCCTGGGTGGGGGGCGGCCGTTCGGTGCGAAAGCGTTTCCACGACCCGGCAGCTAGCTGGTTTGCAAAGTGTTCAATTCCGAAAGGAAACTACATGGCTTACAAACCGAATTACGGTCTGCAACGCGCCGATCGCAGACGTGCAGCGCAGGCACGGAGCGAACAAAAACAGAGGAAGAGAGAGGAAAGATCTGCGCAACGCAAAGCCGAACGCACAGTAGAGATTAAAAGCTCATCTGACGATGAGAAGGCACAATGAGGAGATGTCGATGAAGGCCGCCGAATCTAAAGGCCTCAAGAAAGGCAACCGCGTTTATTGGCGAGGCGATGCCAATGACGGCGGCATTATCACCGAAATGAGTTGGGATGCAGTCACGATCGCCTGGGACAATGGTCATGTGGCCACTGTACACCATGGGGACATGCGCGAGATCGAGCGAGCGCGAGCAAAGCCTACTATTGTGTAGGTACTGTGTTGCGGCTCTGATAATCGATCGCATGTGGTGTCTTCCGCTAGCTTCGGGAACTTTGACTTCGGTAACTTTGAATGCCAGTTCCTCGCTACGCCTCTTTCGGGCGTTTCCTACTAGACGCTAATGGGGCTTGGGCAAAATCGGATCGTCAAAAATATCGGCTTGCTCGTTCCGTTCGACTTGTTCAGCGAGCAATAAATAGCATCTAGCTAATTGTTCCCACTCAGCGGCCAAGTTGATGTCCGCTTGCCGCGCACGATCACGTACTCGCTCAGCCAAATATCGGTATTCCTGCGCTCGCGTCATTGGTGGTGCCTCCGCCTTTTTCTTGAGCTCGTCCGTCATCTAGCCGCGAATAGGTCGCCGAACTGGGGAAACTGCGCGGAGGCGTCTTCCTGGGCGTGCTTAGAAGGTATCTACTGGACCGCAGGAGGGGGCGAACATGAGTCACAAGTACTCGGTGGGGCAATACGTCTATTACAAACCACCGATCAAACACAGCGCCGCGCGAGGCACGTACAAGATCGTCAGCACGTTGCCAGTCGAGATCGAAGGCCGGAATACCTACCGCATCAGGAGCGTCATTGAGACGTTCGAGCGAACAGCTGAAGAGAGTGAGCTCACGCTGGCTCAGTCGATCCGGTGACAGTGAAAGCCGTCATCGCTCTTTGCAATGATGATCCTAATGGGCCGCTTGCAACGGGTTCTATAGTACCACGCCATCTTCTGCGCGCTGCGGACATCCTCGTCGTTTAGTTTGAACGTCTCTCCTGGCTGCATTTGCTTGAAAGGATATTTTTTGTTGGTTCTGACTCTGTAGATCATCGCTCACCGCGTTGTTGTTTTGGGCGAGCCTTAAAGGGGCTTTGCAGTAAGCGCTGTGAACTAGGTCACATGGCGGGCGAGACCTTAGTCCAAGCCATCGATGGGCCGTGTGATAAGGCGGCGGTGTCCTGCTTTCCTGCTCATCGGCTGATATGCTCGGAAGCACAAATGCTCAAGCTGGAGATAAGGATATGGGGAAAGGACAGACCTCAGTCGGTTATGTTAACCAGAGCGCTAACCTGCATTACCAACACATCATCGCCGAGGCGGTGCGCAAAAAGGTCAGAACATCTTTGATGTTGAGGCGCACTTCTACCGCTTGTTGGCAGTGAATTGCGCTGACAAGCAGGTAATGGCCGAAGCTTTTGCGAAGGAAATCCCAGAGGAAGACGCGCAGCAGGGCAAGCCTTCATGACACAGCGCCAGAAAGTGCCGATCACCATGCGGGCGCTGATCCAGCGCATCAACCGCAAACTGCGCGAACACGATGAGGTGCTGAAGGCCATCCGTGGCGAGCGCTGGCGAGCCGAATACGGCGACTATTACGTGCTCAACTGCGCCCGAAACTACGTCACCGAGATGCACGTGGACCCCGAAAAGCTCGGGCGCGAGCTTAAGGTGATGCAGGATTGGGAGGTATTGGCGGAATGAGTGAAACAGCTTTGCAGTTCACCGGAACCGATCTTCGCGGTTTGTTGGATGTACTCCTTGAAGCGCTGAAGGTGATCAGGAGGACCGGTCGTCGCCCCACGATCACCGTCAACGGCAAGCTCTATGCCAGCCACGACTTGCGCAAGGTGGCAGCGCTGTTGCCGGACGAAGATTTGCAACGGCACCATCAAGCCTTGGTCAACGTGATGTTTGCAAAGAAGCAACGCGGCTATCGGAAGACTGCTTACAATCTTGCTGACAGAGTAAACTCATGGCGGACCGAAGAACAAAAGCTGGCACCTCGACAAGCGGCCAAAATGTCAGCCCTCGCAGTCGCGGAGCCCGCGCCATTTCGAAACAGAGGCTTCAGCGAGCGCACGATCAGGGCGCTGATGGATTGCTCAATAGACGAGCCTGAACGCCTCCTCTTCATGCAGCCTGCCAACCTCAAGAAGATCCCGGGCGTCGGGAAGGCTTCGGTCGACGAGATCATGCGGTACCGGGCGAAGTTCATCCGCTCGTCGGTGATGAAGAAGAACCCATGAGCGCCATTAAGGCAAACAGTGCGGCGATCCTCGCGCCCGGCGACAAGGCCAAGCGAGCCGTCGTCAGGGTGGGAGAAGGTGGTCGCGGCTTCGTCGTCGAGGGCAGGGGCAACGAGCGGTACGTCGTGACGGCGGCCCACTGCTTGCCACGCATGCCGCAGCCTTACGGCTTCTCGCGGCTTGAGGAGCTCACCTACCGCAGGCTGCTAGCTCCGCTCGGAGGCGAGCCGTCGGTTTCGTGTCTGTGCCTGTTCGTTGATCCAATCTCCGACCTCACCGTGCTCGGCATGCCGGACGACCTGGAGCCCGACGATGAGGCCGAGGCCTACGAGGAGCTGGTCGCCGCCGCGATCCCGCTCGTGGTCGCCGAGCCGCCGCGTGAGGCGGTCGAAGACATGCGGGAGTGCCGGGCCTTCTTGTTGTCGCTCAGCGACCGCTGGTTCCCGTGTACGGTGCAGCACTACGGCGACAGCATGGTTGTCTCCGACGCCGCGGAGGACATCGTCGGCGGTATGGCGGGATCGCCAATCGTCTCAGAGAACGGCAGCGCGGTCGGCGTCTTGTGCCTCTCGTTCGGTGGTTACGACAAGCCTCACCGCGTGGGAGGTGTGAACCCGCAGCTGATGGGCAACTTGCCGAGCTGGTTCCTGAAGATGTTGGCGAAGGGGTAGAGCGAGGAGAGTTCGACATGTCCGTCCGCAAGCGCATGTGGACGACGGCGAAGGGCGCAAAGCAGACCGCCTGGATCGTCGACTACGCCGACCGCGAGGGTGACCGGCACATCCGCACCTTCGCGCGCAAGAAGCAGGCCGACGACTACCACGCCACGGTCAAGGTCGAGGTCCGCCACGGCGTGCACACAGCGCCGAGCAAGAGCGCGACCGTCGCCGAGGACGTCGCCTTGAAGGCGGCGGCGTCTCGCGACGAAGGCAGGCAGCTTTCCAAGAGCGCGCGCGACTTCGTCGAGCGGGCAACGAGGCGAGACGTGTCGGAGCTAGCATGACCCGCGCCGAACCTCTACTCGCATCAGCAGCAAACAAAAACCCCGAGACATTGGCTGATCTTACAAAACCGCCATTAACTTGCTGGATGCAAGATCAAGCAGCAATATTCTTGAATGCACCCGTCATACTTTTCGTTACTGTCTCGCCAAGGTCCTTCATCTGTTCACCGAACGTCTTCCATTGCGTTTGCATGAAGTCGGTCTGAACCTGCCAGAAGGACTGGACATCCTTGGCCTCGGATAGCTTCCGCACGAACTCGTTCGCAGCGGCAATATTCTTGTCGATGTAGTCCTTCAGTTTCTTGTTTAGATCGGCATCGAGCAATGGAGAGGCTTTCATGCCTTTCTCGAACAACTCAGCATATTTCTCCATTGCCTTGCGAGATTGCTCAAAACCTTGCGTCATCATGTCCGTGAAGCCCGCAAACGGTTGGTCACTTTTTACCATTGCCATGTTCACCTCCCGCGTATGAAAGAAAAGGCGGCCCCAACCGAAGCGTCAGCGGTTTGCACCAGGACCGCCCCCGAAGGGGCGTCGACGCCCCTCATCAGCCGCACCTAAGCCTCGAATCGGTTGCGCCGCTATTGTCCTAAGGGGAATAGGGAATGATCCGAAACACTAGCGGCATTGCCCCTAAGTACAGTAGCCAGACTGAGCGTCTTCGGCTGTAAATAAGGGATACTGGATAAGGGCACAGCCCTCCCCGAATTCCCCCGTCCCTTATCTAGAACTGTGCGAGACCGCCAACCCGTCCCCAGGTTCAGCGGTCTCGTTCTTTATGTGTTGGCCTGCGATCCCACGCGGCGCGGAACGCCTGTTTTGCCGCTTCTAGAGTCGCGACGTTGCCATGCTGCGGCCCATCGCTGCCATGCCACTCGTGAAATTCGAGGTCCCAGAACCAAAGGGCTCGCGCGGCGCGTAGGAATCGGCTTTGAAGATGCAGAGTGGCGCTCGTCGAAGTTCGGGGACCGCCCGTTCAGTTTCGACCCGTCCTAAAGCTCCTGTAGCGTTATCTTATTGGTCTCATTCTGCATTATGCGACCAGTTGAGCCATTATATCTCGAGGAAAGGCGCATGAAATCAAGACGTCTCAAGCTTGTGAAACGCATTGTAATGCGACCAGTTGCGTCTCTTGGGCCCAGCAGCCACCAACGCCTCGCGTAACTCTAAAGCCTGTCGCTCTTTTGGCTCCAATTGGAAATCAATGCGAGAGCAGCGGACGCCCACGTCATCCGTCGATTTGAAGCACGGCGAGTACGGCGAAGACGCCGCAGATGACATTGAGTTTCATCGCTGGTCTCCCGTCGTCGACTGGCTGCGCGGGGCCCCGAGTTCTCCGAGCGGCAGATAAGGCACCACGCTCTGGGCGCCCTGATTGGTATCCACGATGATCTTGTTGGAGCCGCCCAGCACGCGCTCCATGGTTTCCAGATACATGCGCTCGCGGGTGACATCGGGCGCTTTCTTGTACTGCTCGTAAATCTTCAGGAAGCGCGAGGTCTGGCCGGTGGCTTCCGCCACGGTCTGCGACTTGTAGGCTTCCGCGGCTTGCGTGATCTGCGCCACCTTGCCGCGCGCTTCCGGCACCACGCGGTTGGCGTAAGTCTGCGCCTCGTTCTGTAGGCGCTCGAGATCGGCGCGCGCGGCCTGCACGTCGCGGAAGGCGTCGATCACCTGCGCCGGCGGATCGACCTTCTGCAATTGCACCTGCTGCACCAGAATGCCGGCGCCGTAATGGTCGAGCGTCCTCTGCATCAGTTCCAGCACGGCACTCTCAACCGTCTGCCGCGCTCCGGTGAGGATCGGCTGGATCTGGGAATGGCCGACCACTTCGCGCATGGCGCTCTCGGCTACCGCCTTCACGGTGCCTTCCGGATTCTGGATGTTGAACAGATACTCGGCGACGCCGGTCGGCTTCACCTTCCACAGCACCGAGAAATTGATGTCGACGATGTTCTCGTCGCCGGTCAGCATCAGGCTCTCCTCCGGCACTTCGCGCGAGGCGGAGCGGCCGCCGTCCTCGACCTGGCGCATGCCGATGTCGATCTTGTTGACGCGCAGCGCCTTGGGTGTGAGCACGGACTCGATCGGGTAGGGCAAATGATAATTCAACCCGGGCTGCACCTCGCGCACGCTTTGGCCGAAGCGCAGCACCACGCCGAGCTCGTCCGGCTCGACCCGGAAGAAGCCGGAGAAACCCCACAACGCGATGGCCGCCAGACCGAGCAGCGCGAAACCTTTGCCGCCGAGATTGCCGCCCGGCAGCACGCGCCGCAACTTTTCCTGGCCGTGGCGGAGGATTTCCTCGAGATCCGGCGGCCTCGGTCCCGACGACTGCGGTCCGGAGCCCCAGGGGCGCTTGCCGCCCGAGCCCCGAGGACCACCGCCCCCGCCGCCCTGATTACTCCATGTCATTGAATGTTTTCCCGGCGCCGAGGCTTGGATCGTCCGGCAGCCCTATGTTGGGAGGGGTTATAGGGGGCCCAAGGCCGCGTTACAACGCGTCGGCGAGCTGCCTCCGGCCGCATCAGCGAGTGGAGGAAATCACCGCGGGCGCCCCCTTCCGGGAAGCCGCCTGCGGCGTCGTGAGTACACTCAAATGCATCGTGATCGAAATGGGATGGCAGATCAAACGAATCGCCGTGTCCCACTTAACCCGTCGGTTCCGCCGCAGGTGCCCAACCGGTTTTGCGCACGAAGCGAGTCTCGCGCCTCCTATTTATGCGTGACGATACTGTTGAAAACGTCACCGCGATCAGACGAGTTCTGCTGCGAGAGAGCGCGCCGCGAGTGAATTACACCGCGCCGTCAGTAGGGAGTCGTGCGTGAAGAATGAGCTAACGGACTGATCATGAGTCGGTTTCTTTTGTTGGAGACGGAAGATTCCGAGCCATGACAGAGCTTAAAATTAGTAGTCCCGATCTGCCCGGGCGACGGGATACGGCTCGCCAACTCATCGACCAGGCCAGTGGCGAACTAGTCTATTATGGGACTGTTGCGACTCTTGCAGTGGTTAGTTTGATCGCTTGCGGGATCTGGCTGTTGGATACAGCACTAATGTGAGAAGGCGAGCGTTTGTTTTGTTGGTGGCGTTTGCCTTGGCTGGTTGCTTGCCAGATCAAGCCAACGATTTAGCTGCTTATCAGACCGAAGCAGACCAGTTTTACCAAACATACCAAGCTATCGATGCGGATGATCCTAGAAGCCGATACATAATCGGTTGTATGGCCGCCAAAGGCTACGATTTAGATGTATCGCCAGTGGAATGTGACGGTCAACATCGATTGGTGACCCAATCGGCATGTTACACACCGGAGAGTCGGATAGCGCGGTTCATTGATCAATTCCGTATCCACTAAATCGCAAAAAACCCGGCCTGACAAAACGAAAACCCCGGGGCATTGCTCCGGGCTTAGTTTGCTTGTGAGCAAAAACAACTACGCGCTTAAATGCAGAAGCTTTCTTCTAGGCAATTCCACCGAAAGATCAGCGGGCTTCGCACCCTTAAGGATTTTATCGATATAATACGGGACACGACCGTAAATTTTAGTTGACGATGGCCCATAGGCGATCAGCGCCCCAACCTCTACCGCTTCTTTCCATGCGATCATCAATGGCACTTGATGTGCTAATGCCAATTCGGCAATGCGCTGTCGTTCATTGTAGAACATGCCATCATTTGGTACGGACACCGCGTCGATTTGGTGGTCAATCGTCGCGAACACGCGCTCAAGGTCGTCAGGTGTGCCGACTTCAATCGGCTGAACGGTCAATTTTAGTTTAGCCGCCGCGGCCTGGCTCTCCGCAATAAAGCGACGAGCATTTGCTGGGTTGCTTGAATTTACGAGTTGTCCCACACGCACCGCACTAGGGACAACTTCCTTCAGCACCTCCAGCCGCTTGGCGGTCAGATCAATGGCTAGATTTGTTATTCCAGTAATGTTCCCGCCCGGTCGTGCTATGCTCCCAACGAGTTTCAATTCAATGGGATCGATGGCGCCCACGAAAACAATAGGAATGGTCTTGGTTGCGCGTTGGGCTGCAAGGGCTGCGGGCGTTGTTACAGCGACCAAAACGTCCACCGGAAGAGCGACGAGCTCAGCAGCGTTGGCATTGAAACGTTCATACTGCTCAGCGGCAAAAGTATTTATCAATTTTATGTTTTGACCCTCGACATAGCCGAGATCTTTAAAACCCCGCCGGACCGCACCCAGATTAACCGCTTCCTCCATTTCACTTCCGGCGTGCCAAAGTAATCCGATCTTCGGCACCTGCTGCGCACGCGCCAAGAAGGGCCAAGCGGCTCCTAAGCCAGCAATAACTTTGATGAGATCGCGCCGCCTCATTGCCTTCCTCGAGGCTTAGACCGGCCATCCTATAATCAAACTACCAGACTGAAGCTTCGAGCCTAACGTCCGCTTTGGGTCGATTGTGCTGAAAAAGTCGAAAGTCGAACCGGGCGTAAAACTGTCAAAATCACATCCACGTCCTTGATGACTGAAATTGGCTACCGTAAATCAAATTAGAACTCGCTACGCTCGTTCGACCGCAGAAAATGAGGTCCCTCACGTTCGCATTTCAAAAACGCGCCTGCGAGGCTAAAAATTTTTGAGTGCCTCGGCGCTCGGACTTTTTCAACACAATCTCTCGAAAGCGACCTAATTGCTGCGTACCAGCGGAATGTCGCGAAGTGCCAAAGGCGGGCTCATGCAGCGCAGCAAAAGAGATCGCTATTCAATAACCTCGTCGGCGAGCTGTTGGAGATGCAACGGCACGTCAAGGCCAAGCGTTGCAGTCGTATTCCCTGTTACCGCCTACCTCATGTGTTACGCGACTACCCGGAGCTCCGCAACGTCGGGCGTGTGACACTGCTCGGAAGCTTTCGCTGTGTACGGCTTGTGTTGTGGGATGAGACGCAGCGCCGCCTAGTGTCATTCCGCGAAGCTCGGACAAGAGCTATTAGTTAGTTCATAAGCTTTTTGAGTGGATATCGCTCGCTCTCGTAGAGCGCCTGAATATCTTTGCAACCGAAGCGCCGTTCGTCGATCTCGATGAAGGCGCCAAGTAGTAGGAGCGCCGGAAGTTCCTCAACCGCAAACCGAATGGCATCGGCTGCCGTCTCGAAGCGACGATAGCCAACTTTTTTGATGCTTTTGCGATTGCGTCCAGGATACAATTCAGCCGGCGCGTCGTAATCAAATTTATCCATTCCACTCTCCAGATCGCTACAAGACAAACGCATTGAAACAGCCCGCTCAATATGGGGTGGCGGCGGCGGATTTGACAGGACCGGCACCAGATTTCTTTCGAATCCGAAAGTGCAATTAGTCAGACGAATATCGCTCGAGGGATCACCCTCGCACAGCTTGGTGCGGCAAAATTTTGATTGCGGCCATGATGGATGGCTACATCGTGTGTACAGTCTTAATCTTACCTCTGCTGGCGCCGACGTCTCGGTTGTGGTCGGCAAGATCATGGACAATCCGCCACCAACGCAGCACGCGACTCACGCCACGTCCTGCTCCTCGACTACCAATTCCCACATTAGTATTCGCGCGAGGCCTTCCGGGCTTAGGCCGCCGAGTTGAGTTATCTTGCTTCCGTTGCAGGTTTTTACCGTCACCAATCCATCGATAACGGCAGAACCACGAGTAGCCTTTTGCCGAAAGCCTTGGATTAAATCGACGGACAGTCGCGAGCGCGTCCCGCTGCGCTTCCCACTCGCGCCGCATGCGCGTGACGTTATCGCGGATTTCGTCGTTTCTGGCGTTGTAGCCCATTGCCCTCAGGCCCATTGTGCAGCGCCAATATTAGGGGACCTCTTGTATCAGGATCAATCAATGCCCACTTACGCCAGAGAAGCCCCGTGAGTTTGATCAGCATGCCCCCACACGAAACAGAACGCGCCCGCGCTGAGCGGCTCTTCAAAGTGCGCGAGCGGCAAAAAGCTGACGCTCCAAAAGCAACTATAGATTATTATGGGGCCCAGCAGGCGGTGCGCGACCGGACCCGAGAGCTGAGGCAATTACGGCTCGCACGCGACGCCAATAACAAACGCGCCCGAAGGAATTCAAGCTCTACGAAGAATTGATGGCGGCGTCGTCATCGTCGGTCCGTGTCCTTACCGGAAACCAATCCGTCTGGTCAGCCGTGACGAATCGGTTGATACTCGCTGGCGATGGGCGGTCTCTGCAAATTGATCTGGTGGGCGGTTGCTGGGCTATTCCGGTCTCGGACATCCCTGGAAGCCGAGAATCTGGTGCTTCGGCACCAATTGAACGTGCTCCGTGTCCCTTCCGAAAATCCGATCCGGTCTGGATTCGCATGATAGGGCAGAATCATCGCATCGTTGAGAGCGATGTTTTCGATCCTGCACACACTCGCAGCATTCGTTGCCGATCTGGTCAAGTCCCGCAGCCGGCTTGAAGCCGAGAATCTGCTCCTCCGTCATCAGCTAAACGTTGCGCTGCGGAAGGCGCCAGCGCGCCTACGACTGCGCGGCTGTGATCGAGCAATATTGGTTTGGTTGGTCCGGCTTTGGCCGAATTTGCTTGACGCGGTTCAGGTGGTAAAGCCTGAGACGGTCTTGCACTGGCATCGGGCAGGCTCCAGAGCGTTTTGGCGCTGGAAGTCGAAAAATAGGGCAGGGCGACCTAAGATTAATCGTGACCTGCGCGATCTGATCCAGCGAATGAGCCGCGAGAACCCATTGTGGGGCGCGCCGCGTATTCACGGTGAGCTATTGATGCTCGGCATTGAAGTGGCCCAGTCAACGGTCTCGAAGTATATGATCCGCGGCTGCAAACCACCGTCGCAGAGCTGGAAGACTTTTCTGCGCAACCACGCCGAGGCAATTGCGGCAATCGACATGTGCGTTGTGCCCACGGTGACATTCGATCGCTTGTTTGCCTTTCTCGTGCTCGGGCACGGCCGGCGACAGCTCCTATGGTTCGAGGTCACCAGGCACCCGACGGCAGAATGGCTAGCCCGACAGATCACCGAAGCATTTCCGTGGACGTCTGCGCCGACTTATTTGATACGCGACAACGATAAAGCCTATGGGCACGTATTCACTGCCCGGGTCCAAGCGATGGGCATCCGCGACAAGCCAATTACCCCGAAATCCCCATGGCAAAATGGCCTGGCGGAACGATTGATCGGTACGTTACGCCGCGAGTGCCTGGACCACATCATAGTCTTTGGGGAGGCGCATGTGAGGCAGATCCTTTTCGCCTGTGCGGCGTATTACAATCAAGCTCGTACGCACTTGGCTTTACACAAGGATGTACCCGTAAAACGGGCTATCCAACGGTTCGGTAAGATCATTGGCATGCCCGTCCTGGCCGGGCTGCATCACCAATACGTTCGGATGTGATTTTCGGAAGGGACAGCTGAGGCGCTTAGTTTTTCTATTCTGTCAGCGCCGTAGAATGACCTTCAAACTTAAAAACAACGCCAAGCGGG
>Ga0207782_100062_pt1 | contig 15214 bp, 10 predicted proteins | sample LuqExpMetageno60_FD_187818 | JGI IMG/M metagenome (GOLD analysis project Ga0207782, IMG submission 187818) | Tropical forest soil microbial communities from Luquillo Experimental Forest, Puerto Rico - Sample 60 (SPAdes) | ecosystem: Environmental > Terrestrial > Soil > Tropical forest ... | reverse complement strand
CAAGCGGGCGAGCCGCTGCTCGTTCCGGTCATGCGCGAGGGCAGGCGCTTGCAGCCGAGCAAACCGCTCAGCGAAATCCGCGCGCGCGCCGAGCGTGACCTGGAGCGCCTGCCGGCCGCGTTGCGAGCACTCGATCTGGACGCTCATTATCGGGTCGCGGTAGCCGATGCGCTGGTCCGGCTTGCAGCAGAAGTGGACGAGCGCATCGCCAGAAGCGACGGTTTGTCATGACCGACCGCTTCAACATTGGCGAAGCGGATATTTTGCTCGTCGTTGATGTGCAGAACGACTTCTGCCCGGGCGGGGCGTTGGCTGTCCCGCGCGGCGATGAGATCGTAGCGACCGTCAATCGGCTCGCGGCCAATTTCGCGCATGTGGTGCTGACGCAGGACTGGCATCCGCGCGGTCATCTCTCGTTTGCATCCTCGCATCCCGGAGCGCAGCCATACCAAGCGATCGAGGTTTCCTATGGGCCGCAAGCCTTATGGCCGGACCATTGCATACAGGACACGCCTGGCGCCGCGTTCCGCCCCGATCTCCATATTCCGCACGCCGAATTGGTGCTGCGCAAAGGCTATCATCGGACAATCGATTCTTATTCGGCCTTTTACGAAAACGACCGCAAGACTCCGACGGGACTGATCGGGTATCTGCGCGAGCGCGGATTCAAGCGGATTTTCCTCGCAGGCCTCGCATTCGATTTTTGCGTCCGCTATTCGGCCGAAGACGCGCGTCGCGAAGGCTTTGAAACAATTGTCATCGAGGATGCCTGTCGCGGAATTGATGTCGATGGATCAATGCGCGCCGCCCACGATCTCATGCACAGTCTCGGGATAGCGCGTGTTCCGGCAAATGCCATCGGATGATGGGAGGTCATCACGCAAGTTTCAATCGATCTGCACCGAAGTTATGGTCCACGACAGCGGCAACATTACTCCGACAACCCAGGTGTCGACGAGCCCGGCCGATTGATCGAGCAGGAGACAACGGAGATCGAACACGAACTGCCAGACGATGAACGCGAGCCTGTAGAACGAGTATCGGAGGAAAAGGAGCCCGAATCGCCCGTCTTCGAGGACTAGATAGACCAGCGGCCAAACTACACAATGAGCACCGGAACTTCACGCTCGGAGGCAATTGCGAAAGCAGTGGATTTGGAACCAGCGCCACGGGTCAGCACGATCAGTCTTTCTTGAAACATCAGGTCGGCTCGCAGTCGTTCGATTGACATAGCAATGCACTTCACGTTTTCGCCTAATATTCCAGAGTGTTGACGAATCGCTTCAGTGTCGCCCGCGTGCCCAATATTCACAATGATTAGCCGTTCATTCGTAGCTTCTGCAATAAGTGCTGCCGCCGCAATGCTGGGATCATCCGCCGTTGCGGCAATGGCCATGATGGAGCCGCTGCTCCGGATTACGGCAGGAGGTACAAGCAGTACTGCGGCCGAAGAACTGTATGCCGCTTCAAGAAACCAAGCGAATTGCGCGGCTGCCCGATCTGCCGGTTTTTCCGGCTCGCTTACCACGAGGATGTCTTCGGTGCGCGAAAATTCTGCCACGCTGTCCTGGACTGAACCTCCCCATATCTGAAATTCCGTTGCTATGGACAGCCCTTCAACCGCGGCGGCGAACATCCGCTCCAGCTCTTGGGCACGGAAAGCGATGTCCCCTGATATCTGCTCGATATCGATGCGCCGCCGCCCTCCCGTGAGAGTGATCTCGTGCACGAATGGCAGGCCCGCGAGCTCACGAAGACCTCCCCCTGCGAGAAACAGCCCGAGCAGGTCGAGTTGCAGCGTAGCGGCCAAACGGGCGGCCACTTGCACGCTTGTTACGGGCGTACCAGACTGAAAACCGAGCACCAGGCGGCGGAATTTGTGACGCCGAGTTGTCATGTTTGCTTTGCAGCTCCGCCCGCTGGTTCGCTGATGAAGCTTCGTCTGATCATGGCAAACGAACGCAGCCGATTCTCGACCCTCGCATTGACGCTGTCTGACGGGTAGCAACCATCCTCTCTCCTCATCCCGGCTGTTAGTCCGGTCAGCAATGTCATCCCCTCATCAATCGTTCTCACCGGGTAAACTGCGAAACGACCGGCCTTGCATGCTTCGACTACATCCGCGCGCAACATCAAATGTTGCACGTTGGACTGCGGAACGATCACTCCTTGCATTCCGGTCAGCCCGCGCTTTGAGCAGATATCAAAAAATCCCTCAATCTTCTCGTTCACGCCCCCGATCGCCTGCACCTCGCCGTGTTGATTGACCGACCCTGTTACTGCAAGATCCTGCCGAAGCGGCACGTCGGCCAGCGCTGAAATCAACGCGTAGAGCTCGGCCGATGAGGCGCTATCGCCTTCGACCCCAGCATAGGACTGCTCGAACACCAGGCTCGCGAACAACGACATCGGCGTGTCGAGCGCATACCGCCCGGCAAGAAAGCCCGAGAGAATCAGTACGCCTTTGGAATGCAGCGGGCCGCCGAGTTCCACTTCCCGCTCGATATCGACCACCTTGCCGCTGCCAGGCCGCACCTGGCAGGTGATGCGGGTCGGCCGCCCGAATGTGAAGCCGCCGAGCTCGATGACGCTCAGCCCGTTGATCTGGCCGACATGAGCGCCGTCCGTGCTGATCAGCGCGACCTTGTCCAGAATCACCTCTTGCTCCCGATCCCGCAGCCGTGCCGCGCGCCGGATCCTGGCGTCGATCGCCTGCTGCACATCAGCGCGCGAGACGACTTCGCGTTTTTGTTGTCGAGCACAGAAATCGGCTTCGATCAAAATCTCGCGCAGATGCTCCAAAATGAGCGAGAGCTTGCCGGCGTGATCGGCCCGCCGGGCAGCCTGATCGATAACGAGCCCCACGGCCTCGCGATCGAGCGCTCGCAATCCATCGCGCTGCGCCAGCATGGCGAGAAGACGGGCAAGCAGGGCTTCATTCTCGGGCGTGCGGCTGAAGTCGTTTTCGAAATCGGCAAGCACTTTGAAGTGCTCAGCGAGCTCTGGATCGAGCGCGGCAAGCAAGAAATACAAGAGTCGCTCGCCAAACAGGACGACTTTGAGTCTGAGCGGAATGGGGTCGGGTTCAAGCGATACCGTGCTGGTTAGGCCGAGAAATCGCGCAATGTCTTCGATCGCGATCTCGCCGCGTCTCAGCACCCGCTTCAGTGCTGCCCAACTGAACGGCTCCATCAGAAGGCTGTGTGCGTCGAGCATCAAAAAGCCCCCATTGGCGCGGTGTAGCGCACCCGCTTTGATCAGGCGGAAGTTAGTCACCAGCGCCCCCCGAATTGACACGTACTCGATGCAACCGATGAGATTGGCGATCGTGGGGTGCAGTTCTTCGATTATCGGCGCTCCAGACTGGCTGCTGTCTTGCGAGACCAGAACGTTGACCTCATATCGGTCGAAATGACTACCCGTCAGCGATTCACTTGTGTTCTCACCAGTATCGCCCTTCAGCACGAACAGCGCGACGTTCTCGATGAGATCTGAGCGTACAGCCTCGATGTGCTCGATGACACGCGGGATATCTTTGAATTCCGTTTTGGTTTCCTCAATCGTCAAGTTCACGGCATAGTTGGCCGTGTCGCGATTAAGTTGGCGGATTTTGTCGCGTCGCTGTCGGTCCCACTCCGGGATCTGATGGATGATATGTTCGAGGTCCTTTTCTAGAACTTCGATCGTACGCTGAACGTCACGCCGCTTGTCTTCGGGCCAGGTCGCGAACTCATCCGGCGGCACGACCTTGCCGTCCTTTGCGGGGGCGAGCGCAAAGCCGAGCGGAGTACGCAGCAGTGCGATCCCCTCTCTGCTGGTCTTTTCCTGCAATTCTGAGAAGGCCTCGCCCTGCTTCTTCTGGAATGAATCGTCAATGGCACCACGCCTGGTCTGATAATCCTCGCTCTGAAAGACGGCAGGCAATGCGGTCTTGAGGTCATCGATGAGTTTGTGCATCGCATCGTGAAACTGACGTGCACGGCCCGCAGGCAGCTCAAGTGCGACCGGGCGGCCTCCATTCTTGAAGTTATGGACGTAGACCCAATCGGGTGGCTTCGGCTTATTGCAGCACGCGTCGACAAGCAGAGCCTTGATCGCCTGCTGCATATGCGCACCATGCGGGCCGATAACGAAAAGATTGAAGCCGCGACTGTCGACTCCGGTGCCGAACCGGATTGCTTCGAAGGCCCGCTCCTGACCGACAAGGCTGTCGAGCGCGGCCAGTTCAGCTGTGGTTGCAAACTTCAGATGATCAAGATCAGTCGCACGGTAGAGCTCTCCGGCGGCCAAGGGTTGAACAGACGTACCCTTTTCGCCATTATCGGTGCCCACGTGAGACCTCTCTCGTTCAGCTCTATGGAGATGTGCCAACTCGGGGTTTGTTCCCTTGACGTACGTCAACTTCAAGATCGCCTGATGCACATTCTCGGGCAGCAGCCGCGCTCTTCATGAGCAAAAAATACCGCAAAACACTACTCGGCGGATCGTTCGACGTCTTCTGATTAAGATCAACGTGTTGCTCTCCAGGGAGCTGAGTGAACGAATCACAAGGAAGTACATCGCTATCAAGGAAGTAGAGGTCATTTTGCGAGATCACCTTGCCTCGGCCCCACAACCCGCTTGACGAACTCGGTTGCGTGCTGGCAGTCGCCGAGCACATCGCCAATCGTGACAGCACCAGCTCGGATTGGAACGAACTGGTACATTATATTGATGTCGCCAATTTGGCGATCAAAAGCGACGCATCCTAGCCTTGCCAATTCAGTGGGCAGCGCCGTGTGCCAACTCTCAATTCTCAGATTAAGTAGGTGAACTGGTAGCAAGTGATGTGATGCAACTTCTCTCCTCTTCGAGGTCCGTCTAGGCCAAATCTGCCGTTAGTGTGTGAGCTTCATCGATGACATCGGCATTTTATTCACTGTACACGCATGATTTCGTTCGGATCGCCACATGTGCCCCTCGGACACAGGTAGCCGATACGATCAGCAATGTCGACGAGACTATTCGGTTGGCTCGCGAGGGACATACGCGCAAGGCCGCGCTGATGCTGTTTCCCGAGCTCGGCCTATCATCATACGCAATCGACGACCTACTCTTCCAGGATGCTCTGCTCGACGGCGTCGAAAAAGGCATTGAGCAATTGATCGAGAGCTCGCAGCAGCTCTACCCCGTTTTCGTCGTTGGGGCTCCCCTGCGGCACGAAGGCCGGTTGTTCAACGCTGCTGTCGCCCTGCATCGCGGCAGGATTCTCGGCGTCGTACCAAAAACTTACCTGCCAAATTATCGTGAATTCTACGAGCGTCGGCACTTCACCTCGGGCGCCGGTATCCGTCAGCGATACTTGCGGCTCTGCGGCCAAGATGCGCCGTTCGGCGTAGATCTTCTGTTTCGTTCGATTGGATCGGTGCCTTTCGCTTTCCACATTGAGATTTGCGAAGACTTCTGGGCTCCACTTCCGCCGTCGACCGATGCGGCACTGGCCGGAGCCGAGGTACTGCTCAATCTATCGGCGAGCAACGTCGTTATCGGCAAGCCCGACACGCGGCGCCTCCTCTGCGCGAGCCAGTCGCAGCGCGCGATCGCGGCCTACGTCTATTCCGCTGCGGGCCTTGGCGAATCAACGACAGATCTCGCCTGGGATGGCCAAGCTGCGATTTTCGAATGCGGAGATGAGCTTATCGAGAGCGATCGGTTTCCTCACGGTTCGACACTGATCACAGCGGACATCGATCTCGGGCGCATTCGTCAGGAGCGCATGCGATTCAACACGTTTCGCGATTGTGCGGATCAGGAATCGAAGCGAGCCGCGGCGTTCCAAAACATCAGATTTGTTCTTAATGCACCCGAGGAACCGACCACGCTCCAGCGCAAGGTGGACCGGTTCCCCTATGTGCCGGCAGATCCGGCGAAACTACGCGAGCACTGTTACGAAGCCTACAATATCCAGGTTCAGGGCCTGGCGATGCGGCTCAAAGCCGCCAAGGTCGACCGCGCGGTCGTCGGCGTTTCCGGAGGTCTCGACTCAACACAGGCGCTGATCGTCGCCGCGCGAGCGATGGATTGGCTAAACTTACCGCGCACGAACGTGTGCGCCTATACGTTACCCGGCTTTGCCACTTCTGATTACACCAAGCGCAATGCATGGGCGCTGATGCAGGCACTCGGAGTCAGCGGCGCGGAAATTGATATCCGTCCGGCCGCGCAGCAGCTGTTGAAGGATATCAATCATCCTTTCGTACGCGCTGAGCAGGTCTACGACACCACCTTTGAAAACGTGCAGGCCGGATTGCGGACAGATTATCTGTTTCGGCTGGCCAATCAGAAACACGCTCTGGTAGTCGGCACCGGCGATCTCTCCGAGCTTGCGCTAGGCTGGTGCACTTATGGCGTAGGCGACCAGATGTCACATTATAATGTTAATGCGTCCGTAGCGAAGACCTTGGTTCAACATCTCATCCGGTTTGTCGCCGACTCCAAACAGGTGGACGAGGCAACCGTACGCGTGCTTCACGCCATCCTTGCCACTGAAATCTCGCCTGAGCTGGTGCCACCTAGCGCGAATGAGGCGATTCAATCAAGCGAACGGACGATCGGTCCATACGCGCTCCAAGATTTCAATCTGTTCTATCTAACGCGTTATGGATTCCGACCCTCCAAGATCGCGTTTCTCGCGCATCACGCCTGGGCTGACGCCAACTGCGGCGTCTGGCCAGTGGACATCCCAGATAATCAGCGGAAGGCCTACACATTGAACGAAATTCGGGAGTGGTTGGCGGTTTTTCTCACGCGCTTCTTCGCGAACCAATTCAAACGCTCGGCATTACCCAACGGACCGAAAATCTCGTCTGGCGGGTCGTTGTCGCCGCGCAGTGACTGGCGCGCACCTTCCGACGCGCGTGCCGACCTCTGGCTAGAAGAACTGGCGAAAAATGTGCCTGACGACTCGAGCGCGCCCGTTCAGACCCACGATACGATCTAGCCTTTGACACATATCAGTGGCCGCAAGCGCGCAACTCGGCGCGCGAGGCCCGCCCGCTCGGCCGCGGCAACAACGGCGCCGACGTCCTTGTAGGCGCCGGGCGCCTCTTCCGCGATGCCGCGGGTCGACGGGCTGCGCACCAGGATCCCCTGGGCGGCCAGGTCGTCCTGAATCCTGCGCCCGCTCCATTGCCTAAGCGCCGCATGCCGTGACATCGCGCGCCCGGCGCCGTGGCAGGCGGACGAAAAGGCCTTCTGCTCGCCAGTTGCTGCACCCGCCAAAATATACGAGCCGGTGCCCATGCTGCCGCCAATCAGCACCGGCTGGCCGACTGCGCGCAGTGCCTCGGGCAGGCTGGGATGTCCAGGACCAAAGGCACGCGTGGCACCCTTGCGGTGGACGAACAGCTCACGCCGCTTTCCGGTCACCTCATGCGTCTCGACCTTGCAGGTATTGTGAGACACATCGAACAGCAGGTCCATTCGATGGTCCGGGAAGAAGTGTGCGAATACACGTCGTGCGAGATGCCCGAGGATCTCGCGATTGGCCAGCGCGCAATTGATCGCGGCCCGCATCGCTCCGAGGTACCGTTGCCCAATACCGGATTTGATTGGCGCGCAGGCGAGCTCGCGATCTGGCAGTTCGATGCCGTGCTCTTTTGCCGCGACTGCCATCTCGCGCAGATACTCGGTACCGATTTGATGGCCGAGGCCACGTGAGCCACAGTGAATAGTCACGACCACGTCGCCCTTATCGATTCTGTAGACCTTCGCCGCACCCGCGTCGAAGATCTCGACGACCGCCTGCACTTCGAGATAATGATTGCCGGAACCGAGCGTGCCCATTTCCTTGCGCTGACGCTCTTTCGCTCTGTCAGAAACTTGCTCGGGCTGGGCCCGGAGCATTTGTCCGCCCTCTTCTATACGATCGAGATCGCGCGGTTCGCCCCAGCCCCGGGCAATCGCCCAGCGGGCGCCGCCTGAAAGCATCGCATCCATATCGAAGGCGTCGAGCGTGATCGCACCTTTGCTGCCCAGTCCGGCCGGAATTTGCTGAAACAACGAGTCTGCAAGCTGCTTCTGGAGTGGAAGAACATCGGACACACTGAGGCCGGTCAGCATCGTGCGCACGCCGCAGGAGATATCGAACCCAACTCCCCCCGCCGAGATCACCCCGCCCTGCTTCGGATCGAAGGCTGCGACGCCGCCGATCGGAAAGCCGTAACCCCAGTGCGCGTCGGGCATGGCGTACGACGCCTGTACAATACCGGGCAGTGTGGCGACATTGGCCGCTTGCACGTAGACTTTGTCGTCCATCTCGCGGATCAAGCTTTCATCCGCATAGATGATCGCGGGAACGCGCATCGCGCCCTCCGGCTCAATGCGCCAGGCCGTCTCGTCCAACCGAGTGAAACGAGCGGGATCCATCGCCGTCTCCGCTACACGTCAACGACGCAGCCGGCCGACCAGGTCCCCTTTTCGTCCTGGGCGACCTTCAAGGCCGTATAAGTCGCACCCTTCGGCTCGCAGGCGGGCGCATGCCGCTCAACATCGATCGGCTCACCCCAGGCGGTTGCCCTTAATCGCGTGCCTGCGATACGGACCTCGAACCGCGAAAACAGCATCTTGCGGACTGCCATTTCGTAGATGATCAAATTGAGCCATTCAGCCAGCAGAATTTCCAGGTCGGGAGCTTCTGCATCGATCTCAACTTTGCTCCTCGGCTCAATCCGCGCATCTGTCACGATCGCAGTCAGAGCAAGTGCTGCTTGCTCGAACGCTTCAGCCGGAGTGGCCCCGAGCCCGCGCACGCCGACATCTGCCTCGTGCGGGAAGTGTTCCCAGCGAGCCGTGCTTCCTAGAGCGCCAGACGTCATTAGATTCGCAAACTGTGTTTACCCATCAACTTGACCGCGCTCGCCTGCGAGCCTTTGTCGCCCGCCTCCTCGACAAACGTGACGCGCGCGCCTTGTTTCAATGGCACGCCGCCGATCACACTGTTGCGATGAAAGTAAATCTCGCGGCCATCGCTGGTTTCGAGGAAGCCGAACTCGCCGGACGGATCGATCCGCGCGACTACGGCAGCGGGCTCATGTTCATGCTGCTTTACCTGTCCCTGCATCCTGCGAACTTCATCTTGCAACTGACGGCGGGCGTGCTTGAATGCATCGTTGATTGCGAATTTCAAATCGGATTGGCGCTCGTCCTCTTTCGGCGTCCGCCCGACGTTGACGTCATGACCATCCGGAAGAGCCAGCCGGATGTTGATCTCGTAAAGTCCGATACGGTGATGCGTACCAGGTGCTTTGACGACGACGCGACCGGCCGTGATGCGCCCGAACCGCCGTTCGAGCTCGTCGATGTGCTTAGCAATCGCATCGCGAATTGATGGCTGCGCCGGCATGCCTTGGAAATCGATTTCGACCGGTGTTTCCATGACCTACTCCCATCTTAAACCGATCTAGCTTTCTCAACTCCGTCAAAAATCGCATTGATTTGGCGCAAGCAAAAAAACTGCGTTTTCAACGCTTCAGCAGCTTGCGCAGTTCTGTCAGCGGGCGCGTGTTGATCACGTCGGCAGCGGTCAGCCAAGCGCGCCGAGCCTGGTCCACGCCATAGCGCATGTAGGCAAACGCATTCACCGAGTGCGCGTCAGTTGAAATGGCGATTTTCACGTCTTTTGATTTGGCCATATGCGCGTGTAAGTCGTTGAGATCCAGCCGATCTGGCTCGGCATTGATCTCTAGACAGCAGTTCAAGTCGCGCGCGGCCGAGGTGATCCGATCCATGTCCACGGCGTAAGGTTCGCGTTCGCCGATCAGCCTTCCGGTCGGATGACCGATGATCGACACGCACGGGTTCTGCATCGCACGGAGGATGCGGGCTGTCTGCTCGTCGGAGGACAGATCGAAAAACGAATGCACGGATGCGATGACAACATCGAGCTCCGCTAACGCCGTATCCGGCAGATCAAGCTTGCCATCCTTCAGGATGTCGACCTCGATCCCTTTTAGGATGGTGAAGCCTTTCAGCTTGGCATTGAGCTTATCGACTTCGCGGCACTGACGGGCGATCTTGGCCGGATCGAGTCCATGCGACATTGCTTGCCGCCGCGAATGGTCGGTTAGGGCCATATAGCTGTAGCCGCGCGCCTGCGCAGCAGTGACCATGTCGGAAAGTGGCGCCGTACCGTCGGTCCAGTCGGAGTGGACGTGCAAATCGCCACGGATATCATCAATCGCGATCAGGCGCGGCAGCGCGCCCTTCTGAGCAAGCGCTATTTCGCCGCGGTCCTCGCGCATTTCAGGCGGGATGTAAGCAAGTCCAAGCTTTTTGTAGACCTCCTCTTCTGTTGCACCGGCGATCCGCCGCTTGCCGGAAAACAGACCGTATTCACTGAGCTTCCATTTGCGCTTAACGGCGAGCCCGCGCAAGGCGATGTTGTGCGCCTTGGAGCCGGTGAAATAGAGCAAGGCTGCGCCATAGCTTTCTTCTGACACGGCGCGCAGATCGACCTGGATGCCGGAACGCAGGACGACCGTCGTCCGTGTTGGCCCGTGCGCCAGCACCTTCTCGACATTTTCGTATATCGCAAGCTTGTCGCAAACGGTGGCCGCGTGCTTCGAAGTGGCCAGAATGTCCAGATCGCCCACCGTCTCACGCCGGCGGCGATAGCTGCCGGCCACCACCACACGACCCTTATCCTGGAGGAAATTGACGAGCGCCTCTGCTTCGGCCTCAGCCGTGGCCAGTCGGAAGCGCTTTTCGGGAGCGGGTTTCTCCAGCGCGGCAGCTAGTTTTTGCTCGATCACCGGCCCGAAGCCGTGCAGGCCGCGCAGCTTGCCCTTCTGAATCGCTTTGCGCAGATCGTCGAGCGTGCGCACTTTGACTTTGTCGTAGAGCAGCTTGATCCGCTTCGGCCCCAAACCAGGCAGGCTGGCCATTTCGCCGAGGTCGCCGGGCAGCTCTTTCTTCAGTTTGTCGAGCAGATCGAAGTGCCCGCTGCTGACAATATTCTCGATCTTGCCGGCCAAGTCCTTGCCGATGCCGGGCAACTCGGACAGGTCCTCGTGCGCAGCGATAAGGCTCCTTACGTTTTGCGGCAGGCCTTCGATCGTGCGCGCAGCGCGTCGGTAAGCGCGGACGCGAAACTGGTTCTCGCCCTCGATCTCCAACAGGTCCGCAGCCTGATCGAACATCGCCGCGATTTCAGCATTCTGAACGGGCATAGTTAGAGGCTAACAGACATTCGATCCGAGTCTTTGACTCACATCAGGCAGATACCAGGCCAAAGAGTGATCGAACAACTCCGCCGGCCAAAGAACGAGTGGCCGCTCGAAACTCTTCAAGGGATCGCCGATCCTGCGAGTGGCAGCGACGCGAGTACAGTATAGCCCCTAGCGCCCTGCGGCGGCGATTGCATCAATTCTACTGAGCTGACTTGCTGTGAGAGAGCCAGATCGTGTTTGATCGAGTGATTTCTGGACAGAGATGCGCTGAGCCTGCGTACCCGACCCAGAGTCACGTGCGGCCGGAATTGACGATCGTTTGCGACCTCGAATGCCATTAGCAAGTCATTACGTAGCGCAACGAGCTCGCTGCTTGCCTTGCATTCCACCCATAGCAGCCGGGGATGACGCCGCTCGGGACCGTAGCAGACTCGGCGGAATTTCAACTCGAATGGCGCATGAGCAGCTGCGGCCCGGCTCAGCTTAACGACAGCATCGGAGATCGACGTCTCGTTCCACGGCGGCACGATCGTGAGATGGATGTCGCTCGCGCGGATGCGACGAACCCCGAACTTCTCCACGCCCGCACTCAATCCGGCAAGCTCTTCCGCGGGCTCGGATTTCATCTTCAGTGCGACAAAAACACGAGCACTTGCTGAAGCCCCGCTCCCAGGCCGCACTGCCGAAACAAACATGGCAACGAGCCCAGCTGCCGCGCTGACCGCGAAGGTCCATTCTGGCCCGAAGGCTACCCACAACGCGCCTGCGGCCGCACTCGCGATGAAGCTCGCTGTGCCGACCGCAAAATCGAAAATACCGAACGCGGTGCCACGCAGTTCGGCGGGTGCGGAGTCAGCGATCGCAGCCGCGAGTAGGCCCTGAGTCACTGCAAACTGTAAGCCCCAGAAACCGGCGCCGATCATGACGACCCAGGGCCCGGCTGCGGAGGCCAGCACGATATCGGCAAAGATGAGCACGCCGGCGCCAAGCATGAGCTGCCGGTGCCGATCAATACGGTCGGCAAGCACGCCGAATGGATAGGCCGCGGCGGCATAAACCAAGTGCATCAGGATCAAGACGAGCGGGACATAGGCTGAATCGAGCCCGGCTCCATGCGCCTTCAGAAGAAGAAACGCGTGGCTAAACCGCGCCAGCGACAGCAGGCTTGCGACCGCGATCGCCCGCCAGAAAGGCGCTGCGAAGCGCGACAACTCATGGCGGCGCAGCTTTAGTGGGCGCGGGGCAAAGCTCCGCGGCGGTATCTCCTGAATGCCCAGCACCAGAACAACAATCGCGAGCGCAGCCGGGATGACCGCGATCCAGAACACCAATCGGAAATTGTCTCCGCTCACCTCCATGACCGCCATTGCGAGCAGCGGGCCAGCAACGTAGCCCATAGTGTAAAAAGCAAGGCGCAAGCCAAAACCTGATCCCCGCACTCGTGCCGGCGTGAGGTCGGTCATGAACGCGTCGCGCGGTGCATCGCGCAACCCTTTGCCAATGCGATCAATCATCCGCGCGGCAAGGATCATGGACATCCCAGTAGCCAGCGGAAACAAAAGCTTATTCAGAGCGGATACGGCGTAACCAAGCAGAAGTAGCGGCTTGCGACGGCCGAGCCGGTCGCTCGCCAATCCAGATAAAATTCGGGCCAGCGCCATGCCGCCTTCAGCGGCACCTTCAATCAGCCCGACGGAGGCAGTGGTTATCCCAAGCACTCGCACAAGGAAGATCGGCAATACGCCATACACCATCGCGGATGACATTGCCGTGAGAAAACTAACGATGCCGAGCTTAGTGAGATGAGGTGGCAGGTCGGGTGCCAGGTCACTCCGGCCGGCAGTTCTCCCGACAAGCATATTCGTTTTTTGGATGAAGCGGTTCAGGCCACTCCCCCGCAACGTTCACTTTGAATAAATGAAATAAGCCACTGTGCGCCAGAGATCGCATTGACCCCCATCAAGAAAACAAGCTGTATCCTGTGCCGCAGCCCTTTGGCGACGTCTCGGGCCCATTGTGCGAGCGGATCTAGCCCGGCTTCCCTTCAACAACATGGCATCAGCCAAAGTCTCGATGACACCGGGTGGCATTGACCCGATACGCAACGAGGGCCGATCTCAAGGCACTTGCGCGTGAACTCGTCGACCGGCCTTTTTTTGTGAACTCAGACATAAACCACTACCCCGATGCGGAGCTAATGTAGAAGCTGTTCGCCGGCCGACGAGTTGTTCTGGGTCGGTGAGTGGCACTGATCGTCTGTCCGACCGATCCGCTCAAATGCACGGCCGGATGTAAGGCCGGTTGATCTCCCACAATTCGTCGAGCAGCTTTTCGGCAGCGACGGCGGAATTCACCACAGGATCGATCAGGAGTGCCTGCAAGGCGATCTCCTTCGAGGCACGCACCGCGGCTTCGACTGCAAGATCCTGCACGTTCACCGGCATCATCAGGAGCTTGGCGACCGGATCGGGCAGCGGCCCAAGCGAGACCGGATGGACGCCGCCGGCGTCAACCATGATGGGCACTTCGACCGCTGCATCGTGCGGCAGATTGGGAATGGTTCCACGATTGGGAACGATGCCGGATTCGACCGCACGTTTCTTGTCGTGAATAATCCCGCCGATCACCGCCGCGCCGCGTTCTCCGGACGGCGTCAGCCAATCAGGGGGCAGCGGGGCGCCGGCGAGCACGCCTTCGAGCGTGCGCGCAAAGTGCGCGCGCCCGCGCTCGTAGGCGGCAAAATCGTAGCCCTGCTCGCCCGCTTCCCAGCCGTAGGCGAGATATTCGCCGAGATGGTCGTCGCTGCACGTGAACCAGTACCCGAAGCTGCGGAATAGACGGCGCGTCAACGGGAGGTAAGCCGGATTAAGATTTTTTTCTCGCGCGCGTAGCCGCGGATAGAGGTCCTCGCCAGTGTCGCGGTCTCGAATCGTCAGCAGACACTGGAAGTGATTGATGCCGGAGCCCGCAACTTCCACCTGCTCGTAGGGCAATCCCATAATGTCGGCCACTGCGCCTTGGCCCATGAAGATCCCGTGGCAGAGGCCGAGTGCCCTAATCCGGCTGTACTTGCCGAGCGCGAGCACGATGCGACTTTCCGGATTGGAGAAATTGATGAATAGCGCCTTCGGACACAGCTGCTCCATGTCGCGCACAATATCGAAGACGAGCGGCAGTGTGCGCAGCGTGAAGAACAGGCCGCCGGGGCCGCCATTTTCACCGAGCGTGTGGCGGATGCCGTATTTTCGTGGAATTTCGAAATCGAGCTTCCACAACCGGGTGCGGTCAATGGCGGTCGCGTTGACGACAAAGCTTGCGCCGTTCAGCGCCGCGCGGCGGTCGGTGGTCTGCTCGATGATAAGGCCGGCGCGGGATTTTGTGTTTAGCAGTTTCGCGAGCGTGGCGACTTTTGACAGCGTGTCGAGATGGCGGCCAACCAAAGTGAGCGTACAGCCGCGTAGTTCGTCCGCGCTGAATACGTCGCGTAGCATGTTCAAGCCGAACGACATGCTGGTCGCACCGAGAAAGACAATCTTGGCCGGATTGCTCATGCCGTCACCGTAACAGCGGTGTGGACTTGCTCCGCCTCGGCGTTCATGCTGGTCATCGCATTCGTGAGGAGCTCATAAACTTCGTCACGAATCGTCACCGTTCCGAAATTCGAATTCTCGCCGTCAAAGCGGCCTTCGACTGGCTGGTCAGCATGCTCGAACCAGTGATAGCCGACGACGGAGGGCTTGCGCAGCGCAGATGTCACGTAACGGCGGAAGGCAGCTGCACGCACGTCTTGGGTGGTCACTACCGGCCCAGCGCCGTTGGTGTTTGGCAGGCCAGAGTCCATTGCGCGGAAGGAGAATTCGCCGATCAGGCACGGCTTGCCAACGACAGCGTAGGTGTCGATGTTTTTCTCAGGGTCATCGCCGTAGCAGTTGAACGAAAGCACATCGGCGCGTCGGCCGCAGGCCTCGACGATGCCGTGCCGCGGCGGATAGGCGAATCGGGCGCCG
>Ga0207782_100061_pt1 | contig 15230 bp, 9 predicted proteins | sample LuqExpMetageno60_FD_187818 | JGI IMG/M metagenome (GOLD analysis project Ga0207782, IMG submission 187818) | Tropical forest soil microbial communities from Luquillo Experimental Forest, Puerto Rico - Sample 60 (SPAdes) | ecosystem: Environmental > Terrestrial > Soil > Tropical forest ... | reverse complement strand
GCGCCTCGAATAAGTATGGCAGCGGTAACTAAAGTTAGCCTCATCGGCAACGTTTGCGCGCAGCTGAGATAAAGGGACGCGGTCTTTCTGTTTCATTCAGCGACCGGCGCTGGAGCTCGATACCGATTCTCGCGACAAGCAATGCGAGAGGTCCAATGCCGGCCCGCGTGTCTTACCCGGTTGGTGGGTCCTTGATAGCTAACGCAGGGCCCCCAAGCCGAACGCAACCAGAAGTCTTCCAGCCTTGACGAGGTCCGCGACCCTCGGGTCGGCCACCTGCTGCATAGAGGTTTTGCTGTTTGCCCACTCCAGGCATTGTCCTTTGGGGCAATTGTAGTGGCTATAAAAATAAGTAAAGAATGGAACAAGACACGAATTTTATTACAGAGAACAGACGCATCCCGCGAACAAACCTAGGAGGAGTAGACATGGCTGAGACTATGACCAAAGTTCCTATCAAACAAGAAAAGCGGACTGCGTCCTCGTCCGCGCCACAGATGTGGCGGCCGTTTGAAAACCTACGCGACGAAATTGATCGCCTGTTCGACGATTTCGGACGAGGTTTTTGGCGACCATTCGGGCGTTCGCTCTTGGCGGAGGAGCCATTATTCCGACGTGAACTGGCTTTTCCGACTACCCCGGCGGTCGACGTCATCGAGAGTGAGAAAGCCTACGAGATCACCGCCGAATTGCCCGGAATGGATGAGAAAAACATCGATGTGAAAGTTGCAGACGGCACCTTGACCATCAAAGGCGAGAAACAGGAAGAAAAGGAGGAAAAGAAGAAGGATTATTACCTGCGTGAGCGTAGCTTTGGCTCGTTTGAACGCAGTTTCGCCATCCCTGAGGGAGTTGATGCGGATAAGATCGAGGCAAGCTTCAAAAAAGGCGTCCTCACTCTGACGCTGCCCAAAAAGCCCGAGGCACAAAAACCAGCAAAGAAGATCGATGTCAAAGCAGCCTAATGTGGTCAATTGAGCTTAAGCAGCTTCGCAAAATAAACTTCGAAGCCCCGGTGGTATTCAGACTGTGTGAGAACTAAGCGAGTCAGATAAGAAGCGCCGCATCGACAACGGTGCGGCCTTTTTGCATGAGCTATGTTCAGGGCACGGATCGTGGGCAGGCAGCGCTGCTGCCGGCTGCGATTGAGGACTATGTTGCGGCGGATGCGCCGGTTCGGGTGATCGACGCATTTGTGGACGGGCTGAACGTCAGCGAGCTTGGATTTGGCCGATCTGTACCGGCCGCAACGGGACGGCCTGCTTATGATCCGCGGGATCTTCTGAAGCTCTACATTTGGGGCTATTTCAATGAGGTGCGCTCTTCGCGGCGCCTGGAGCGTGAATGCCGTCGCAATGTTGAGGTGATGTGGCTGCTGCGACGGCTTAGCCCCGACTTCAAGACGATTGCGGACTTCCGGCGCGACAACGGCGTGGCGATAGTCGGAGCATGCCGGGCCTTTGTGATGCTATGCCGGGATGCAGGCCTGTTTACAGCGCGGCTGATCGCGCTGGATGGTTCGAAGTTTCGCGCGGTAGCGAGCGGCAAGAAGGTCGTCAACCACACCAAGATCGCCGAGGAGGTTGCCTGCCTCGACCGGCAAATCGCTGACTATCTCAATAGGCTCGACAAAGCTGACGCGGCGGAGCCCGATGATCAGCCGGATGCGGTACCTGCAGCGATGGCGGCTTTGCAGGCCCGCCGTGGCGAACTCGACCGTCTTGCCGCAAAGCTCGATGCTGAAGGCCGCGCGGCAGTCGTCGAGGGCGAGGAGGATGCAAGACCGATGGGCAAGGGCAACGGTCCCAAGCCGCCTTCCTACAATGTCCAGACAGCGGTCGACGCCGATACCGGATTGATCGTCCACCATGAAGTGACGACCGAGCCCAGCGACAATCGCCTGCTTCATCCGATGTCCATGACCACGAAGGAGATGCTGGGCCAAGAAAGCCTGACTGTGGTGGCCGATGCGGGCTATTCCAGCGGCGCCCATGCCAGCGCGTGTGAACGTGACGGCATTGTTGCGTGCGTCCCAGCCAACCGGGCCGTTAACAATCAGGCCGACGGTAAGCTATTCGACCGCAGCACCTTTACCTACGAGCCGGATACGGACAGCTATCGTTGTCCAGCTGGCCGCTCGCTCATTCGCAAGCAATTGCACAAGCTCAAGCGTAACGTGGCCTATATGTCGTCCGATTGCTCTGGCTGCGCTCTCAAGCCGCAATGCACCACAGCCGAGCGCCGCTTAGTGAAGCGCCATCTGGATGAGGACGCACTCACTCGCATGAATGCGAGAGCCAATCCCGAACTCATGGCTAGACGACGATGCGCCGTCGAGCACCCTTTCGCCACCATCAAGCGGATGACAGCGGGCGGACGGTTCCTGAGCAGGAACCTCAAGGGAACCAGAACCGAGATGGCTCTCTCCGTCCTCGCCTACAACATGCTCCGCGCCATCAACATCAGGGCCGCAGCCGCCTGAAACAAAAATAGGCTCCAGATTACCGGAGCCTACTTCCGTTTCCACACAGCCTGTAACCGCCGGGGCTTTTTGCTGCCGCCAGTGTTTTTGTGATGCCCCGCGCTGATTCAGGGAAGGCCGCTTGTTCGCTCTTCTGATACGGCTTCGTCGCTTGGGACGATCAAGAAGTCTTCGATCTTCTGGCCTGCCTGAATCGCCTTTGTGAGCCATCGAGGTCTTGCGCCTCGCCCAGACCAAGTGCTGCCATCAGGCCCTCGATATTTTGGCGACGGCTTCTTGCGTTTCGCTTTGGCGCCGTTTCCTGTGTTGTTCGTAATTCTAGCGGTGACGCTAGTGCCGCCCGTTAGTCGCTCAAGTTCCTTCCGTAATTGTTCGGCGCGGCTCTCAAGCAGTGCGGCGATTTCATCGCGCAACTTGCAAAGAGCCTCATTTGACAGGCTCTCAAGAGCCGGTCTCTTCGGCTGCATAAATCTCCCCCCAAGCATTAAGCCCCGCCGAAATGTAACAGTTCCATGAATGCGGGCAAGAAACCCGCCATAATCTCGAGGACCGCGATATCTCATTCACAGTAAGCGCGAAAAATCTCAGCGTGCCACCAATGACTTGCTGCACTAGCGAATGGCCTGTCATCGTGGCATTATCAGGATACCACGCTTGGTGGTTGCGCGTCGGGGGACACGCAATGGCCGATATTATGACCAGCTGCCCGATACTAAGAGTGCCGGTTAAAACCGGACTGACTACGGAAACGATAGTGTTCGAGTCGTTATCGTCTTACATAGAAGTGCCATTCCGTTGCCCAGCCTGTCGAAAGATTCACAGGTGGAAGCAGAAGGACGCGTGGGTGGATCAGCGTTTTAACGGCCAAGGTTTGGATCAAGCCTGACGGCTGAGTGCGTTGCGGCGGGCTCGCGGTGCCTCCAATGTCACCGCATGATCCTGGTCTCAGGTCCTCTAATTGCTCGGCTTTGTCTGCGGACCCACAATTGGGCGCACGAGGTCATTAAGCATGGTCGTTTTGGCTCGGCGATAGAGCAGTGGGGCGTTCGCTACGTTGACTTCGAACGAGTCGAGCGTGTGCTTCGCCGAGTGTTCAGCGATTCCCAGGTCGCTGATGCGACGGAGGGCCGGCCAGACAGGATCATCACAATCAAGGAGAACACAGGATGCCCCGGGCATCACCGACAACGCGCGTGCAGGCTGAGCAACAACAGCTACAGCAGATCGAGCGGCGCCTTGACGAGTTAGAGGGTCGGCTCAAGGAGAAGCTGCTAGCCGTTGACGAGGCCACAGGTTCGACAGCAACTCACCCGAATCAATGCCATGCTGATCAGGCAATGTGATCCTCGCTGATAAGAATTGGATTTATCGAGTGCCTTACATCAACGAGGCGACCGGCGAGTCCCCGCGACGTGTTCGTGATGCTCACATGGGAAGAACGACCCGATGCCTTGGAAAACCTCGCATTCCGCCCGGATGGCCGGTGACGACGGCTGCGTGGCTCGCGCCTACGCGTTGCGCCACACGGACAAGTGTGTGCCATCGGGCTTCACTCCGCTGAGATCAAGCGCGTCAACAGCAGGGAATTTGCACTGAAGCTTGGTCCCAAGTTTAGTCCCAAGTTTGGAAAAATGCTGCACATTGGATCTAAAGAGGAAATGGGTATTAAGGGCGAGATATGCCTTTAGAGCGTTGATTTTTCAGCAATAGGACGATACAGGCCAACGCTCAACAACAAGAGACCAAACGACTGGCTTCGATCCGCTTACCCGGGGCCGGTCCGTCCTCGAATCTCAAGCAATTCTATGCGCCTGTCCCGTTACTTCCTGCCGATTCTGCGCGAAACGCCGAAGGAGGCCGATATCGTCTCGCACCGGTTGATGCTGCGCGCCGGTATGATGCGGCAGGAGGCGGCCGGCATCTATGCCTTCCTGCCGCTCGGCTTTCGTGTACTGCAGAAGATCTGCCGGATCGTGCGCGAGGAGCAGGACCGCTCGGGCGCGATCGAGCTTCTGATGCCGACCATCCAATCCGCCGACTTGTGGCGCGAGAGCGGCCGCTATGAGGCCTACGGCAAGGAGATGCTGCGCATCAAGGACCGGCACGAGCGCGAGATGCTTTACGGCCCGACCAACGAGGAGATGATCACCGAGATCTTCCGCTCCTATGTGCGATCGTACAAGGATCTGCCACTTAACCTTTATCACATTCAGTGGAAATTCCGCGACGAGGTGCGACCGCGTTTCGGGTTGATGCGTGGCCGCGAATTCCTGATGAAGGATGCCTACTCGTTCGATATTGATCAGGCCGGTGCGCAGCATTCCTACAACAAGATGTTCGTCGCCTACCTGCGGACATTCACGCGCTTGGGTCTAAAATCAGTTCCGATGCGCGCGGAATCAGGGCCGATCGGTGGCAACCTGAGTCACGAATTCATAATCCTGGCGCAGACCGGCGAGTCGGAAGTGTTTTGCCACAAAGACTATCTCGAAATGACGGTACCAGGCGCGGACGTGAATTTCGACGACGTCGCCAACCTGCAGGCGATCGTCGACAAATGGACGTCGCAATACGCCGCGACCTCGGAAATGCACGACGCGAACGCCTTCGCCAAACTTCCTGCCGGCGCGCAGGTCTCCGCGCGCGGCATCGAGGTCGGCCACATTTTCTATTTCGGCACCAAATATTCCGAACCGATGAAGGCGCTGGTCGCCACCGGCGATGGCAAAGAGGTACCTGTGCACATGGGTTCCTACGGCATCGGGCCGTCGCGGCTGGTCGCCGCCATCATCGAAGCCTCGCATGACGATGCCGGCATCATCTGGCCGGAGCCGGTTGCGCCGTTCAAGGTGGCGATCCTCAACCTCAAGCAAGGCTCGGCCGAGGCCGACGGCGTCTGCATGCAGCTCTACAAGGACCTCTCCGCGAAAGGCGTCGAGGCGCTATACGACGACCGTGACGAGCGCGCCGGAGGAAAATTCGCTACCGCCGACCTTATGGGTATCCCGTGGCAGGTGCTGATTGGTCCCAAGGGACTTGCCGAAGGCAAAGTCGAGGTTAAACGTCGCGACGACGGGTCGCGTGACACCATGAGCCCGGCAGCGGCGCTCGATTTGCTGTCCAAGTAGTCCGGGTCCGCGGCAAGAATCCTGTGTGCGGCCAAGGACTTTGGCCGTCGGAAGGGCTTGAAACCGCCAGAATCGTGTGAAAATCCCGGACCGGGAACCAATCTTCGATGACCGAGCCCAACGGGACGCGGCCCTTCTCCTCGTTCGAGTGGATGCTGTCGCTGCGCTATTTGCGCGCGCGGCGCAAGGAGGGATTCATCTCGGTGATCGCTGGGTTCTCCTTCCTCGGCATCATGCTCGGCGTGGCCACGCTTATCATCGTGATGGCAGTGATGAACGGCTTCCGCAAGGAGCTGCTCGACAAGATTTTGGGCCTCAACGGACACCTGCTGATTCAGCCGCTGGAAAAACCGCTCACCGACTGGGAGGAGGTCGCTGCCCGCATCAGCGGCGTCAAGGGCATTAGGCTTGCCGCGCCGATCGTGGAGGGCCAGGCGCTTGCCTCCTCGCCGTTCAATGCCGGCGGCGTCCTGGTACGTGGCATAAGACTGAAGGATCTCGAAGGCCTGCCGTCGATCATCAACAATATCAAGCAGGGCACGCTCGACGGCTTCGATGAGGGACAAGGCGTGGTGATCGGCCGCCGACTTGCCGATCAGCTCTCACTGCGCGCGGGCGATAACATCACGCTAGTGGCGCCGCGCGGTGCGGTTACCCCGATGGGGACCACCCCGCGCATCAAGGTCTACAAGATTGCGGCGGTCTTCGAGATCGGCATGTCGGAATATGACAACGCCTTCGTGTTCATGCCGCTGAAAGAAGCGCAAGCCTATTTCAATCGTGCTGGCGATGTCACTGCAATCGAGGTCTATATCGACGATCCTGATCGTGTTGATCGCTATCGGAAGGCGGTGCAGGACGCCGCGCAACGGCCCATCTTCATGATCGACTGGCGTCAGCGCAACGCGACGTTCTTCAACGCGCTGCAGGTCGAACGTAACGTGATGTTCTTGATCTTGACGCTAATCGTGCTTGTGGCGGCGCTCAATATCGTGTCCGGCCTGATCATGTTGGTGAAGGACAAGGGCCAGGACATCGCGATCCTGCGCTCGATGGGCGCAACGCAGGGTGCCATCCTGCGCGTGTTCCTGATCACTGGCGCCTCGATCGGCGTAGTAGGCACGCTGGTCGGCTTCCTGCTCGGCGTGGTGGTCTGCCTCAATATCGAGAGCATCCGCCAGTTCCTTTCCTGGCTCACTAACACCGAGCTGTTCTCGCCAGAGCTCTATTTTCTCTCGCATTTGCCCGCCGACATGAACGCAGCGGAAACCAGCGCTGTGGTCGTGATGGCGCTTTTGTTGTCGTTCCTTGCCACGCTCTATCCGTCCTGGCGTGCGGCGCGCCTCGATCCAGTGGAGGCGCTGCGCTATGAGTGAGACCATGGTGGCGGCAGTGGAGGCAGTGGAGGTGAAGGAGCAGGCGGAGGACACCCCCGTACTGTTCCTCCATGCAATCGAGCGCACCTACCGGCAAGGCGACGAAGCGCTGCATGTGCTCAACGGCGCCGAACTCGCTATCTGGCCGGGGCAGTCGGTGGCGCTGCTGGCGCCTTCAGGCGCCGGCAAGTCGACGCTGCTGCACATCGCCGGTCTGCTCGAGCATCCCGATCACGGCGACGTCTATATCGACGGGCGGGCGACCGCAATCCTGCCGGATCACGAGCGCACCCGCATCCGCCGAGTGGAAATCGGCTTCGTCTACCAGTCGCACCATCTGCTGCCGGAATTCACCGCCTTGGAGAACGTGCTGTTGCCGCAGATGATCCGCGGGCTTAAGCGCGGCGAGGCACGAGAGCGGGCGGTTGAATTATTGAGCTATCTCGGCTTACGCGACCGGCTCAATCATCGACCGGCGGAGCTTTCCGGCGGCGAGCAGCAGCGCGTTGCCATCGCGCGCGCGGTCGCCAACGCGCCGCGCATCTTGTTGGCCGACGAGCCGACCGGCAATCTCGACCTGCACACTGCCGATCACGTGTTCAGCGCGCTCACGCAGCTGGTGCGCGCCTCGCGGCTCGCCACCATCATTGCTACCCACAACATGGAGCTCGCCGACCGAATGGACCGGCGGGTGACGTTGCGGGAAGGGCAGGTCGTGGAGCTTGACTAACGCGGCAGCGACATGACGCTCATCGAGGGCTGAACGGCCGTCGTCAATCGAAATCAGTCAAAGTAGCGCCGGAAGAATGCTGATCCACGATCGCCGACTAGAACGCGAATTACCAAGGCGAGGACAATCAAGCGACTAAGGCTAGGACCCGGCAAAGCGTGGTGTTGGGCGGGCAAAGAAACACGTGCCTGGTTAGAGTCAATTTTCGTAACTCGCACGCGTAGTTGTTGCAGGCAAATAATGTACTTGTTGCAGGCGAATTGTCCGTCCCACGGTTGCCGCTTGACTCAAGAACATAACATGAACTATGTTCTCTTTTCGTTCACAGGAGGGAGCATGTTCAAGATCATGATCCAAGAAGCCGCCGCGCTGACTTCGCTTGCGTTGTTCATCGGCATGATCGCCATTTGGTCGCAGGTGCTGGGGAATCTATAGCTACCGCGCCAGGATGACGGGGAAAGCTTTGGCTCACTGGCATCGGGCCGTGGACACCGCGCCGCGCCGTCCCCACTCTGGGGAAAGCAAGGAATCACCCCGTGGCGGCACTCGATTTTGTGCACTTGCACGTCCATTCGTCCTATTCGCTGCTGGAAGGCGCGCTCCCCATTGCGCGGCTGGCCGAACTCGCCAAGAGGGACAAGCAGGCCGCGCTCGCGCTCACCGATACCGACAACATGTTCGGTGTTCTGGAATTTTCGGAAAAAATGGCCGCCGCGGGCATCCAGCCAATGGTTGGCTGCGCGCTGGCGATCGATTTCGGCGACAGCGATCACGGCCCGCACAACGGCAACGTGCCTGTGCCGCGCGAGCGCATCGTTCTCTTAGCAGCGCGCCAAGGCGGCTATCGCAGCCTGATGCGCCTATCGTCGCGCGCCTTCCTTGACACCCCGCCGAACGAGCCGCCGCGCCTTAAGCTCGAATGGTTTGAAGGCGAGACGGACGGCATCATTGCGCTGACCGGCGGACCGGGGGGCCCGCTCGATGGCGCTATTGCCGCCGGACAAAGCCAGCTCGCCGCCGCTCGGCTCGAAGCGCTGCAGCGTCTCTTCAGCGACCGCCTTTACATCGAGTTACAGCGCCACGGCACCGCCAACGAGCGCCTCAACGAGCCGCTACTGATCGATCTCGCTTATGACAAGGGCATTCCGCTGGTCGCCAGCAACGAGCCGTATTTCGCGGAAGCCACCGATCATGAGGCACACGACGCGCTCATCTGTATTGCCGAAGGCCGCCTCATCGCTGAAGGCGACCGCCGTCAGCTCAATGCCGAGCATCGCTTCAAGACGCGCGCCGAGATGCGCGAACTGTTTGCCGATCTGCCGGAGGCACTAGCCTCGACCGTGGAGATAGCCGAGCGTTGCGCCTTTCGCCCACGCACGCATCAGCCGATCCTGCCGCGCTTTTCGGTCGGCGATAGCGTGGTCGACGAGGCGACTGAGTTGCGTAAGCGCGCGGAAACCGGTCTTGCGCGCAGGCTTGCCACCGCCGGAGTGGCGGCTGGTCACACCGAACAGGGATACCGCGAGCGGCTCGAGTTCGAGCTCGACGTTATCACGCGTATGAAATATCCGGGCTACTTCCTCATCGTTTCGGATTTTATACAGCACGCCAAATCGAAGGGAATCCCGGTTGGCCCTGGCCGCGGTTCGGGCGCCGGCTCGCTCGTGTCCTACGCGCTCACCATTACCGATCTCGACCCGATCCGTTTCGGGCTGCTGTTCGAGCGCTTTCTCAATCCCGAGCGCGTATCGATGCCCGATTTTGACATCGATTTCTGCCAGGACCGCCGCGACGAAGTGATCCGCTACGTGCAGGAGCGCTACGGCCGCGACCAGGTGGCGCAGATCATCACCTTCGGCACGCTTCAGGCGCGCGGCGTGTTGCGCGACGTCGGCCGCGTGCTGCAGATGCCCTATGGGCAGGTCGACAAGCTCTGCAAGCTGGTGCCTCAGAATCCGGCGGCGCCGATCTCACTGAAAACAGCCATCGAAGGCGAGCCCAAGCTACAGGCAGAGCGCGACAGCAATCCGGTGGTCGAACGCGCCTTCGACATTGCGCAGAAGCTGGAAGGTCTCACTCGCCACGCCTCGACCCATGCCGCCGGCATCGTAATCGGCGACAGACCATTGTCCGAACTGGTGCCGCTCTATCGCGATCCGAAATCCGACATACCTGTCACCCAGTTCAACATGAAATGGGTGGAGCAGGCGGGGCTGGTCAAATTCGACTTCCTCGGCCTGAAGACGCTGACTGTGTTGGAACGGGCGGTGGAGCTCGTCAAGCGGCGCGGCATCGACATCGATCTCACCAATCTGCCGCTCGACGACAAGAAGACCTACGATCTGCTAGCGCGCGCGGAAGCGGTCGGCGTGTTCCAACTGGAAAGTTCGGGCATGCGGCGGGCGCTGCTCGATGTGCGGCCTGACCGTTTCGAGGACATCATCGCGCTAGTCGCGCTCTACCGGCCCGGGCCGATGGCAAATATCCCGACCTATTGCGCGCGTAAGCACGGCGCGGAGCAGCCGGACTACATCCATCCCAAGCTTGAAACGGTGCTGAAGGAAACCTTCGGTGTCATTGTCTATCAGGAACAGGTGATGCAGGCAGCGCAGATCCTCGCCGGCTACACGCTCGGCCAGGCCGACCTGCTGCGCCGTGCGATGGGCAAGAAGATCAGGCAGGAAATGCAGGCGCAGCGCGCAATCTTCGTCGAAGGCGCGATTAAGAACGGCATCGACCGCTACCAAGCCGACGCCATCTTCGATCTGCTCGAACGTTTCGCCGAATACGGCTTCAACAAAAGCCACGCCGCGGCCTATGCGCTAGTCGCCTACCAGACCGCGTACATGAAGGCGAATTATCCGGTCGAGTTCCTTGCCGCCTCGATGACGCTTGATATGGGCAATACCGACAAGCTCGCCGAATTTCGCGCCGAGGCAGAGCGGATCGGCATCAAGGTCGAGCCACCCTCGGTCAACCGCTCCGGCGTCGATTTCGAGGTCGACGGCAACACAATCATCTACGCGCTAGCGGCGCTCAAAGGTGTCGGCAAGCAGGCGGTGGAAGCCATCATTGCGGCGCGTGACAGCCGCAAATTCGCCGATCTCGCGGACTTCGCCGACCGCATCAATCCGCGCGCCGTCAACAAGCGCGTGCTTGAGAGCCTGGCCGCGGCCGGCGCCTTCGATGAATTCGAGATTAACCGCGCATGCGTCCTCCCCGCAGTTGATGCCATCCTGGCTCGCGCGCAGCGCGCGCATGATGCTGCGAGGATCGGGCAGAATGAGTTGTTCGGCAGCAACGGCCATCGCGAGCCGATCGCGCTCCCGCAGAGAGAACCGTGGTTGCCGGCCGAGCGGCTGCGCCGCGAATACGAGGCGATCGGTTTCTTCCTCTCCGGGCATCCACTCGATGATTACGCCTCCGCGCTCAAGAAGCTGCGCGTGCAGCCTTGGGCCGAATTCGCGCGTGCGGTGAAGGCCGGGACTACCGCCGGGCGTGTCGCTGGTACAGTTGTCTCTCGCCAGGAGCGACGCACCCGCACCGGCAGCAAGATGGGTATCATCGGACTGTCCGATCCGACCGGAGCCTATGAGGCGGTGATCTTCTCGGAAGGGCTCGCCGAGCATCGCCACCTGCTCGAGCCGGGCACCGCCGTGCTGCTGTTCCTGTCTGCCGAAGTGCAGGGCGACGAGGTGCGCGCGCGCATACAATCAGTCGAGCCGCTCCATGCCGCCGCTGCCAACCTCAACACCGGCCTGCGCGTGTTCCTGCGCAGCGCCGCGCCGCTTGAAGGCGTTGCCAAGCGGTTGGAAACGGTCCCGCGTGCGGGAGCGACCAACCGCGATGGCGAAGTGAGCATGGTGCTGCTCTTAGAGCAGGGCACCGAGGTCGAGATCAAGCTGCCGGGCCGGTTCAAGGTCTCGCCGCAGATCGCCAGCGCGATTAAGGCGGTGCCGGGCGTGGTGCAAGTCGAGGCGCTGTAGCTTCCGGCGGGCTCGACAGGCGCTCTGCGGCATCGCGAAATAGAACATCAAAAGTCGCGAAGGCGACAGCCGATCGGCAGCAAAATTTGAATCGCCCGGACCGGGTCACATATGTGACCCGCGGGCAACACATTCATTACCATTTAAATCTTGGGCCGCAATGATTCAGTGATGCCGCTATTTAGCCATACCCGTTCGCGACATAAGGCACGCTGGGTAAAGGCGCAGGCTTCGGGCTTTTTGCCGGCCAGCAGCCCTCGGAAGTAGGTCCGCTGGGATTTTGCGACGGCGGTCAGGGCGCACGACAAGGTTATGGACGCCAAACCCAATTTGAAGGCGAAACTGCCGAGCCGGCATGCCACCGAAGGACCGGATCGCGCGCCACATCGGGCCTTTTATTACGCTATGGGTCTGTCGCGGGAACAGATCCACCAGCCGTTCGTTGGCGTCGCCACCTGCTGGAACGAGGCCGCCCCCTGCAATATCGCGCTGATGCGCCAGGCGCAGGCGGTCAAGAAGGGAGTTGCAGCGGTCGGTGGAACGCCGCGCGAATTCTGCACCATCACTGTTACCGACGGCATTGCCATGGGCCATGCAGGTATGAAGGCCTCGCTGCCCTCGCGCGAGGTGATCGCAGATTCTGTCGAACTCACCGTGCGCGGCCATGCCTACGACGCGCTCATCGGCGTTGCGGGCTGCGACAAGTCGCAGCCCGGCATGATGATGGCGATGTGCCGGCTCAACGTGCCTTCAATCTACATCTACGGTGGATCAATTCTGCCTGGCACGTTCAAGGGCAGAGAAGTCACCGTGCAAGACGTCTACGAGGCCGTCGGCAAGCACTCGGTCGGCGAGATGTCCGACGAGGACTTGCAGACGCTCGAAGAGAACGCCTGTCCGTCAGCGGGCGCCTGTGGCGCGCAGTTCACCGCCAACACCATGGCGACTGTGTCGGAGGCGATCGGCCTTGCGCTGCCCTATTCGGCCGGGGCCCCAGCCCCTTACGAGATTCGGGACAAGTTCTGCATGCTTGCTGGCGAGATGATCATGGATCTGATTGTCAAGAACATCCGCCCGCGCGATATCGTCACTCGCAAAGCGCTGGAGAACGCCGCGGCTGTGGTGGCTGCAACCGGTGGCTCGACCAATGCGGCGCTGCACCTGCCGGCGATCGCGCATGAATGCGGCATCGAGTTCACGCTCTTCGACGTCGCCGAGATTTTCAAAAAGACGCCCTATATCGCGGATTTGAAGCCGGGCGGTCGTTATGTCGCCAAGGATATGTTTGAAGCTGGCGGCGTGCCGCTTTTGATGAAGACCTTGCTCGATCACGGTTACATGCACGGCGACTGCCCCACCGTCACCGGGCGCACCATCGCCGAGAACCTCAAAACCGTGAAATGGAATCCGGATCAGGACGTCGTGCGTCCGGCCGATAAGCCTCTGCTGAAGACCGGGGGTGTTGTCGGGCTGAGAGGTAACCTTGCTCCAGAAGGCGCCATCGTTAAGGTCGCCGGCATGACCGGCAGTCCGCAGTTCTCAGGTCCGGCGCGCTGCTTCGACAGTGAGGAGGCCTGCTTCGACGCTGTCAAGAACCGCAAGTACAAAGAAGGTGACGTGCTGGTGATCCGCTACGAGGGCCCGAAGGGCGGCCCCGGCATGCGCGAGATGTTGTCCACCACCGCAGCCCTCTACGGCCAGGGCATGGGCGCCAAGGTCGCGCTGATCACCGACGGGCGCTTCTCGGGTGCCACCCGCGGCTTTTGCGTCGGCCATGTCGGACCGGAAGCGGCGGTCGGCGGGCCAATCGGCGTGATCCGCGATGGCGAAATCATCGAGATCGATGCCGACAAGGGTAGCCTGAACGTGAAGCTTTCCGCCGACGAGCTTTCAAAGCGCATGGCGCAGTGGAAGCCGCGCGAGAGCGAATACGGCTCGGGCTATTTGTGGAAATACACTCAGCAGGTGGGACCAGCCGTCAATGGCGCGGTTACCCATCCGGGCGGGGCGGGCGAGAAAGCGTGCTATGCGGACAGCTAAAGCCCTGTTGCGCATGGTGGTGGTCGGCTCCGGCCTGATGGCGGCGCCCGCAATGGCGTTCGACGGCACTAAGAGTGAGGACGCCCTGTCCGCTCCTGTATCTGCCCCTCTCGCGCCGCTGGTCAAAGCGCCGGAGCACTCCGATGACGCACCGCTGCGGCCGCCGGTCGATGTGCCGAGCGTTCCGCGGACCTCGGCCCCCGCCAACGCCACTGAGGCGTTCCGTTCCGGTGCCCAGTGGCTCAAGCTCGGCGAAAAACAAAAGGCAGTGGTCTCGCTTGAATATGCCGCCGAGAACGGACATGCCGTGGCGCAATGGAAGCTCGGCCGCATGTATGCCGAAGGCGATGGCGTTACCCACGACGACCTTAAGGCCTTTGAATATTTCCGGCAGATTGCCAACGGCCATGCCGAGGACAATCCGGACGAACCGCAGGCGCGCTTTGTGGCAAATGCGTTCGTGGCGCTAGGCCATTACTATCTCGAAGGCATCCCGAATACAGCGGTCAAGCGTGATCCCGACCGGGCACGCGAAATGTTCGGCTATGCGGCCTCGTATTTCGGCGATCCCGAGGCCCAGTATTATCTCGCACGTCTCTATCTAGATGGCGTCGGCGCCCCGCATGACCCCCGCCAGGCGGCCCGTTGGTTTGGGCTCTCCGCGCAGAAAGGTCTGTGCCAGTCGCAGGCAATGCTGGGGGCCATGCTGTTTGCAGGCGACCACGTGCCGCGGCAGGCGGCGCGCGGGCTGATGTGGCTTACGCTCGCCAAGGACAACGCCAAAGACGGTGCCGCCAGCGACCAGGCTTGGATCAACCGGCTTTACGACAGCGCCTTCCAGCAGGCGACTGAAGACGAGAAGGCCATGGCGGCAATGTATTTGAAGCGCTGGCTGCAGACGCGTCGGGAATAGGTCACTACCGGCTTTCGATCGACAGATCGACATAAACGGGAGCGTGGTCCGACGGCTTGTCCCATCCGCGCACATGGCGGTCGATGCCGGCGTCGACCAGACTGTCGGTGGCTTGCGGCGACAGCAGCAGATGGTCGATGCGGATGCCATTGTTCTTTTGGAAGGCGCCGGCCTGATAATCCCAGAACGTAAACAGGTCATCGGACTCGCTCACCGCCCGCAAAGCGTCGGTGAGGCCCAAATTGATTAGCGCGCGGAATTTCTCCCGCGTCTGCGGCAAGAACAACGCGTCATTGACCCAGGCTCCTGGATTGCGGGCATCGAGGGCTGCTGGGATGACGTTGTAGTCTCCGGCCAACAGCATCGGCTCTTCCAACTTCAGCCGTTCAAGTGAAAAAGCAATAAGCCTATCCATCCATTTGAGTTTATAAAGGTATTTTTCAGAGCTTGGTGGGTTGCCATTGGGCAGGTAGAGGCTCACCACCCGCAAGACGCCGGTCTTGGTCGACACCAGCGCCTCAAGGAAGCGCGCCTGTACGTCCTCCTTGTCGCCGATCAATCCGGGGGCAACCTCG
>Ga0207782_100032_pt1 | contig 20711 bp, 16 predicted proteins | sample LuqExpMetageno60_FD_187818 | JGI IMG/M metagenome (GOLD analysis project Ga0207782, IMG submission 187818) | Tropical forest soil microbial communities from Luquillo Experimental Forest, Puerto Rico - Sample 60 (SPAdes) | ecosystem: Environmental > Terrestrial > Soil > Tropical forest ... | reverse complement strand
AGTAGCCCGTGACGCTAAAGAAGTCCCCTCAAGCCCGCAACTAAGCAAGCGTCAGATGGAAGTTTTTCGACTACTAGCGGAAGGCAAAACGAACAAGGAGATTGCGCACGCACTATCTCGCTCACCGTACACGATCAAATTGCACGTGTCAGCAATCTTGAAGCAATTGAATTTCAAGAGCCGTACACAAGCGGCTCTTCTTGCATCGAAAATATACAAGGAGAATTCAGGCCGCACACTGCGCAAGCATTATGAACATAAACTATCGAGAGCTGACCGCACTACAGAGGCGGTTTTTGTTTGAGGTCGTGTAAGGCTGAAGCACGTTCCATATTCGCAATCGGTTTAGCAATCTTCTTCGTAATTGCGCGTACTGCGACATGAAACTTTTTGCTACTGTCTCAGGTGATGCAGCGCGTGATGATGTGTAAAAATGACGCCAAAGCTGCGCGAACCTAGGTGCAACTCCGTCTCATCAATGCCTCAGACAACACTAAACGCGCAGCGCGCAAGTGCGCCGCCGGAACTGTTCTATTATGGATTACGACACCGGATTATGTTCCGAATGTCCTTCGCTCCGCTATTTGATTCCTTTACGCGAACTCACTAGGCTTGCCCCTTCAGCCGCCTGTTACACTCGCTGTAATAGCCGCCACCCTTCTGAATCCACTTCAAGCCGCCATTTCCACCGTTTGTCTTGTTAACTCGGTATTGCTCAAGACAGGTGAGCATGCGTGCCTTGCCGGCGGACTTACTCGCGTATCTTGACGAAATCGCGCTCGGAAATATCGCGTTGCCAGGTTCAGCAGTTGCTCCCGCTCCGCATTGCGCTCTGCGGAAATCGTTCCATTTCATGCCGTTGAGGGTGCCGGCTTCTTTAGCTGCTTTGTACTTCGCGCTGCATTCATGCATCGAAAGGGCTTGAGCCGAGGTGACCTGTAACGCCAATGCACCGATGACCATAACAATACACGCAGTAACGCAACGCATCATCATGACTTTGCTTCCCTCATTGTGTAGGTTTGGCTTGACCAAGCCATGCAGCTCGCCTCTTCGGCCCCCCGTAAGACTGCCGCAGATCTTGCAAACGCTTATAGCCCTTCAGTGCGGAATGTGTCGCAGCTCGCGACTTCCCCGGACCTTAAGCCGGTTGAGAACCAGCGGGAGCGTTGTGCCGAAGTACCGTGAGTAAACGAGTCGGGCACTACATAGCCCTGGGCTTGTTTCTGCAATCGATCATCCCCGATCGCTGAAGCCGTTTGCAGCGCAGATTCAACATCGCCAGGTTCAATGAATTGCCATTTGGCTTGCCCGTGATTTGCCCACACGCCCGCAAGACAGTCCGCCTGCAACTCCACCCTTACCTGCAAGCTATTCTTCTCAGCCTCGCCCATTGCCTTCTGCGCTTCCTGCACCTTCGGCAGCAATCCGAGCAAGTTCTGCACGTGATGACCGATCTCATGAGCAATGACATAGGCCTCCGAGAACTGGCAGGACTTGCTCCCATTGCACGCGCCGAAGCGCTGCTGGAGGTCTTGGAAGAAACTTGTGTCGAGGTAGACCTTTTGATCGATCGGGCAATAGAACGGACCCATTGCCGCTTGCGCGAACCCGCAACCTGACTGGGTCGCTCCCGAGAACATGACCAGCGTTGGCGGTTTGTAATTTATCCCGGAGCGAGCAAGAATTTCTGTCCACTCGGCTTCCGTGCTACCTAGGATGGCCGACACGAAATGACCCATTTCGTCAGACGGCGCTCCAGTCGAGCCGGGACTCGCTGGCCCTTGCTGCGTCTGGCTGCCTCCGGAGATCAACTCCGCGCCCCCTATCAAGATGCGCGGATCGATACCTAATGCCCAGCCGATCAAGCCGAGTACTACGACCGTTCCGATACCGAGACCAGCGCGGCCCCCGGGGACGCCGCGACGATCTTCGATCCGATCGCTGGTTGGTAGTTCATCAAGGCGCATGGATTCACCTCACAACTCAGCCTAAACCTCACACTAGAGATTAGACAGCCTGGACAACTCCGCCAACGTCGGCATTCGGCCAGCCGGGGTTAGCTTGTCCACGATCCCCGGCAAAACCTGTGACAGGCTTTTGGTGAGTTCTTCCTCAGACAAACCAGATTTCTGAGCGAGCGTTTTGATGATATCAGGGCCAAGCGCCGATCCAAGCTGTCCCGGCGAAACGGTCTGGTTTTGGCCCGGACCAACCCACGAATTGGCTGCGTCACCTAGACCGCCCTTCTGCAGTTTGTCCAATAATCCGCCCAACCCGCCCAGTAGACCACCGGCCCCATCGCCGGATGTCGGTTGCGACCCGGCGCTGGTACCCGATCCTGCGCCACTGCCGCCTCCAAACAGAGCGCCTGACGCCAACAAGCCCATGAGCGCGAGCATTAGCGGTTTACCTATTCCTCCTGGTGCTAGAGAACCCAACATGTCATCGAGGCCTGCCATTGTTCTTCTCCGATGCGTTTTCAGTTGAAGTTGATCATCGACGCGTCAAACGCGACGCTGACCCATTACCGCGTTGTAGACTACCAGCACCACCACCGAGCCCACGACTGCGACGATCATGCTGTAAATGTTTAAGCCTGTGACGCCCGATGCTCCGAATAGATCGAATAGGAATCCGCCGACAAGAGCGCCGATGATTCCGAGTACCATGTCGAGCCAAAAGCCCTGTCCCTCGCGATTGACGATCTTGCTACCAATAAATCCGGCGATCAGACCAAGTATTATCCAACTGAGGATGCCCATGTCTGTAACCTCCCTTAACTTGCCGAACAGTAAGGTGCTTAGAACAACAAGCTTTCTCGGCGGCCTACACCGGCTAAAGCTGATCGGCTGGGTGCTTTCATCTTGATCCGTCAGCCTAATCTGTCAGCGTAGCTATCGCTCTTATAATTCTCTTTTAGGTATTTTAAGTATATAGCCCAAATGGACTAATTGGGGTTCCTGTGACACAGCGACGCAGCACGACCGATTCAAAACGAATAGGTTGCCTGGTTGCCAATCGGATTTACGTGGTCCAATCACTCTGAATGATCAGTCGACAGCGACCGGATCGTCGATCGGCCTGGTCGAAATAAATTGTTGCTGGGCAAGACGGGCAAATCGGCCCCCGGTCTTCACGAGTTCATCAAACGTCCCGCTCTCAACGATTCTTCCCTGATCGAAGACGAGGATACGAGAGGCCTTGCGCACCGTCGATAACCGGTGCGCGATGACGAAAGTTGTGCGCCCCCTCATGACCTCGTCAAGCGCACGCATGACCTTTGCCTCGGTATCAGTGTCGAGAGCGCTTGTGGCTTCATCAAGAATGAGGATCGGCGGGTCCTTCAGAAGCGCGCGGGCAATTGACAGGCGCTGACGCTCGCCTCCCGATAGCGAGCGGCCTCGCTCGCCGACGTTACCGGCAAAGCTTTCAAACTTGCGCTCGATGAACTCCAACGCTTGTGCGCGTTGGGCCGCATCACGCATTTCCGCCTCTGTCGCATCGGCTTTACCGACCCGCAGATTTTCGCTGATTGAACGATTGAAGAGCAGTGCTTCCTGAAAAACCACGCCTATGTTTCGGCGTAGTGACGAGACCTTGAACTTGCGAATGTCTGTGCCGTCGATTTCTATTCGGCCTGATTGCGGATCGAAGGCTCTATGAAGCAAGGCAATTGCCGTGGACTTTCCCGCGCCCGTCGCGCCAACAAGCGCGATCGTTTCTCCTGGCATTGCTTTGAAATTCACATTTTCGACGGCCATCCGCCTGCCATCGTATGAGAAGAAGACGTGTTTGAATTCGACGAGTCCATGCAGCCTGCCGGGGTCGAACGCTCCCGGCGCATCGCGAATCGATGGAATGGTGTCCCACACATGGAAGAATTCACGCAGACGCGGGGCCTCTGACACGACTTCATTGATGAAACTGACGCTGTGCTCCAGGCGGGCTATGATGAGTCCCGCGAAGTTCATAAACGTGATCATTTCTCCAACGGTAGCGCTGCCCTTGATGGTCAGCAGGGTCCCGGTGACTATGATCGCCAGCACGGTCAGCGTCGTCGCAGTCCGGGTCAAAACATTGGCCAGCGCCCACCAGGAAAGAACCGGCATTTGAGCCGACAATAGCCGCTCGACGATCAGGCGTAGCTCGGCGACCTCATTTTCGAGTCGGGAAAAACTTTGCACCAGTGCGATGTTGCCGAGGGTATCCGATGCACGTTCCGCAAGGTCGGAATAATGCTGCTCGACAGAGCCTTGCAAGGTTTCAGTCTTGCGCACGATGAGCGCGGTAAGTGCGGCAAAGATGATGCACAGGAAAATCAGAATCAGTGAAAGCCGCCAATTTACAAACAGCGATAGTGGCAACAGTACGAACAATGAAATTAGCGAGGAGAGGTTATCGCGGAAGAAGCCAACCCACATTCCCCAGAGCGCTTCCGTGCCCTGCAGCATCATCTTCATCAATCGACCGGAATGGGTATTGCCGTGATAGGAGAGCGGGAGCTGCAGGACATGCTCGAAATAGCTGGTCAAAACCACGTGGCGCCGCCGATGCGCAAGGCGATCTGCGTAGAGAGCAATCAATGTCCCGCAAGCAATCGTGAAAAGCCCGAAGCCTGCCCAGGCAGCAAGTAACACTACCAGGTGCGACCAGACCGGTGGTTCACCGCGTGTCTGCGCACCGGTGAGTGCGTCGATGATGCGGCCGAGAAGCACTGGTTCGGCAAACTGCGCCGACGCCAGGGCGACATTCGCGAGCGCCAATACCCACGCCAACCAGCGCTCCGAACCGAGCAAGGCCAGAACGCGCGCATAGAGACGAACAATGTTTATGCGTGGAGCTGGATGATCGTCCGGGGAAGACCAAATCACTGACATGCGAAGCGACCGTTTCGTTGTCTAAACCGCATGTGAACGGTACGATTGACTGTAGTATGGTTTTACCAAGTCAGAAGCGTAATTGGAGGTAAGTGAGATAATAAAGCGCCTCCTGGCTCCGCTTTAAGGACTCCCTCTCTGTGTTGATGGTTTGGTCGCTTCATCCGCCAAACCCGGACCCGGAAAGCGGCCGGTGTGAATGGCTCCCCCTAAAGGACTGTCCTCGTTGATCCGTTGGAAGCGCTTTATTTTTTCGAGGGCGCGCACGCAGCACAGCCATATGTGATTGCTTTGTAACAGGAAAAACCAGGACGCTGCGGTCTGCTCGCACCTTCTGCTCGAGCAGACCCTGCTCAAAATTTGGAGCGCGTTGTGCATGGTCTTGTAGCGCGTCGAGGGATCCGTTTATCCCCGCAATCGATAAAATGGATAAGTAGAGGTGCACCTTGGTACAATAGGGTGCCTTCAGGTTCTATTCTATTAGTCTGATAGACCACGTCATTTCAGCTTTCAGTTCGAATAGGAGGCATTCGTGACCGTAACGATAGCGCGCACTCGCACTGCCCTTATCGCCATTTTTCTGGGTCTCACGGTCTCGGCCTGCGGGTACAACAGGATTCCGACCTTGGAAGAACAGGCCAAGGCGAAATGGGCAGATGTTCAAAATAATTACCAGCGTCGCGCCGACCTTATCCCCAATCTCGTCGCCACAGTGCAGGGCTACGCCAAACAGGAAAAGGACGTGCTCACCGCAGTGGTCGAGGCGCGTGCCAAAGCAACCCAGATAAAGGTTGATGCCTCGCAGTTGACCGATCCCGACAAGTTGAAGCAATTTCAGGATGCGCAAAATCAATTATCCGGTGCGCTTGGCCGTCTCCTTGCAGTGAGTGAAAATTACCCCGAGCTAAAATCGAACCAAAACTTCTTAGCGCTTCAGTCGCAGCTCGAGGGAACAGAGAACCGCATTACGGTGGCACGCCGCGACTATATCGAGGCTGTTCGGGGTTATAACACCGAGCTAAAGACCTTCCCGGGTCTTTTGTGGGCCATGACTTTCTTCCGTTCTAACAAACCAATGGCGGAATTCGCAGCGAGCGAGACTGCACAGACGCCACCGCAAGTAAAATTCTAGAGCGCCGCAGCAATTTAAGGCGTTTAAAATGACTGCACGATACCGTTCTTCCCCGACGGCGAGGGGAGGCGCGCGTGTCTTCACCTCTCTTGTGTTATTGCTGTGCGCGAGCCTGGCTGTCTTTGCCGCCAATTTTCCCGCGCTCACGGGTCGCATCGTCGATCAGGCGAATGTCATCCCGCTCGACACCCGAAACACCCTTGAGTCGAAGCTCATCGGTCTCGAAACCAAGTCCGGCATCCAACTCGTTGTTGCTACCGTCACCTCACTAGGAGGCGAAGAGATCGAGCCTTACGCCAACGAACTGTTCCGCAGTTGGAAGCTAGGCGAAAAGACAAAAAACAACGGCGTACTACTGCTCGTGGCACCGAATGAGCGACGGGTGCGCATCGAGGTCGGATACGGGCTCGAGGGAACGCTCACCGACGCGCTATCAAAAGTCATTATCACCAACGCCATTGTACCGCGCTTTAAGGTCGGTGATTTCGGCGGCGGCATCTCGCGCGGCGTCGATGACATAATAACCGTGCTGACTACGGACGCCTCAGAATGGCAACAACGTCCATCGCTGCGGCTCGATAACCAGCAGGCCACCGATCCGATGGAATGGCTCCTCATCGCTGGGCTGATAGGCCTCCTTGCGATGCTTATCATATCGCCCGGTTTTCGCTGGTTGTTCTTGAATGTGGTGCTGAACGTCCTCCTCACTTCAGGGGGTTCGCGTGGCGGCGGTGGATTTTCAAGCGGTGGCGGTTTTTCCGGTGGAGGCGGTTCATCGGGTGGGGGTGGCGCGTCGGGGAGCTGGTGATGAACATCTCAGAACAGGACAAAAAACGCATCTCGACCGCAATCCGCTCCGCCGAATCAAAGACGTCGGGCGAGATCGTCTGTGTGCTGGCACAGAGTTCCTCTGACGCTGCGGCACTCCCGATTCTCCTTGCGGCGTTGGTTGCACTTGCCCTGCCGTGGCTGCTCGTTGCCTTCACGGCAATGCCGGTCCATCGGATTTTGGTATTACAGGTGTTCGTATTTTTCGTGCTTTGCGTGTTCCTGTGTCTACCGTCCGTGCGAGTCGCACTCATGCCGCGCGCCGCGCGTCGCGCGGTCGCTCATCGTGTCGCTATGGAGCAATTCTCCATCCGCGGTATTGCGCGCAAAAAGGAGCGCAGCGGCATTCTGATCTTTGTCTCGCTTGCAGAGCACTATGCGCGCATCATCGCCGACGAGGGTATTGCAGCCCGCGTGCCGCAATTAGAATGGCAGGAAGCGGTCGATGTGCTTGTCGCGCATACGAGGAGTGGCCGCATTGCCGACGGCTTCATTACGGCAATCGAAAAATGCGGAAACGTTCTCGCAACAAATTTTCCGCGTTCTGCGACAAGCCGCGATGAATTACCAGACCGGATCTATCTGATTTGAAGCTATCGTTGGTCAGACGTACAACGAAAACTAACGCGGGGTGGCAGGGAGCCACCTTTGACGATGAATTCGGCCCCTATAGGTGCGCGAGGGGGATACCACAAATCAGCCCGTGAGTTACTTCCGATAACAGGTATTATTGGCAGTAGCAGCGATTCTTGGGGGGGCAATGGATGGCTTAGTCGCGCTTGCGATCCTAGTTGCAGCATTCCCAATCATTTCCATTGTCGCATTGGTCATGGCGCTAAATGCGCGCGATGGGGTGCAGCGGCTTCGAATTCGCGTGGCAGCGCTCGAAGGCAGCCGCCCGTCAACGATCGTTGAGGCGCCTGCGCCAGCGGCAAGACCTTCCGAGCCGGCCGCGCCTTCCGAAGTGCCGAGTCCTGCTGCTGAACGGCTAAGCACGGAACCGGTGGCGCCAATTAGCCCCTCGGCGATACCTCACCCGGTTCCGACACCCTCTGCAGCTCCGCCCACGCTAGAAGAAAAATTTGGCACCCGTTGGGTGGTGTGGATCGGTGGGTTGGCGCTGGCGCTGGGCGGTATCTTTCTGGTGCGGTACACGGTCGAAGCGGGCCTGCTTGGGCCCGGTGTGCGCATTTTTCTTGCGGCCATCTTCGCGAGCCTACTGATTGCGGCCGGCGAGTGGGCACGGCGCAATGAAATCACCACCGGTATCACCGCCATTCCAACCCAGCACATTCCGAGCACGCTCACGGCTGCTGGCACCGTGGCTGCATATGCGACGGTTTATTCAGCCTTCGCACTGTACGGCTTTTTGTCGCCGGCCGCCGCCTTCCTCCTGCTCGGCATCGTGGCGCTGGCGACGTTGGCGGCCGCGCTGCTGCACGGGCCAGCGCTCGCCGGACTCGGCGTTGCCGGCGCTTTTGTTACGCCGCTGCTCGTCCCCTCGAAGGTTCCGAATTACTGGGCGCTCTATTTATATCTCGCCATCGTCACAGCAGCGGGCTTCGGGCTTGCTCGTGTGCGGTTGTGGCGCTGGCTTGCCATCACCGCTGTTGTCCTCGGCGCACTGTGGACACTCCCGGGCATCCAATATCCAAGAGTGGATGCCCTGGTGGCACATCTATTTCACGTTGTCGCGGGCTTCACCCTGGCGGCTGTACTGATCGTTTCCGGACTGTTTTTTGGCCCACCTGCCGAACCTGGAAGAGCCGATGAAATTTCCTCCGGAGCAATCGGTGCGTATTTATTTGCCGCAGTCGTATTGGTGATTGGTAGTGCTCACGATACCGCGGCGCTCGCGATATTCACGATTCTTACTGCCGCGACGGTGGCGATCGCCTGGCGTGCGGATAGCGCGCTTTGGGCCCTGCCTGCGGCAGGATTGATGACCCTTCTCGTGATGCTGCACTGGGCCGTTCCGTCGGTATTCGAACAATTAGTGCTTGCTCCGGGCGTGACCAGCGGCGCCATTCCGGGACCACCAACAGGGACCGCATCGCATCTAACGCTAGGCTTGGCGTTCGCAGCTCTGTTCGGCGTATCTGGCTATACCGTCCAAGGCCGCTCCGAGAGTCCACTGGTGGCGCTGCTTTGGAGCGCAACCGCGGTAGTTACGCCGATTGCGATTCTAATTGCGCTTTATCTGCGCATCGCGGAATTCGATCGTTCTATTCCGTTCGCCGGGCTCGCACTTTTGTTTGCCGCGCTTTACGGCTACGCAGCGGAACTGCTGAGCACGCGTCAGCCGCGTCCTGGGCTCGCGTCAGCGGCTGCAATTTTCGCCGCTGGCGCCGTAGCGGCGCTCGCATTAGCTCTGACGTTCGTGCTCGACAAGGGCTGGCTCACAGTCGGCTTAGCGCTGATGGTGCCCGGCATAGCGTGGATTTCAGAGCAACGGCCGCTACCGGCCCTTCGCTATCTGGCGGCCGCGATGATTGCACTGGTGCTGTTGCGTGTCGGCTATGAGCCGCGCATTGTCGGCGATGACGTTGGCACCACGCCGTTTTTCAATTGGCTGCTTTACGGTTACGGCGTGCCGGCTGCTTCATTCTGGTATGCCGGCCACCTGCTAAGACGGCGCGCCGATGATGTTCCGGCGCGCATGGCCGATGCAGCGGCGATCCTTTTCACTGTGCTCCTCGCACTGCTGGAAATCCGCCACTACATGAACAATGGCGATGTTTACCGCCATTCCTCATCGCTGGCAGAAATTGCCATGCAAGTCTCGGTCGGCCTTGCCATGACTATAGGACTTGAATGGTTGCGTGTGCGCAGCGGGAGTATCGTGCACAACATTGGTGCGCTGATGATCGGCGCGCTAACATTTGCGGCAATTGTTTTCGGCCTGGCACTGTCGTTCAATCCTCTGTTCACCGGCCGTCCAGTTGGCGGAGCATTTTTCAACTTGATTTTGCTTGGCTACGGAATTCCCGCGGTACTGGCAGCGGTCCTCGCTCTAATCGCGCGCAACACCCGCCCACTCGTCTATCGTGCAATCGCTGCGGCGGTCGCGGTTGGCTTGGCGATGATCTATCTGGGGTTGGAGGTTCGAACGCTGTTTCACGGCGCAATTCTTACGCGTGGCATTACCAGCGATGCGGAGCAATATACCTATTCTGCTGTCTGGCTTATTTTCGGCGTCCTACTTCTGGTCGTAGGATTCCTGCTGCGCTCGCAGCCGGCGCGACTAGCATCTGCCACGGTGGTCGTGCTTACCATCGCTAAGGTCTTCTTGGTGGACATGGCGGGGCTCACCGGTATTTTCCGCGCGCTTTCTTTTATTGGGCTCGGTGCGGTGTTGATCGGAATAGGGTGGCTTTATCAACGCTTGTTGTTTCCGCGAAGTGGTCGCATCACGGCAGCGCCGACTGCCTCGCCAGAGCGCGGGTAATGTAATTAAGTACTGCTGGCTCACTCCTCCTTTAATCCATAGGCTAGTGCGTTGCCTGTCGCCCCGTAATATTTGAACGGTAGGAATTTGCCGCTCATTGCGATGGCAACACGGTCGCCCTTTGGGTCGGCCTTGCGCGTGATATCCATGTCGAAGTCGATCGCGGACATTATCCCGTCCCCGAATTCTTCCTCGATCAGCGCCTTCATCGCGGGGCCGTTGACCAGGATCAACTCGTAGAAGCGGTAGAGCAGGGGGTCGGTCGGCGGCATTGGCGTACTAGTGCCCCGCATCGGCACCTCGTTGAGCAAGGCCTGCTCGTTCTTCGACAGGCCGAACAGCTTGGCGGCATTTGCCGCCTGCGGCTTGGTAAGCTTGTGCTGGCCGAGAATTGCTCCCGTCACCAAAACCGGCGACATGCCGCCGATCTGCTCGCAGATGTATTTCCAACTCCAGCCCTTCTCACGCTTGATATCGAGAAGTTTTTCGGTCAATCCGGCCCGTGTCATGACATACTCCCATCTTTGATCAGCGAGTTGAGGTGGACTGTAGTTCCGGGTCCCGCCGCCAATCCAAGTCGACCACCGTCCCCTTGGTTCTGGCCGACAATTGGCGCCGCGTTGACTTCAAAGTATCCTTGTCTTTGATCCCCGGCGACAGTTCGTCGCACGACAGCGAGCGCATTCCTTTGCACTTCCCACTCGCCGCGCATCGGCACCAGATTTTCGTGGATTTCGGCGGCCACGCCATCAATGCCCTACAGCAAGTCTATAGCCGGCGGCTAGGATCCCCGGGCGCTTGGAGCCCGAGCGTTATCGGCAGAAACGCCCTTGTCGCGACCGGAATCCAGCGATTTCTGCGATAATTGTTTGTTGTCAAGCCGTTATGGGATTGCGCTTGCGCCCGGAATACCATAATTTCTCCATTGTTGATGGGCACCCTCCAGGGTGTCACGGGGGATTTCACTATCCAAATTGCTGTCCGAGATCAGCGCGCAGTCGCGCTGCCGGCCTATGTCGACGCGGACTTTTCCGCGGCTGACTCTTCATTTTGTCTCGGTCGTGATCGCTACACGACATTTCGAACGGTCCTTGTTGCCATCGGAGCCGTGCTGACTGCTGCGATTATTGCCGCTGTCGTCACGTTCGTCACCGAGTGGATGCGAACCAGCGATAGGCATGCGAATAATGATCCGAAGGTCGATGTGAGGCACGCTCCTGTCGAAGCGATACTTGTTGCCTCTTCCGACGGACCCGGCAGGAGCTTTGAATCCAATTTCACCTCCCCCAACGGCCCGTTCGGCTTTAAGCCTGTTCGTGACTCAGAGGTTGCCCACACTACAGTTGCAACGTCGGGAGTCTCGGTCTTTCTTCTCGACAGTCCGTTCGCGAGTGGGGATCAGCTACTTTTCCTGTCGGACCCTGTGGGTTCTGAGGCCTTGCGGGAAGGCCAAGCATCCGAACTTATTAATACCGAACGACCGTCCGCCAACATGGTCGGCGGCACTCTGCTCGCGGGGGGAGATTCTCCGGACAGACTTAAGGTCAAAATCCCGTTGCCGCGGCTCCGTCCGTATCAAGATAAGCAACCACAGAACGGCGGTGCTCGGGCGGACAGCGTAGCTACTATTCCCGATAACTCAGCGGATCCTGCACCAAATGCCCTATCTTCATCCCTTTCATTCTTGCGGAAACTCTTTCATTTTGGGCAAGCCGGCAGCAGTCCAAAACTTCCGCCCGAGGCAGATGGGCGTACTGCGGTTTATGACATTGAAGGGCATGTGGTCTATTTGCCTAACGGGGAGAAATTGGAAGCACACTCAGGATTGGGGAAGGGGTTAGATAATCCGCTCCACGTGACCGAAAGGGGTCGAGGACCAACTCCGCCTAACATCTATCGTCTCGCATTGCGAACGCCGCTCTTTCACGGCATTCAGGCTATTAGGCTTAATCCTGTCAACGCTGACAAAATGTACGGACGAGCTGGCATGCTCGTCCATCCCTATATGCTCGGTGCGAATGGTCAATCGAATGGATGCATCTCGTTACAGGACTACCGAAGGTTTCTGCAAGCATTTCTGCGAGGCGATGTGGACCGTGTAATTGTAGTTACTCGCCTTGAAGAAACGGCTTTCCGCACTGCTAGTGCTTTTTCCAATAATTAGCTCGCCAGCTTTTGTCAGGGTGAGTTTTCTAGGAATAATGACAAGCCATAGGTATGCTGCTCACGCAGAACTGCGTTCGCGTTTAGCGTTGCCGTGACGCACTGCTAAAAGATTGTCAAATTTCCGCTGGTGCCACGCGGCATAACAGTGCGCGCAGCTGATACGTTCCCATCGCCCGGTCATAGGGTGGCTGATTGTCGGTAAGCAGGTTCACGTTAGACTTCCACACTCCATATTCAGGAGCGGCATCTTCCGGGAACCACCAACCGTGTTCGGCGGCAATCACTCTAGGGTCGATCCCGGTGGTCACCTTAGCACGCTGGCGGATGCGGCCTCGCTTTGTCTCAATCCACATCCAATCACCTTTCTTGATGCCATAACGCGCCGCGGTCTCTGGATGAATTTCTGTCATTGGGTCGCGACGAGCTTTACGCAAGTTCTCAATCTGTCTGTGTTCCGAATTAAAGAAGCACGGAATTCGCGCTCCAGTGGTTAGTATAAGTGGATAATCCTCGAAAATGTCAGGTTGGCTAACCGGACTTTCCGGCGGTTCCTCGTAATAAGGCAAGGGGGCGTAGCCCAGCTCTTCGAAGCGAGTTGAGTACAGTTCGATTTTTCCAGTTGGAGTCCTAAAGCCACCGTTTTCATATTTGCGATACTTGAACGGAACGATGATCGAGCCCTTCTCCTTCAACTGTTCAAAAGTGATATCGAGTCCGCCGCGTGCTAACTGGCCATTCAATACATCCTCAACTGACTCCGTGCCGACGGGAAGTTTCATCCGCCGCGCCAATTCTACAAAAATTTCTTCATCCGATTTGCATTCACCGATGCGAACCGCCCGTTGATTTGCCAGAACGACATTGGCGGCGACAGTCGGTAAACCGGCGAGTTGATCAATCTCTGGCCATAACGCGGCCGGTAATACGATATCCGCAAGCTCCGCCGTTGGAGTCATAAACAGATCCGCGCATACCATATAATCAAGATTCATTAGTGACTTGTAGACTAATGATGAGTTCGCATATGTCGTGAGTGTATTATTACCAAAAACCAGAAATGCTTTTACCGGATATGGTTTGCCCTCACGCATTGCTTGCAACAATGTCGGGATGTGGGCGGCAGGCAAATCGGCCCCCTCGCCGGCGAGCAACTTAAACCGGTCTGCGCCGAGCCGCTTGGCATTTGCTTCCGGTGTAAGATTTTCAATTAGACTTGGGAATCGGCCGATGCCGTGCATGCCGAAGACCCAACCGCCAGGCACATCGACATTACCACTGAGCGCCGGAATCATAGAAATTGCGCGAATAGTTTGGATGCATTTTGGCGTGTGCTCGATTGCGCAGCCCCATTCGAGCATGGCTGGTTTGGTGCGCGCGAATAGGCGTGCAGCAGCTCGAATTTTATCAGCGGGAACCCATGTTATTGAGGACGCCCACTCAGGCGTGAAAGTGCGAACGTGGGAGCGCAGTGCATCGAACCCATAGGTCCACTGGTTAACAAAGGGCGCATCAAAAAGTTCTTCACCGATAATGACATTGAGAAAGGCGAGAGCCAACGCATCGTCGGTGCCCGGACGCAACTGGAGCCATATATCAGCGCGCCGCGCAAGTTCCGTCTCGCGCGGGTCGACAACAATAACTTTAGGATTTGTATCGAGCGCTTCACGTACATTGAAGCGCGTTTCGCCGTCAGGACCTGAATTGAGAGGGTTGTGACCCCAAAACAGCATGCAAGCAGGTGGTGTACCGCCGGTGAAATCAGAGACAGGAAAGTCGCCAAAAGTTAGAATGCAAGTATTGACTCTCGGATGGAAGCATTGCGCAAAACCAGGCTCGCACCAATTCGGTGTTCCGAGAGCATGGCCAAACCGCGATACCCAACGGATGTGATGGCGGCCAGTTCCAGTGCCCAGCGCAATGGCTTCAGGCCCGAATTTCTCACGGATCGCAAGCAAGCGTTCGGAAATCTCATCAAGGGCTTCGTCCCAAGAAATCCGCGTCCATTGGCCAGAACCGCGAGGACCGATGCGGCGCCGTGGATACTTCAGACGATCAGGATGATTGACGATATCGACAGTGACCGTTCCGATTGGGCAGAGCCGGCCGTGGTTAAGCGGCGATTCCCGATCGCCCTCAACCTTCACCAATACCCCATCTCGCACATGCAGCAGAACGCCACAGCCGCCGTGGCAACTGCGGCAAACGCTCTTGAGCACGGTGGTCCCAAAATTATTGGATTGCGGAACAGGTCGGTTAACGTTCATCTATGGAATACTCCATGCAAAATAAAAATCGGTCTGGGGAAAATAGTATACATCTAAACAGGGCGATCAATTGATGCAAATTATCGTAACTGTGATCGATTTTGGAAATCGATCATCGATGCATGGATAGAACATTCAAAAGAGCGGGCCGATCGGACGAGTTCTCGGCCCCCTCCCACCGCTCTGGCCCACGCGCTCAGCCAACGGGCATCGACTACTCCTGCGACACCGGCGAATCAAGATCGTCCGCCCAGTTCTCGCTCGCCTTGCTGTAGCAACCCGATGCACGCGGCTGACTTGCTACCTTCCTCTTGACCAGAAAATTTTCTGCGATCAGTGAAGGCTCTGCGCCGCCCGTGCGCGCGCCGCGGCGGTGCGCGCCGCGACACGGTCGAGCACCGCGATCATGTCCTCGACCTCGGTCCGCTCGAAGCCTTGCGTGATGAACACGATCTTGGTGCGACGGTCGGCGTCGGGCCAGCGATCAAGCCAAGCCAGGTTGTGCAACAGATGTTGGGCGCCCTGGATTACCGCCGGCCGCTCGGGCTCCTCGGCGACATGAACGATACCTTTCACCCTGAGCAGATTGGGGCCAAGGTTCTGCTGTAAGGCATCGAGTAGTAGCCGCAACGCCTCGTGCGGGATCGGCGTTTCACGGACAAAACAGAACGAGGCGATGTCGCGGTCGTGTGGCCCGTGGTGGTGGCTATGATCGCTGCGGTGATGGGCGTGGTCATGCACATCATGCTCTTCGTAGGCAGCGGCATTGAGCCACGCGCGCACATCCTTCTTGGGCGCGGCTGGATCAAAGCCGGGGCCGCGTAACAGGGCACTGATGTTAAATGCTGGGTCGTCGATGCGCGAAATCTCCGCAGCCGGGTTGATATCGCGCAGGCGCGTGGCCAACGCCGCTGCGGTTTCGTCTGCTTTCGCAGAGCCTGTGAGGTCCAGCTTGGTGATGAGTATATGATCGGCGAGCGCGACTTGGCGCACCGATTCGATGTGCTTGTCGAGCGTGCCGGGACCGTTTACCGCGTCAACAGTAACGATGACACCGCTGAGGCGGTAGAGGCCGGCCAGAGTTGGGTCGGACAGGAAGGCTTGGTGCAGCGGCGATGGATCGGCAAGACCCGAGGTTTCGATCACAACGTGATCGAAATAGGGAATCGCGCCGTCCTCTCGGGTATGATAGAGCTCGTTTAGTTTGGTAACCAGATCACCGAATACGGTGCAGCACAAGCAGCCGTTCTCCAGCACCATAATGGTGTCGTTGCTTTGCCCTGCGAGCGCATGGTCGAGGCTGATCTCGCCAAACTCGTTGATCACCACCGCCGTGTTCGCCATCGTCGGCGCGCGCAGCGCACGATTGAGCAGCGTGGTTTTGCCGCTGCCCAAAAAACCGGTCAAAATAGTGACTGGTGTGTGAGGCAAGCCTTACCCTAAGTATGAAACATTCAAGCTATAGAGGCGCCTTACGTTATCACAGAGAGCAGGCTGCTTTTGCCGTTCAAAATACTTCGCAGCCCGGCAGCCCGCACGAGATCAGACGATCGGACGGGAAGTTGGTGATGATTTGACAACCATCCTTGGTCACGACGACCTCCTCCTCAATGCGCGCCGCCCCAGAGCCGTCCTCGGCACCCTTCCAGGTCTCGAGCGCGAATACCATGCCTTCCTTGAGCGGCGTGTTTTGGCCAGTATAACGCTTGGAGATGATTGGCCGCTCCCACAACGACAGGCCAACGCCATGCCCGTATTGCAGCAGAAACGCCTCAGCTTCGTCGCGATAGCCGAATTCCTGCGCGTCCGGCCACACCTGTGCCACCTGATCGGGAGTAACGCCTGGTCGGATCATGTCGATGGAGGCGCTGATCCATTTTGACGCCGTCTCGTACGCGTCAATCTGATACTTGTTCGGCTCGCCGCAAATAAAAGTGCGATAATAACAAGTGCGATAGCCGTTGAATGAGTGCATGATGTCCAGGAACACCATATCACCGGGCTGAATGAGGCGATCTGAAAACGTATGCGAATGAGGCCGGCCACGCGGACCGGAGACAGAATTCACGCATTCGACACGCTCGGAGCCCATGCGAAAAAGACGGTCGTGCGCGATCGCAACTAGTTCGTTCTCTCGAGTACCGGGCCTGATGGCTCTTGCGATGTCCACGTAAGTCGCGTCAACCATAGCGCAGGCCATTTTTAGGAGCTCGATTTCATCGGCAGTCTTAACCTCGCGGGCATCAAGCAATGCCTGTTGGCCATCGACTACTTCGATACCTTCCTTCTCGAGGGCGCGTAGCATCGGCAATTCCATCAGATCGATGCCGATCGGCTCCTTCTCAATTCCGAAATGCACCAACGCTTTCTTGATCTGCTTGGCGAAGTCGCCTTGCACGTTCATCTGTGGTGGCAATCCGCCTTGCATCGTAGAGATCGGTGCTGCGACATTATCAGCGATCCATGGCGACGACAGGCGCTTCGCAGGAGGTGCCGGGTCCCACAAGAATGGCGGGCCCTCAACAGGGCACAGGGCATAGCGCATGAATTTGTCACGCGCCCATTCACCAATATGCGTGCCGGTGAGATATCGGATGTTGTCGAAATTGAAGGCGATTACGCCACCGAGACCAGCGTGACGGATCGCTTGCTGCGCACGCGAAAGACGCTCCTTATAGAGCCGATTGTAATCGACCCCTCGCTCCCAATCCTTGGCCATCATGCCCCAGGACGCAGTTGCTTGCGGTCGATTGTATTTCATTTGTCATCCTCTCAATTTTATTACGCGCGGAAGCGGAGGCTCGATGGACTCTTGGAACCTAGATCACGTCAGAAGTCCCTAGCGAGGTAACTTCGCGCCTATTTTATCTAATATGCGATTGCTTGGTACTGCAGAATACGAAGCCTGTGATAGTTTTGTACGATCACCATTACGCAATTATTCAGTGAGCTTTCGAATTTTATCGCGGAAATCTAGGTTTGCTCGGTCTGTCAGGCACCCACCATGCCCGCTGAGGACGACAGTCCAACGCATGTCCTTTAGCTAGGCACTCGCACGGAGCTTGGTGACTTGCATAACACCATGCCTCTCAGATTGTTTTCAATACCAATGCCCATGCGATCGACAAAATCGATCGCTTTTCAGCCAAATTGCATCACTTTTTGATCGCTTGGCAACTATAAACTATAATTAAGGCCAATATACAAGCGCCGGCACGACATGCTGGTGCGCGCGCATCGAGCCGTGGGAAAAAGCCAGTCGATCATTACCCGACCGCGGAGTCGTGCGTCGGGTTGACGGGATGAAATGTTCAAACAAGCAGAATTTTGGAGGCAATCATGAGTTTCACAGAAACGGGTGGCGCGAGGCTTCTGCGCCGCGGCATTTTCATCGGTGCGGCGATGCTGATGCTGCTGGTGCTTGCTGTTGCGAGTCCTGCGGCAGCCGAGCCGATTAAGATCGGCGTCATCCTTACTTACTCGGGGCGCGATGCTGCGCTTGGTGAACAGATAGATCGCGCCATCGATCTGTTCGTTAAGATGCATGAGAAAGATTTGCCGGCCGGCACCAAGGTTGAATTGATCAAGCGCGACGACACAGGCGTTAATCCTGACCTCGCCAAGCGACTCGCCCAGGAGCTTGTGCTTCGGGATCATGTGCAGATCTTGACGGGCGGCCAATGGACTCCGAACGCTATGGCGGTTGCTGCGCTGACCAAGCAGGCGAAGATTCCATTCGTCACGATGACCGCCGGCGGTAGTGCGGTGACGTTGCAATCACCTTACGTCGTGCGGACTGGCTGGACACTTTGGCAATCGAGTTACCCGCTGGGCGTGTGGGCGGCGAAGCAGGGCTGGAAAAACGCGTACACCGTGGTGAGCGACTTCGCTCCCGGGCACGATGGTGAGGCCGCATTCATTAAGGGGTTCACCGAGGGTGGCGGCACTATCGTTGGCTCAGTGCGCATCGCGTTGAAGACGACCGACTATCTGCCTTACTTCCAGAAGGTCAAGGATGCCAATCCCGACGTCGTCTATGTATTTAATCCCGGCGGTCCGCAGGCAACTGCGTTCATGAAGGCATTCGACGATGTTGGCATCACCAAGTCGAAGATCAAGCTAATCGGCCCGCTGGACATCACGTCCGACGACGAACTGCCCAACATGGGTCGTAGTGCCTTGGGCGTGGTCACGCTTGGTCAGTATTCACCAGCCGCAACGCGCCAGAGCAACCTGGATTTCATTGCCGCCTGGAAAAAGGAATACGGCGCCGACTCTGTACCAACCTTTTTCGCCATGGCTGGCTGGGATGGCATGCATGCGATCTACGACGCGATCAAGGCGCAGAACGGCAAGATCGATCCAGATGCCACCATGACGTTCCTGCACAAGTGGTCCGATCCAAACAGCCCGCGTGGGCCGATTCGGATCGACGAGGCAGGCGATTTGGTTCAGAATTTATATTTGCGCCGGGTGGAAGAAAAGAACGGACGTCTCGCCAACATCGAAATCGAGACGGTCGGTCAATTTGGCGACCCGTGGAAAATATTCAACAAGAAACAAGGGGACTAACAAGTATCCGCGCCAGGTGAAAGACCGTGGCAACGCTCATCACGATCCTATTCTTCGGGGTCGCCTATGGCATGATCCTGTATCTGATCTCCGTCGGGCTCGCGGTGACCATGGGACTGATAGGCTTTGTCAATCTTGCACACGGCGTGTTTGCGATGCTTGGCGGCTATGCCACCGTCACCTTCATGAACCGGTTTGGCGTTCCGTTTCTGCTTTCGCTTGCAATTGGGTGCATTCTCGTCGCGGCGCTTGGCTTCCTGCTGGAGCGGATGCTTTATCGCCGTTTCTACGGCCGGTCCGAACTTGACCAAGTGCTGTTTTCATTTGGGCTCATCCTGGTCTCGGTCGCAATTGTACGCATTGCATGGGGACCACTCGCCCAGCCGATTCAATTGCCGAATTATCTGAAAGGTCAGGTGACGATCCTTGACCTAGCGCTGCCGGCCTATCGGTTGGCATTGGTCGGCTTCGGCGCAGCGGTGATCGCGGGGCTTTGGTTTGCTTTCGATCGCACTTTATTCGGCGCGCGTATCCGCGCCGCTGTTGATAATCGGGCGATGGCGGAATCGATCGGGATCAATACCAGCCGATTATTTTCCCTTGCCTTCGGCTTGGGTACTGGCTTGGCTGCACTGGGCGGTGGCCTAGGTGCCGATGTGCTTGCCATCGCTCCCGCTTATCCGTTGCAGTACATTGTCTACTTTTTGATCGTCGTTGCCGTCGGCGGTCTCGGAAGCATTAAGGGGCCATTCGTCGCTGCGCTGGCAATTGGAATATCCGATACCGCTTGCCGCTATTTTGTGCCCGAAGCCGGCTCGATTTTCATTTTTGCCTTCGTTTTTATCGTTCTCATTTGGCGGCCGAACGGCATCATGGAACGTCGGTAGGGGTGCGGCGTGAAAATAGTCACCGCATCACCAATTCCAAACTTGGTCGCGCCGTTCACAATCATCGAGGTACTAAAACTGTTACCATGGTTGGCGGCGGCGGCCCTACCGCTTGTACTGCCAGGATACGAACCGCTGGCGACGCAAGTATTTGTGATGATCTTGTTTGCATTGTCGCTCGATCTACTGGTGGGCTATGCGGGTATCGTCACCCTCGGTCATGCCGGATTGTTCGGTGTCGGTGGCTATACGGCAGGTATTCTCTCGGTACACGGATTCACCGATCCGATTTTCACGGCGCTTTGCGCGATGGTCCTAGCGGCCGCTACCGGTTTGGCATTCGGCGTTGCAATTCTTCGCACCAAGGGACTCACGCTGCTAATGCTGACGATGGCCTCAGCGTTTTTGCTGTACGAAATCGCCAATAAGGCAACAAGTTTCACCGGAGGCGAGGACGGGCTGCAAGGTGTTTCCTTCGCTCCAGTGTTTGGCCTTTTCGAGTTCGACTTCCGCGGCAAAACCGCATTCTTCTAC
>Ga0207782_100011_pt1 | contig 28568 bp, 30 predicted proteins | sample LuqExpMetageno60_FD_187818 | JGI IMG/M metagenome (GOLD analysis project Ga0207782, IMG submission 187818) | Tropical forest soil microbial communities from Luquillo Experimental Forest, Puerto Rico - Sample 60 (SPAdes) | ecosystem: Environmental > Terrestrial > Soil > Tropical forest ... | reverse complement strand
CGTTTCAGGAATTCCTGACACTGAATAGTCTCAATTTTACCGATTTAATAACTCGGCGATGTAAGGCCGAGGTCAGCAGGCTCATAACGGCCAAGTGATTACAACTTTTCTTGCGCAATTGTGCCGTTGGCAACTTGCTAAATCAGATTCGCAAACCCTTGCAAAGTTCAGACGATCATCATTAAAAGGACGCGTTCAATGTGGCACCTAAATACTACCGAGATCTCTAGGAGGTTATGGCTATGAAAAGACTCCACCTAGCCGCAGTTTTCGCTTTACTGCTGTCGCCGTCTACACATGCGCAGGTTACAATCGAAGCAGCCAAGATTACTTGCGATCAGTATCTGTCTTTTAGCGTGGCGGATCCTAGAGACATTTTGATCTGGCTCAGTGGCTATTATCATGGAAAGCAAGGAAGCACCATTCTTGAGCCGCAAGAACTGAAGAGAAATTACGAAAAGCTCAGGTCAGAATGCCTCAGGAAAGAAAATTCGGATTTGCCCGTTATGCAGGTCATTGAAAAGGCGCAGGGACCTGCAAATAACAAGAAATGACCGATCGGCGAACGCCTGTCTTCGAAAAACTTTTTTCGCGATGGTAACAGTATCCACTTGGGTATTGCCAAAGTCGGTGCTACAAACCGTCCGCGTTGTGAAAACATGGTTGGAGGGCTTTATGCTTATTTTTGCTCGTGCATGGAAACTTTGTGCAGCCGCGGTAGCAGCGACGGTCATGCTGGTGGGCGTTTCGTCGCAGTCTTATGCAGACACCGGTTCGGTGCGCCTCAGGATCACTAAGGTTGGGTTCATCGTAGGTGTCGGCGGCGGCTCCGGTGTGTTGAGCTTCCAGGGTAGAAACTACCGACTGGGCGTCGGTGGCGTTAGCGTCGGCACCATTGGGGCGGCAGGGGCCGATTTGGTTGGCACAGCAACCAATCTGCGCAGTGCAGGGGATATTGTAGGCACTTATACGGCCGTCTCTGCCAGCGTTGCGGTCGCGGGCGGCGGAAAAGTGACAACGTTGCAAAACTCCAACGGCGTAATTCTGCATTTGCGCGGGCGACAGATTGGATTGGAGGCCTCTCTCAGTCTGAGCGGAATGACATTATCTATGCAGTAATGTGGCCAACTTTCCTGTGAAGCTAACAAGTTAGAAACGACAAGACGATTACAAGAAGGGCCGCTTATGGCGGCCCTTCTTACGTTATATAAATAATCTTTGGCAGTGTGGGTTTATAAATGAGCGTCGAGTTGTTTTCGATTTGCTACGGCATTTTACTTGCGACGCGCGCCGTACCGTAAATGCAAAATCCAAATAACCGCAATCAAAAGAACGATCAATAGGAGCCATTCGCGAAATGCAATGTTATCAAGGCCGTAATCAAACAGCGCAATGGCCCCGAATACCAACGCCATGGCTACGACCAGCATTGCCACATAGATTGTGATAATCTTGACGCTGCCCATCCCACCCATGTGATTTACTTCAAGTTACGTGTTGAGGAGTTGTTTTCCGAAATTTCGTCAAAGGGCGGCGTTAGGAAGAACCAGGCGGTAACGTTTTCCGGAGCACTTCAAAAATAACCGCGGTCGACCACCCAAATAACAACACGCCATTCATTGCAGTTATCGGACCAAGTAACCGCCAACGCTCCACTGGTAATATGTCGCCGTAGCCGAGAGTCGTGTAGTTGACGAATGCAAAATACGCGAGATTGGCGCCCGGCGCTGCAGCATCGACTATCGAATACGCCAGGGACCAAACGATCACTTCAAGCGCATGTGTAACCATCAAAACCGACACGGTCGGAATCATCACAGCCATCAAAAGCAGCGAAGTCTGCGATTTAACTTTTGCATTCGCGGCTTGGGCGACTCTTACCACAGTCGTCATTACTAAGGCGTGAATTGCGATATTAATCAAACTGACACCGCCACCCACGATAAATTGTCGTAACATATTGCCTCGCAAAGAACCGCTAATTTTGGTGCCAAATCCGATTTCTGCAAGGCGTAACCAACCCGAACGGCTAGTGTTGTTTAGCAGCAACGCGGACGTGCTGCATCAGCATAGGCGATATTCACGTCCGCGGTATTTGAGTTACTGCAACGTTTACCGCACCGCTGCCTTCGGAAATTATCCGTAATGTGCTGGCGTCAAATTCGATGCCAGTGAGACGCAAGGATTGCACAGTGGCATCGACCCGCACATTATCGCTGGTCTGCCGAAATTCGGTAAGCATCGCTGCAATCTTTGCTTTGGCGTCATTGGCGAATGGCTTGAGATCGAGCACGGCATTTTCGGCGAGCGCTTTTTGCAAATAGGGCATGGCCGCGCGTGCTGCGGCGCCGAGCAGGCCAAAGGCCGCTTCCGATTCTACGGCAAGCGAGATGTCAGTGAGCCGTAGAATCTGGTTCTGAGGGTCGAGGGCCGGTTTGCCCCAAATATGCACGGTTGCCTCCGCTCCTAAGCCGAACCAGCTCTTCTTCTCACGCGCCTTCACACGCAGCGAGATCAGCAGTCTGTCGCCGCCCGCGCCAAGGGTTGCGCGCAGCACCTCTACATCGGTTGGCCCACTGCCGTCCTCCGGAAAGTGGTGGCCTTTGAGTTGTGCCTCGAGCATCTTGTTAAGCTCAGTAAAAGGCATGTCGATCGGCATGCCAACGACAAGCACGCCGTTCTGCATCGGCGGCACTAGCTCGAGCTGCGCCGGAAAGGCACAAGTCGGCTTGGTCTCGTTCGGTATGATGCGCGTTTCGGCCTGGACGCCGATGGTAAGAATGACATTTCCGGAATCGACCTGTGGCTGCGCGGCAGCGGCGCGGATCGGCCGCATCTCCAGCCAAAGTGGCGGGAGCCCGGTCTCGCCGCCACCGAGAGGAATTGCACGACACAATCTCGACCATTGCTCACGCGCTGTGCGCTCTATCCTCGGATCACTGCGCAGGTGCGATTCCAGCGCTGAAATCTGACTATTGATAACCGGATCGAGCATGGGCTTAATTTCGCTAGCGAGATTTAACTTAATCCCGGCGATATTGGTGGTGCCGCCGCCACCGAAATCGAGCCGGCCCGCGAGGTTGGGCTCGATCCGCCACAACGGCGTAAGCTTCGGGTGCGATGTCACTACGACATTCCCGTGGAAATCTGTTTTCTGATCAAGTGCCTTGAGACCGAAATTCCCTACCTGCTTGTTGAGTGTGCTGCCGACCAGTCCGCCGAGCGTGCCGCCGATAGTGCCGATGGTCTTGTCGGCTAGGTTGCCGATTTGGCCGGTGACTTGAATGCTGCCGTTCAACGGCGTCGTGATTATGAGTGTGTCCGGCTGCTGGCCGGAAGCAGACATTGTACCGCGGGAGACAGTGAGACCGATCTGCGCCTGACCAAGAAGCTTTGTGACCGGGTTATCGTTTTTCCCAGCGAAGTCGCGGGGGGCGGCCGCTTCCAGCGTTTGACCGATGGCTGTGAGCGCGATTGAGACCGGGGCGATCACATGTGATGCGCGTGTGATCGGCTGCAAGGGAGGTGGCGGATTAGCAATAGCAAGTGTCGCGGGAGGCCCGCTGTCGGTTGGAAAAAAGCGATTGAGCGCCCAGAGCGTCGCGCTGAAGAATATTCCGACGATTAAAAGAGCGCCTGCGCCGAGCAGCAAATGCCGCGAAGGGCCGAACCGCAGGTTCGGCGTCTTCCGATCGAGCTTGCCCATGTTGGTGCCCCGCTAAGTTCCACCAAATGATGACATATTAGAAGCCGCGGCAAGCGTGCACCAGATATGCGTCCAAATTTATGCGCGTGGGTTTGACTGCCAGACTTTCACAAGAACCGGCATAAATGCCGATGCAGACCAAGTCGCTGGGCGGTTGAGATCGGTATGAAAAGCCTCTGACCCCACAACCACGTATTTTGACGGACCCGCGGTTATAGTACTCTAGATCCGCTCGGACGGACCGTGATAGGAGTTTGCGATGCGCAAAGTATTGATAGCCGTGACGCTTGCAATGCTTGCGACACTTTCGTATGCACTAGCGGCTGTTACTCCGTATCGGATTGTCACAGCCGTTGACGATCTCAGCAAAACCTTCAGCTGTCATGCGAGTTCACGCGAACCGACCTGGACTTACAGCACGAATGACAAAACCGTATTCCGAGTTGAGGGAAAGGTTCGCAGAGGGGGGTTTGCCGATATCAAGGTCGGCGACAGAGTATCGGTCTATTATCATATCAGCGGCAATAATCGCGTAGCAGACCGCGTTATTGTCCGTCCTAAAAAGTAATCACACGAATTGGGTACTTTGCAGTTCGTGCGTGATTTTTCTATTGCGCTGTCCAACGCGGTCTACCCGCAATACCGGCGCCACAAATTTGTCATGCGGCGGCTCATATCATTAAGTAGCATAGGCCTTGATGCGCGTTTTCCTATGTCAGTATATTTCTCCGAGCACGCCAAGGATCAGTAGTACCTTCGGTCACCACGTGGATTGTAAGATGCGCAATTTACAGCTTTCACACATCTGCCGGTTGACGTTCAATCGCAATCGCCTTACGCAAATCTCGAATCGCTTTTTCGTCGCCTGCGCGGTTGCAGCGTTTTTGATCGCAAGCTTCGTTGCAACGCGCAGCGCAGCTGCAGGAACACTGGATGATGTTCGGGCGAGGGATAAGTTGATCTGCGGTGTCAGCGAAGGACTCCCAGGTTTCTCGGAAAAGGACGGATCGGGAGTTTGGCGGGGCTTCGACGTTGATTTTTGCAAGGCTGTCGCCGCTGCCGTGCTCGGGGACACTGCAAAAGTCGAATACGTGCCGCTGTCGGCGGACATTCGTTTCGATGCATTGAGGGATCGCCGCATCGACCTTCTGTCTCGAAATAGTACCTGGACTATGTCGCGCGATCTGGAACTCGGAGTAAAATTCGCCGGGATTAGCTATTTTGATGGGCAAGGTTTTCTCATTCCAACCTTGTTTGGGGCCACTAGCCCTCTTCAGCTCGATGGCGCTAAAATCTGTGTGGTGAGCGGCACCACGTCGGAAAAGAACGCGGCAGACTTTTTTCAGAACAAAAAACTTAAAGTCTCTTTTTTGCGGTTTACAGAAAGGTCAGACGCGCGAGCCGCTTATGCTGCCGAGAAGTGCGACGTATTTACCGGCGACCGTTCTGCTTTGGCAGCAGAGCGATCGCTGCTGCCGACGCCCCAAAGTCACATCATTTTGCGTGACGTGATTTCTAAGGAACCCCTAGGGCCCGCAACGCGCGAAGATGATCCGAAATGGACCAGTCTGGTACGCTGGACGCTTTTCGCTCTCATCAATGCGGAGGAACTCGGGTTGAACTCGGAATCGAGCGCAGCAAGTCAGCGCCAGCAAGCGATTGCGCTTGGCGCGCCGGCAACAAAGTCACTCGGATTGGCAAATGACTGGCTCGTCAAGGTTATTGGGGGCGTCGGCAACTACGCCGAGATATTCGAACGCAACCTGGGTCAGAACACGCCGTTGGAATTAAGTCGTGGGATGAATGCACTGTGGACACAGGGAGGGTTGCTGTATGCGCCGCCAATGCAGTGATCATGTTCGAAAAAATTTGAGTGCTAAACTGCTGCGGTTGGGGATTGCGGCGCTACGAAGCGCGACGAGGCGCATGTTTGCAATATTCGTTCCGCTTTGTGTCTTGCTGGCCTTGCAGGTTTCAGATGCCCCGGCACAGATTGTCAATTCACCTCGTGAACTCGCTGTTATTCGGATTAATCTCCTCGATCTACTGGCGAATGATCCAAGCCTGCCGCTTCCAATAAGGCAGCGCCACGACGCATTGCAGGCCTACTACCAGACTTTTGGGGGCGAACTGCTTTGGCTCGGGAGCAACCGTACAAACGCATTCATTTTGCGCCTGAAGAATGCTGAGGCCGATGGCCTCGACCCAAATGACTATCCAAGCAAGCAACTTGCGACCCTCAGTGCGGCCGGGCCATCGACCGACAAGCGGGGCCTCGCGATCGTCGAACTGTATTTTTCGGCAGCATTTCTTGAATATGCGTCGGACCTCAAAGTCGGCCGCTTCTTGCCGAGCAAAATCGATCCGGATTTCTTTATTGAGGGTCGCACCATCGACCAGCTGTCGGCACTCAAGAACCTTGCGAGTGTCGCTGACATTGATCGTTTTTTCGATGAGTGGCAGCCGGCAAGCCCCAGCTACGCTACACTTCGCGCGGTTCTTGCGAGGTACCGGGCGCTTGCGGCTAAAGGCGGCTGGAGCGCGGTCCCGCTAGGAGACACCCTTCGGCCTGGCATGACCGACCCGCGCGTGCCCGCCATTCGCGCCAGACTTTCGCTGACCGACCGTGCCAGAACCGAAGTCGCCGCAACTGAGGGGCAAGTGTACGACAATGCGTTGGTCGAGGCAGTAAAGCACTTCCAGGCCCGTCAAGGCCTCGATGTCGATGGAGTCATCGGGTCTACGACTGTCGTAGCCATGAATATACCGGTACAGGAACGCATCAACAGCATCATCCTGGCAATGGAGCGCTTGCGATGGATGCCTGAGGACTTAGGGCAACAATATTTGATCGTAAACATTGCCGACTTTGAACTGCGTCGCATAAATGCGGGTGAAGTCGAAGAACGCATGGCCGTTGTTGTCGGCAAGCCCTACCACCGAACGCCCGTTTTCAGTGATCGTATTCGGTTCATTGAGTTCAACCCATATTGGAACGTGCCGCCGAGCATCGCGGTCAATGAGGAATTGCCGGCACTTCGAAGGAATCCGGCAAGCTTGGCCGCGCAAGGTTTTGAAGTTGTTCGGGGCGATCAGGTGATAGACCCTGCGTCAGTTGACTGGTCCAGCGTTGGGGGCGGGCACTTTCCATACGAACTGCGGCAACGGCCAGGCGCCAACAATGCGCTTGGCCGTGTGAAATTCATGTTTCCAAATCCACACAATGTCTATCTGCACGATAGCCCGGCGCACAGTCTATTTGGGCGCAACGTGCGCGCCTTCAGTCACGGCTGCATTCGCTTATCTAAACCTCTCGAACTTGCCGAACAGGTTCTTCGGGTGGGCGGTGTCCAGGGATGGACAAACGATCGGATCAATGACGTTGTTGCATCTGCCAAGACCACTATAGTCAACTTGCGTGAACCCTTACCCATTCACATCACATACCTGACAGCCTGGGCCGAAGACGGCGTCACGAATTTCCGCCAGGATATCTACGGACACGACGCCAAATTGCTTGCCGCCCTCGAGGGCAAGGCTATCGCGTGGTGAGAAAGATAGGGGTACCAGGCTGACTCTGTGATCGAATTACGCCGAGCGCGTGTATCCTCTTCTGCCCCTTACCGGACACCTTACTCGCACCGCCGGATGTTCGCTTCTGAGGGTAAAGCGGATATCGCAAGGACGAACCTCAATGTCCGCGCATGACTCAACGCGGACAAGGTTCTAGCTGGGCATCGGATGGGCTGCATCCAGTGCTTGAAGTTCCTGCGGTGTCAGTGTGAGCGAGAGCGCGACGGCGTTGTCCTTTACATGAGCCGGCGAACCGGATTCAGGGATCGCAATGACATTACCACTGCGCATGGTCCAGGCCAGGGCAACAGCAGCTGCCGAGCAACCGCGGGCTGCAGCAATACGGGCAAGCGTAGGATCACGCAGCAAGCCGGCGCCAGGGCCGCCGAGCGGTGAGTAGGCCATCACCGGCAAGCCATGCCGCGCGCACCACGGCAGCAGGTCATGTTCAATGCCGCGGTCGCCGAGGTTGTAGCGGACCTGATTAGTCGCGCAGCGGTTACCTTGTGGAAGATGGAACAAGCGTTCCATGTCGCGGACCTTAAAATTGGACACGCCCCAGGCGCGAATCTTCCCCGCCGAACGCAGATCTTCAAAGGCCGTCACAACGCCGGCAAGGTCGGTGACCCCATTTGGAAAGTGCAGGAGATAGAGATCGAGATGGTCAGTCCCGAGACGGGCAAGGCTCGCCCCACAAGCGCGCGCGATACCATTTCCGCCTGTATGCGTAGGCCATACCTTGGAGACTATGAATACGCGATCGCGCTGACCGGCAATCACGTGGCTGATCAATTTCTCAGCGCGGCCGTCGCCGTATATCTCCGCCGTATCGATCAATGACATCCCAAGTGAGATGCCGGTGCGCAGTGCTTCTTCCTCAACAGCATCGGGGTGTCTTCCTTGTGCGAGGTGCCATGAGCCCTGCCCGAGCGCTGGGACGGTTGTGCCGTCGGGGAATTTTACTCTGCGCCCTGGACCGGCCGGAGCTGCGTCTTTAATCGCATCAAGAGCCGATGCGCGTGAGGACAATGCAAACATTGTACTGGCTGCAGCGAGCGATGAGCCAAGCACGATGCAAAGTTCATTGAATTCACGCCGGTTCGGCTGTCGGTTGTTCAAGCCTTCACTCCTCGCGATGCGACTCCTTATACTTCACTAAAGAACGAAATATATTAAATAGTTGGACTAGACGCTCAACATTTATTTGCTGTGTTGGCGGCTTCTTTAGCGTTCGCACTAGGCAATCTTCCAATTTTCTAAACCTCCGGTGCGAAGCCGTCAGGCACCCACATCCCCGCCTGTCGGCTTTTTTATTACGGGAAAGCAACTGTCGCTACGACAAGTAGAAGGATTTTGAGAAAGTGAAGCCGAAAAAATAAAAGGGGCCACCAACTGAAAGGCCTTAGTTATCTGGACGTCGGTGGCAACCCCACACATTTGCATAAAATTATCAGATCTTTTCTGAATGGCCTTTCACTCGGCCTTTAAAGGCAGTGGTTTTCAATGCTTTTCAGAAAACAATTTCTTTCACTAATGAGGTTAGACGCCAGTGACAATATCTGGTTTACAGCCTCCTCAAATATTTTGCCGCGTTTTTCTCTCACGCAATGGCAATCCCGGCATTGCGTTCGTTGGTGCAAGTCTGCTTGCATTCTGTATTCTTTGTGTTGCTGGTAATCGTGTCTACGCCAACTCGTTAGCGACGCACGACCCCCGCACATCTGTCAGTGTGGAAGAGAAAGATTTTCGCAATCAATCTGGGAGAGCCTCTCCCAGTAGCTTCAGTTCTGCAACGTTACCTACGGAGTTCAATGCTTCGGTGGGCGTTGTGGGGATCGCTTCATGGTACAATCCCTATCTTGAATCGGGTGACACTTTAACTGCGTCCGGCGAGCTGTATGACCCCGATGAGTGGACTGCGGCAATCCAAATTAAGTTACGTCAGCAGTTCGGCAAGGTCGGCTACCGCACAAACTATCGGCCTACCTATGCACTGGTGGAAAGCGGCAACAAGAGGGTAATCGTAAAGATCAATGATGTTGGGCCTCTTGCGCCGGGCCGGGTTATTGATCTCAGCGAGCGCGCAATGCGTTATTTCGATGAATCCTTGCAGCTTGGCCTACTGCCAAACGTCAAGTTGACGCCATTGGCCGGAAACTGGACGCCCGGCCCGGTTGATGGCGACCTCGTCAGAACGCAGTGGTGTGGACCAGGGACGCTGGACGACGCGCCGGCAGCAGTGGGCTCAATTTTCAAGGCAAATGATATTCAGACAATGGTTCTTGATTTGTGAGAGAGATTACGGAAGGGCTGAATAATTCACTTCGCGGCCGGATGGCTCGAGTTGCCCGCCCGAAGAGCCTTTATTGACACTGCTTCTTGTGCCTGCGGCTTATTTTTTATTATTTCGGTTTGACGAAAACTTGAAATCACGACTGAAGTTGCATTGGTCAGTAAACCGAGGCTGACGATACTCGGTCGCGGGTGTGTTTAGACGATTTCAACTGAGGCTGCGGGTTCAAAACCCCGGGACGTGTCAGGGCTTTCTTTCGTCATGAACCAAAACCCAATCTGCTCATATTGTCCAGCAGATGGTACAATGCCAATGTCGAGCACTAAACTGACAACGCATTTGCGTCGTTTTAAAGCAAAGCTGCTCGCACGGATGAGGTGATCGAATGAAATGGCGCGGGTTCATGACGCCTCTCCGTGGCGCCGCAACTGCTTGGCCCTTCATGTGGGCCTTCGTGTGTGGGTTAATGCTAATTACATTTTCTTTTTTAGCTGTGAATGCACAGCAGGCCCCGGATAAAAGGTGTGTTGCCGTTTCCAAGCAAGAGTATGACAGCGCTAAAAGGCAAAACCTGTTGCGAACCAGGTATAGCACTTATGTGAGAACAGGTCGGTTATGGCGGCGCTACTATTGGTATTGTCATTCATAGGCCGGCTAAAGTCAGCAATCCCCGGGGCTTGGACCATCGTTGAGGCGATCGGCTTGGTCGCGCATCCAACGTTTGCCCAAGCCAACCGCAACACGGAGACGTTTTGGAAAAGGGTGCAAGCCACCTGCGACACGCCACCGCCGCTAAGCCTCCAAGCGAGGTCGGCCCGGCGCGCGGCGCAGACTGCGATCGATGAGTTCGCCCGCTTCGACGGCCACCTCTACGCAGACACACAACGCTTACGCTACTAACAAACTTGGAAAGAACTCATCGACCAATTCATCGTGTGACAATATTTTCCCGACATTGTTATCGGTTGTCTCGAACTCATTCCCGCACATCGGGCAGTGCCAAATGTGAACGGCCTTATGACTATTCACGCACTCTGACCATACCGGCGCCAGCAAAGGGATCTTGCATTCAGGACATGCTGTTGAAATTCGAAGAGGGTCTACGGAGTTTGACATGTAACGCCCCGCGTCCTTGTTTTAATTTCGATTTATTTAATTCGCGAAAACTTAAACAGGCAAGTTACCGAGCGATATTGCCCCTTGGGACAAATTGCCGCGGATACAGGGAAAGGTGAAGTGCTGTTTCCAGACGAACAAGACTGTTTGGCGCGGTGGGAGTGCCTGACGTTCAACGCGCACACACGACTGCGAAAGAACGACAAGCCCGAGTACAATCGCCCGCTGTCTATGTGATCGCGCTTACGATTGATCGCCGGGGAATATCGATTGGCGGCTTACGATCAGTTTCGTTTTTTTGATTTGGAGTGCTGTGTACGGATTCATCGTTGGTAGCGTTTGGCTCAGCTTGCCTGATTGGCAACCTGTCGCCTTTAAGCGCGCGATCGACGGCCTGACGATAAATTATCGTGCTTTCCGTGTTTATCTCCGACTGAAGACCTGACGTTGTTCCCACCGATGGAGCGATGTTGTGCGCAGCCACAATGGAACCGGCAATGCCCACAATATAGGGCAGCGATTTCAACGTGAGTGTCTTGACCAACATAATAGTCTCTTTTTCTGCGTCCGGCCGACGGCCAAGTGCAGTTCAATAGGACAATGCGTTCAAGATCAGAACGCTGACGAAAACAGCGGTGAGAGCCAAACCAAATAAGCGATCGCTTGCTAGTTCGCTGATCATGCCCACCTCCTCTTGCTAATAGCGTCTAGCAATTAGGGCGAGTCAGCAATTGACCTTTAGGGAGCCTTGGTTTGCCCCTTAGGCCAATAGACTTATGTTTTGTGCGCTTGTACGGGTCGAGTGGATCAATAGCCGAAAAAGAGGGGTGTCATGAATGCGTTGTTAGACCGGGCCGACATCGGCACGCATGTCAAGATTGTCATCGTTGGCTTGATCGCTGCGATTGTTATGGTGGTCATCGGAATTCAAGCTCACCTGAGCTAGTCGAGCCCGCGCTGGATCCCCAAGCTCAACAACCAGCGCGAAAGAGTGGCCCTACCAAAGAAAGTACCCCCAAAAGTCGTTCGATCCTCAAGCACAAAGCCGCGCCCTAATAGCGCGGCTTCTCTTTCTAGCAGACTTATTTCGCCTGCAGGCGGTAGATGTAGTTGGTGGCGCAAGAACTTTGACCGAGCCATGCTTGCGGGATTGTTATAAATACCAGCTGATCGTTAATTTCACGATAATGGTGAGCGTTTAACCTGTGGCGCTCTGACTTTTATTGCACGCGGTTATCGATGTATGGTTCGCCCGCAGCGTTGCCCTTGCCGAGATGAAAGTTGAATGAACCGCACACAGAAGTTTATGAGGGGGTTTGGAAATGGCTGAAGAAAAGCCTTTGCTACGATCCCGGCGATTTGCCCCCCTGTTTTGGTGCCAATTCTTTTCGGCTTTCAACGACAACTTTCTAAAGACGGCGTTAGTTTTTCTAATACTTTTCCAAATCGGCGGATCAATTGGCGAGTCGTTAATAACGCTCGCCGCAGCGGTATTCATCGCTCCCTATTTCCTTTTGTCGGCGCTCGGCGGTGAGACCGCCGATCGTTATGACAAAGCGATCGTTGCGCAGAGATTAAAGCTCCTAGAAATCGGGGTGGCTACCGTTGCGGCGATCGGGTTCGCAACGCAATCGCTGACCATTCTCTTTTTAGCTCTATTTGGTTTCGGCATCATTGGCTCCCTATTCGGGCCCATCAAATATGGGATACTACCTGACCTTCTACCGCGCTCAGAGTTGCCCGCGGCGAACGCTCTGGTCGAGGGCGCCACGTTCGTTGCGATTCTGCTTGGTACTATCGCAGGGGGGCTTGCCAGCAAGGGCGGTGGTAACCCGGTCACATTTGCTGGGCTGCTGCTGGTCTTCTCGTTGCTATGTTGGTCATCCGCGCTGCTCATTCCGAGAGTGGGTTCAGGCGCACCTGACTTGAAAATTTCCGCAAATGTCATTGCCTCCACCATAACCTTGCTAACCCATCTGCGCGGCGATCACCGCCTTTGGTGGGGCGCCATGGTGACAAGCTGGCTTTGGCTTGTGGGCACGGTAACACTCTCGCTGCTACCGCCGTTGGTGAAATCAGAGCTCGGCGGCGGGGAGGAGGTGGTAACGGCTTTCCTTGCCGTATTTTCCATTGCGGTGGCAGTAGGGTCAGGACTTGCGGCTTGGCTGGCTGCCGGCCGTATTGTGATTTTACCAACGCTCATCGGTGCGGTGCTGCTTGGCTTTTTTGCCATCGACCTCGGCTGGACCAATATTGCGAGCTCTCCTGCTCTTGCACCGCATGGCGTTTGGACGGTGCTTTCATCCAGAGCCGGTCTTCACACAATCCTCGGCCTTGCTGGGCTTGCAATAGCGGGTGGCCTTTACATCGTGCCGACCTTTGCGGCCGTCCAGGCGTGGGCCGGCGCCGATCAAAGAGCGCGCGTAATCGCCGGGGTCAATGTGCTCAATGCCGCTTTCATGGTGGGAGGGTCGCTTGCGGTGGCGGTATTGCAGCGCGTTGGGGTTACTGCACCGATGCTGTTTATCGGCACCGGCATTATGACGCTCATCGTCGCGGCGATCATCGGACGGACAATGCCAGCAAATCCAAAGATGGATTTGCTCTCCATCATATTCCGCGCGTTCTATCGCATGGAGGTGCACGGCGTGCACAATCTGCTCGAGGCTGGCCCCAATCCAATCGTCGCGCTTAATCATGTGAGCTTCCTTGATGCCGCCGTTGCGATGTCTCTGTTACAGACCGATCCAGTGTTTGCCATTGATGGCGAGATCGCCAAGAGATGGTGGGTGAGGCCATTTCTTCGATTCACCCGCGCCATGCCGCTGGATCCAGCTAAGCCTCTGGGTATTCGTACGCTGATCAACGCAGTGAACGAGGGCAAACCACTTATTATCTTTCCAGAGGGACGGCTAACCGTCACCGGAAGCCTAATGAAAGTTTATGATGGCGTGGGCTTAATCGCCGATAAGACCAACGCCTGCGTCGTGCCGGTACGGCTTGCCGGGCTTGAGTACACACCATTCACTAGATTGTCTCGGGCGCAGGTGCGTAAACGTTTGTTTCCCAAAGTAACCATCACCATCCTCGAACCTGTCAAGCTTACGGTGGATCCGGTGCTCAAGGGCCGCCACAGGCGGCAGGCAGCGGGCGCGGCGCTCTATGAGATTATGTCTAACCTCGTCTACCGCACCACGTCGATCGAGCGAACCGTGATCGAAGCCCTGATTGAGGCAGCAGAGATTCACGGAATGAGCCGGGTCGCGGTCGAGGACCCGATTGCTGGCAAGCTTAACTACCGCAAGCTACTGATGGGGGCGCGCATACTTGGCAAGAAGGCTATGGCACTCGCCCCCGAAGGTGTGCCGGTCGGGGTTATGCTGCCAAACGCCAATGGCGCGGCCGTCACTGTTATAGCGCTCATGTCGGCAGGTCGCATCCCGACGATGATCAACTTCAGCGCTGGACCGGCGAAAGTGTTAGGCGCTTGCAAAGCCGCGAAGCTCGATAGCATCATTACCTCACGAGCTTTCATCGAACGCGGCAAACTCCAGTCACTGGTCGCTGCTATCTGCGATGAAGTTAAGCTCATCTACCTCGAGGATATCCGCTCAACGATCACTCTATCTGACAAGATTCACGGATTCTTTCGGTTGAAAAAGCCACTGGTAAAACGAATGCCCGGCGATTGGGCAGCGATCCTATTCACTTCGGGCTCAGAGGGCGCGCCGAAAGGCGTGGTGCTCTCGCATCGAAACATGCTGGCCAATGTTGCGCAAGCTGCAGCTCGCATCGATTTTGGCCGTCAGGACAAAACCTTTAGCGTGCTGCCATTATTTCATGCCTTTGGCCTCACGATTGGACTGGTGCTGCCACTGGTTTCTGGCGTGCGCATTTACCTGTATCCGTCGCCGTTGCATTACCGTGCCGTACCGGAGTTGATCTATGGTGTAAACGCTACGATCCTGTTCGGCACGGACACATTTCTTAATGGCTATGCCCGCGGTGGGCATCCCTATGATTTCAGATCATTGCGGTACATTCTTGCCGGGGCTGAAGCCGTGAAGGACTCGACGCGCCGCATTTATCTGGAGAAATTTGGACTGCGCATTCTGGAGGGCTACGGAGTGACTGAGGCCTCCCCGGCTCTGGCCCTTAATACGCCGATGTTCAACAAATTCGGTACAGTTGGGCGCGGGCTGCCGGGAATCGAGATGCGTCTGGACAAAATCGAAGGTATCGACCAAGGCGGCCGGTTGTACGTGAAGGGGCCTAACGTGATGCTTGGCTATCTGCGAACTGAGAAACCGGGCGTGCTAGAGCCCCTCTCCGAAGGCTGGTACGATACTGGGGACATTGTAGCCATCGACGAGCAAGGTTTTATCACGATCAAAGGGCGTGCTAAGCGCTTCGCCAAAGTAGCTGGTGAGATGGTCTCACTCGCGGCTGTGGAAGCGCTGGCAGGCGAATTGTGGCCCGACCACTTGTCGGCTGTCACGACCGCTCCTGACCCCAGAAAGGGGGAGCGCCTGATCCTAGTCACGCAAAAAAGGGACGCCAGCCGTGTCGAGTTTCAAACCTTTGCTCGCTCGCATGGGGCGTCCGAGTTGATGACACCGGCTGAAATCATTCACGTGGAGAAGGTGCCACTACTCGGGAGCGGCAAGGTGGATCTTGTGGCGGTGACGAAAATGGTTCGCGAGTTGGCTAGCGCAGCTTAAGGCCCTGTTATCATTGACGCGATCATCGAATAAACTCTTTGATACAGGTTCTCGGCTACCTCCACCTCACCGTCATCGGTCCTGAAGTGACGCCCTGTAGAGCGTGGACGATTGCGTTTTTCGATCGCGGCCGAACTCCTCCGCGATTACTATCACTGACGCCAATGCGACTCGGATGTTTCCATTTCTTAGTTTCATCGGATGTACCGCCAATGACTGACGAACCGATGACCGCCGCGCAGGCAACAACGCTGAAGAAGCTCGCGGAAGCTACCTATGAATTAGACGCATTTAAGTCCAACCTCACCCGTACCGAGGCTGATAAACGCATCGCGATGCTAACGGCTAAGCTCAAACTGCTTGATGAGCCACCCCATACAATCTGAGTTGAGATTTGATAGGCTACGCGAATGGCTACGCCGTGTTTACGATTATGCTCGGAGTTATAATACTGCCTGCATTAGCGGATACCTACTTGCATTGTCCGAGCATAAAAGTGGTCATGACAAGTGGACTTCACGGAGAAACATCATCAGAAAAAAAGGAAGATTTGATGTTTCGACTCGATGATGCAGCAAAAACCCTCGAATTCACAAATAACACACCACTAACTATCACACGTTTCGATCGCTCTTGGATTAGCGCCGAGAGCGACGGCGTTTCCTATGAGTTCGATCGCCAAGATGGGACGTTGAGCTTCGCATCCTCGACAATGAAAGACGGGGTCGCGACCACGATTGTGGGGTCCGGTCGTTGTCAGATTGCGACAGCCCCACGGCGGTAAATGGCACTGTATGATGGGATTGTAGCCCGCGCGCGTGAAGTATCACTCTGTCCTATCTTCCAGCGATCACGCTTGGCGTTTGGGCTAGTGCCGCCATCAGTGCCGGGCTGTCGATCTTTCATGATCAATTAAATAGGTCCGTGGCAAACCACATTCTTCGCACTCAAACACGTGTCGTGCCTTGCGCGGATCTTTGAGATCGGGTTCGAACACAACCTGATGCCCATAGCTGCACCACATTGCGGGCAGCGCGCAGTGGTTGAGGTCGAGAGTCGCATATGAACTCCATCAATAAGCTCACCCTCGAATCAAGGATGCACCATAAAATGTACGACGAAATGGAAATCGAGTGACGAGATTATGACTAAATGTGATACATCGGAGCCTTATTACAAAAACGTGGCCGATTTATTTGATCACATTGAGTTCATAGTTCCGCACGCATTCTGCCCACACTTTTATCATCATTAATTCGCATACATCCACGGAACGATCGCACTATGTTGGTGTTGAGTGACGGTTCGTCGAACGTAAGAGTTAACTGCATATCCAACACGACAGACGAACGAGGGAAACGCGATGGCGGGCTTCCAGTAATGTCAACAAGGAGAATGATGACATGAAGAAGCTTCTAACCACCGTAGTATTGCTGACCATCACCGTCACGCCGGTACTTGCCCAGTCGTTCGCGCCCGAATACGGCAGCGGCAATATTGTCTCAGGGGCAAATCAAGGCGGTGAAGCCTCCTATGCCCAGGCGCCTGATGACTACTATGCCCAGGTACCTGAGAACCATCGAACGCGTTCTGAACACCTGAGGCATGTTCGCAGGCTTCAGCCTTCCGCTGTAAAATCGGAAGACAATACGAGAAGTAACATGCAAGACTGACGCCAAGGCGTGAGTCAACTTGCAGACTCGAGAAGGCCTCGAACTTTGAGGCCTTCTTTCCTCAAACAAATGTTAGGTCGGTTTGCTAAGCGGTACAGCGGCAATTTTTTCCAGGTTCGCGACGAAGTCGCCTTTGGTTGTGAAGCGTGAATGCTCAAGCTGAAGCGCAATCCCGATGCGGTCCAATCAGAAAGCTACAACTTATTTTTTTGAAGGGCGCCATGTCGGGGCATCTTTTACGTAGGCGCTGGCGCGCCGCATGACGCTCCGTGGTTTTGTGGTCTCGGATTTCACGAATGGCAAGGCGGCAACGGGGTCGCAGTACGGCAACGCCGCCAATCGAGAGGCAGCACTGCGGCCGTTCCACGCCGCGTAGGATCGCGGGCCGAAAGCGCGCTCCATCATTCGCCGACAGTGCGCACGACGCTTGAGGTCGGTCGGTCACTGACGACACTGCCGCCAAACTCTTTCATGATTGCCTCATCGTATTGCGGCAGCGTCTTCACGGGGTCTTTTGACTTAACCTGCACGATTTTATACCCGCCTGCCTTGAGCTGAGCCAAAAGTTCTGACAGCGCCAGTGAGGTTGGATGCTGGAAGTCGTGTAGGAGGACGATGCCTTTACCTCGCTTATTCAGTTTGGTCATTACGGAGACGACAACCTGCTCGGGCTTGCGAATCTTAAAGTCGAAAGAATCTACGTCGGTCGAGAAGATGCCGATGTTTCGTGAGCCAAGGTAGGCGACCATCTCCGGAGGATCACGCAGCGTCGGAAAGCGAAAGAACGAAGCTCCAGGCTCTCCCAGTGCAGCGCGGACAGCGCTAGCACCTTTTTCGAATTCATCTTTGGCTTGGTCGACGGTTAATTTGGACAAATCGGCATGCGACCAGGTATGCGATCCGATCGTGTGCCCTGCCGCGGACACTTGCTTAAGAATTTCAGGATGCCACATGGCGTGCTTGCCAATGGGGAAGAACAGCGCCTTGGTACATTGGTCCGCGAGCGCTTTAAGAACCGCCGGAGTGTTGCCGGGCCACGGGCCGTCGTCGAATGTCAGCACCACCTCGTGTTCGCGCAGAAAATCGTAGGCCTTGAAATGCTCGAAGCCAAAACCGGGCCCGCCGGTGGTATCAATCTCCACTACCCGGGAGACGCCGAGCGCATCCGGATTCTTGCAGGCCGGGCTCCGCGCGGTGGCGACATTGTAATCGGATGTCGGGAATGCAGCGGAGTTCGCGGACGCTGAAACCGCGGCTGCCAATGGCGTTTGCGGCAGTGGTTGCTCAGGAATCGGACGTGGTGCGATCGTACTGGTCACCAGCTCCGGCTCGGTAACCTTCGCTGGCGTGACCGTCGCCACTGGCTTCCGAGCTGTGAAAACAAGCGTGGAACTGATCACGCCCACGGCCACCGCAACGGCACCTGCGGCAGCCAAAATAATCATTCTGCGCATCGCACTGTCCCCTAAGCTATTTAACCGTCACGATCAGCCGAAACTGGTTAATATTCGGTAGGTTTCAGGTGCGAATCCTGGCACGCTCACCAAAATACTAAGCGATTCAATGATTTCTGTATTGCTAACGGGGGATGTATCTGGTGCGTGCGGCTTACCGACTCTTCCACGCCGCCTTGAACGCAGCCATCGCCGTCTCTCGGTCCAGAGCGCGCCCCTTGCGGCCCTGCCGCTCGTGAATTCGAGACCTCAAAACCCGTGGGCGTCCTTTGGCACGCCAGCATCGGCATAAAAGATGCGCCGACATAGCAGCCATCTCACAGAACCGGAAGTGAGGCTTCGCCTATTCTTTCGCAGCACGAGCATTGTGGCATTTATTCGTATGGATCGACTTTATGCGCGGCGCTAATCTAAGCGAGATCAAACCCTGCTTGTCGCAGGTCATAGGGAGATCAACATGGAACAGATTCTGATTAACCTCATCACAGGAGCGCTTGGTGGAGTTGGCGCAGGTAAGTCATCGCCGACCTTTGATCTCGGTACGGCTGGCAACATTATTTCCGGTTTGGTCGGAGGCGGGGTACTCGGCCAGATCATCACGTTATTGCTGCCGTCGGTCGTGGCCGCTGCGGAGTCGGGCAATCTGAGTATTGGCGGCATTGTGTCACAGGCGATCGCCGGTGGCGCTGGCGGGGCCATACTCACGGCGCTGATTGGTGCAATCAAAAACAAAGCTGCTGCCTGATGGTCGACCCAATAAGTCCAGACCAGAAACCCTTCAGCTCCAGTGAGCTAAGGGTCCGGATTGATGACTTGTTAGGTGGTCATCGTGGCTAAAGAGCAAGACGTAAACGGCGATGGTCGACTGCGTTGATGTTATCGCAACCGTCCTCAAGTACGACATGCACGGTCACGTCATCGGTCGTAACGAGCGTTGTGCGTCGTGTTATAATGATCCGCATGCCTGCCGGCGCCTTCGGGTTTTTCACTTTGATCCAAGTTCGCGATGGGGGTGAACGATGCGGATTAAGCCCGATCTATTTTGTACCATCCTTTTGCCTTGTCCTGCTCATATTGTTTCAGTGGATCGGATTGATTTGGTGGCTTTGGAATCTTCTTGCGTTGCGCCAATTTCGTACGATTCCCCAAATCATGAGGCGTACTTACTTGATTAGAAGCAGACGAATTTGTCGCTTCTGCCACGGTCGTAATTGAGGCGAGCGCTACCGCCACAATAATGGTGAAGGCTAATTTCATGAGCAGATTTTTTCTTCTTCCCAAGTGAGAGCGCATGGCGTGGTTCGGCGCAGGTGACCGCAAGTTAGACCTGGACAACTCGGCGTTAGTAAGACTTGCGAGCGCTGTGCACACGCAAAACGCTTGCTTGCGCGCCAAATGGTAACACAGCGGCCTCCGGCTGCGCTGTCACTGAGTGCGGTTACCGGCCGGGAACTACAAGTCCCCTGCAAGTGCCATCGCAATATGGTCCCGGTAGCTGGCGATCGCCTCCTGTCCGCGCAGATCCTGGGCTACACGACCCCCATCAATGAACAGAACACGATCAAAGTGGTGTAGATAAAGCGGATCGTGAAGGCTCATCAGGATGGTCTTTCGGCTAAATTCGTTTGCCTTCCCAATGGCCTGATAGAAACGTGCTCGCGTCTCCACGTCACAATTGGCCATGGGCTCGTCGAAAATACCAACGAACATCTTTGGATCGAGAAAGCGATAGAACGCGCCGGCCAGCGCTAGCCGCTGCAATTGTCCAGTTGAAAATCCGCGCCCTGAGGGCCATTGCTCTCCAATCCAGGTTCGCATCCCCTGTGGCAGGACTGCAACAATCTCATCGGCTCCCGAATAGACTAGGGCACGTTTCATTCGATCAATATCGATGTTTTCGCTGACCGAACCCGTGAGCGATCGCGCCAGTTCCATACCGGGAAGTTCGAGTTCCTGAGTGGCCATAAGCAAATGGTTGAGCCACGATTGCTGACGGACGCTTCGTATCTCATGCCCATCAATCCAGATCGAACCTCCAGCCGGCACATAGATCTTTGCGATGAGCCGTAGAAGTGTCGTCTTACCGGCGCCATTGCGGCCGACTAATGCAACCTTCTCTCCCGACGCAATTTCGACGGAACAGTTTTCAAGAACGGGTATCTCGGTTGACGGATACGAGAACGTCAGATTCTCGATCTTCAGCACCGGCGTATCGCTGAGTTTGATGTCCTGCGCGTGTGTTTCATCGACAAGCGGTTTGGTTTCGAGCATGCGGGCGAGGTAGTCGTAATCCCGCCGCGCGTTCTCCAGCTCTGTGAGCGAGGAGCCGAAACGATGCATTCCCGTGACAAGTAGTGAGAGGCTCCCGCCGATGGCACCCAACTGCAGGTAAGTGTATGAGCCTTCGACAAGTCCGGAAGCAAAGTAGCTGCACATAACTGCCAGCATTGCGACCTCGACAAGACCAATCGTCAGGTTCCATCGACGGTCGAACCTCGCGATGACAAGGGCGTTATTCCGGACTTCGGCAACCAGCTCGCGAAAGTATGACTGATACTTATTATTCAGTTGCCATAGTCTGGATCGCAGACCGGTCCGCGGTGCAACAAGCGCATTTTCAACCTCGTATTTTTTGCGATAGGTGAGCGTCTCAGCTTCATCAAATAACCGTCGCTTGGCCTCGATGAACCAGTCCCTGCCGATCATCGGTGCCGCCGTGAAGAGCGCCAAAATGCCGATGATGGGATCAAGGCTCAGGAGAACGACGGATCCGGCACCAAGCGCTACCACGGCCCCTATCAGGGAGCGCTCCGACTGCCAGAGCCGTGCGGCAGCTCCCGCTCCCCTGTAACGAGCAAGACGTTGCAACTCCATGAATGAAGGATCGAGAAGCCGGCCGAGATCGAGCGACGCCAGTTTTTCCAGTATGCGCTCTTCCATCAGGTTCCAGAGAGCTAGTTCAAAGTTTTTAGCTCGCAACCCGATGGCAGCGGATATTACAGTCTCGGCAAGCCGGTAGCCGAGGTAGAGAGCGATGCCCGCTATAACCGTGACCCATTCAACCTTGACGCTCGAGACAACGTGACCAAGCAGGCCGCCAACAAGGGTGAACAAGCCGAGCTGACTCAATGAATTTGTGGCGCTGCCCGCCCAGGTCAGTGTCACGTAGACACGATCAATGCTCGTCACAATCCGATTGATTGATATGAGCGTAGCTATCGTATCCCGAACGATGCTTACCGCAGGGGTGAAGAATTTCATCACACCCGCCGCTTTCGCTTAGCGTCGTGATGGCGACCATAGCCAGCGGCTTGAACAAAAGGTTTCGATATCGTCCATGCTTTTGAGCAAGTAACCGCGGAATGATTGCCCTTAATAGCTGTGCGACCTCCTCACAGTGTTGCAATTTCAAGTCTTGATATCGGCTGGCAGTTTGCCGCCGTTTTCGGCGAGCTTCGACATGACCTGCTTGTGCAGCCACACATTCATCGCTGCAGAGTCGTTGGTATTACCAGTGTAATGCAATTCCTTCGCCAATTCCTTCCGCGCAGCCAAACTACTATCGAGACCGAGAGCCTTCATCAGGTCGACAATGGAAGTGCGCCACGCAAGCTTCTCACCCTTTGATGCCGCCGCCTTGTCGACAATAGCCGCAACATCAACCGTTTGCGTCTTAGGCGCGGCCGGGGCGACCGTTGGCGAAGCCGATGCCTGCACCTTGGGCGCGGCCGGGGCGGCCGTTGGCGAAGGGGATGCCTGCGCCTTAGGGGCGGCCGTCGGCGAGGCGGATGCCTGCGCCGAGCCATGACCGAAAATCGCGCCCATAATGTTTCCTAAAACACTCATGACATCTTCCTCCTGTCGGGTTCGAAGAACGATGCACTATCCCGATACCATTTTCGGGTCTTGTGCGCTGCTGTATCTGCGTGTTCCAAGAAAAATTTAGCACCTCGCCGAGCCAAGTGCATTTCACATTTGAGCTATCGAGATATCCAGAAGATTGAAGTGCAACGGGGTTTCGGATGCGTGACATGAAACAAGAAAGGCAAGCACAAGGACTAGCCCTCGTCACTCCTCAGCCGGGCTGGTGGGAATACCTCGATAAAGACTCACTCCCGTTTCGAAACGGGTGGCCGCATAGATACTGAAGCATTCGGCTCGAAAAGGTTCAGCCCGACGCCCCACGCCATTTAGCGGCCCACCCGGAGCCGCGGTTCCCGAAATCGTTGCCCAAAAATCGGGAACCGCGGACCGATTTATTTGAATCACTGCGATGAGTTGATTGGACGAGCTGAACCTGCGTAGCGGTATTTTGTGGGCGCTCAGTTGGCTGCATTCACGGCAATATTAACTTGTAGAGAAACACAGCGAGCGTCACCGTCAGCACAAGGAAAAACACTCCAATAACCGTAACAATTCTTTCGCCCAGGCTCGTATAGTAGCGCTTGCTAGGGCGGTAGATCGTAGGGCGCATGGCAGAAGGTGTCACTCGGTGGAAATTGTCGCCCCACAAGTCAGCGCCAAAATATCAAAATTATGACGGTCTGATCCGATTGACGCAGGATGTCAGATTGGGGCTTGAAAGTTAGGCTGTGGGCCCGCTATCGTGCACCGGCTCGCAACTTTGCTTTTGGCGCGTCCCCAAACTCGAAAGAGGTGCGTGCGCACATGCCATGCCCGGCCGCAGGCGGGCGACCTTCTTCACGCCAATAGTTCTACGATGCTCTTGATTAGAATTAAAAACATATAGAGGTCAACGTATCGGCCATGAAAACAGTACCTGTAGAAGAAGCTGTTGCACTGATCCCTGACGGCGCAACTCTAATGATCGGCGGATTCATGGGGGTTGGTTCACCCGAGCGTGTAATTGATGAATTAGTTCGGCAGGGAAAGCGAGGTCTTACCGTTATTGCGAATGATACGGCCGTTCCGGGACGCGGAATCGGAAAGCTTGTGGACGCTAGTCTGGTCGGCCGAACCATTGCTAGTCACATTGGGCTCAATCCTGTGACGCAGCGGCAAATGATCGACAAAAAAATGATTGTCGATCTGGTCCCACAGGGCACCCTTATCGAACGGATCCGTGCTGGCGGTTGCGGACTCGGCGGCGTGTTAACCCCAACAGGTGTGGGTACCATAGTTGAGGAAGGCAAGCAAAAAATCAAAGTGGATGGAAAGAGCTATTTGGTGGAGACCGCACTGCGCGCCGACTTTGCGCTCGTTCATGCGTTCCTTGCCGATTATTTCGGCAATCTCGCTTATGCACTAACGTCGCGAAATTTTAATCCGATCATTGCCATGGCTGGGGAAACGACCATTGTTACGGCAGAGCATATTGTACCTGTTGGGCTCATCGCGCCAGATCACGTCATCACACCCGCGCCTCTCGTAGATTATCTTGTCGCTAACAGGTGAGAACAATGGACGCTCAGACCATCATTGCCAAACGCATCGCGCATGAGCTGAAAAGCGGAATGCTCGTCAACCTCGGGATTGGAATTCCGACCCTAGTGGCGAATTACATCCCAAGTGACCTAAAAGTATTTTTTCAATCAGAAAACGGATTGATCGGCACAGGACCCATACCAGAGGAAGGTATGGCACACCCGCTGCTCACGGATGCAGGTGGGCGCCCAGTAACGGCACTGCCAGGTGCCTGCACGTTTGATAGCGCGATGTCCTTCGGTTTCATTCGGGGTGGCCATGTCGATGTGACGGTGCTTGGCGCACTTCAGGTCGACGCGCAAGGACTGCTCGCGAATTGGATGATTCCTGGCAAGATGGTGCCGGGGATGGGCGGAGCCATGGACCTCGTTACTGGTGCAAAACGCGTGATTATTGCGATGCAACACACGGCAAAGGGCAAGCCAAAGGTAGTTAATAAATGCTCGCTGCCGCTTACCTCGACCAGGCCCATCGACCTATTGGTAAGTGAGATGGCAGTGATTGCCTTTCCGGATGGTCGCGCGACCCTCCTGGAAACCGCGCCCGGAGTGACCGTCGAACAAGTTATTGCTGCTACTGAAGCGAAGCTCGCACTAAGCGACAAAATTTCGGAAATGACTTTGTGATCAGAGAATGAGTCCAAGGCAGTCTAATCATCAACTCGCTCAGATCGTGATCACGGTGTGTGAGTGCGTGCAACCATCTTAGGGTCTCAACCTTTTGACCCACACGAAAAAGTAGGCTGCTTCACAAGTAAGGCAGCAGCCCACACAGATCACTAATCTCGGGTTTTCAGGCTGCGCAGGCAACACGCTTCTGGGCGTCTCCCTCAGCCGCAGTCTTTGGTTGCGCGGGCAGCTGAAGCACCGTTGCCTCTTGACCCGGCCATAGTTGTGTCAGAAGAGCGATGCGTCCGTCCGGAAATTCAAGCGCATCATGGTGTTTTCGTGGTTCGTTCTTATTCACTTGCCGGAAAATTGCCGTCGCGTGAATTAGCGTTTGAGCCTTCCAACCGATGATGAGTTGGTCATCTGAAACGATCACCGAGCCAGAAAACGCAAGCTCAGTTCCCGGAAGAACACAAACCGCCACTGTTGCATCTTCTGCCGCGGCGAACCCACGTGTGCCGGTACCGAAATCACGTGTGGTGAGTTTGTCGCCGACCTTTGCTGGCCGTGACCTTACGTTTTGAAGGCTGTAGTCACACATTGCTGGTACTCCGTATCCGAAGCCCCTCAGCCCACGCATACTAGCGCGTCATTTGTTTCGATCAGACAGGTTTGTTGACCAATTTCTACGTGCTCGATTATCAAGCGGATCGCAAAGAACTTGCGCAAAGGTTGTGGGTCGCTGCAAGGAACCCAAGTACACTGCCGACTGCGATAAAGCATGGGGCAAGCCAGCAGAGCCGGTCGGTTCTTGCTGGTTTGATGAGACCAGCCCACTGAGCTATCGACGCGAGCCCGAATCTTGCGGTCCTCAGGGCGCGACCGTTAAGCAAGAGGTTGCTGGGCCGGGGAGCGAGCCCGCCCCACATTGATATGGGACGAAAGCACAAACGTTACTTAACTGATTTATCTGCAGTACGATCAATCCGACAAAGCTCCGAGGCCATACATCACTCTTAAAACAGGACTCATTTGCAGACCTATCCGATCGAACCACGCTTGAAATACGGTGAGAACCTGGCCAGTGCGGAAAATCTGCGCAAGTCCCGTATTCACTGCGAGGCGAAAGGCCCAATCGCCAAGAGGCAATGCAATTGCATAAGGCTCGACGGACAAATCGTCCGGCAGCATCACCAACGCTTCGGGATTCTTAATGTGAGCGCCAACTAGCAGCAACTTATCGCTTGCAAAACCATCAACATCGCCTGCCTCCAACATGGCAATACCTTCACTGCCATCCTTTACGGAAATGAGGGTTGCTTCAACTTTCTGTTGCTTTAGCTGCGCAATGATCGCCTGCTCGTTGGTTGTACCTAAGGGCACTGCAATTTTCTTGCCTGTCATATCGGAAAACGATCGTATATTAGAAGCTTTCTTTACAATGATGCCGGTACTTTCGAGAAAAATGAAATTCGAAAAGTCAACCTCTTTCATGCGGCCGAGCGTTACAGTGCTCGATCCGCACTCCATGTCAGCTTTGCCACTGGCCACCGCGGAAAAACGTGTCTGCAACGTTACCGGAACCCACTCGATCTTAATGCTGTCAAGTCCAAGCTGATGTTCAAGCGAGCTAACAACGAGTTTGCAGATATCGATACTGAAGCCGGCGGGTTCGCCTTTGTCATTCAAAAATGAAAATGGTCTAGCATCTGCGCGATAGGCAATCTTAATAAGTTTTGTTTTTGTGATAACTTGCAGGCGGCTATTGGATGGGGTTTGGATTTGCGCAGATGCTACGACCGCAGAGAAAAAAACAAAAAATAGAGCGATCACACGACGCATCTTCATCACCTCCAAAGTGGCTCGATTGGGCGATAATATTGCGTGATATTACGTTTTGGTCAAATTAGCATTAGCGCGCGTTATTCGTCTGTCCAATGCTTATCGTAAACTCAGCGGATTGCGGGCGTTTAGTGTAGTACGAAACCCTGCTGTGCTTGCCACGGACGGATTCTATGCGGCAGTCCTCAGGCTCTGCGCGCTTCACCTTTTAGATCAAATTCGATCATCAAGGACGTAGTCGGGCGGGGCCCATCGCCTTGCTTACTTTCTGATATTCGGATTTAAGCGCTCCGCAGCGGCTATGTCGGCTTCCGCACCAGCTTTGTCCCCAATTCTCTGCTTATCGAGACCTCGATACAATAACGCGTCGGCGTCGTTTGGATTGAGCCGGATCGCCTCGTCGTAGTCGGCGATGGCGCGTACGTAGTCATATTTGCTTTCGTAGGCCAGTGCTCGGTTGTAGAAGGCGATAGCGAGGTTTTCTTTTTGCTCCGTTCCGGACTGAATAAGGGCGGTACAATTTTTAAGCTGCTGATCCCAGTCAATATCCGGATTTCCAGTACAACCCTGCCAAAGTGGAGAAAGCTGTGCGTTGACGCAAATTGTCGAGGCGGTAAGCACGACGATTGCTGAAACACACCGCGTTGTTAGCGACAATCTATTCTCCTTCTAGGCATTCAGCGTGTTCCAGGCATTCAGCGTGGCGCAAAGTTATTCCCCGGCTAGGATAACTAACGCATTATTTGTGTCACGTGGCTGATGATCACATCGATCAAAAAATGCTCCTGATAACAGGCGGCAGATTTTGCCGTGCACGGCCAAATTAATCGCCCGGGGCGAATGATTGGGCGCTTTGATTTTGAGTAGTAAGATCAATAACTTGGGCGGTGGCCGCAAGGAAGACATGTAATTTTTCCGAGTACTGTGACTTTTCTGCACTAGCTGAAAATTCGAGACGTGCGATAGTGGATTCGCTGTTTAAACAGGGGCACCTCATGAAAAAGATGCTAGTGGTAATCTGCTCTCTCGTACTCGCCTTGAGCCTCGCTGGTTGTGGTTGGGGTCCTTGGGGCAAGGGCAAGGCTCCGATTATTGGCAAGGGTAAAGCACCCGCACCAGTAGTGACCAAGGGCTGAACTCAATCACCAGAGTTAGGTCCGGAGCCGGGGGTGGGTAACCAAACCACAAGCACCTTAAGCGCTCGCATTACGATGATAGACATAAAGCCCCAGCTGCGTGCGGCTGGTGTGTGTCTCGTGTCTTTGTTTTGTCGAGCGATGCTTCGTGGACACACTGCCGACCGCGGTCAAGAAAATGACCGGCTGAGCAATTCGAGTGCAATCAAAAAGGCTCCGGACAATTCCTTGGGGCCTTTTCTTCCTGGGGCCTTTTCGTTGGTTGACATAGCTGTATCGCGATAGATGTGGGCAGTAGCCAAGTCTGATTTTGCGATACAAAGCAGGAGACAACAAATTGGGGATGGCCAACATTGAAATTGGCTGATTAGTACGGAGCTCGTCGTGAGATTTCCTCTTGGTCTGCTCGCGATAACAATCGCGATGTCATTGTTTGGTACCTGTGCTGCGAATAGTGCGCCTAGTGGCACCCAAGCGGCAGGTTCGGGGCAATCCAGGCATACTGGCGAAACGGGCCAAGTATGGTCGCTCCAGACTCCCTTCGGCATAATTTATGAGCGTATTCCGAACCAAGAGGTGGACTATCCAAGCACGCGCCCCGCAGGAACGATTGTCGTCAATACCAGCAAACGGCGACTTTACTACCTACTAGGTGGCGGCAGGGCGATCAGTTATGGTATCGCCGTCGGCATGGAGGGCTACGGTTGGTCGGGCGTCACCACCGTTGCCGACAAGCGCGAGTGGCCGGATTGGACGCCTACGCCAGATATCCTGAAGCGCCTTCCCAATCTGCCACATCACGTGCCGGGCGGGCCGGACAATCCACTGGGGGCGCGGGCTCTCTATCTTGGTGGTACGCTATATCGCATCCATGGGACGAACGAGCCCTGGAAGCTTGGTGGTAGTGTATCATCAGGCTGCATTCGTTTGTCCAACGAGGACATCGTCGACCTGTACAATCGTACAAAAATTGGCGCGACGGTAATTGTGCAATAGTAACG
>Ga0207782_100009_pt1 | contig 29532 bp, 27 predicted proteins | sample LuqExpMetageno60_FD_187818 | JGI IMG/M metagenome (GOLD analysis project Ga0207782, IMG submission 187818) | Tropical forest soil microbial communities from Luquillo Experimental Forest, Puerto Rico - Sample 60 (SPAdes) | ecosystem: Environmental > Terrestrial > Soil > Tropical forest ... | reverse complement strand
AGATCACCGTCCCTGCCAAAGCGGCCCATCGGGATCTCACGTTTGATCGCAGTCCCTGCCTCACTCATCAGATAGCTGTCATTTAGCTCGGTCACGAACCAGCCGGGCGCAATTGCGTTGACGCGCACGCCCTTGAAGGCGAGCTCGACGGCCAGCGCCTTGGTGAGCTGGATCACTCCGGCCTTGGCGGTTGCGTAGGCGGAGCCTCCTTTGGCCACGCTCAAGCCCAGCACTGAAGCAATGTTGATGATCGCGCCCTCAACTGTAGCCGCCAGCATGCGGCGTGCCGCTTCCGTCGCCCAGAAGAACATTGCGTCGAGATCTGTCGACAAAATCCGACGCCATTCCTCCGCACTCATATCGGTAGCGCGGCCGCCGTGAGCAATGCCGGCATTGTTCACTAGGATGTTGACCGTGCTGAAGGCCTTCTCGACAACATCAAAGGCCCGCACCATGGCAGCGCGATCGGTCACATCCGCCTCGATCGCGACCGCGCGTCCTCCTTTGCCCTCAATCTCCTTTTTTAGCGCTGCCAGGCGGTCCGCCCGCCGCGCCACCAGCGCCACTGCCGCATCATTGTCGGCCAATGCGCGGGCAAACTGCTGGCCGAGCCCGCTGGAGGCGCCGGTCACCAGCGCCACGCGGCCGGTCAGGTTGAACATGTCGGCGGCTTTCATCAAACCAATCCTGACTAATAATCGGCCTAGGTCGAACGCGGTCGCAACTTCGTCGTACCGGCGCGGGCCACATCCAACATAGCAAATGACTAATTATTCCAACCTGTCGGATTTGCCAACGGGAACACGCGGTTTGAAAAAATCAGGCAGTTCATCCTCACGACTGCCCTGATAAATGCAATGACGCTTCTCATCTCCGCTGAACTGCTCAGCCTTTGTTTTTGTCATACTGGGCGTGGTCGGGAGACAGTTGAGACATAGCGCCTTCTCCGATTGTAAGGGTGGCTCACCCTTTATGCTCTCGTAGAGCTCAATCGCTCGGTCCAATTCCGCTTTCGCTCCCTCAATCGCAATCACTACGGTACCTTCGGAGCCGTTCACGCCGCCACTGCCCACATGGACGGCCTTCACGTCAAACAAAATCTGCAGCGCTTGAAGCTCGGTGACCACGACGCCGTTTGTGATCGTCAACATGCCTACCTTCAATCCGGAATGATAATACAGTCTCTCCTGGCCGAGATGCCGCGCGGCTTCCGGCACCGATGGCACGAGCTTCTCAAGGCCAACAGGAACAATCAGCTGCAAACCGCGAGCACTAATAATGCCGTAGGCGAAGCCTATCGTGCCGCCCGCCGGATGGGCGCACAACACCCCTGCATTGCCATAGGGGTCCACAGCGTTGGCTCCTTTAATGAAGACGTCTGTTGCCGTGAAATTGCGTAACGTCTCCTCCATCGTCGGCTTAGGCTCCATGAGCTGGCCACGAATGGCCCTGATGATTGGAGGCTTTTCCTCGGGCGACGTCTGACACAGGACTCCATTAATCACCTGGCCCGATATAAATTGCTCCCGCTGCGGACAACTGCCTAAGAGCTCCTCGGCCACGTATACGTCGGTGGAGCCGTGAGCGATCACAACCTCCCCTTTGGACAGAGCGAACTGAACCGCAGGCATCGCCGCCACGCCTTTGGCAATCAAGCGTTTTGACTCAGACGGCGTGAACGCAAGCGCTGCAAGCATAGTTATTCCTTTCGCCAGGCGAGGCCTTTTTCACGACGAACTAACGAGGCGCGCATGCGGATGACCCATACCGTCATATTCCAGGTGATGGGAACGAGCAGTCCTAACGCGAGCGCTGGGACGATGCCAAGCGGTAGGATGGTAAGATTCAGGGCGGTCAGGCCGGCGCCGATGCCCGCCAAGCCAAACAGGCCATAGGTGATGACCGCAGCACTTGCCTTTCCACCGATGCGCGGATGCAGGATGAGCATGGTGCTGGCTGTCGAAATCGGGAACACGGCGACGAAACCGGTCGCCATCGGTCCGACCACATTGCTGATCAACAGCACGGTGCCCATCAACGCGCACACCAGCAACGTGCGCAAAGGTATATCGTACCATTTGCGGACCGTCGGCGGCATTACGACGTTGCGGAACCGGAGCGTCAGCAAGATGCAGAGCGTGTAACCAACGACATTGGCGGCGACGGATAGAGTCATCGTCCATGGAATATGACGCGCCCCAGCGGCAAGAATGAGCCAGGTCGCAAGCGCCGCAAGTAAGCTAACTGCCAACCCGCGCCGCTGTGCCAATACGATATAGGCTAGCATGAAAAAACTGGTCACAGCATTCATGCCAAGCCCGCCCACCACGCTTTGGGCTATGAAAGCCGCGTCATGATCTAGTGATAGAAAGACATAGGCAGGCCAGACCGTGACCGGCAGCGTCACCACCAGCGCGCCGATCAACGGCCCGGCATACTCGGTCACAAACGATGCAGTGACGACAATTCCGGCCGTCAACACCAGCTTGACCGCCAGTGCCAGCCAGAAAAGGAAGTCGGGGGACATGATCCGATATTCCTCGGACAGCGATCTCAGAAAGCTTAAGCTGCTGGCAAATCCCTAATTGATCTACGTTAATCCGCGCTGGCTCCAGCTCACACGGCGGCAGCCGCAAAGCCCGCGCGTTTGCTGTTGCAACCGCACGGGCAGCTACCTGAACTCATGTCGAAGACCCTACCCCTTTTTTTGTTGGCTGGACGTATCGACGGTCGGCAGATCGGATTGAGCAGTGTTTTTTTCGACCGGCACATTGGGCAGGTGGGCTGCTCGCGACCAGAGTCCACAAGAGCATCGAAGATGTGTCTGCAGCTCTGGCAAGCGTATGTATATATAATCATGCGTCCTACCCCGAGAAGATGCAAATGAAACGCCCCCGCCTCAGAAGGCGGGGGCGAATGCCACGTCAGCACGGAATGACCGTGATCTCCTTGACCGGCCACCGTGAGAGAATCTCGACGCCGGTCTTGGTGACGTGGATTACCTCTTCGATGCGAACACCCTGTCCTTCGCCATCGCCCTCTTGCGTTTCAATTGCGAAGCACATGTTTTCCTCAATCTCCATTGGGTAATCAAGCGAGCAGGCGCGCCAAACGAGCGGCGGCTCGTAGAGTGTCAATCCGATGCCGTGTGCCCAGTTGCTGCCGGCGGTCTGGTCTTCGGTCTTAACGCCAATATCGCTCCAAACCTTCGGACCAGACGGCCATTTTTCCGCAATTGCCTTGGTTGAAACGCCGGGCTTGATGATGTTGATCGCATCATAGAGCCAGTCGTAGGCACGTTGATAAGCTGCCCGCGTCGCCTTTGATGGCTCACCGAGACTGAATGTGCGATAGTAGCAAGTTTTGTAGCCGTTCCAGGCGGTATTGTAGACGTCCATATAAATGACGTCGCTGGGCTCAAGTCGCCGTCCAGTAGTACCCCGCAGGTTAGGCCAGCTGTACGGACCCGAGGTGCAAAAGACCCCGGAATACACTTCGCCGCCATTCGAATAGCACGCTTTAAACACCTCGCCCAAAACATCATTCTCGCTGACGCCGGGCCTAGCGGTTCTTTTCAATGCGTCGAACATGGCATCGCCGATGACGCAGGTGTTGCGTAGGCATTCGACCTCTTCCGGCAGTTTCAATTTCCGGGACTCAAGCATGGCCATGTAGCCTTCATTGCTGGTCTTAACACCACGCGCTTTGAAAGCTGCATCAATCGAAGGGTCGTTAAAATCGAGGGCCAAAACTTCGTTCTGAACACCGCCGCGTTTCAGTTCATCGTAAATCTGGTCGACGAAGCGTTTGGTCGCATCGTTGTGGCCAGCTTCGCCCATGCAGCGCGAGATCCAGCCCATGCCCGTGATCGCATAGCGTACGTATCCAGGCGGCAACCAATATGCGCTACGCTCAGTATGGTAACCAATTTCACCTTGTTCGAAGACGATCGGCCACGGATCGCCCTTCACCCAAAGCGCATAACGCAAGCCCGAATTGCCAGTCGTCCAAGCCGGCGTGTAGGTGCTGGTGATATAGCGGGTATTCCACTCGTTCAGGGATAAGAACGCCCCGAATTTGTGTTTTTTGAACAGGATTTCCTGGGCACGGTCGCGTCGGCCAGTGCGGAGCCGGTCCATACTGAGACTGCTGACCCAATCCTTGTCACCCGCGATCGGCGGAGATTTACCATATTTGTCTGTCATCCTTCGGCTCCTTCATGCATCAAAAAAATGGAGAATCTGACGGGCTTCGCGGCCCATGTGATTAGCTTAAACATTCGAAGATCGACGATCTAATCCAATCGCGTTATGGACGGTATAAGATGATCTTGGGGATCAACGCGTATTGACGCGTAGGTTCAGTCGATATCAGCTCGCAGGCCGCCATAGGCCTGCCACGGAACGCCCACAAGATAACCGGCATCAACGGGCAAATTTATTCCAGTTATACCGCTGGCTTCGTCACTCAAGAGCCAAACAATCGCTGCCGCAACTTCCTCAGGTTTGACCAATCTATTTAGTGCTGCGGTGCGTATCATACTGTCGTGATCTAGCGCGCCCGCAGCAATACCTTTGGCCAGCGCCGGCGTTTCGGTGAAGCCCGGCGATACGCAATTAACCCGGACGCGAAAGGGCCCCCATTCGGCGGCCAATGTTGTGGTCAAATGAATGACCGCCGCCTTCGCGGGTGCATAGCCATGCACCGGCGCCGACACCATGCCAACCACCGAGGCAACATTGACGATGGCGCCGGCTTGACGCCGCGCCATGCGAGATCCTACTTCGCGGCATGTGACGAAAGTACCGCGCAGATCAACTGCGATCTCCCGATCCCAATCCGACATCGTAAGACGCGCTGGCGTGTGCATTTTGCCGAGGATCCCCGCGGCGTTGACCAGCCCGGTGATCTGCCCATGCTGACGTTCAATTTTCTCGCAGGCCGCCGCCACCGCTACTTCATTCGAGATGTCTACCGATTCGGGAAAAACCGTAACGCCTGCTGACGAAACGGTCTCGGGCTGGGCAGCACGGTCAAGCACCACCACTCGCCGCCCTTTCGCTGCCGCCGCCGCAGCAGTTGCGGCGCCGATGCCGCTGATGCCGCCAGTGACGATGATAATATCGGCCATGTCTGGCGTGGCGATTACTTCAAGCCGCCTGTTTTCTCGGCACAATCAGCGCGAAAGCATCAATCACTTCATCGATGGATACAGCCGGCAGTCGCTCTACGAAAGCCTCGATCCGGTCGAATGCAGCCATTGGCACATTCTCTTCGACTCCAATGCGCCGGACCAATCGTGATACCCGGGCCCGGTCATAAGCATAGTCCGCCGTGGTCATCGGCTGGTTCTGGACCACCGTCTGTCCGTCCCGAATATCGGCTTCGATGATGCAGCATAGCGTCGGCACTGATGCATCGCTCACCAGCGTGATGCGATTGATCAAGCCGTTGAGTTGCGGATCGTCGTAGGTGGTCATCCGTTTCATGTCGGGGATGCCGTAGAGTAGCGTCGCGGCGATGCAGAACGGGATGCTCATCAGCGTACCGGAGACCGAGTTGAACGGGCCGATCGCATCCATTCCTGCATAGCCAGTCTCATAGGGGTTCATGCGTACACGCACTGCCCTCAATTCGGCATCGCTGAGCTTTTCGCGCAACGCGAGCGCCGCCGTCACCGGCGTCTGGTTGAAGGCGCAGACCGGATAGGGTTTGAAGGCCACGCGCAATACTGCCCAATCTTCGCCGAGTCGTTTGGCAAGCGCCGCAACGTCGCAGTCGTTACGGGCAAATGTGCGCACAAACCCGGCCTTGCCCTCAAAGGCAAAGGGTGCCGAGACCGAACCGGCACGCGCGAGTTCGGCCGCGGTCCAGCCGACTTTTGCTACCATCCCGACCTGATAGCGCCACTCATCGGTGCCGTCGGTGAATGATTGCAACAACCCGCCAGAGAACGAAACAGCGTTAGCGAGCGCTGAAGCAGTGCGTTCGGCGTCGAGTGCCATCAACTTGGCAGCGGCGGCGGAGGCAGCGACAGCACCGTAAACCGTGGAGGCGCGCAACCCACCTGGGGTGGTCTGGCCGGCATAGGCCTTCTCCAACAAGCCGCCCGCTTCGTAACCAGCAACCAATGCCGGTAGCATGCGATCCATCGGATATTTGCGCGCTTCGATCAGCGCCGTCAGCATCGGAATCAGTATGGTGCCGAAATGCGCGGCTCCGCAGGTATCCTCCTGCGCCCGGCCGTGAAACAGCGCGGAATTGGCGAGGCAGGCGCCCGCGATCGAGGTTTTCCGTCCGTCGCCCAGCATGGTCGCGCCGCGCGGCTGCTCGCCGTCCATGGCCAATGCTGCCGCGCGAGCGACGGGCGCATAGGGCGTGCGGTGACAGTCAAGCCCCATGCCGTAGGCATTGAGCAGGCAGACACGCGCCTTCTCGGCCACCTCCGCAGGGATGCGACGTGTATCCAGCGAGTGAATGAAATTTCCAATGTGCTGCGACAATGTGGTCATGGTGTTCTCCTGTGCATGGGTGAGATCAGATCGCCAGATAGCGCTGGCGGATCTCGTCATTGCTCTTCAATCCGTCGATTGTGTCACGGTATACGATCTTGCCTTTGTCGATCACGGTCGCCTCGCTGGCGATGCCGAGGCAGAAATGCATGTTCTGTTCGGCCAACAGCACCGTGGCGCCGGTATCGCGCAGGTAGCGTAGTAGCTTGGCGATACGCTGCACCACGATGGGTGCCAGCCCTTCGCTCGGCTCATCGAGCAGCAGTGCCACCGGGTTGCCCATCAAAGTACGAGCAATTGCCAGCATTTGCTGCTCGCCGCCGGAAAGATAGCCGCCTGGGCGCCGACGCAGCGGTGCGAGAAATGGAAAGACTTCGTAGATACGATCGATGTTCCAATAGTCCTCGCCGCCTGGGCCTTTCTTGGCGGCGATCAGCAAGTTATCCTCGACTGAGTGCTCGGGGAAGATCTGGCGGTCTTCCGGAACAAACCCAACGCCAGCGCGGGCGATAACGTACGGCTGTCGACCCTGCATCTCGGCACCCAAGACGCTGATGCGGCCTTGTCGCGGTGGCGCCACACCGGCGATCGCCTTGAGTGTCGTGGTCTTGCCAGCGCCGTTGCGCCCCAGGAGCGCCATGGTCTGGCCTTTGGTAACCTCAATGTCGACGCCGAACAAAATCTGGCTGGTGCCGTAAAAGACGTCGATCGACTCGACCGAAAATACGGTAGGTGCGCTCATGCCTCTGCCCCATGCTCGGTGCCGAGATAGGCGGCGATGACATCGGCATTGCCACGAATCTGGTCGGGCGTGCCTTCGGCGAGCACACGGCCATAGCAAAGGACGCGGATTGAGTTCGCAACCTTGAACACGATGTCCATGTCATGCTCGATAAAGACAACCGTCATCTTCTCCCGCTCCCATAAGCGGTACACCTTTTCGATCATCTGCCAGCGTTCCTCGGTGCCCATGCCGGCGGTCGGCTCGTCGAGCAACAGCACGCGCGGCTGCAACACCAGAGCCAAGGCAATGTCGAGGAGTTTCTGGTCACCGTGCGATAGCCTTGCAGAGATCGTGTCGGCCTCTTCGGACAGGCCGAACATGTCCATGACTTCACGTGCGCGCTCCCCGCACTCGGCCAGCGGAAAGCGCTGACCGAGCAGTGCTGCACGGCCGCAATGCGCCTGTACCCCTGCATTCATCGTCTCTGCGACAGTAAACGAAGGGAATATGCTTGCCACCTGGAATGCGCGTGCGACGCCAGAGCGTACGATCTCGGTGCACGAGAGCCCGATGAGATCGGTTCCGTCCAGTATGACTCTACCGTCATCGGCCTTAAGCGTTCCGGAAATCAGGTTGAACAGCGTGGTTTTACCAGCGCCATTTGGGCCGATCACAGCGGTCAACGAGCTGGTTGGAAACTCAAGCGTAACATCGCTGATGGCGGCGATGCCTTGGAACGACTTTGACAGGCGTTCGATCGTCAGCATGGCCGTCAACTCCGCTCTGTGGCGGCCTGCGCCGCGCGCGAGTTGTGCCAGTAGTCGACGAGAACGTCAGTCAGCCCGCGGCGGAGCCCGAGAGCGAACAAGAGAATAATCGATCCGAGAACGAGTCCATAATACTCGGTGAACCTGGTTACCGTGTCATTGAGCAGCAGCAGGATCGCCGTCCCCACCAGCGGTCCCAGGAATGTCGATATCCCGCCCAGCATAATGATAAACACGCCCTCGCCCGACAGCGTCCAATAGGCTAGTTCCGGATAAGCTCCGGACACGAACAGGCTCATAATTATGCCGCCGATACCGCCAAAAATACCTGCCAAGACAAAGGCGATGAGCCTTATGCGAAACACATTAATACCGAGGAAGGCGGCGCGCATCGCATTGTCGCGGATCATGCGCAGCGTGTAGCCGAACGGCGACTCGACGATATGGCGCATGAGAATCAGCCCGGCGACCAACAAAACGCCGCTCGTGACATAAAGCTGCTTCTGATCGGCAAGATCGATGCCGAAAAATGGCGGCCGTGGGATGCCGCCGCGCAGCCCCTGATCGCCGCCCGTTAATGGCACCCACAAGATAATCAGGCTGTACAGAAACATCTGAAAAGCCAGCGTGAGGAAAGCAAAATAGATTTCCTTCAATCGTACGCAAATGGCGCCGATCACTAGTGCGGCCATCATGCAGTTGAGGATGGTAAGCCCGAAGGCGACCGGGATCGGCATGCCGGTGCGCTGCATCAAAAGGCCAAACGAATAGGCACCGAGCCCGAAGAACAAGCCATGCCCGAACGACACCATGCCGCCATAACCGATCAGCAGATTCAGTGACGTCGCAAACAGTCCCAGCGATGCGGCGCGGATCACAAAATCAATCAGAGCTTTGCTTGGCGACACAAGCGGAAGCAGTACCAGCACAACGATGGCAATGGCGCCGATGACAAGGTCGTTGCGCAGCGAAGGCCGCATCTCAGGCAATCTCCTTGCCGAACAAGCCAGTCGGCCGGGCGATTAGCACCATCACCATGAACAGGTACATGAGGCCGTCGGTGAAGAGCGGAAAACCGACGGTGCCGAAAGTACGGATAAGCCCGATCAACAGCGAGCCGATAAAAGCGCCGACGATCGAACCCATGCCGCCGATCACGGTAACAATGAAGGACTCGATCAAGATCGAGAATCCCATGCCCGGCGTCAGCGAGCGCACGGGTGCGGCTAGCGCGCCGGCAAATCCAGCGAGCAGGCCGCCAAGCCCGAAGACCAGACCATATAGGACGCCGGTGTTGATGCCGAGGACCGACAGCATGCTCGGATTGTGCGCCGCGGCCCGCACGATCTTCCCGAAACGCGTACGCTCGATCAGGAGCCACAGTGTCACCCCGATAACGGTCGTCATGCTGACAAGGAAAAGATAAAACGGCGGCACCACGCCGCCGGCGATGAATAGCGGTGGCACCTGGAAAATTGCCGGCATACCCATCGAGCGAAACTCGGCGCCCCAGATGATCTTCACCACGTCGTCGAAGATCAAAATAAAGCCGTAGCAGACCAGCAACTGCATCAGCATGTTGCGACCGTACACCCTGCTCATGAACAGCCGCTCGAAGATAAGGCCGACGACTGCGGTGGCGACTGCGGCGCCAAACATTGCGATCACGTAGCTATCAGTCGCCTTGAAAATGGAGAATGCGAAATAGGCGCCCAGCATGTAGAAGGCACCGTGGGTGAAATTAATTACTTTCAGGACGCCGAAAATAAGCGTTAGGCCGGCTGCCACCAGAAATAGCAGCATGCCGATGATGAGACCGCTCGTCACCTGCGTAACCAGACAGGCGGAGGATCCGAAACAGCTCACAAGCGAGGCGAGATCCACGATGAGCCCGGTCTAGATGCTTGAATTCGCAATAAGGCGCGAAACGCTTGCGGCGCCTTGCCCCACCTCATCACATCACGCCGCGGCGATCAGGTGTAGTTGTTCTTTTTCTTCCATTCCGTCTCCAACTCAATGATCTGCCTCCAGTCGCCCGGGGTGACATCGGGCACATAGGGCTCAGTCGGGATCGTCGTGCCCCAGCCGACCGCATAGTCGATTAGCGTCTGATCGTCGGCCCGCAGCGTCAGTTTGCCATTGCTACCAAACGGCGAGTCGATGGTCAGCCCGCGCAGCGCGTCGGCGAGCTTGGTTCCGTCAGCCGAGTTGGCCTTCCTGGCAGCCGCGGACAGAAAGTTGACTGCCGTTGCATTTTGCCACACCCAGTTGGTCGGATACTCATTGTATTTGGCGCGATAAGCATCGGCCCAGCTCGCATTCTGCGCTGTCTTCGGGAAGGTCTTGATGTAGCGATTGCCGGAGTGAATACCCTTGGGTAGGTTTTTCACCACGGTGAGCGCCGTGTAATCAGCCATGTTGACGGCGAAAGTCTCAGTCTGCGTGAAAAGGGCGTAGATGTTGCCCTGCTCGATAAACGACGTGAGGTCCCCGCCCCACAGGCAGGAATAAAGCGCCTGCGGCTTGGTCTGCAGGATCTTGGTCAACACCTCGGTATAGTCGGGCTGGAAGAGTTTCGGCCACGCTTCGCTCACCACCTCGACGTCCGATTTAAAGTGCTTGAGGTACTCGACGAATTGCGCGGTGGTATCTCGGCCATACGCGTAGTCCGGCGAGCAGGTCATCCATTTGGTGAGCTTTTTGGCGTTGGCGACATTCGCTGAATAGGCACCGCCGACGATCGAGTCGTGGATGCCCTGCCGGCAGACGCGGAAGGCGTTAGGAATTCGCTGCTTCGGATCGGCGGTCAGCGAGCTCGTCTCCGAATTGGTGTGCAGACAGAGAATTTTTAAATCGCGCGCCACCTCGTGCACTGCGAAGGCGCCGGATGACGCCTCGGCGTCGATCAGGAGTTCGCAGCCGTCAGAATTGATCAACTCGCGGGCGACGCGCGCGGCTTCCTGTGGCTGGCCTTTCGAGTCACGGATCACCATCTCGATCGGGCGCCCGGCTAGGCCTCCGGTGGCGTTCACCTTGTCGACCTCAAGCATTACGGCGTTGCGCGAAGAGGTCCCAAGTTGCGCGACGCGGCCCGACAAAATGGTCGGCATACCGATTTTTATCGGCTTGGCCTGTGCGCGGGATATCATCGGCGCGGCAAGTATGCCAATCGCTGTTGCCGCTGCGCCCTCGACCACGGCGCGCCTACTGATTCCGCTCCTGCGATATGTTGCCATCTCAATCCTCCCGTTATTTCGCGCTGGCGTCATCGACCCAGCCAGAAGGATCGACCACCTTGGCGCCGACCTGCCGCTCTACGACAGCGTTGTGATCAGTATTGGCAAATATCTTGAGACCTTACGCGCACAACCGTCAAGATTATTCTGACTGATGAATCACCGATCAGATTTTATGGTGGCGCCGCGCCGGGACGAAGGTTGCCTGCCCGGTCATAACGACGGCGCCACCGTTGCGCTCCACGTGAATCGTGACACCAACATGCATCGCTGCAACGCCGCGTTCCTGGCAGCGCGCCGTCGCCACCAGCCGGCGGGCGTGTGACGGGATGAGCACGCTAACTGCAAGGTTGAGCAGCGTTGGCGCCGGTGCGTGCTCACCACCCACGGCGCGTTCGGCCGTGGATGCGGCAAGATCGAGCAGGGCGCCGTAGCGCACGGCGCCAGTCGGACCCCGATCGCTGTCGCGCACTTGCAGCTCCAGCACGGCGCCGGATTGATCGGCGTTGATGATGCGGGGACCTTTGCCTTCTACCGCACCCTTCCCACCGCCGGCGCTCAGTCGTTTCGGCCGATAGGTCGGGCCGCTGGTGCCGCCGTACAGCAACCCGCCGGCTACGAACTTCATATAGGCACGCACCATCCAGTCCGGCGCGGGACCGATATGGCCGGTGCGTATCATATAATGATAGCTCAGATAGTTGCGGGCGCCGAGGAGAATGCAAACGACCGCTTCGAGATCCTCGGTGCTGTACCCTGGTAAGGCGCCCTGCCGCTGGCTGCGGCGCAGAGCCCGCAGGTACCCCTGGATCATGTTGTTCATGTGATCGCGGAACGCCTTGGGCGAAAATGTTTCGGCCTCGTTCAGAACACGGTAGAATTCTGGAGTATCTGCTAGAAAATCGAAGAACGCGCGGAAGCCTATCTCCTCTCGTTTGAGATCGACCGGAAGACTAGCGACGCGATTACGAATACGATCCAAAAGTTGCGTGCCTAGTTCCGGCAGCAGCCGGTCGAACAAATCCTGCTGTGATTTGAAATAATTGTAGAAAGTACCCTGCGCGACCCGGGCACGCGCCGTTATCTTAGCAACCGAGGCGTTGCCATAACCCTCCTCGCCAACGATTTCGGTCACCGCCCTCATCAACTTGCTGCGCGTTGCGGCTAACTTGTCCGCGCGCCGCATACCGTTTCTTTTCGGTCGCACGGTTGCAATCTTGATCGCCTGGGCGGTCTTGTCGCGTGTCGCCATCATCTCTTCTCGCAGGGTCGGCGGATGTTCACGCCGCAGCGTAACAATAATGAACAATGAGTCTATATTCATTTTTGGCTTGACTCGCGCCCATTCGTTTCTCAGAACTTATCCAGCAGGTCGCGCGCGCAGTTTGCGCGCAATGCTCTTCGTCCGCGCCTGCGGCTTGGAAAGCTCACGTGAGCCTTACCGACGCGCAATCGACGACCGGTCAATTGCTCGAACTTTACCGGGCAATGCGGCTTGTACGCGAGGCCGAGGAACGGCTCGGTGCCCTTTTCGCTGATGGTGAAATTCCCGGCTTCATTCATCTATCGATAGGTCAGGAGGCCGTGTCGGTCGGCGTTGCTGCCGCACTGGAGAAGCACGACACGCTTGCCTCCAACCATCGCGGTCACGGTCACGCCATCGCTAAGGGCCTTGAACTTGATCGGTTCTTCCTCGAAGTGTTTGGCAAGCAGGATGGATATTGCCGCGGCCGCGGCGGTTCTATGCACGTCGCCGACTTGTCGATCGGTATGCTTGGCGCCAACGGAATCGTCGGTGCCGGTTTATCGATTGCCGTTGGTAGCGCGCTGGCCCATAAGCTGCGCGGCACTGGTCAGATCGCCGTCGTTTTCTTCGGTGACGGCGCGATCGCTGAGGGCGTGTTGCACGAGAGTCTCAATCTGGCTCAGCTTTGGACATTGCCGGTCCTATTCGTCTGCGAAAACAACGGTTGGTCAGAATTCACCGAATCGGCGCGGCAGCTCGCTACTGATCCGCAACGCATGGCCGCCGCCTACAAAATGTGCGCGCTTAATGTCGACGGAAACGATGTGGTCGCGGTTGCTGCAGCGGCGCGCAACGCGGTTGCGCAAATCCGCGCCGGCGAAGGCCCATGCCTGCTTGAATGCCGGACCAAGCGCGTGCGCGGTCATTTCGAGGGTGATGCGCAGAAATATCGTGACGCCAGCGACCTCGCGATGGCGGCACACAGCGATCCACTCACGCGTTGCGAAGCGCAACTGATCGCTACCGGCACAAGGCAGCCGGTAATCGACAAAATTAATGCTGAAATCAAGAAACGTATCGACGCAGCCGTTGCGGCCGCGCGCGCCGGCGCCCCCCCAGCGCCCGCTGATGCCGTCGTCGACGTTTACACCGTTTCGCGCGAGCTATCGTCATGAGCGAAGTGCGGTTTGGACAGGCAATTAACCGAGCGCTCAGCGACGCCATGGCTGCGGACCCTTCCGTCATCCTGCTCGGCGAGGACGTGGCACGGCCGGGGGGACCGTTCGGCGTCACCCGCGGCTTGCTCGAAAAATTCGGCCCCGAGCGCGTGCGCGATACGCCGATCTCAGAGGCGGTGCTCGCCGGCGCCGCCGTCGGCGCCGCCATGACCGGGCTGCGTCCCATCGTCGAGATTATGTTCATGGATTTCGTGACACTGGCCATGGATGCGCTCGTGAACCAAGCAGCTAAGGCGCATTTCATGTTCGGTGCGCAGGGGTCGGTGCCGATGGTGGTGCGTATGCCGCACGGCGGCGGCATTAATGCCGGACCGCAGCACTCGCAGTGCCTGGAAGCCTGGCTCGCGCACGTCCCCGGCCTCAAAGTCGTCTGCCCGGCGACGGTAGCGGATGCCTATGGCCTCACCCGAACGGCGATTGCAGACGATGATCCGGTAATCGTGATAGAACACAAAGCGCTTTATGCGAAGAAGGGTGAGCTCTCCGAGTCGCCGGCAGCAACACCACTCGGCCGCGCTTGCATCGCCCGCAGGGGTCAAGACGCAACCATCGTCACCTATGGCGCGATGGTAGCGGTGGCGCTTACTGCCGCCGATGAACTTGCACATTCGGGCGTGCAGACCGAGGTCATCGATTTGCGCTCACTGCAGCCGTGGGATGACTCCTGCGTGCTCGGCTCGCTGGCGAAAACCCACCGCCTCATCGTTTGTCATGAGGCGGTCGAAGCGTTCGGCGTGGGCGCCGAGATCGCTGCACGCATGGCCGATGCGGGATTTGACGAACTCGATGGCCCAATTGTGCGCGTTGGCGCACCATTTGTACCTCCGCCGTTCGCCAAGACGCTCGAGGACTGGTATCGGCCCGACGCGGCTAAGATCGTCGCCGCTGTGAACAAGACACTTTCTTGAGGGAGGAACTAGTGAGCGATAACATCCTGGTCGCCTTGGAAGGCTCGATTGGCCTCATCACCATCAATCGTCCGAAGGTCTTGAATGCCCTCGACATACCAACCCTGATCGAATTCGAGAATGCATTTCAAAGCCTCGAGGCCGATGCGCGCATAAACGTCATTGTCATGACCGGCGCGGGTGATCGCGCCTTCGTCGCCGGCGGCGACATCGCCGACCTGAATTCACGGCAAGGGCTCGCCCACTACCAAGAATTCGCCGAGGTAGTGCACCGCGTTTTCCGCCGCGTCGAGATGAGCGACAAGCCAACGATCGCAGCCGTCAATGGCTATGCCTTGGGCGGCGGCACCGAACTCATTCTCGCCACCGACATCCGCGTGCTGGCGAATACTGCGCGGCTTGGCCTGCCGGAGATAACGCTCGGACTGTTCCCGGGCGCCGGCGGCACGCAGCGGATCATTCGTCAGATTCCACCTTGCCGTGCCAAAGAGATCATGTTCACCGGCGAGCAAATTTCCGCCGAGGAGGCGGTGGCAATCGGCCTTGCCAACCGAGTGGTGCCGAAGGAGCAAGTGCTCACGGTCGCAAAGGAAATCGCTGGAAAGATTGCGACCAAGTCGTCGCTGGTGCTGAAGCTGCTCAAGCGCACACTGCGCGATGGAGCCGACATGCCGCTGTCGGCGGCGCTGCCCTACGAGCAAGCCATGATCGGGCTGGTATTCGATACCGCCGATGCGCATGAGGGCTGCTCTGCCTTTCTCGAGAAGCGAAAGGCCAACTTCGCCGGCCGGTAAATCAAGCAATGCAGTTCGTAGCCGATCTCCTGATGCCTAAGCTTGGCCTCACAATGACGGAGGGGACGGTGGCACAGTGGGCGGTCGCGCTTGGCGCGACGTTCGGCGCTGACGATCTCGTTGCCGTCATCGAAACCGACAAAATCGCCTACGAGGTCAAGGCACCGGGTCCCGGACGATTGACGAAGGTGCTGGTGCCGAATGGGATGACGGTGCCAGTCGGCACGCCGATTGCCCAGTGGGAGCTAAAAGACGTACAGCCGCGCGACGTGGCGCTCGCGGCGACCGTTGCCGAACCTGCCACCGTGCCAGCACCGCCAAACCACACGGCCTCCCCTGTCTCCGCCTCCGATGACAGCCAGAGGAGTCGCATCATTGCCACGCCCTATGCGCGACGGCTTGCGCGGAACGCCGGCATCGAACTTACCGATGTCACCGCCTCTAATAGCCGTCGGATCAGGGCGATCGACGTTGAGCGCGCCGTCGTCCGCCGCGCCGCTGCCACGGCATCCGCGCCGCAGCCAGAACGCGCCGCCGCCGCGGAGTTCATCCTGCTCGGCGCCGACATTGGCAGCGATCGCCTACTGACAGTAATCGCGGACCTAACGGCGGCTCGGCCGGATTTGCAGCCAGACCCACTGCATTTTGTTGTTCTCGCGGCCGCGCGCGCGATGACCGCGCAAGGCATGGCGCCGCTGATCGGCTTGCAGCGCAACGCGTCAGCTCCACACCTCATTGCCACGGAGGCCTGTCGCTCCTTATCGACGATCATCGCGGCTGAACGCAGCGGCGTGAGCGATGGCTTTATGACACTGCTCATTATCGACCATGCCGGCGCGACTCGGATAGCCCGGACGCCATCGCACGTCTGCTGCGCCACGTTGGGCGTCGGCGCGATCAAACGTCTGTTTCGGCCCGATGCCGGCGGCGCGCCGGTGCTGCGCGCCGAGATGCATCTCAGCTTCGTCCGGCGCGATGATACCGCGCTGCCTCGCGACCTGTTTGACCGGATTTGTCACCTGCTCGAAAACCCGTTCGTTCTTCTCGCCATGTGATGTTCGGAGTGACCATGGATTTCTTCTTGACCGATGAGCAAAAGTTAATTGCGGACACCGCGCGCAAGGTCGGTGAGCGCTTTGGACTCGACTACTGGCGCGAGCATGACGCCAAAAAGGCGTTCCCGCAGGAATTCTGGGCCGCGGTCTGCGAGGCTGGCCTATGTGGTGTCGCGCTGCCGGAAGAGTACGGCGGTGCAGGGCTAGGCATGCTAGAGATGGCACTGATCGTGGAAGCGCTGTCGGCCTGCGGCGGCGGCTCGACCGTCGGCCAGCTTTACATGATCAATCCGATCTTTGGCGGCGTTTCGATTGCCAAATTTGGCACGCCAAAAATGAAGAAAGAGCTGCTACCGAAGATTGTCTCCGGCGAAATAAATTGCTGCATGGCGCTGACGGAGCCCGATGCCGGCTCGAACAGCCTGGAGATTAAGACTTTCGCCAGCCGCGACGGCAATGGCTGGCGACTCAACGGGCGGAAAATATGGATTACCGGGGTGGAAGCCGCCCAGAAGATGTTGGTCATCGCCCGCACGACCAAGGTGCAGGAGGTCAAGCGTCGCACCGAAGGTCTCTCGATGTTCCTCATCGATGTCGAGCGAAAAGGTCTGACCTACTCCCCAATCGAGAAGCTCGGTACCAACACGCTGTCCTCCTGTAACATCTTCTACGAGAACGTGCATGTCGACGGGGACGAGTTGGTCGGGACGTTGGACGGCGGCTGGTATGAACTGCTTGACGTGCTCAACACCGAGCGGATTGTCACCACCGCCGGCCTGGTCGGCGCCGCGGAGCTCGCCTTTCGTATCGCGATCGACTACGCCAAAGAAAGGCGCGTGTTCGGCAATCGGCCGATCGCCGAATATCAAAGCTTGCAGTTCCCCTTCGCGCAGGCTTTCGCCGAAATCGAATGCGCCAGGCTGATGAACTACAAGGCGGCAACTCTATTCGATCACGGCCGGCCTTACGGCACCGAGGCGAACATCGGCAAGCTGATTGCCTCGCAAGCGGCGTCGAGCGGGATCGAACATGCCATGCAGACCATGGGCGGCATGGGTTTTGCCAAGGAGACGCATCTCGAGCGCCTATGGCGCGACGCGCGCCTGTTCCGCTTTGCACCGATCTCCGAGCAGATGATCTTGAACTTCATCGCGATGCAGAACCTAGGTCTGCCACGATCGTATTGATGGGTAACGTCATGGTGAACTTGTCGAGTTTCATACGTTATCACGCTTCGCGCACGCCGGACCGGACCGCCATCATATTCAAAGGACAGCGCATAACCTACGCAGAATTCCTGCGGCGCATCGAGACGACGGCTGGTTTTCTCTCGGCACGGGGCATCGGCCCTGAGGATGTCGTTGCCGTCTTTATGAGGAATAGCGCTGCCTTCCTCGAGATTGCCTTCGCCGTAAGCCACATCGGCGCGATTTTCTTGCCGATTAATTTCCGTCTCGCCACCGACGAGGTGCGGTACATCACGGAAAGTGCGGGTGCCAAGCTGCTGTTCGCCGATGGGGAGTTCGCAGCGGTCGTCAAGGCGCTTCCGTCCATGATCCTGGTGGATGAACCCGCGCAAAGCAACTCCACGGTTTTGACCGCAGGCGCCAAGCCGACCGCGATACACGTGCGCAAGCCCGACGATTTGTTCCGCCTGATGTACACCTCGGGAACGACTGATAGGCCGAAAGGCGTCATGCATACTTATGGGAATTTTTACTGGAAATGTGCCGACCACGTGTTGTCACTTGGGCTCAGGCACGAGAACCGACTGCTCGTCACCGGGCCGCTCTATCATGTCGGCGCCTTCGACCTGCCGGGCATCGCCGTGTTGTGGGTGGGTGGCATGCTCTATGTGCACCGGGACTTCGACCCAGCGCAGGTGCTCGCATCGATCGAGAAGGAGAGACTCACCGGCGCTTGGCTTGCGCCCGTCATGCTATCGGGGTTGCTCACCTACCCTGACCGTGAGCGTTATGATGTCACAAGCCTGGCCTGGGTGATCGGTGGCGGCGAACGCACGCCGGAGGCTCGTATCCGGGCGTTTTCCGATTATTTCAAAGGCGGCCGATACATCGACGCTTACGGACTGACCGAATCCTGTAGCGGCGACACGCTGATGGAAGCCGGGCGCGAGATCGAGAAGATTGGCTCGGTCGGCCGTGCGCTCGCGCATGTCGAGATCGAAATCCGCGCCGATTCGGGATCCAAGCTGCCGGTTAACGCGACCGGAGAGATCTGTCTGCGCGGGCCCAAGATTACTCGCGGCTATTGGAAGGATGCAAAGAACACCGCCGCCTCTTTCTACGGCGATTGGTTACGCACTGGCGATGTCGGCTATCTCGATGCCGAAGGCTTCCTTTATCTAACCGATCGCAAAAAAGATATGATCATCTCCGGCGGCGAAAACATTGCCTCTTCAGAAGTCGAGCGTGTGATCTACCAGATGCCGGGGGTTCGCGAAGTGGCGGTAATCGGCGTGCCCGATCCGAAATGGGGCGAGCGGCCCGTTGCCGTCGTGGTGATGACGCCCGACGAGACGCTCACTTATGACGCGCTTACCGCCCATTGCCGGGCACATCTTGCCGGCTTCAAGGTGCCGAAAGAGTTGCTCATCCTCGAGCAGTTGCCCCGCAATCCATCCGGCAAAGTTCTCAAGCGGGTGTTGCGCGACCAATTGACGTCCTGAGCAGAACCCCGAGATGGCAGGAGGTCGATTGATGGCAAACGTGCCAACGCCAGCCGCCGAGAACAAGGCGCCGCCCCCGCTGCTGTTCACGCCGTTCTGCTCGCGCGGGCTTACACTTAAGAACCGCATCATGGTCTCGGCGATGGCCATGTACAGCTCGTCCGGAGGATTCACCGACGATTTTCACCTCGTCCATCTCGGACGCTTCGCGCTGGGCGGTGCCGGCCTCATCATGACGGAAGCGACCGCGGTTACCGAGGATGGCCGCATTACGCCGGGATGCGCCGGCATATGGCTCGATGCGCAGGTCCACAATCTACGTCGGATCACGGCATTTCTGCACAAGTTTGGCGCCGCCGCAGGAATGCAGTTGGGTCACAGCGGTTGGAAAGGCGCGACGCGGCGACCCTGGCACGGCGGCGGACCGCTTACGGTCGAGGATCGCAAACAGCGCGATGAAGCCCCATGGGAAATCAAGTCACCATCGGCGGAGCCGTTCACCACCGGTTGGGCGACACCGCATGAATTGACTCAGTGCGATCTGAATCACTTGATCGATGCATTCAGACGGTCGGCGTGCCGGGTGAACGACGCGGAATTCGATGTAATCGAATTGCATTGTGCGCACGGTTACCTGCTGCACTCTTTTCTATCGCCGCTCGCCAATCACCGCACCGACGAGTACGGAGGGAGCCTGGAGAACCGGATGCGCTTTCCACTGAGCGTGGCGCAGGTTATCCGCCAGACTTGGCCAACCGATAAGCCGATGTTCGTGCGTATCTCGTCAGTGGACGGGATTGACGTCGGTTGGCGGATTGAGGACTCCGTCATCTTCGCGAAGGAACTGCGTAAGCTCGGTGTCGACGCCATTGACTGCTCGTCGGGTGGCATGAACCTGCCGCGCAGCAAGCAACTCGTGTCGCGAACACCTGGCTTCCAGGTTCCGTTTGCAGCGCGCATCCGGCGCGAAGCGGAGGTTCCGACCATCGCCGTCGGGCTCATTCGCGACGTACGCCAGGCGCAGGCTGTGCTCGAAAATGGAGACGCGGATCTCATTGCGTTAGCACGCGAGGCGCTATTCAACCCAAACTGGGCCGCGCAAGCAGCGGTCGAGCTTATGCCGGAAAGCGGCTGGAATAGCTGGCCCGAGCCATTCGGATGGTGGCTAGAGCGTCGGGCCCGCTCGTCCGCATCGTCGCGGCAAGGGGTGCGTGATGTATAAAATCGTCACCCTGATCAAACGCCGTTCGGATCTATCGGTCGAAAACTTCCAAACGTACTGGGCGGGCCACCATGGTCCCCTGCTGAAGCGGGCGCCGGGTATCCGCCGCTATGTGCAGTCGCATGCCTTGCCCCAGGGCTATCGCAAAGGCGAGCTTGTGTTCGACGGCATCAGCGAGTTGTGGTTCGAGGATGAAAACGCCTACGCGGCCTGTTTGAATTCAAACGAGTTCAAGGCTGCGAAGCGCGATCTCGATGCTTTTGTCGACCGCACGCTAATGGTCGAGATGCCGGTCGATGTTCACGTCATCAAAGACGGCGCAATCCCGCCCAATGCGGTCAAAAATATCGAATTCGTTAACCGGCGGCCGGGGATGGAGCTCGCGACGTTCCGCGCTTATTGGCGCAACGTGCATGGTCCGATTGCAGCAAAGATCGCGGTCATTCATCGCTACGAACAGAACCATCTGAAGCTGAGCGAGTACGACAAGGGCAAACAATCTTATGACGGTCTCGCAATCACGTGGTTTGCCTCCACCGCCGACATGAAACTCGGTGCCACGACACGCGAATATCAGCTGACAAGGGCAGACGAGCCGAATTTCCTGCCGGACGGCCATCTGCCAATCATCATCGTGCGCGAACGGGAGATTTAGCGATCGTCGATGTCGTGACGTGCGGTATACGCAAGAAAGCGAGCCGGACCGAAACTGCAAACGCCACCAGCAGCAGAGCGCCGACCAGCGCCGCAACCCCGTTCCAACCGTCTTGCGCCCAGTAGCGGCCGCCATAGGATCCGATAAGGCTCGCCCCGAGATAATAAGCGAGCAAATAGAGCGACGCCGCCTGGGCCTTTGCCGCTGGAGCGATGTGTCCAACCCAGCCGCTGGCGATTGCGTGGCCGCCAAAAAAACCGAGCGTCACCAAGGCGAGGCCGCTAATCACCGCCCATAGCGACAGCAAAACAGTGAGCAGTACACCGGCAAGCATCAGCAGCACGGCAATCAGTAGCATCGGACTGCGCCCCCACCGATCGGCCAGGCGACCGAATGCAGGCGAGATAATCATGCCGAGCAGATACAGCAGGAAAATCGCGCCGATAGCGCTCTCGTGCAGGCTATAGGGCGGCGCCACCAGACGATAACTGACATAATTGTAAAGAGTGACGAAGGTGCCCATAAGTAGAAACGCGATCAGATAGAGCCATGGCAACCCTACCCCGCGGCAGTTCATCGACAGGGCGCTCAGCCGGCTGCGAAACCCAAGACTTTGCCGCGGCGTGAAATGGCGCGATGGAGGCAATAGCCGCCAGAACACGATACTGGTCATTAGCCCGATGACTGCTATCGTGCCTAGGCCAGTACGCCACGACGAGAAATCGGCAACGACGGCGGTCACGACGCGACCCGCCATGCCTCCCAAGGCGGTGCCGCCGATATAGAGGCCCATGGCGAACCCTGAGCCTTCCGTGGGCGCTTCCTCAGCCGCATAGGCCATCGCCGCAGCAGGGACACCACCTAGGGCGAGGCCAATCAACGCACGCGTGGCCAGTAGATTCGGCCATGAAGATGACAGCGACGTCAGCAATGTCAGAGCGGAGGCGGTAAACAGACAGGTGCTGATTTGTTTCTTGCGATCCCACAAATCCGACATGAAGCCGGTGACGAGGATCATGACCGCCAGCGTGCCGGTGGTCAGTGATAGCGAGAGGCTGCTGGCCGCCGGACCAATACCAAATTCATCAGAGAAGATCGGCATGACTGGCTGCACGCAGTACATCAGCGAGAACGTACCAAATCCTGCAGCAAAAAGAGCTACATGGGCGCGCCTATCGGTGCTCTTTGACATTGGAAGTTCTGCACGGCTTCGGTCGAAGCCGTAACAAAAATGAAACTACCGGACAGTCTTTGCGGACCTTGGCTTACTTGCCTTAACACGCATCTTGAAGAGGTCCGCCATCAAGTCGCGCGCCTGGTTTGTCTCGCTTCGCAACGCTTCGACGAATTCGCGAGCTGCCGGCGACAGCGGAAACTGCGTCAAATGAACCAAATAAATGTTGGTTTCAAATTGCACGTCGGTGATCGGATTCAAGATGAGGTCTGAATCATTGCGATCGCCTACGATGGCGGCCAGTGGTAGGATCGTTGCCCAATCGGAATTGCGGACGAAGGTGATCATTCCGGGTACCGAGTCCATTTCGAGAGCGCGCGTGACTTTCAATGATCGCGTCCAAATGGCGCGCTCGATGGTCGCCCGCAAGCTGTGGCGGCGCCCTGGCATGATCATCTTAACTGGCGGAATATCGGAAAGATGAATCGGTCCGGAGGACAGGCCAAATGCCTTGCCGGAGATCAACACTGCCGGCGCCTCGACCATTTTCTCCATCTCGAGGCCTTCATGTTGCGGAGGCTCGACCACAAAAGCGAGGTCTATTTCTTGTGCGAGCAGCCAGTCAGTCAATGTCCCGCTGAATGATTCAGTAATTCGTAGCTCGATCGCCGGATGCTTCTCAACGAACTCGGGAAGAAACGACGGCAGAATTCCGCGCACCAAAGATGGAATCACGCCCGCTCGCACCGTACCAGAAATCTGTTCTGAGACGCTTGCCATATCGAGCTCAGCGGTGCGGAGCGACCGAAGGATAGCGATCGCATGATGGTAAAAACGCTTCCCTGCCGCCGTTGGAACCGCTCCGGCTACCGAACGCTCGAAAAGCGCGACTCCAACGAGTTCTTCTACGTTTCGCACCTGCGCGCTCAGCGCCGGCTGCGTGCACCGCTCACGTTCGGCCGCCTTGGTGAAGCTGCCCTCCTCGTACACTGCGACGAAATATTGGAGATGACGAAAGCTGATACAGGGAATCATTTTACCGCCACTTTGTCTCTCACTAAAGCCTTGCGCGCGGGCCAATAGACTGGGCCGAGATCCAGCGCCACACCTTGCTGTCGCCGCTCCGTTGCAGGCAGAACATCGGCGCTTGGCCAAATTCCGGACAGCAGCGCAGCGTCGTAACCGCCGGTGAGACCGCAGGCGCGCATCTTATCGGACGCCGTCTCAGCTGAGTAGATCAGCGGCAGCGGTTCTATCATTATGCCGTCATCCATCGGATGCAGAATGCTGTACCAGGTCCTGCAAGTTCCATCGTTGGCCGGCATGCCCAAGGCGCCCGTATTGTGCCAAACATGGTTGTCGAAGAGCTGTGTGAACGGCAATCCGCAATGGCCGGCGATGACGCCCTCGCACTTAAGTCCTTCGATCTCCTCCTGTTTTACCGAGATTGGCGTGGATTCAAAGATGAAGCGATTAATTTGCTTACCGCCGCCATGGATCACTGCCAGACGGCGACCGCACATGTCGATTTCCAAACATTGCGGTAGATCACCCATCCACTTACGCGAATCCTCATCTAGATGTGTTGTTGCGAATGAGTACCATTGCGAAGACAGGCGGTCGCAGGTGCTGCCTTCTTCGAAGCCACAGCCGCAATTATCTGCCCACGCGGCAAGGGATTCTTCGCAATTTCCCATGATGACGTGGATGCCCGAGTTGCGAATGAGGTCCACTGTCGCCTGGGGATCAGCGCAATAAGCGACAACATCTCCAGTGCAGATTATGTGCGATGCATCAAAGCCGACCCGTTCGGCGATACCGAGCACCGCACGCGTTGCTTCCAAATTACTGTAGCAGCCACCGAAAACCAAAAGCGGTTTTGTCGTCCGTATTACCATGCCGTGTTTATAAAACGTGCCCGCCCCATAAGCCAATAAAGATTCGGTGGCCGGGACGACGCAAGCAATAGATTCGCGTTATGCCAAGCATAAGAATAACTGAGATTTTTGTGCAACCGAAATGCGATAAGTTGGCGGTGCGGATTTGCATTTCACCAGATATTCGCCGCTTGGGCCGATGCGTCATAGCCGCGGGAGGACAAAATGCTTCGTGCCGTACTGTACAGATCAATCGCCTTCATCGTCATCGGCATTCTGACCATCGTCACGACGCACTCGCCGACGAATGCGCAGGAGCCAATTCGGGTCGGCTTCGGCATGTCGCTGACGGGACCGCTCTCGGCGAATGGAAAATCCGCACTCCTCGCCATGAAGATCTGGGAGGAGGACATTAACACCAAAGGTGGATTGCTCGGACGTCCAGTCAAACTCGTCTATTACGACGACCAATCGAATCCTTCGACTGTTCCGGGTATCTACACGAAAATTTTGGATATCGATAACGTCGATCTAATCGTTGGTGGTTATGCCACGAACATGTTGGCGCCCGCTATGCCGATTGCTATCCGCAAGAAGAAGGTATTCATTGGAATTCTTGGCGTTGCGGTTAACAGCGACTTCAAATATCCGGGGTACTTCGCGATGATTCCCTCGGGTCAGAATCCGAAGCCGGCGTTTACCGCAGGATTCTTTGATGTGGCGATGGTGCAGAATCCAAAACCCAAGACGATTGCCCTCGTTGGTGCCGACATGGAGTTCTCGCAAAATGCGCTAGAGGGCGCACGCATGAACGCTAAGGCCGCGGGATTGAAAATTGTCTACGACAAGACTTACCCGCCGTCGAACACCGATTTTGCATCGATCGTGCGTGCGGTTCAGGCAACTGATCCCGACCTGGTTGTCGTCTGCTCCTACCCCGTTGATTCGGTAGGAATGGTGCGCGCCGTCAACGAAGTTGGCTTCAAGCCAAAGATGATCGGTGGCGCGATGGTCGGATTGCAGGCAACCGTGTTCAAGACCCAGCTAGGTCAACTGCTGAACGGATGGGTCAATTACGATTTTTGGCTTCCCCTCAAAACCATGGAATTTCCAGGCGTAATGGAATTCATTAAGAAGTACCAGGCGCGCGCGGCAGGCGAAGGCGTTGATCCGCTCGGCTTCTACATCGCGCCCTGGGCCTATGCGTACCTCCAGGTACTTGGCCAGGCTGTACAAGCCACCAAGAGTCTCGATGACAGCAAGCTTATCGACTACATGCACAAGGCCACGTTCCAGACCGTTGTTGGCGATGTTAAGTTCGCGGCGGACGGGGAATGGGCCCAATCGCGCGTATTGCAGGTCCAGTTCCAGAACGTGAAAGGCAATGGTCTCGAACAATTCAAGGAAGTGTCTGCGCAAACGATCGTGTCACCGGCGAAATACAAATCTGGAAATGTTATTTACCCATTTGCAGACGCAATTAAATGAAGAGCGCGCTGGAGCCACGGTGGGAGACGTTGCACCAATAATCGGAATATTGGGGACGTCTTGAGAAGGTAACAAAACCCGACACGATAACTGCGGCACGTCTTCGTAATATGGATGGCGTGCCGTTTACTTTGTTCCCCCAAGGTGCCGCTCCACCGACGAGCTCAACAACAACGATCTCATCCGCCAATTTTATCTCGGAATGTGAGCTATCAGCCTAGTTTGGACGGATGGTCAACCGCCGGCTCATGTCCGACTGGAACAGGCCGCGCGGATCGACCCGGCGGAGCACGCCGCGGAAGCGATCCAATTCCGGGAACATACGGGCAAAGCCCGCCGCGCTCATCAGGGCATCTTTGGCGGGATACAACCGGCCGCCACGATCGAGGACGATGCGCTCGATCCGCGCATGCAATTCCTCCACGCCGGAACGCCGCGGCAGATCAAAGGCCAGCGCGTAGCCTTTGAACGGGAACGAGATAAACCCTTCGCCCGGGCCACCCATCGGCTTGAGCACAGAGGCAAAAGAGCCAGCGCGCGCACGCACGATCTCGGCTAGCAGTATGCGCAACCCCTCGCGGTCGCCATGGGGGATGCCACAATGTACCGAATAGAAGCCGCTGCGGCCGTAGATGCGGTTGAAGCCATTTATGTGATCGAGCGGAAAATAAAAAGTATCGATGGGTTGGCGCAGGCATACACCTTCCGACGGCAGTTGGCGGAAGCGGTGGCCGTTGTAGCGGCGGATCAACTGCGGATGTAGACACAGGGCTGGTAGAGCGAAGGGAATGGTGCACGGCCGCGGTGCCGGCGCCATGCCACTCGCTTCATTAGCCAACAATCCGGTTTCCAGGATGCCGCGCCCCATGACCTTGCCGTCGGCGAGCGAATCGAGCCAGCCGAACCAGAATGGGTTCGCAGGCGGCCATGGCTCCAAGGCGTCGAGGAAGGCATCGAGATTGTCCATTCTACGGTAGCAGACGTCGGCGGCTGGCGCCGGCAACTGCTGCAAGACTAACTTGAGCCGCAGCACGATGCCGGTCAGACCCAGGCCCCCAACAGTGGCCCGCCACAAATCGACATCGGACTTACGGTCGACGCGCGCGATGCTGCCATCCGCCATCATGAGATCAAACCATTCGACATGACGCCCGAAACTGCCCATGGCGGTGTGGTTCTTGCCGTGGATGTCATTGGCCAATGCGCCGCCGAGCGTTACGGCGCTGGTGGCGGCGGCCACCGGATAGGTTAATCCCTGCGGGTGCAGAGCCACCGACAAGTCACGGAAGCATACACCGCTCTCGGCGACCAGCGCTGGCGGATCGGTTTCGATCGCTAGGATGCGGTTGCGCACGTGTGACAGCAGCGTACGCGCACCATCGTTAAGAGCGGCGTCGCCGTAGCAGCGCCCCGCGCCATAGACGATCACCGGCACTGTCGAACCCGTCAGCGCGTACGCAAGCGCCGGATCTGACGCCGGCAACGCGAGCGCGCGAGTGCGCGCCCAGCGCACGCGTCCCCAAGTGGTCAGGGTTTTAGATCGCCAAGTATCGGCTCGCGCCGGATCCTTCACGTTACGCCGCTATCTTGATCTCGTGGTTAACGTTATCAACGATGACCGGAGAATCGAACCAAGCGATCTCGGGATCCACGCCGAACATATTGCGAATGTTGTCGCGCCACGGTCCGCGGTAGCACGCCTCGGCTGCTTCGCGCGATTCCCATAGATACACACCGCCGCCAACACCCCGATCGCTGTACAGGAATTGTTTACGGATCAGGCCCGGAATCGTCTGAAATCGAGCGGCGACCTTCTTGGTGTTCTCGAGCCATTGCTCGCGGGTCAATGTCGGCGGGAGTTTTATGGTGACAATAGCCGTAATCATGGATGCCTCCGATCTGCGATGACATGCAATAACAACACGGGCGCCGGGACCCTTCAACCGAACAATGCCACCGCCCGCGTCCACCCACCGGAGCCGGCCTTCACTTTGTGCGGGAAGCAGGCGACCGTGTAACCGAACGGCGGAAGCTGCTCGAGATTGCACAGCTTCTCCATGTGACAGTAAGGAATTTCACGGCCGGCATAGTGTCCCTCCCAAATAATCGAGGGATCGCGCGTTTTTCCCCAGCGCGTGAGTGTAGCCGAGAACGGTGCGTCCCAGCCCCAGGCGTCGATACCGGCTACGCGGACGCCACGCGACGTAAGATAAAGCGTTGCTTCACGCCCCATGCCGCAGCCGGCGGTGAGGTATTCGTCGGTGCCCACGCAGCTCGCGGCCCGCGTGTTGACCAACACGATATCGAGGGGTTTGAGCGTGTAACCGATGCGCGTGAGTTCAGCTTCGACCTCGGCTGCGCTGACCACGTGACCGTCTGGCAGATGACGGAAGTCGAGCTTGACTCCCGGCCGAAAGAACCAGTCGAGCGGCACCTCATCGATGCGCATCGCGCGCTTTCCGTCGGCGCTGTGCGAGTTGTAGTGACACGGTGCATCCATATGAGTGCCGTTGTGCGTGGTTAGTTCGATTTGCTCGATGGCCCAGCCTTCCCCGCCGGGAAGCTGTTCAGGCTCCAGGCCCGGGAACAACCCGCACAGGAGCGGCGCGTTTTCTTTGTTGCTGATGTACTTAATCCTGGGGCGCATGAACGGATAGTCGAGCACCGTTTCATTGTCGAGCGGAACTGACAGATCGATTATGCGACTGGGTGAGTTCATCCTCTTCCCCACGTGATCAGATCACTTCGAACAAGAGCGGATCTCAAAGATAACTCTTAAACCAGCGCGCCGTCTCCGATAGACTGATCTCAGCGATTTGCGGATTGCAGAATTTATACGACTCGTAGTGCTGAGCCTTCGGCAGCTTGACCAGCTTCTTCGGCTCCCCCAATGCGTTGAAGCAATCAATTTGCTGTTCTATCGGCACGAGCAGGTCGTTTTCGGCATAAATGACGAGCACCGGACGAGGCGCTATGCGGTGCGCAACCCATTGCGGCTTCCACCGCACGCACCACTCAGCACTCTCCAGCTCGAATGTATTATTGTAGCGGCGGTCCTTCACGTGATGCTTGGCGAAAACCATTTTCGTATGTGGATCTGAGATCATGAGATCGGTGAGTTCGATACGCTCAACCGTGCCGGTGGCGACGCGATGGCGCGCGGCTGTACGGACTTTGGCTTCGAATTCGGGCCATTCGTAGAGACGTCGCACCGTGCGCATCCAGCGTTCACCGTCCGATACCATCACGGCGGATACAACAACCTTGATACGCTTATCGAAAGCCGCAGCCCAGATGGCGGTGCCACCGCCCCAGCTTGTCCCATAAATACCGATCCGATCCGGATCGACACCCATTACCGTCTCCAGATAGGTCACGGCATCATAAATATCCTGTGCTTGCTCAAGAGGGTTGGGCCGGCCGCGTTTGCCTTCACTGTCTCCAAAGCCGCGATGGTCGATCGCCAGGACGAAGTAACCCTCGCGCCACAGTCGCTCCGGTACGTCGAGACCATACACGTCTTTCATGCCCGAATAGCCGTGCAGAACGACTATACCCGGGCGCGCCACTGTGTCAGGCGCCCAATCCGCAGGCGTATACAGATAGGCTGCTAATTTCAGGCCGTCGCTGAAGAACTCAACTTCCTTCCAGATCTTTTTGTGGTTCACGGAAATCTCCGCACTGCTGGTTGAAGCGCCCGTTCTTCACTCCAACAAGTTCATGTTTGCTACAGCTAAAGAGGCGCAATGCAAGGGCGTCAGGATAGGTCCCGAGGTTCGGCGCCACCAATAAAATAACGTTATGCCGGCCATAATAAGAATTTTGATTCTGCAGCAGCAAAAACACGATAATCTTTTAACTGGCAGCAAATTGCCGACTCGCCAAGTCGGCGGGTGTCCACATGGTAGCCGGGAGCAACAAATGTTTCACCGCCTGCTGCCTCGATT
>Ga0207782_100004_pt1 | contig 32239 bp, 31 predicted proteins | sample LuqExpMetageno60_FD_187818 | JGI IMG/M metagenome (GOLD analysis project Ga0207782, IMG submission 187818) | Tropical forest soil microbial communities from Luquillo Experimental Forest, Puerto Rico - Sample 60 (SPAdes) | ecosystem: Environmental > Terrestrial > Soil > Tropical forest ... | reverse complement strand
CCCCCACGATTCAGAAGAGCCAATCATGCAAACAGTTAGGACAATCGGTCTTGATATAGCGAACTCGGGTGCTTGGGATTGACGCTGATGGCGGGATGGTTATCCGCCGGCAGTTGAGACGCCGTTGTAGGGTTCCAGCACCATGCCGCGTGGACGACCACTGCACTCGCCTCGCCAGCGCATTGCAATATCCATTGCTCACTCCCATGATGGCGTTATGGCGCAGGTGAACGGTGGACTAGGATGCTACCCCAAACGCATCGCGCAACCGGCCTGCATCGAATAGTCATCGTCGGCGGCGGCGCTGGCGGGCTCGAACTTGCCACCCGTCTGGGTGACAAGCTCGGGCGTCGCAGGAAGGCAGACATCACGCTGATCGACAAAGCTCGCACGCACTTATGGAAGCCGCTTCTGCACGAAATCGCGGCCGGCAGCATGGATCTCGGCCATCATGAGCTCGACTACTTGGCGCAGGCGCACTGGCACCATTTCAATTACCGTACCGGAGAGATGATTGGGCTCAACCGCTTCCGCCGAGAGGTGCAGGTCGGTTCCGTCGTTGAGGAGAACGGAACCGAGGTCACACCAGCTCGCAGCTACCAATACGATACACTTGTACTGGCGCTCGGCAGTCTGACTAACGATTTTGGCACCCCGGGGGTAGTGGAGCATGCGGTCCGTCTGGAAACGCCCGAGCAGGCGGCGCGATTCCACCGCGGGCTGGTTAATGCGTGCATCCGCGCGCAAAGTCAGACTGAACCGTTGAAGCCTGGCCAACTGCAGGTTGTCATCATCGGTGCCGGCGCGACCGGCGTTGAACTCGCCGCCGAGCTGCACAAGACCACGCGGGACCTGGTGGCGTTTGGGCTTGATCGTATCAATCCCGACAAGGACATCACCCTGTACGTGATCGAGGCTGCGGACCGAATTCTTCCTGCGTTGCCGCGGCGTATCTCGGACGCGGCGGCCGATCTGCTGCGCAAGCTTGGCGTTAGGGTCTACACGTCCGCGCGGGTCGCCGCGGTCATGCCGAACGCGATCAAGCTTGCTGACGGCCGTACCATCGCTGCGGAACTCGTAGTATGGGCGGCCGGCGTAATGGCGCCTGCGGTCCTCAAAAACATCGATGGGCTAGAGACCAATGCGATCAACCAGCTCGTAGTGCGACAGACGCTGCAAACCACTCGCGACGACAATATCTTCGCGATCGGTGATTGCGCCGCCTGTCCGTGGCCAGAAAAGGCCGCCACAGTGCCGCCGCGCGCCCAGGCCGCCCACCAGCAGGCGACACACCTGTACAAACAACTGCAGCGACAGCTGGCCGGGCGATTGGTGAAGCCCTGGCATTACCGGGACCTCGGCTCACTGGTATCGCTTGGCGAGTACAGCACGGTCGGTAGTCTGATGGGCAAGCTGGTTGGCCGCAGTTTATTCCTAGAGGGCTATTTCGCTCGCGCCATGTATGTATCGCTCTATAAAATGCACGAATACGAGCTCCACGGCTTCATCAAGGTCGCGCTCGATACGGTTGCCCGCCTTATCACACGGCGCACCGAACCGCACGTCAAACTGCATTAAGTACGTCAACTCCTGTGCCAGAGGTCGTGTTTCACGCATTACGTGCCAATGGCTGTCGAGCAGGAGCTCGGTAAGCCGAAGACGAACGTATTGCGGGTACTCAGCTACGATGCATTGCCACGGCCGCGGTGCCGACCGCCCCCGTCCACAAGGACGAAAGCCGACTGCCTTTTTCGAGGGATGGAGCCGGCTTATTGCCTCGGGGCGGCCGGCTTAATCCATATAGGTAATCGGCGGATAAATTCTAGGCCTCACAAATCGGCCGAGGTAGGTATCGCAAGGACCATTGACGCGCACGAATGGTTGACGCCGCGGGTACAAGAACTAATAAAAATTAAGGTGGTTTTTTTGAATCCTACATCCTGTCGGCGGCGAGCGAGCTCGAAGAACAGAAAGAACCCATCGCGTTGAGCGTTGCTAGGGCACTTGCTAGGACACATGTGACTCGTCTTCACCAGAATGACCAATTATCCGGCAGCTTTTTTCACTTGATGGCGGAGAGGGAGGGATTCGAACCCCCGATACCCTTACGAGTATGCCGCATTTCGAGTGCGGTGCATTCAACCGCTCTGCCACCTCTCCGCGCGTCCGCAAGAGCCCGCAAAGGGGCCGCTGGACGGGGGCTATGTAACCAAGCAGGCCAAGACAGACAAGGCTCGCGCGGCGTATATTGCGCCTGCCCAAAAGGGAAACGCGGCCGGTTCGGACAATGCAACACGTGTTCAAAATCGACCGCATCCGCAAGGAACTGCCCGGGATCGGCTGGACGCTCGCTCTGGTCAGCCTCCTCACCGCGGTGTTGTTCACCATGGTCTGGGAATGGGGCATCGAGCACGGTTCCGTCGTCTATCTGATCCCAGTGGTGATCGCGGCGACGCGTTGGGGCATCGTCTCTGCGGTGGTCGCCGCGGTGTGTGGGGTGGCGGCCTCCGCCTTCTTCTTCTATCCCCCGCTCTACAGCTTCCGCATCACCGATCCGCAGGAAGTGATCGATCTGATTCTGTGCATCTTCGTCGCCGTGGTGGTGAGCCAGCTCGCTACCCGGCTGAAGAATCAGCTGGAGACCGCTCGCCAGCGGGAAATCGACCTGAGCGACCTCTATGCCTTCTCGCGGCGGCTGGCTGTGGCCTTCGATGTCTCAGACATCCACGCCGCGATCGAAGACCACCTCGCTTCCGTCATGCAGCGCAAGGTCGTGCTTTTTGCCAGCGCGCGCGAGGCGGCGGGCGGCGGCCGGCGCGCCGGCGTCACCGTGCCGGAGTCGGTCCTCGCGCAGGTGATCGAACTCGCATCCGGCCGTCACGATGCTAACAGCGGGGTGACGTTGAGCGCGGACGGTGGCGACGTCTGGCTGGTGCGCGCGGTGTCGCCCAAGAGCTCCGAGTTCGGCGTCATCGCGATTAACCTCGGACACGAGTCCCAGGCAGACTCGAACGAGCTAAGCAGCCGCATCGACGCTGTGCTGGCCGACGCCACCGCGACGCTCGAGCGGCTCGACGTCGCACACGCGATCAGCGAGGCGCGCATGCGTTCACAGACCGACCAGTTGCGCGAGGCGCTGATCGGCTCGGTCAGCCACGAGCTGCGCACGCCCCTCGCGTCGATCCTCGGCGCCGCCACGGTGCTGAGCGCAGCGCCGGCGCTTGCCGGAGAAACCAAACTGCGCGCGCTGGTCTACGACGTGCGCGACGAGGCCGAGCGTCTCAACAATGACATCCAGAATCTGCTCGACGCCAGTCGCATCAGCAGCGACGGCGTCAAGCCACGCATCGAATGGGCCGATCCTACCGACATCGTCAACTCGGCCATCGAGCGCTGCCGTCAACGCTTCTCGGATCGTCACCTGGTACTCGATCTGCCGAACGACCTGCCGCTCATCCGCGTCGATCCCGTGCTGGTCGAGCAGGCGCTGGTGCAGATCTTCGACAATGCAGTGAAATACTCTCCACCCGGGTCGCCGATTAATGTCGGCGCGCGTGCACGCGACGGGCAAATGGCAGTGAGCGTGACCGACCAAGGCGCCGGGTTGACCGCGGCCGAGCGGTCTAGAATTTGGGACCGTTTCGTGCGCGGCGAACGCCACGCCGCGACCACCAGCGGCTCCGGTCTCGGCCTGTGGATCGCCAGCGCCTTCATCGCCGCCAACGGCGGCAAGATGAATGCGGCGAGCGAAGGACCAGGCCGCGGCACCACGCTGTCGATTGAACTGCCGGTGGCGCGCGCCGCGGTCGCTCAACTCGAAGGCGACGCCGATGAATGAGACCTCTCCTATTGTTCTCGTCGTCGACGACGAAACCCAGATCCGCCGCTTCCTGCGCACCGGCTTCGAGCTCAACGGCTTCGTGGTACAGGAGGCGGCGACCGGAGCTGAGGCGATTCGTTCCGCCACGCTGCGGCCGATCGATCTGATGATAGTCGACCTTGGACTGCCCGACATGGATGGTTCCGAAGTCGTCAAGCGCATCCGCTCCTGGTCGACGATTCCAATCATCGTGCTGTCGGTGCGCGCCACCGAGGCGCAGAAGGTGCAGCTGCTCGAGGTCGGCGCCGACGATTATGTGGTGAAACCATTCGGCATGGCGGAGCTGTTGGCGCGTGTGCGCGTGGCGCTGCGCCGGCAGATGCGCGCGGTGACTGGCGAGCCAACGGTCAAGGCCGGTCCTCTCACCATCGACCTCGCCGCCCGCGCGGTGACGCTGAACGGCGCCCGCCTCACACTGACGCCGAAGGAATACCGGTTGCTGCAGGTCTTGGCGCAGCACGCCGGCAACGTCGTCACCCACCAGCATTTGCTCAAGGAAGTGTGGGGCTCAATCCACGTGCACGACACGCATTACCTGCGCATCTTTGTGCGCAAGCTCCGGCAGAAGATCGAGCCACATCCAGACTCGCCCAAGATCCTGATGACGGAACTGGGCGTCGGCTACCGATTGGCACAGTCGGGCGAGGCCGAGAGCGCCTATGCGGCCGCCGACGCGCCCGCCAAGAGCGAGGGTTAGGCATTTTCTTTGGCCGTTCCTTGACATTTCGAGTTCCTGCCCTTCATAACCATGGTCATCGCGGACCTTTCGGTCCGCGTGCTTTTTCAAGTGGCGCTTAAGCCCTTAAAAACACACAGCAAACCGACTGTAAGAAGCCGGTGCGAAAGGTTCCAAGCAACCGGGATCGAACACAAGAGCACAAGAGGAAGAAAGATGTTCGCAGTCATCAGAGCCGGTGGCAAACAGTACCGTGTGGCCGCCGAGGACGTGATCCGGGTCGACCGCGTGACGGGCGAACCGGGGCAAGTGATCGAGTTCGGCGAAGTGCTGATGCTTGGGGGCGATGCGCCGCAGCTCGGTACGCCAATGGTGGCAGGCGCAACTGTCGCCGGCGAAGTGCTTCAGCACACGCGCGGCGACAAGGTGATCGCCTTCAAAAAGCGCCGACGCAAGAATTCGCGCCGCAAGCGCGGCTACCGGCACGAGTTCTCGGTGATCCGTATCACTGAGATCCTCACGAACGGTGCCAAGCCGTCGGAGACGCCGCCGGCCCGACCGAAGCGCGAGGGCAAACCGAAGGTGGAGGCGCAGGCTGTCGGCGATGCCGAGGTCAAACCGGTCAAAAAGAAGGCGGCGGCCAAGAAATCGGCTGCGAAAAAGCCCGCCGCAAAGGGCAAGAAAAAGTGAGATGATTCCTTCACTGAATCAGTGTAGAAGGCAACGGAATTCGAGAGAGTAGCTATGGCGCATAAGAAAGCAGGCGGGTCTTCGCGAAATGGCCGCGATTCGGCGGGCCGACGGCTTGGCCTCAAGTCGACGGGCGGCCAGATCGTGCTCGCCGGCAATATCCTTGCACGGCAGCGCGGCACCAAATGGCACGCCGGCCGCAATGTTGGTCGTGGCAAGGATCACACACTGTTCGCGCTTATAAACGGAAGGGTTCAGTTCGCTACCAAATCTAAAGGCCGCACCTACGTGTCTGTTGTACCGATGACGGAGGCTGCGGCCGAGTAAGACGGTGGACAATTTCGAGGTCCGCCGGTCATTCCAGTCAAACCGGCGGGGCTAGTAGGGCTCTGAGAGGGGGAGACGGATGACCGGCTCCCCCTCTCTGCTTTTTCAAGCGCGTTGCAAACCAGGAGCCCGTACCATGACACTGCTCGAGCGCATACCAAGAGAGACCTTCCACGAGGCCAGTATTCCCGTCCTCGAGACAAAGCGGCTTGCCCTGCGCGCGCCGCGTCTCGCGGACGCTAAAACGGTAGCCATGCTGGCGAATGACCGCCGCATCGCCGAGAACACCGCGCGCATTCCGCACCCGTACACGCTTTCGGATGCCAAGAGTTTCATTACCGGAGCGAACAAAGCCGGCGGCGACGCAGTTTTCCTGATCACGCTGCACAATGAGAAAATCATCGGCGCTTGCGGCGTGATGCAGCAGGAGGCGACGCCAGAGCTCGGCTACTGGCTGGGAGTGAAGTATTGGGGCAAAGGCTACGCCACCGAGGCACTGCATGCTGTTATCGACTACGCCTTCGCCGATCTTGCGCACAAGGCCCTGCAGGCAGGCGCGCGCGTTACCAACCCGGCCTCGCGCCGCGTGCTGGAAAAGTGCGGCTTCCAGTGGACTGGCGTCGGCCTCTACCGCATCAGTTCAATCAGGTCGTCAGCGCCTATCGACCGCTTCCGGCTCGAGCACGGCATCTGGTCTGCGCTCAGGGGCTGGGGCCGCGCTAAGAGCAAGCGGGTGATGTAGTACAACTGCGGCCTTCCCTTCCTGGGGAGGCCGCTCTGCCGCTTGAGCGATGCCTCGACTGTCTCGCCGAAATCAACCGCGCTCGTCGGAGTCGAAATCGCTCACTGCCGGCAGATTGATGCCCTTATCGCTCCAACGTGGCACAGTGAAGCCGCGCAGCATGCCGGCGCGCATTGATCACGTGGGCGCAGGGGCGATAGACGATGGCCGCATATGCATTCCAACACTTTGCGGCGGCTCGGCCAGTTGTCGTGGTTGTGCACGCTCATGTTTGTCTTCCTAGCTTTCGGGCTGGATCGGAGGACGCGCCGCTTTATTTCTTGGAATTTTCACAAAGACGCGAGCAGTGTAAGTTCACGCTCATGAAATTCCTGGATGAAGCTAAGGTCTATGTGCAGTCCGGCGCCGGCGGCAACGGCTGCGTCTCGTTCCGGCGCGAGAAGTTCATCGAGTTCGGCGGCCCGAACGGCGGCGACGGCGGCAATGGCGGCGACGTTGTGGTCGAAGCGGTCGCCGGCCTGAACACGCTGATCGACTACCGCTACCAGCAGCACTTCAAGGCCGGGCGTGGCGGTAATGGCATGGGGAAGGACCGCGCCGGCGCCAACGGCAAAGATGCTGTGCTCAAGGTGCCGGTCGGCACGCAAGTGTACGGAGAAGACGGCGAAACGTTGCTCGCCGATCTCACCGAGGTCGGCCAGCGCGCAACCATCGCCCATGGCGGCAATGGCGGCTTCGGCAACGCGCATTTCAAATCTTCGACTAACCGAGCGCCGCGCCATGCCAATCCAGGCCAGCCCGGCGAGGAGATGACTATAAGGCTACGCCTGAAGCTGATCGCCGACGCCGGACTCATCGGCCTGCCGAACGCCGGCAAGTCCACGCTCCTCGCCGCCGTCAGCGCCGCCAAGCCGAAGATTGCCGACTATCCGTTCACTACGCTGCACCCGCAACTCGGAGTGGTGCGCGTCGACGACCGCGAATTTGTCCTCGCCGACCTGCCGGGTCTGATCGAGGGGGCGCACGAGGGCACTGGCCTCGGCGACCGCTTTCTCGGTCACAGCGAGCGCTGCCGCGTGCTGTTGCACCTGATCGACGGCACTAGCGAGGATGCCAGCAAAGCCTACAAGACCGTGCGCGCAGAACTCGAAGCTTACGGCCAGGGTTTGACCGACAAACCGGAAATCGTTGCGTTGTCGAAAGCCGATGCACTGACGACGGAGCAGATCAAGACGCAAACCGCGAAATTGAAAAAGACCGCGAAGAACACGCCGCTTGTGCTTTCGGCTCATTCCAAGCAGGGCCTACCGAAGGCACTTCGCGCGCTGATGAAAGTCATCAACGAAGCACGCGAAGAAACGGCAGCGACCGTTTAGGGAGACCCTCATGCAAACCCGCGCAGCTGTGGCCTGGCAGGCCGGTGAGCCGCTCACCATGGAGACCATCGATATCGAAGGTCCGAAGGCCAGCGAGGTACTGATCGAGATCAAGGCGACCGGTGTCTGCCATACCGACGCCTACACGCTGTCGGGCGCCGATCCAGAAGGCATCTTCCCGGCCATCCTCGGCCACGAAGGCGCCGGCATTGTGCGCGCGATCGGCGCAGGCGTCATTAGTGTTAAGCCGGGCGACCACGTCATCCCGCTCTACACGCCAGAATGTCGGCAATGCAAAACCTGCCTGTCGCGCCGCTCCAATCTCTGCACCGCGATCCGCGCTACCCAGGGCAAAGGCGTTATGCCAGACGGCACATCTCGATTCAGATGTGACGGCGACCCTGTGTTCCACTACATGGGCTGCTCGACCTTCGCTAACTTTACCGTGCTGCCGGAAATCGCTGTCGCCAAGGTGCGCGAGGACGCGCCCTTCGACAAAATCTGCTACATCGGCTGCGGCGTCACCACCGGGATCGGCGCCGTCATCAACACCGCGAAGGTCTGGCCGGGCGCCAACGTCGCGGTGTTCGGGCTCGGCGGCATAGGCCTCAACGTCATCCAGGGCGCGCGCATGGTCGGCGCCGACAAGATCATCGGCGTCGATCTCAACCCAGGCAAGAGCGCCATCGCCGAGAAATTCGGCATGACGCATTTTATCAACCCAAACGAAATCGGCCGCGACAAGGTCGTGCAGGCTGTGATCGACCTGACCGGGGGTGGCACCGATTTCTCATTCGAATGCATTGGCAATGTCCAGGTAATGCGCCAGGCGCTGGAATGCTGCCACCGCGGCTGGGGAGAAAGCATTATCATCGGCGTCGCCGGCTCCGGACAGGAGATTGCCACGCGCCCGTTCCAGCTGGTCACCGGTCGCGTCTGGCGCGGCACCGCCTTCGGCGGCGCGCGCGGGCGCACCGATGTCCCCAAGATCGTCGACTGGTACATGGAGGGGAGGATCAATATCGACGACCTGATCACCCATACCCTGCCACTGGAAAAAATTAATGAGGCCTTCGACCTGATGCACGAAGGCAAGTCGATCCGTTCTGTGGTGATCTACTAAGGCGTGCCCGACGCCTAGTCCGCGATGCTTTCGTCCACCAACTGATGCTCATGCCAGACGGCGTTGAGAATGCCGCAACCGCAGGCAAACCCAAGACCGAGGATCCAGGAGAAATACCACATTGAATTCTTGCTCCCTCAGTAGAGATTTGCCGAGTCGCGTTCGATGTGCGACGCGGTGACCGCGCCGCGCAGCACGCGGAAGACCAAGCCCGTATAGGCCAAAACGATCGGCAGGAAGATCAGCGTCGCGATCAGCATGACAAACAATGTCATGCGGCTCGAGGTTGCGTCCCACACTGTGAGCGAGGCCTGCGGCATGATGTCGGACGGCATCAGAAACGGGAACATGCTCACGCCCGCGGTCGAAATCACGCCGAAGATACCGATGGCACTGGTCACGAAGGCGAGTCCTGCCCGGCGCGCTGCTGTTAGCGCGATGGTCAGCAACGGCCCTAGGACGGCAAGCGCCGGCGCCAGCATCATCCACCGGTAGGTGGCATAATTGGCGAACCATTGCCCGCGCACCTGCGTCACGGTCTTCAACAGCGGGTTTGAAGGACCATTCGGCAACAGCCCGCCGCTGACCGCATATCCGTTGATACCGAAGGCGGTCCAAATTCCGGCGATGAGGAACAGCACGATCATGACCAGCGCACCAATGCGCACGAAGCCCTGCGCGCGCTCCTTCACTGGCCCTTCTGCCTTCACCGTCAGATAAACCGCGCCGTGCGTCGCCAGCATCGCCAGCGACACCAGCCCGCACAACAAGCCGAATGGGTTGAGCAGCTCAAATAAGCCGCTGCCTTCGTAGAGCACGCGCAGGTCGTTATCGATGCGGAACGGTACGCCTTGCAGTAGGTTGCCGAACGCGACGCCGAACACCAGCGGCGGCACCAGACCGCCGGCAAACAGTGCGTAATCCCAGAACGCCCGCCAGCGCGGATCAGCGATCTTGTTGCGAAACTCAAATCCGACCGGGCGCAGGATCAGCGAGATCAGCACCAGGAACATGGCGATATAGAAGCCCGAGAACGCCGCCGCATAGATCGGTGGGAAGGCGGCAAACAGTGCGCCGCCGCCCAGCAGTAGCCAGACCTGGTTGCCATCCCAGAACGGACCGATGCTGTTAATCGCCACCCGCCGTTCGGTTTCGGTGCGCGCGACGAATGGCAGTAGGAAGGCGACGCCATGATCAAAGCCGTCCATGATCGCGAAGCCGATCAGCAGCACGCCGAGGAATAGCCACCAGATCAGGCGAAGGATTTCATAGTCGAGCGGAATGGACATAATGATGCTCCTCACCCCTGGGTGGCGAGACTGACAGCGGGGGAGCGCGCCTGACCGAGCGCCACCACCGGCCCCATGCGTACGTATTTGTGCATCAGGATCACATCGACGACCGCCAGCGCTGAATAGAACAGGACGAAACCGCATAGGGTGAAAAGCACCTGCGCGGTCGACACCGAGGAGGAAGCCAGAAACGTCGGTAACACTTCGTCAATCGCCCACGGCTGACGGCCGTATTCGGCGACGAACCACCCGAACTCGGCGGCAATCCACGGCAGGGGCAACGACCACAGAAACAGCCGCAGCAGCCAACGGCGCGAGAAGTCGAGCTTCGAGGTGTACCAGAAGGCCGCTGCGAACAGCGCGATGAAGTAGAAGCCCAGACCGACCATGACGCGGAAGGTCCAGAACAGCGGTGCCACGCCGGGTACGATGTCCCCCGCCGCCTTGGTGATCGTCGCTTCGTCGGCCTTGCGTGGATCGGCGAGATAACGCTTGAGCAATAGCGCATGGCCGAGATCGTTCACATGTGCGGAAAGGTCGGCGCGCGCCGCGGGATCGTTGCGATTGGTCTTCAGCCGCTCGATCGCGTCATAGGCGATCAGCCCGTTCTTGATCCGCGTCTTCGCGTCGGCCACCAGATCATCGATCCCCGGCATCACCGTGTTGAACGAGCGGGTGGCGATGATGCCGAGCGCCCAAGGCACCTGGATCTGATAGCGATTTTGATGCGTGGCGGAATCGGGAATGCCGAACACCGTGAAGCTGGCCGGTGCAGGCTCCGTCTTCCACATCGCCTCGATTGCCGCGAGCTTCATCTTTTGGTTTTCAGTCACCGTGTACCCGCTCTCGTCCCCGAGCACCACCACCGACAGCGCCGATGCTAGTCCGAAGGCAGACGCGACTATGATCGAACGCTTGGCGAAAGCACGGTGGCGGTTGTTCAGCAGGTAATAGGCGCTGATCGCCAGCATGAAGATCGCGCCGGTAACGTATCCAGCGCTGACCGTATGCACGAACTTCGATTGCGCGGTCGGATTGAACAGCAGATCCCAGAACGAGCTCAATTCCATCCGCATCGTGTCGGGATTGAAGGCCGCGCCGACCGGATTTTGCATCCAGCCGTTGGCTATGAGGATCCACAGGGCCGACATGCTTGAGCCGATCGCTACCAACCAGGTTACTGCGAGGTGGCCGAGCTTGCTCATACGGTCCCAACCGAAGAAGAAGAGGCCGACGAAGGTCGACTCGAGGAAAAACGCCATCAATCCTTCGATCGCCAACGGAGCGCCAAAGATGTCTCCGACATAGTGCGAGTAATAGGCCCAGTTGGTGCCGAACTGGAATTCCATGGTGATGCCAGTAGCGACGCCCATGGCGAAATTGATCCCAAACAGCTTGCCCCAGAAGCGCGTCATGTCGCGCCAGATTTCGCGGCCCGTCATCACATAAGCGCTCTCCATGATGGCGAGTAGAAACGAGAGGCCCAACGTCAGCGGTACGAATAGAAAGTGATAGAGGGCGGTCATCGCGAACTGGAGTCGCGCCAACCCTACCGGATCGATGTCGAACATAACTGTCTTTCCTCACAGCGGCGACGACGGGCCAAGCAAATGGCCGATCGTCGTCGCATCGACGACTACGTTCTGAGTGGCGAAAAAGATCCCCATGACCAGCACGGCGATCAATTTTACGGCGAGCACGGTGACGATGGCGCGCGCCAGTGGCGTAGACGGCCGTAGGCACGCACCGATGAATGCTGCCAGCGACGCCCGCACCGGCTTGGATGACACCTTTTCGGTGTTCATTGCCATCGCCTCCTGCGCGCAATTTGCGGAAATCTGACCGAAAGAAGCGCTATTGGGTCTCTACCATATTGAGCCAGGTCAATGACACTGCGCGAACGAGACGATTTGGGCGCGACGCTAAACCCAGAGAACTGCATCCGCGTTTTCCGGCGCCCGGAGAACATACACCGAGGGCCTGCACATGACCGACCTGTCGGAGTGAAGCGGTAAACCATCAAACAAGTCTTTTTCCTTCAGGGGACGCCGATGGTGTGGTTCCCTCGCCCCGATTCCGCCTGCAAACGGTCCGCAAAATTGTCCCGTTTTGTCGCACAGAATGTGCGAGCGAAGGGGACTTAGCCCCCACCAATCGAATGCGGCGCCCGGGACGGGGCTGTTCCGAGTTCGAGGATCGAACGACATGCGGCGATTATTGCTGCTCGTCTGCCTGGCTCTGCTGATTTCGGCGACCGCCACCAGTCCCGAGCGTTCGCTCGAGAAACTCTCCAATCTAACCAACTCCCTCGCGACAGCGGTTGCACGACTGCCGCAAGCCGTCATGCGCCTGCCCGAGACGATTGCCGACACCGGGCAAGCCCCCCCGCCAGGCGCGCTCGCCGACGTACCGGAGGTCGAGGTCATTCCGTCGATCCCCGAGGAAGTCTCCGAGCCGCTGCCGGCCGTGCTGCCGGGACTGGCACCGATCGTGAAGCCTATCATCCCGCGTACGCGCGCAGAGATTTGCGACACCCTAACCGGCGTCGCGCGGAGCAACGACTTGCCGGCGCCGTTCTTCATCCGCCTCCTGTACCAAGAGAGCGAATTCCACCCCGGCTCGGTGAGCTCCGCCGGTGCCGAAGGCATCGCGCAATTCATGCCAGAGACGTCCGCCCGACACGGGCTCGACAACCCTTACGACCCGCTGCAGGCGATCGAAGCGTCCGCGCGCTTCCTCCGAGAGCTGACGCAACGTTTCGGCAATCTCGGTCTCGCCGCCGCCGCATATAACGCCGGGCCGAAGCGGATTACCGATTGGCTCGCGAAGAAAAACACGCTGCCGCAAGAGACGCAGGACTACGTCAAGAACATCACCGGCCGCCCGGCCGAATTGTGGTTGGCGGCCGAGCATGGCAGCCCAGCAATCAAGTTACCGCGCGACGCCCCGTGTCAGGAGGCTGCGGGCCTGCTCGCCTGGAACGGCCCCGACCAGATACCTCTGCCCCCGACGCGCGAGCGCATACCTCTGCCCCCGACGCGCGAGCGCGCAAAGGTGCCGCCGACGTCAGGCGGCGCTACCAAGTTCGCTAGACGCGACAAAATGAAAGTCGGAGCGCGCGCCACCGACGCGGATGCTAAGACGACGGCAACTAGAGAGATCGGCGCGGGTGGCGCTCCGCGCAAGGACGTAAGCAAGCAAGCTACCAAGCAAGCAGTTGTGCCGCTCGCCTCAGTGGAGACCACAGCGAAATCTTCTACCAAGGAAGCGAAGTAAGACGACAAATCCACCAAGCGCGCCGTCCAGCCCACGGTCAGCAAGCAGAAACATTACAAAGTTCACTTGTCGCAGCAATAAGCGCATCGGCGGTAACGATGCGCGCCACTCTGTTTCCGCCGGTGGCGCAAGCGTATGTTGCAGAACTCAGTGCGGCTCGATTAGCTCAATGCGGTTGCCGAAGGGATCCTCGACGTGCCGCCGATCGCAGCCTTCGATCGGCTCGTCTTCAGTGACCCTATAGCCGGCCTTCTTCAGCCTCGCCTCGAGATCAGCAAGACCGTCGACAATGAAGGCAGGGTGCGCCTTGCGCGCCGGAACGAAATTCTTGTCGACACCGACATGCACCGTCACTCCGCCGCTCTCGAACCAGCAGCCGCCGCGCACGGCAAGCTGCGGCGGCTTCTCCTTTTCAGTAAAGCCCAACATGTCGCGATAGAAAGCGCGTGCCGCCTCCTCGCGGCCGGCCGGCATCGCAATCAGCACATGATCAATGCGGCGGACTGGCATGACGGGCCTCGACACCTGATCGCACTCAGATATTGTTGGCGCGAATCACGTCGCCCCAGAGCAGTCGGCGGCGAGCGCGCGAAGATGATAATCTCTCTATCGCTTTTGTTCTGCGGAGGCGGGGCATCTTCGCGCTATTTCCAGGCATCCGGCAAGATGGATCGGCTGTCGTCCTTGTCCCATCCATCGAGTTCAAAGCCATCTTGCGCGCGCTGATCGAGGCGCAGGCGCCGGACACGCACGAAGCAATCAAACGCGAGCTGAAATCCGCTGCCAGCACTGTGCGCGTGGAGAGCGAGATTATCAGTGCTGGCCATATCTGCTAGCGGTGAGGCGGCTATGGTAAGCGTCCTCCTATGTCGTGGCGCGGGCCGCTATGATGCACTTCGGAACTCATGCTAAACACCCGGCGCAATTAACTCGGCCGGGGTTATGTCCAAAACGCCTACCCTCAAATCCTTCTACCGCATCGTCGTGAAGGTCGGCTCGTCACTGTTGGTGGACTCTGTCGCCGGCCAGCTTAAGCGCGAGTGGCTCTCATCGCTCGCCGCCGACATCGAAGCCCTGCATAAAGAAAGCAAGGATCTCATCGTCGTGTCGTCGGGCGCGATTGCGCTCGGCCGCACCGTGCTCAAGCTGCCCGCCGGGACGCTCAAGCTCGAGGATAGCCAGGCCGCCGCCGCGGTCGGGCAGATCGCGCTGGCGCGCGCCTGGTCGGAGGCGTTGGGTGCGCGCGGCCTCACCGCCGGCCAGGTGCTGATGACGCTGCAGGACACTGAGGAGCGCCGCCGCTATCTCAACGCGCGCTCGACCATCGCCAAGCTGCTCGAATGGCGCAGCGTGCCGGTGATAAACGAGAACGACACCGTCGCCACGAGCGAGATCCGGTATGGCGACAACGATCGTCTCGCCGCGCGCGTCGCCACCATGATGAGCGCCGACCTCCTGGTGCTGCTCTCCGACATCGAAGGGCTATACGACAAGCCGCCGTCGCAGACGGGAGCCAAATTGGTGCCGCTGGTCCCGCGCATCACGCCCGACATCGAGGCGATGGCCGGCGCCCCGGAATCGGCGCTCGCGCGCGGCGGCATGCTCACTAAAATCGAGGCAGGCAAGATCGCTACCACCGCTGGCACGCATATGCTCATTGCCTCGGGCCACGTCGCGCATCCGCTCGAACGCATCGCACAGGGCGCGCCCTGCACGTGGTTCCTCACGCCGGCCAATCCGGTGACTGCGCGCAAGAAGTGGATAGCCGGCTCGCTCGAGCCGCGCGGTACGCTGGTGATCGACGGCGGCGCGGTGAAAGCCCTGCGCTCGGGCAAGAGCCTGTTGCCGGCCGGCGTGGTGAAGGTCGAGGGCAGGTTCGGGCGCGGCGACGCGGTGCTGGTGCGCGGGCCGGACGGTCACGAGATCGGCCGGGGGCTCATCGCTTTCGACGCGGAGGACGCCGAGCGAATCAAGGGCCGCTCGTCGGCGGACATCCCGGCGATCGTTGGCTTCGCCGGGCGGACCGAGATGATCCACCGCGACGACCTAGTCCTCGGCGGCGAATAGAGGCCAGAGGACGACCCCAAGGATCGCGAAAGCTTGAAACATGGTGCTGAAGAGGCGCCTCAACAATCAGGCCCACGAGGCACGGAACTTGTTACGGGGCCCTGAAATCACTCACTTTTTTTGAGTTCGTTTTGCCAAATTACACTTTTTGCGAATATTTCATGCAATTTACCATTTTTTCGGGCAGCGAGTTAAGTTCGGGCGCTCAGACGCTAGACAAGCAAGGATAAGGGGGAGTCCGCCTATGCCCTCCGCGGGGCCACTCGGCCAATGGCCGACAAGGTCAACTGCTCTAGCCGAACGTTTTCTTCTGACGATCTAATCAGTGCCGGCGCGCGCCGCGCGGGGGAAGGGCGGGTGAGCCGGATTTCCGCTGTACTGAATGCGTAGGCAGCGCGAAAAAGGTACCGTTCGGTAACTCTATATAGCGCTTGAACACCTGCACTTGGCCTTCCCCGCCGCTGCGGCCCTCGATCACGAACTTCGTGCCGACTGGAAAGCGGTTGGGAAGACGGACTGAACGCGACGTCATGACACACTCCTTCGGATACGGCACCCTGCCACCCCAATGTGTAGGTCAATTGGCTTGTTCCGGGCCTGATTGGATTATCCACGCAATCCCCAGAGTCCGCCTACCTCGCCCGCGCTGGAGCGGCGTGTTAGGAACCAGCCGGGATGTTGCAGATTCCGGGCCCTTCCGATGAGCGCGCCGCTAAAAACCGCTGCAGGTCAAGGAGATATCACCAACTCGCTTGGCGAGATCGGCCGCTCGGCGCGCGCAGCTGCCCGCACCATGGCCTTGGCTTCTACTGCGCAAAAGGACCGCGCGCTCGAGTTGATGGCGGCAGCGATTCGGGCGCAGAGTTCCTGCATCCTGGCCGCCAACGCAGATGAGCTTGCAGAGGCCCGTGCGAGCGGCGTGTCCGGTGCCTTCCTCGACCGGCTTATGCTCGACGCCGCGCGCGTCGAGGCGATCGCTGCTGGCATCGACATGGTGCGCGCCCTCAAGGATCCCGTTGGTGTCGTTACTGAATCCTGGACGCGACCGAACGGCATGACGATCGAGCGCGTACGTGTGCCGCTCGGTGTCATCGGCATCATCTACGAGAGCCGGCCCAACGTGACGGCTGACGCCGGCGCACTCTGCTTGAAGTCGGGCAACGCCGCGATCTTGCGCGGCGGGTCCGATAGCTTGCGTTCCAGCCGCGCGATCCTCCTGGCGCTGGCACAGGGCATGCGCGAGGCCAACCTGCCGGAGGCGGCGATCCAGCTTATCCCCACCCGCGACCGCGCCGCCGTCGGGCTGATGCTAAGCGGGCTCGACGGCAACATCGACGTCATTGTTCCCCGCGGCGGCAAAAGCCTGGTCGCGCGCGTGCAGGCCGAAGCGCGCGTTCCAGTCTTCGCGCATCTCGAGGGAGTCTGTCACGTCTACGTGGACGAGATGGCCTCGCTCGACATGGCCAAGAAGATCGTGCTCAACGCCAAGATGCGCCGCACGGGCGTCTGCGGCGCCGCCGAGACGTTGCTGGTCGACCGCGCGGGTGCCGACAAATTCCTCAAGCCTCTGGTCGAGATGCTGATCGACGCGAAATGCGAAATCCGCGGAGATAGGGCAACGCTCGCCGTGGACAAGCGCGTCAAACCGGCAAGCGAGGAAGATTGGTCGACCGAATATCTCGACGCTATCATCGCCGTGAAGGTCGTCGACGGCGTCGCATCCGCCATCGAGCACATCGAGCGCTATGGTTCGCATCACACCGATGCAATCGTGACTGAGGATCGGTCGGCGGCAAAGAAGTTCCTGCGCGAGGTCGATTCGGCGATCGTGCTGCATAACGCCTCGACCCAGTTCGCCGACGGCGGCGAATTCGGCTTCGGCGCCGAGATCGGCATTGCCACCGGGCGGCTCCACGCGCGCGGCCCGGTAGGCATCGATCAGCTCACCACCTTCAAGTACCGCGTTCACGGCAGCGGTCAGATCAGGCCGTGACCACGAAAATACCTTCCCGCCCCGAGCGCATTCTTCCGCCCCATGCGCCCGGCATGAGGATCGGCCTGTTCGGTGGAACCTTCGATCCGCCGCACCAGGCGCATCTCGGCGCGAGCCTGCTCGCAATGAAACGGCTCAAACTCGACAGCGTTTGGTGGCTGGTAACACCCGGCAATCCGCTCAAGAACACCAGCGGGCTCGTCCCCCTCGACCAGCGAATTGCCGCCGCGCAGGCGCTGACACATCATCCGCGTATCCACGTAACTGGTCTCGAATCCGTCATTAACAAGCGATATACTTACGACACGATAAAATGGCTCATCGCCCGATGTCCGCGCGTTCGATTCGTTTGGATCATGGGCGCGGATAACCTGCGGAGCTTTCACCGCTGGCAGAAATGGCGCGGAATAGCAAAGCTGGTGCCCTTCGTGGTCGTCGACCGCCTCGGGCCAAGCCTTTATGCATCCGTCAGTCCGGCGGGCCAAGCCTTCGCCCGCGCGCGCATTCCGGAACCGGAAGCGGCCTCTTTGCCCCGTCGCAGTCCTCCAGCCTGGACCTTCTTGCATGGCCTCAAATCGCCATTGTCGTCCACGGCGCTGCGCGCGCTCCGTCAACACTTGGCGGTTTTTGGCTGCAAAGGAAGAAAGAAGACCAAGGGTGGCAAGAATCGAGCCCACTAGCTATCTTGGTCGTGTCTCCGGCACGAGCCGGGGCGAGTGCAACGTACGGAAAGGAAAGAAACCTCTGAACAAATCCGCACTCTCTCGGGCGTCGCGTCGTATGCCCGAATTCGTCTCCCGGCCCAGCGCCAAGGAGACGCTCCGCCTTGTCCTCGCGCGTCTGGAAGACATGAAAGCCGAGGACAGCGTCACCATCGACCTCACCGGCAAATCCTCGATAGGCGATTACATGGTCGTCACCACCGGCCACTCACATCGGCACGTCGGTGCCGTCGCCGACCATGTAGTCAAGGACATGAAGGAGGCCGGCGTGCCCGGCGTCCGCGTCGAAGGCATGCGGCAAGGCGATTGGGTGCTTATCGATGCTGGCGACGTCATCGTCCACGTTTTCAGGCCGGAAGTGCGTAGCTTCTACAACCTGGAAAAGATGTGGTCTTCCGACCATGCGGCGGTAAGGCAAGCAAACTGATAGTCTTGGCGGCGCGATGCGTATCGTCGTGGCCGCGGTTGGACGTCTGAAGCAAGGCCCGGAAACCGAGCTTTCCGAGCGCTATCGGAAGCGCGTGGCGCAAACCGGCCGTAACCTTGGCCTGCGCGATGTCGAGATCATCGAAATAAGGGAAAGCCGCGCCGACGGCTCTAGCAAGCGCATGTTGGAAGAATCGATCGCACTCGCCAACGTGATCCCGGAGGGCGCCGTCGTGGTCTCGCTCGACGGTCAAGGCGAGAATCTCCATAGCGCAGCTCTCGCCGCCCGGTTGGCTCAATGGCAGAGTAACCGCCGGCCGGCAGTGGTCTTTATGATTGGCGGCGCCGACGGGCTGGCGCCGACTCTGCGCGATAAGGCCGAACTGCGACTGGCCTTCGGCGCGGCCACTTGGCCGCACCAATTGGTGCGGATCATGCTGCTGGAGCAGCTTTACCGGGCCACAACAATACTGACCGGCCATCCCTATCATCGGGCCTGATGGTCGCAGTTCGGTCGAAATCCACCTGCATGGAATGCCATCGAAAATGGACTTGCCGGACGGAACTGCGAGCGTAACGTGCCTGCACTGATTGGCTTGGGGCGATTCGACCCACGCTCCGCGTTTGTCGCGGCGTTTGCGCTCGGACTGCCGATCACACTTGCTACTGCGGTGCTAGCGCAAGAGCGCCCCATTTACTTCGCGCAGAATGACAAGGCGGAGAAACTCGACGCACTCAAGGAACGCGAAGAAGACCTCAAGGCGGCGCGTGATGCCCAGAGCAAGGCGGCCGAAAACCAGGCCGCGCTCAAGCGCGAAATCGAGCAGCTCGGCGCGGACCGCCGCAAGCTCAACCAAAGCCTGATCGAGACCGCGGGTCGTATCCGCGATGTCGAGGCGCACATCGCCGCAACGGAAGCGCGACTCAAACCGCTCGACGAGAATGAAAGCAACATTCGTAAGTCGCTCGACGGTCGGCGCACGGGAATCGCCGAAGTGCTGGCCGCTCTACAACGCATCGGCCATCGTCCGCCCCCAGCGTTGATCGCGAGCCCCGAGGACGCGCTGCAAGCCGTGCGCACCGCGATGTTGCTCGGCGCGATTCTTCCCGAGATGCAGCACGAGGTAGAAGCCCTTGCTAGCGAGCTCAACCAACTGATCAGCGTCCGCGAGCAGATCGCGGCCGAGCGCGAGCGCCTTAAAGGCGAGGTCGCGTCGCTCGCCAATGAACGCGCCCGCATGACGGCGCTGATCGACGAGCGGCAGAAGCAGCAGGCCGAACGCGAGAAGGCACTCGATGCCGAACGCACCCGTGCCGCCGATCTGGCGCGTCAGGTGGATAATCTCAGAGATTTGATCGCTAAACTCGAGCAAGGTCTCGAGCCGGCGACTCGGGCTGCCCGCGAAGCGCAGACCCGGCCCAACATGGCGTCGCACGATCCCGGGCGCTTAGCGCCGGCAGTCGCTTTCGCTTCGCTGCGCGGACAAGTTCCGATTCCGGTTAACGGCATCAAATTAAAGGATTATGGCGCGCCCGACGGCATCGGAGGCGTGGAGAAAGGCATTTCTATAGCCACTCGTGCCGGCGCCCAGGTGACCGCGCCTGCCGACTGCTGGGTGGTTTACGCTGGACCGTTCCGTTCCTACGGCCAACTCTTGATCCTTAATGCCGGCAGCGGCTATCATATCTTGCTTGCCGGGATGGAACGGATATCAGTTGACCTCGGACAGTTTGTGTTGACCGGAGAACCCGTTGCGGTGATGGGAAATGCTTCCCATATCGCAGCCATTGTCGCGACAGGTTCCAGCCAACCGGTGCTCTACATCGAGTTTCGAAAAGACGGGACTCCCGTCGATCCAGGCCCATGGTGGGCAGCTGGCGAAGGTGAAAAGGTTCGTGGATGATGCGCAAGACAACACTCGTTCTCTTTGGCGCGGCAGCGGGAGCGGCAATGGCGCTGCTCGCGACCCAACCGCACATGACTTTTGTCGGCGCAACCGCGAAGGCGGCAGCCGCGGACACCTACCGGCAGCTTAACCTGTTCGGTGACGTATTCGAGCGTGTGCGCGCCGATTATGTCGAGGTGCCGGACGACAGCAAGCTAATCGAAAGCGCGATTAACGGCATGCTGGCCGGCCTCGATCCGCATTCCAGTTACATGGATCCGAAAAGCTTCAAGGACATGCAGGTGCAGACCCGCGGCGAATTCGGCGGGCTCGGCATCGAAGTCACCATGGAAGATGGCCTGATCAAGGTGGTGGCGCCGATTGACGAGACGCCCGCCGCCAAAGCCGGAATCCTGGCGAACGACATTATCACCAAGCTCGATGATGACCAGGTGCAGGGCCTAACCCTGAACCAGGCGGTTGAGAAAATGCGTGGGCCCGTGAACACCAAGATCAAGCTCACCATTATTCGCAAAGGGCAGGACAAGCCGATCGAAGTGTCGATCACGCGCGATATCATCCGCGTGCGTTCGGTGCGCTCGAGCGTCGAGGGTGATGACGTCGGCTATATCCGCCTGACGCAATTCAACGAACAGACTACCGAAGGCCTGAAGAAAGCGATCTCCGACATAACGGCGAAGGTGAGCGACGACAGGCTCAAGGGTTACATCCTCGACTTGCGCAACAACCCGGGCGGCCTGCTCGATCAGGCCATCTCGGTAGCGGATGACTTCCTGCAGAAGGGGGAGATCGTGTCCACCCGCGGCCGCAATGCCGAGGAAACGCAGCGTTACAACGCGCGGCCGGGCGACCTGACCAACGGCAAGCCGCTGATCGTGCTGATCAACGGCGGTTCGGCTTCAGCTTCGGAAATCGTCGCGGGCGCGTTGCAAGATCACAAGCGGGCGACCGTGGTCGGCACGCGCTCGTTCGGCAAGGGCTCGGTGCAGACGATCATTCCGCTCGGCTCCGGCAACGGCGCGTTGCGGCTAACCACGGCGCGCTACTTTACGCCGTCCGGCCGCTCAATCCAGGCCAAGGGCATCTCGCCCGACATCGAAGTACTGCAGGACTTGCCAGACGACATCAAAGCAAAGACCGACACCGGCACCAAGGGCGAGGCTTCGCTGCGTGGCCACCTCAAGGGCGAGGACGGCAAGGAACAGACTGGTTCGCAGGCCTACATCCCGCCAGATCCTAAGAACGACAAGGCGCTGATCATGGCGGAGGAACTGCTGCGCGGCACGCAACAGAACTCGGCCTTCCCGCCGAATCCCAAGAATCCGATACCGAACTAAGTCCGGCTTCATCGGATGCGATTGGGGGCGGCCCAACGGCCGCCCCTTTCGCTTTCGGGTAACCGCACCACCAGGCGCCGCGTGCTAGACTGTCGCGATGATTCGCGAGGATTCGCACCTTGGAATTGGATGAACTGAACACTCCCCTTGGACAGGACAAGAAAAAAGGTCTGCTGAAGCTTCCGGCGGGCGCCCCGCGCATTTTGGCAGGCCTCTTGGGACTCTTCGCGATTGCCGCGGTCGCCTGGGCGATCTTTGTCAATGACCCACTGGGCGGCGAGCCGACCGCGGTGGTCACCACCGGTTCGCGCGCCGCGACGGGCGATGCGGTGGCTGGCGATGTCCAGCATCACGCGCACGATGACGCACTGACTAACCGGTCGCCGACTGTGAATGCGCCCCCCGCGATCCCGCCTCCCGGCAGCAAAACCGTCACGATCATCGACGGTACCAGCGGCAAGCGGCAGGATGTCACCATTCCCGCGTGGCAATGAAGCAACAGTCGTCGTAGCGTCTCTTGCTCGCGCAATTGTCGCACGCGACCATGCGACGGATTTCGAATGCCCCCTTTTGAGTCCCTGCCCTATCGCCCCTGTGCCGGCATGATGGTGCTCAACCGCGCCGGACTGGTGTTTATCGGTCGGCGATCGAGCGGCCCTGAGCACATTGACGCGACCCATGTCTGGCAGATGCCGCAGGGCGGCATCGACCGGGGCGAAGATCCTTACAACGGCGCGCTGCGTGAATTGTACGAGGAAACCAATATCAGCTCGGTGGAAAAGCTGGGCGAGATCGCCGAATGGCTCGTATACGATCTCCCGCGCGAGATCGTCGGGCAGGCGTGGAAGGGCAAATTTCGCGGCCAAAAGCAGAAGTGGTACGCGCTGCGCTTCACCGGGCCGGAGAGCGAAATAAACATCGCCCACCCGGCCGGCGGGCACAAGCCGGAGTTCATCGACTGGCGCTGGGTGGCGATGAGCAAATTGCCTGAGTTGGTCGTGCCGTTCAAGCGGCAGACCTACGAGCGCGTCGTCGCGGAATTCAGAAAGTTCGCCGGCTAATGCATCACGGTGCCGGTCAGGTGCCGGTCAACTGGTGATCGAGCGGGTGATCAGCTTGTCGAGGTCGGACCCCAACTCGGTCTTCTCGATGCGGCTCTCCAGCTCACTGATGCGCTGGGCGATCATGGCGCGATCGATATCTTCCACCGCCTCGGCCACGTCGGCGAGCACGGTCAGCCCCTGCGCCGACACTTCGGCAAAACCACCGAGCACAACGATCTTCTGCGCCTCTCGCGCGAACCGTGCATAGGTCAAGATGCCCGGCCGCAGCGCGGCGACCAACGGCACGTGATGGCCAACACGCCGAACTCGCCTTCGGCGCCGGGGACGGCCACCTGCTCGACGTCGCCGGAAAACAAAAGCTTTTCTGGTGAAACAAGGCCGAAATGAAACGTGGCTATTGATGCGTTCCGTTGTTACGCAGCCTCCGCCGCGAGTTTCTTGCCCTTCTCGACCGCCTCTTCGATGGTGCCAACCATGTAGAAGGCGGCCTCTGGCAGGTTGTCAAACTTGCCCTCGCACAAACCTTGGAAGCCCTTGATAGTGTCTTTCAGGTCAACCAACTTGCCGGGTGAACCGGTGAAGACCTCGGCGACGTGGAACGGTTGCGACAGGAAGCGCTCAATTTTCCGCGCGCGGGCGACCGTGAGTTTGTCTTCTTCGGATAATTCATCCATACCGAGAATCGCGATGATGTCTTGCAGCGCCTTGTAGCGCTGCAGGATCTGCTGCACCTCCCGGGCCACCGCGTAGTGCTCCTCGCCGACAACAAGCGGTGACAGCAGGCGCGAGGTCGAGTCGAGTGGGTCCACTGCCGGGTAGATGCCCTTTGCGGCGATGTCGCGCGACAGCACAGTGGTGGCATCCAGATGCGCAAACGAAGTAGCCGGCGCCGGGTCGGTTAGGTCGTCGGCCGGCACGTAGATCGCCTGCACTGAGGTGACCGAGCCCTTGGTGGTAGTAGTGATACGCTCTTGCAGCGCGCCCATATCGGTGGCGAGCGTCGGCTGATAGCCCACCGCCGAAGGAATGCGGCCGAGCAACGCCGACACTTCCGACCCGGCCTGCGTGAAGCGAAAGATGTTGTCGACGAAGAACAACACGTCCTGGCCTTGGTCACGGAAATGCTCGGCGACGGTCAGGCCCGACAGGCCAACGCGGGCGCGGGCGCCGGGCGGCTCGTTCATTTGACCATACACCAGTGCGCACTTTGAACCCTTGGTGTCACCCTTCTTCGGGTCCTTATTGACGCCTGATTCGATCATCTCGTAATAGAGGTCGTTGCCCTCGCGCGTGCGTTCGCCCACGCCGGCGAAGACAGAATAACCGCCATGCGCTTTGGCGACGTTGTTGATTAGCTCCATGATCAGAACGGTTTTGCCGACGCCGGCGCCGCCAAACAGACCGATCTTGCCGCCCTTGGCGTAGGGCGCCAGCAGGTCCACCACCTTGATGCCGGTAACCAGAATCTGTGCCTCGGTCGACTGCTCGACGTAGGCCGGAGCCGGCTGATGAATCGCGCGCTTCTGCGCGGTCTTCACCGGACCCGCCTCGTCCACCGGGTCGCCGACGACGTTTATGATGCGGCCAAGCGTCTCGTCCCCAACCGGCACCGTAATCGGCTGGCCGGTGTCGGTGACCTTTTGGTTGCGCACGAGACCGTCCGTCAAGTCCATCGCAACAGTGCGCACGGTCGACTCGCCAATTTGCTGCGCGACCTCGAGCACCAGCCGGTTCTTGCCGTTCATCGTCTCCAAGGCATTGAGAATCGGCGGCAGGTCACCTTCGAACTGCACGTCTACAACGGCGCCAATGATTTGCGTGATCTTTCCAACTGCGTTTTGGGTATTGGCCATATCGTCCTCGTTACGAAACTAAAGCGCCTCGGCGCCGGAGATGATCTCGATCAGCTCCTTGGTAATCATCGCCTGACGCGTGCGGTTATAGGTGAGCGTCTGCTTGCGGATCATTTCGCCAGCATTGCGGGTGGCATTGTCCATCGCGCTCATTCGCGCGCCCTGCTCGGAGGCCGCGTTTTCCAGGAGCGCGCGGAATATCTGTACCGACAGGTTGCGCGGCAAAAGATCAGCGAGGATCTCGCCCTCGTCCGGTTCGTATTCGTAGGAAGCCGATGGGCCAGTCTCTTTACCGGCATCGAACTGCAGTGGGATCAACTGCTGCGCGGTCGGGATTTGCACGATCACCGACTTAAAGCGCGAGAAGAACAAAGTGCAGACGTCGAACGCGCCTTCCTCGAAAAGTTTGATGATCTTCCTGGCGATCATGTCGGCCTGTTCAAAACCGATCTGCTTTATGCCGCGCAGATCGATTGTCTCGATGATGTATTTGCCGTAGAGCCGGCGCAGTTGGTCGTAGCCCTTGCGACCGACGCAGAGAATCTTCACATCGTTGCCCTGATTACTGAGCGCATTCGCCTTTTCGCGCGCGAGTCGCACGATTGACGAATTGAACGGGCCGCACAGGCCGCGCTCGGCGGTGCAAACCACCAAGAGGTGTATCTTGTCGTTACCGGTTCCGGCGAGCAGCTTGGGCGCCGAATCGCTACCCGCCACCGCCGAGGCAATCGAGCTCAACACCTTGCTCATGCGTTCGGCATAAGGACGCGCCGCTTCGGCTGCGGCCTGCGCGCGACGCAGCTTGGACGCCGCAACCATCTGCATGGCCTTGGTGATCTTCTGCGTCGCCTTGGTGGCGGCGATGCGAACGCGCATGTCTTTGAGTGAGGCCATAAGGAATCAGTCCTTGCGGATTACGCCTTTAAGGCTCAGGTGAAGGTCTTGGCGTAACCGTTGACAATGCCTTTGAGCTTGCCGGCGTCAGCGTCGGAGAGATCGCCGCTCTTGCGGATCGAGTCGAGCAAATCGGCGTGCTGGGTGCGCAACAGCGTAAGCAAGCCGGATTCGAAGGCGCGTACCCGGTTGACCGTGAGTGGATCGAGAAAACCGTTGACGCCGGCCCAGATCACGCAGGCCTGCTCTTCCATCTTCATCGGCGAGAACTGCGGCTGCTTTAAGAGCTCGGTGAGCCTCGCACCGCGATTGAGCAAACGCTGGGTAGTGGCGTCGAGGTCGGAGCCGAACTGCGCAAAGGCCGCCATTTCGCGGTACTGCGCGAGCTCACCCTTGATGCGGCCGGCAACCTTCTTCATCGCTTTGGACTGTGCGGCGGAGCCGACGCGCGAGACCGACAGACCAACGTTCACCGCCGGACGGATGCCTTGATAAAACAGGTCGGTCTCCAGGAAGATCTGGCCGTCGGTGATCGAAATCACGTTGGTCGGGATGTAAGCCGACACGTCATTGGCCTGCGTCTCAATCACCGGCAGCGCGGTCAGCGAGCCGGCCTTGTTAGCGTCGTTCATCTTCGCGGCGCGCTCGAGCAGGCGCGAGTGCAGATAGAACACATCACCTGGATAGGCTTCGCGACCCGGCGGACGGCGCAGCAGCAGCGACATCTGGCGGTAGGCAACTGCCTGCTTTGACAGGTCGTCATAGAAGATGACCGCGTGCATGCCGTTGTCGCGGAAATATTCGCCCATGGTGCAGCCGGAGAACGGCGCCAGATACTGCATCGGCGCCGGTTCGGAGGCAGTCGCGGCGATCACGATCGAGTAATCGAGCGCACCCTTCTCCTCGAGCACCTTTACGAATTGCGCGACCGTCGAGCATTTCTGGCCGACCGCAACGTAGATACAGTAGAGCTTGATCTTCTCGTCGTTCGACTGGTTGAGCGATTTCTGGTTGAGGATGGTGTCGAGCGCGATCGCGGTCTTGCCGGTCTGCCGGTCGCCGATGATCAGCTCGCGCTGGCCACGGCCGATCGGGATCAGCGAGTCGATCGCTTTGAGCCCCGTGGCCATAGGCTCATGCACCGATTTGCGCGGAATGATGCCCGGCGCCTTCACGTCGACCCGGGCGCGCACTTCCGCCTTGATCGGGCCCTTGCCGTCGATCGGATTGCCGAGCGCGTCGACCACACGGCCAAGCAGGCCCTTGCCGACCGGCACGTCCACGATGGCCCTTGTGCGCTTGACCGTCTGTCCTTCCTTGATCTCGCGGTCGTAGCCGAAAATCACGACGCCGACATTGTCGGTTTCGAGGTTGAGCACCATGCCGCGAATGCCACTCTCGAACTCGATCATCTCGCCGGCCTCCACGTTGTCGAGGCCGTAAACGCGGGCGATGCCGTCCCCGACGGAGAGGACCTGGCCCACCTCGGAGACCTCGGCTTCCTGGCCGAATTTCTTGATCTGCTCTTTGAGGATGGCGGAAACTTCTGCGGCGCGGATATCCATTAGCGGGCCTCTTTCATCGCGATCTTGATCGCATTCAGCTTGGTGCGGAGAGACGAGTCGACCATACGGCTGCCGACCTTCACGATCAGGCCGCCAATGATGGCCGGATCAACCTTGACGTCGAAATCGATATCTTTGCCGCCGGTCACCGACTTGAGAGCATCCTTGAGCGCTTCGCGATTTTTGTCGCTGAGCGGTTCGGCGACGGTGACTTGCGCGGTGACTTCGCCTTTGTGGTGGGCGACTAGCGCGCGATAGCCGCGCGCCACGTCGCGCACCGCAAAGAGTCGGCGGTTGGTAACGAGGACGCGCAGGAAATTGGCAGCTAGTCCCTTGATGCCAGCTTTGTCGAGGATCGCCGACAGCGCGCGCAGCTGCTCGTCGGCATCGAACATCGGGCTGCGCACCAGCCGGTTGAGATCGGGGCTTTCGCCGATCAGGGCGTCGAAGCGATCGAGGTCGGCTTTGATGGCGTCGATCGATTTGTTCTCCAGCGCCAGTTCGAACAGGGCGGTGGCGTAACGCCCCGCCATGCCGGAAATGATCGGGTCTTCGCTTGCCACTGGACGCTCGTTTTCTTTAACTTCGCTCACAGGCCGGGCGCCATCGCAGAACGGCGGCGCAAATGTTTGAAATCCAAGAGGCAATTCCGCTTTATGAGGACGGCGCGGGTGCCCGCGGAAACCCCCATAAAATCGAGGGGCTTAGCTAACACAGGGGAGAGGGCGGTGCAACATCGCGGGTCATCGCGGCGGTGGTAGCGCGCTGCCGTCAGTCGATGACGCGTAAACTGAGTTTTTTGCATCACAGGGCTGCCTCGCTTGCCCGCACCATTCGCTATAGCGTCCGCCCAATGCCGCATACCAAAGCCGGCGCCGCCGGCACTGCCCGACTTCTCGTCATCCTGTTGGCCTTCGCCTGGGGCCTCAACTGGATTGCCGCCGCAGTGGCGTTGCGCGAGATCAGCCCGTGGAGCCTGCGCGTCGTCGGCTCTGGCATTGGCGCGGTCACCTTGTTCACGGCGGCCGTCCTTACCCAGCACAGGCTGAGAGTGCCGCGCGGCGAATATCTGCATGTGATGATCGCCGGTTTCTTCAACGTCGCGGCATTCCAGATCCTCTCCGGCTTCGCGCAATTGAGCGGTGCCACGTCGCGCGCCATTATCATCACCTATTCAATGCCGATCTGGACCGTCATGCTCAGCACGCTGGTGCTCGGCGAGCGGCTCAATCGCATCCGCGTGCTTGCCTTCGGCCTGTGCGTGGTGGGGCTAACGATCCTGTTGTGGCCGCTGTTCGCCAACGGGTTCCCGCTGTTTGTGCTTTATTCGCTCGGCTGCGCGCTCAGCTGGTGCGTGGCAACGGTCTACGTCAAATGGGCGCAGATGCACCTCGAGCCGCTAGCCAACGCGGCCTGGCAATTGGTGTTCGGGCTGTTGTTCATTGCCGCGGGCAGCTTCGCGTTTGAAGGCCATCCGCATTTGTGGCCGATCAGCCGCGATACGATCTTCGCCATCCTCTTCGTCGGCCTATTCGGCGTCGGCCTCGCTCACTTCTTGTGGTGGGCAATCGTGGGGCGGCTACCTGCGATCACCGCCTCGCTCGGCTCGCTGATTGTACCGGTGGTCGGCGTCACCGCCTCCGCGATCTACCTCGGTGAGCGGTTGACCACGGCCGACATCATTGGTTTCGTGCTGATCTTTGCCGCGGCCTCCTGCGTGCTATTGCAGCCGAACGTGAAGCACACGGAGATGTCGGAGTGAGCGGCCGGCGCGATCGCTGCCGGCGCTGCCAAGCTCATGGTGTTGGGCATGGGCTCGGCCCTGGACTGGGTGGCCGCGCGAAGAGCGCCGCCGCGCCTTGTGGCGTGAATCAGCTAGAACGGTTTCATCAGCATGGGTCTGCTCTTGTTCCTCATCATCGAGCGGCTGCCGCGATGACCGCGTCGCTCGGCCGGTGGTCGGGGCTGTCGGCTCGGCGCTGGTCAACGGCGAGCGGCCAAGCCTTGCCGACGGCGTCGGCTTCGCGCTGATCTTCACCGCGGCGGCGAGCGTGTTGCCGCAGCTGAACGTGCAGCATAACGATGTTGCCAGAATAGAATTTACAAGAAGCTTTGCGGATCGATATCGACTTCAAGCCGCACATCGCCACGGGGTTTGGAGGCGTTGGAAAGCCATTGGCGCATGTAAACCGAGAGATCAAAACCGCGCGGCGACTTCACCAGCAGGCGGAAGCGATGGCGACGGCGCACCACCGCGATTGGCGCCTCGGCGGGGCCTAGCACGCGCACGCGCTCGTCCTTCGGCGCGGCGGAGGCCAGCATGCAGCCGTAACTCTCCGCGCCGTGGCGGTCATTAGCGGTGACGACCAAGCCGGCGAGTCGCCCGAACGGCGGGTAACCGGTACGCTCGCGCAACGCAATTTCGCTGGCATAGAACGCATCGCGGTCGCCGGAGATCAACGCCTTCATCACCGGGTGCTCGGGCTGATGCGTCTGCAGGAAGCCCAGGCCCCTGCCCTCCTCGCGGCCGGCGCGGCCGACCACCTGATGCAGCAGCTGGAACGTGCGCTCGGCGGCACGCGGATCGCCGTTTCCCAGCCCAAGATCCGCATCGACGACACCGACCAAGTTCAGCTTGGGGAAATGATGGCCCTTGGCGACGAGCTGCGTGCCGATGACGATGTCGAAATGGCCCTGCGCCACGTCGTTGAGTTCGGCCCGCAGCCGCTCCATCGATTCCACCAGATCGCTCGACAAAACGAGAATCCGCGCGTCGGGGAAGCGCTCCGCCACCTCGTGTTCCAGCCGCTCGACACCCGGCCCGATGGGGACGAAGCTTTCGGTGGCGTCACAGTTCGGGCACTCGGTCGGCGGCGGCATAGAGAAGCCACAGTGGTGGCAAACCAGTTGCCGCCTGAAGCGGTGATCGACCAGCCAGGCGTCGCAATTCGGGCATTGCAGCCGGAAGCCGCAGGCGCGGCAGAGCGTAAGCGGCGCGTAGCCCCGGCGGTTGAGGAACAACAGCGCTTGTCCGCTGCATTCGAGCGAAGTCTGCACCGCCTCGGCAAGTCGCGGCGCGATGAACAGGCCGCGCCGCGGCCCTTCGCGACGCATGTCGATCGCCTCGATCTGCGGCAGACTGGCGCCGCCGAAGCGTTCCGGCAGATGAACGCGCTTGTACCGGCCACGCTGCGCGTTCACCTCCGATTCAACCGATGGTGTCGCCGAGGCTAGAATTACCGGGAATTTGGCGATGCTGCCGCGCACCACCGCCATGTCGCGCGCATGGTAGCGCGCGCCATCCTCTTGCTTGTAAACGGGGTCGTGCTCTTCATCGACCACGATGAGGCCGAGATCGGCGTACGGTAGGAACAGCGCCGAGCGCGCGCCGATTACCACCGAGATTTCATTCGCCGCCACCGCACTCCACGTGCGGGCGCGTAGGCGCGGCGATAGCTGCGAATGCCATTCGGCCGGCCGCGTGCCGAAGCGCGCGGTGAAGCGATCAAGCGACTGCGCGGTGAGCGCGATCTCCGGCATTAGGATCAGCGTCTGCCGCTTCTTGCGGATGTTCTCCGCCACTGCCTCGAAATAGACCTCCGTTTTGCCGGAGCCAGTAACGCCGTCGAGCAGCGTCACTGTGTAGCCGCCCTGATCGACCGTAGTGCGCAACGCGTCGGCGGCGGCAAGCTGGGCGATCGAGAATTCGGCCTTTCGGAAATCCGGATCGGGCGGCTGCGTCACCTTCTCCGGCGGCAGCACCAACGTTTTCAGTGTGCCCTGGTCGATCAGCCCGTCGATCACGCCCAGGCTCACGCCCGCCTCGCGGGCTGCGTCGCCCTTGGCGCGCGTGAAATTGTCCGTAAATAGCGCCAATACACGCGCGCGCGCCGGCGTCATTCGTTGCGGCGGCGGACCGGAGCGGCGCACACCGATGCGCTCACGCGCGGATCCTAGATGCTGGCCCATACGCAGCGCCATGCGCAGGATCATGCCCCGCGGGCAGAGCGTGTAATCGGCCACCCAATCGACGAACTTACGCAGCTCGGGCTTCAGAGGCGGCACTGCGAGCCTGTCCGCTACGTTCTTCATGCGGTTGTGCAAGCGCGGATTGGGATTCGGATTCTCCGCCCAGACCACGCCCATGGTCTCGCCGCGCGCGCCGAGTGGCACCGCGACCAGGTCGCCGGGCGAAAGCTCAAGCCCGGCGGGTACTCGGTAGGAATACGTCTGATCCAGCGCTACCGGCACCAGAACATCGACAATGCGCGCGCTCATGCCCCTTTGGTGGCCGATTCCGGGCGCTTAAGGAAGGGTGAAGAAAACAATGACATTCTCCGCACCATGAGCGCGCTCGCCGCCGCCCCTGACGTCGCCGCCGAAATTGGCCGCTGGCTCGCCTATCTCGGCGCCGAGCGGCGCATGTCGGCAAAGACGCTAGAAGCCTACCACCGCGACGTCGGGCAGTTCCTCGAGTTCCTCGCTGGCCATCTGGGTGGAGCGCCGACGCTTCGACAACTGGCCAAGTTGACGCCCGCGGACGTGCGCGCTTTCATGGCGAAACGCCGCAGCGACGGACTGAGCAGCCGTTCGCTGATGCGGTCGCTCGCCGGCGCCCGTTCGTTCGCGCACTATCTCGAACGCAACGGCAAGAGCAAGGTCGGCGCTTTGTCGGCGGTGCGCGCGCCTAAGGTCGCAAAAACCTTGCCGAAGCCGCTCACCATCGCCACGGCCAAGCGCATCTCCGATGCCGAGCTGCGCGTCGGCGAGGGGCGCGAACCGTGGATCATCGCGCGCGATGCCGCCGTGCTGGCGCTTTGCTACGGCTCAGGCCTGCGCATTTCGGAAGCGCTGTCGCTCAAGCGCAAGGACGTCGGTGCGCGCGACGTCATCACCGTCCGCGGTAAGGGCAACAAGATGCGCATGGTGCCATTGCTGCCACAGGTCGCCAAGCTGATCGCCGATTACGTGCAGCTCTGCCCGCTTGATCTGCCGGACGATGGCCCCCTCTTCATTGGTGCGCGCGGTG